>Ga0209848_1000122_pt1 | contig 41334 bp, 37 predicted proteins | sample OrgsoiDNA_201062_FD_185810 | JGI IMG/M metagenome (GOLD analysis project Ga0209848, IMG submission 185810) | Permafrost soil microbial communities from the Arctic, to analyse light accelerated degradation of dissolved organic matter (DOM) -... | ecosystem: Environmental > Terrestrial > Soil >...
GGCTGACATCAAGGAGCCGATCCTTTGTGCGCCGAACGATCCGGATGATGCTCGCTTGCTCTCTGACGTACAGAACAGCAAAATCGATGAAGTCTTTATCGGTTCCTGTATGACCAACATCGGTCACTTCCGTGCGGCCGGTAAATTGCTCGACAGCCACAAAGGCGCGTTGCCAACCCGTCTGTGGGTTGCGCCACCGACCAAAATGGATGCCGCCCAACTGACCGAAGAGGGCTACTACAGCATCTTTGGTAAGAGCGGTGCGCGGGTTGAAATTCCGGGCTGTTCACTGTGCATGGGTAACCAGGCACGTGTTGCTGACGGCGCGACGGTGGTCTCCACCTCAACCCGTAACTTCCCAAACCGTCTGGGTAACGGCGCGAACGTCTATCTGGCTTCGGCAGAACTGGCCGCAGTAGCTTCGCTGTTGGGCCGTCTGCCGACGCCAGCCGAGTATCTGGGCTACATGGAACAGGTCGACAAGACGGCAGTGGATACTTACCGCTACCTGAACTTCGACAAGCTGAGCGAATACACCGACAAAGCTGACGGCGTGATCTTCCAAACCGCAGTGTAAATCGTTATATTTGCCGCATTGATGAAAGGAGGCTTCGGCCTCCTTTTTTATTTCCCTTTTCGGGACCCTTCCAGAGGACGACACCATGGACTACGACTTCTTACGCGACATCACCGGTGAGGTCAAAGTGCGCTTTTCAATGGGCCACGAAGTGGTTGGACATTGGATAAACGAAGAGGTGAAGGGCGATTTCAGCGTGCTCGACAAGGTTGAAGCGGCCATAGCCGATGTTAAAGGCAGCGAGCGCCAGTGGGAACTGATCGGTCACGAATACACGCTGCTGCTCGGTGATGACGAAGTGATGATCCGCGCCAATCAGCTGGGCTTCGAAGGCGATGAAATGGAAGAAGGGCTAAGCTACTACGACGAAGAGAGCCTGGCTTTTTGTGGCGTGGAGGACTTTCTGCAAGTCCTCGCGAAATACCGCACGTTCGTGACCACCTATAAATAACCCGCTATTTACCGCGTGATGCCGTCCAGCACAGCAGCGATCCGGCCACTACCATGCCCACGCCGGGCCAGAAGCTGGCGCCCGGTAGCGTATTGAGCCACAAACCGGCAATAAAAATAGCGGACAGTGGGGTGAAGTACGACAGCGCTGCCACCAGCGTGGCATTGCCTTTTTTCATCGCGATGTCCCAGCACTGATAGGAAATGGCCGTGACGGCACCCATCGCCAGTAATTCGGTCATAGCACGCCACGTCATACTGATGCGAGTGGATGAGTAGGTAAAATAGAGCGCCCACAGCACCGCCCCGGTTGCCAGCAGAAACAGCGGCAACACGCCAGCGCCTTTACTGAATATCCGCACCAGATTGGAGTAGAGCGCCCACGCAATCGCCGCGCCAAAGGCCAGCCCGTAAGCCACCGGGTTACTGCGCACATTGCGCAGCAGCTGATGCACATCCAGCCCGTGGCCGCCGCTTATCGCCCACAGCACACCGGCAAATGCCAGTGCGGCACCGGGCCACATCCACCAGCGTACTTTTAATTTCAACAGCGGCACCGCAAACAGCAGCGTCAGGCTGGGCCATAAATAGTTGATCAACCCGAGCTCCAGCGTTTGCTGACGGCTATGCGCTAAACCAATGGCCAGCGAAAACGCCACCATATAAAACACAAACAGTAAACCGCATAGAATGAGATAGGCAGGGGATTGACCGCGCAGCGTGGGTTTACCGCTGGCCATCCACACCATTATGCCGCTGACCGTGTAAATAGAGGCCGCCGCACCGAAAGGTCCAAGCGCTTCTGCCAGACTGCGGGTGAGCGCCACGCTCATGCTCCACAGCAAAATGGCGATAAAACCAAACAGCGTTGCAAAACGATCCATTGGAAAGGTAAGCCTGTAAAGAAGAAGGCTTTAAAGATAAGCGATTGTTCCGGCGAATTACACCGGAACAATCTCGTTGTGAGCACGTATCAGAAGTAAAAACCAAATTCCAGACCGAGCGTTGAGGTGGTCGTGGCCGGTTGATAATAACCGACATCACGCCCGTTCAGCTGACCCTGTTTCTCGTCAGACTTGCCATATTTCTGATGAACATAGGATGCTTTAATAAACATATCTTTATTGATATTCCAAGTCAGGCTGGTGAACGGCGACAGGCGAGATTTCGGTTGCAGCCAGACGCCACCCTGATTGCTGTGCGTCCAGGTCGCGATAGGGTAAAGCGTACCGCCTTCAAGACTTAACCTTGAGTCGGACGTCATCTGCCAGTTAGCCCCCAGCGCCGCTTTGGCATAGGGTTGCAAGGAGACTTCCAGCGCACTGTATTGCTGAGTGCGGTTTTCAGAAGCGATATAGACATCGTCGGAGCGGATATTACGCAGCCAGACCTGACCGCCAGCGCTGCTTTTGACATCAAAAGAGAGGTTCTCAGACGCGCGGAAACGGTAGCCGCGCGTAATATCGGCACTGTAACCGGTGTAGTAGGTTTTGCCTTTCAGCGAGCCATCGGGAACGTTGGCCTGATCATCCAGGGTGCTGCCTTTATAGTTCACGATGCCAAACATCAGGCTCATATCCCAGGCTTTGAGTAAGCCTGATGGGGCCTCGAGATAGTTATTCGCGCCGAAATTTACCCGCAGGCGGGGGCCGTGCTCTGCAACATATTTGCCGTCCATATTATCGACGGACTCATCCCATTTATAATATTCCGCGCCATAACTGACATAGTGGCGCGTTCCGTCGGTATTATTGCTGAACAAACTTTCCCCGGCCCGGGAAACCCCGGAAACCAATAAAGAACTCGCGACCAGCAGGCTGGATACGGTCTTTAAATTACAGATGATCATTTTATTATTTCTGCGTGCAGGTGATTAGGAAGGGTGATTTTAAAAACAGCGGCGGGATGTTAACGCAAGATAAGAGAGATAAAGAAGGCTCTATTCATTTTTTGGTCAAATAAGATCAATGGGAAAGTAATAAGGGGAATTATAAGTGATTTGTTATATCTATTTGAGTTAATGAGTTTTATGTATTCTGATAATTTGCCTTATTGCACAGATCATTTTCCGATCAATTTGAGTTAAGTTTTTATAAAATGGGGCTTCTGGTGGTTTTCGTGATAAAAGGCCAGAATTCTGCATGAATAAATCTAGCTTCTTTCGTCACTAAGTTAAATTAAAAAGGCCGCGCACTTACGTGCGCGGCCTTTCAACGATGTTTATCTTGCGTGAAATTTACATCGACGGCAAATTACGGCCGTAATAAATTTCCTGCATCTCTTTGTAGAGCAGATCGGTGATCTCTTTATGTTCAGCCGCACTCAATTCATCTGGCTTGGCATTAAACAGATAATGTTTGAGATCGAACTCTTTAAGCATCATTTTGGTATGGAAAATATTTTCCTGATACACATTCACATCCATCATGTCGTACAGCGCTTTCATATCTTTCGACATGAAGTTCTGAATCGAGTTAATGGAGTGATCGATGTAATGCTTGACGCCATTCACGTCGCGGGTGAAACCACGTACACGATAATCAATGGTGACAATGTCCGATTCCAACTGATGAATCAAGTAGTTCAGGGCTTTAAGCGGGGAAATAACACCGCAGGTTGAGACTTCAATATCTGCGCGGAACGTACAGAGTCCGCCTTCGGGATGACTTTCCGGATAGGTATGAACGCAGATATGGCTCTTATCGAGGTGAGCCACCACTGAATTTGGCAACGGGCCTGGATGCTCAGTGGTATCCACATCGCGCGGATCTACGGGTTCTTCGCTCACTAATATTGTGACGCTGGCTCCCTGCGGTTCGTAATCCTGTCGTGCCACGTTAAGGACATTCGCACCGATGATCGAGCAGGTTTCGGTGAGAATTTCAGTCAAACGATTGGCGTTATATTCTTTGTCAATGTAGGCGATATAGCCATCACGATCGTCAGCCGTCTTGGCATAACAGATATCGTAGATACAAAAACTCAGGCTTTTGGTCAGGTTATTGAAGCCATGTAGTTTCAGCTTTTGCAATTTAGTTCACCCCCTCATGGATGCAGTATCAGCGCGCGGCTGACAGGGCATTCAGTAAATATTGTGGCAGGGCAAAGCTGCCGTGATGAATAGCCGGATTGTAATAACGGCACACAAGGTTTGCGGCGTCGAAACGTGTCTGCAAAGTATGAGTGTCAATCTGGCGATATTCCGGGTTATTGGTCGCCCAGGCAAAGGTCATAATGCCGCCATAGTAGGTGGGTATCGCAGCCTGATAGAAACTGACATCACCGAAGTAGTGGCTCAGTTTTTGGTGACTGTTGACCGCTTCATCTTGCTGAAGGAAACAAACGCCGTTTTGTGCGACGAAAATCCCGCCCGGCTTCAGGCAGCGTGCGCAGCCTTCATAAAATGCTGACGTAAACAGACTCTCCCCGGGACCGATAGGGTCGGTACAGTCAGAGATAATCACATCATAAGTTTCAGCGGTCTGGTTGACGAAGTTAACGCCGTCGTCGATCACCAGGTTAAAGCGGGCATCATCATAGGCTCCGGCGCTGTGGTTGGGCAGATACTGGCGGCAAAACTCCACCACACCGGCATCAATTTCCACCATCGTGACCGATTCCACACCCTGATGGCGGCACACTTCGCGCAGCATTCCACCATCACCACCACCGATGATCAGCACTTTTTTTGCCTTACCATGAGCCAGCAGCGGCACGTGGGTCAGCATTTCGTGATAAATGAATTCATCACGTTCGGTGGTTTGCACCACACCGTCCAGCGCCATCACGCGACCGAGCGCGGCGTTCTCGAAAATCACCAAATCCTGGTGCTCGGTTTTATCACGATACAGCTCTTTTTCGACACTGAAATACTGGCCAAAATTGGCATGCAGAGTCTCAAACCATATTTCTTTTTGTGAGCGCTTTTGTGATAGGTCATGGGACATATTGCGGTCTTCTCCTGAGTATTCACAGCCTTGAAAAATGGGGGCAACATAATAGCCAACATTACCCCGCTATGCACGGTTGAATTCCGCTCAGAGGGGGATGTTTAAAATGAATGGAGTAAGTGTAGCTCAGGGCTGAAAGAGGGGAGGACAAGAGATGCGGCGGCGAACATTATCCCCGCCGGGAGATAACGATCAGTTCGAGTAGGCCAGCAGACTCAGCGAGTCACGCGCCAGCGATTTACATTTCGTTGGTGTGGCGACGGCAATTCCGCTGAGATCGCGATAACTGTCCTCGCCCATTGCCTGCATATTAAAGCTGCTGTAATTGGTCAGATCCCAGCGGTTTTGCTGGGCAAAGAATACAATCGCGCGTTTAATTTGTGCATTGGGCAGTTGGTCATAGCCGCAATTATTTTTCAGATAAACAAAGACTGCGGTCAGGTCCGCCAAATCTTCAGCTTCCGATTCACTGAGTGCCTGACTGGCAGAGGAGAAACCGAGCAGGGTCAGCAACAGCAAAGTCAGCGTGGTTCTTTTCATCACATTGTTCTTTTAATAGGAAAAGGGGCTCTAATAGAATTAAAAGACGTTAACATATTTGCCCTGAGTCACACTAAATTTCTTTTATCCGCTCTGCGGCTTGACCTTACCCTTAGTGGAGGGTTTAGGCTGACGTTTTTACTCTGCCCGCCAACCGCCAAAAGGATCTGAATATGCATCGTCGCGACTTTATCAAATGGACTACCCTGATGGGCGCAGCCACTACGTTGCCAGGCTGGAGCCGACTGGCGTTGGCCGCCGACCGCCCGGTGCTGCAGGTCCCCCCGATCCTCAAGGCGAATTTCGACGGTAGCTTTACCCTCAATTTACAGCGCGGGCAGAGCCAGTTTTTACCCGGTGTGAATACTGAAACCTGGGGCGTTAATGGCAGTCTGCTGGGCCCGGCGCTGCGTATTCAGCGCGGTGAGCCAGTCAAGGTCACGATCAATAACCATCTTGATGTCGCCAGTACGGTTCACTGGCACGGGCTGGAAATCCCCGGCGATATCGACGGGGGGCCGCAGGGTGTGATCGCTCCCGGCGCCAGCCGCACCGTGCAGTTCCAGCTCGATCAACCCGCATCGACCTGCTGGTTTCATCCGCATCCGCACCAAACCAGTGGCTATCAGGTCGCGATGGGGTTGGCCGGACTGGTGCTGATTGAAGATACCGAAGGGAACAAACTCCAGCTGCCTTCCCGTTGGGGCGTGGATGATATTCCGCTGATCTTTCAGGATAAACGCCTTAATGACGCCGGGCAGATTGACTACAAGATGGATGTGATGACCGCCGCTATCGGTTGGTTTGGTGATCACATGCTGACTAATGGCGCAGTCTATCCGCAGCATGGTGTGTCGCGCGGTTGGGTACGCCTGCGTCTGCTGAACGGCTGCAATGCCCGTTCGCTCAATATTGCCACCAGTGACGGGCGTCCACTTTACGTGATCGCCAGTGACGGCGGGTTCCTCGCTGAACCGGTAAAAGTGACTGAACTTCCGATGCTGATGGGTGAACGCTTTGAAGTGCTGGTGGAGTGCCAGGGCAATAAACCCTTTGATATTGTCACTCTTCCGGTCAAACAAATGGGCATGACGTTGGCCCCTTTTGACCAGCCACTGCCAATGCTGCGTATTCAGACGACGCTGACGATGGGGGCTGAGTCGATTCCAGATACATTAATCAACATGCCGGAACTGGTTTCCGCCGATGGTCTGCCAACCCGCTGGCTGCAACTGTCTATGGATCCACAACTCGACCAGCAAGGGATGACCGCGCTGATGGAACGCTACGGTCATGGCGCAATGGCGGGTATGAGCATGGACCACGGTGATGCAGGCAAAAGTCATGATATGGCGTCGATGCCGGGGATGTCACACGATGCTCACGGCGATATGGCCGGAATGGACATGCAGAAGAGCGCCGGTAAATTTGATTTCATGAGCGGCAACAAAATCAACGGCAAAGCCTACGATATGAATGCGCCCGCTTTTGACGTCAAACAGGGCCAGCATGAGAAGTGGACGATCTCTGGGGAGGGCGACATGATGCTGCATCCTTTCCATATCCACGGCACGCAGTTCCGTATACTTTCTGAAAATGGTCAGCCGGTGGCAGCCCATCGTGCAGGTTGGAAAGATATTGTGCGGGTTGAAGGGGCGCGCAGCGAAGTGCTGGTGCGTTTCAATCATCTGGCGGATAAACGGCAGGCTTATATGGCGCACTGCCATCTGCTGGAGCATGAAGATACCGGCATGATGCTGGGCTTTACCGTGTCGGCCTGAGCCCGTCGAAAAACAACGTGGTCACCCCATTCTCGGGAGAGAAGAAGATGAATAAATCGCTGCTGGGCTATGCACGCGAAACGCTGGAAATCGAAATTGAAGAAGCACAACGATTGCTTGACCGGCTGGATGAGAGCTTTGTCCGCGCCTGCCAGTTGCTGCTGAATTGCATCGGTAAAGCGGTGGTGTCGGGGATGGGAAAATCCGGACACATTGGTAAAAAAATTGCCGCATCGCTCGCCAGTACCGGTACGCCAGCGTTTTTTGTGCATCCGGCGGAAGCGCTGCATGGCGACCTGGGGATGATTGGTAGCCAGGACGTGCTGATTTTTATCTCCTATTCCGGTCGTGCCAAAGAGCTGGATATGCTGCTGCCGCTGCTCGCAGAAAATAACACCAAACTGATCGCCATTACGGGTGCTAAAGATTCTCCGTTGGCCCATGCAGCGGATGCTGTCATTGACGTGAGCGTTGAGCGTGAAGCCTGCCCGATGGGCCTGGCCCCTACCTCCAGTGCCGTTAATACATTGATGATGGGCGATGCGCTGGCGATGGCGCTGATGCGTCACCGTGGATTCGGTGCCGAGGATTTTGCCCGTTCCCATCCCGGCGGCAGTCTGGGGGCTAAACTGCTTAATCGCGTTCATCATTTGATGCGTACGGGGGATCGCCTGCCGGTAATTGGCAGTGAAGACAATGTCATGAACGCCATGCTGGAGCTGAGCCGTACCGGCCTCGGTTTGATCGCTGTATGTGACACACAGCGGCATGTGGTGGGGGTCTTCACTGATGGTGATTTGCGCCGATGGCTGGTCAAGGGCCATAGTTTGAATGAGCCGTTGAGCAACGCCATGACCCGCCCGGGATACCAGTTACCGGCACAGTGGCGGGCTGGTGAAGCACTTGAGGCTCTCCATCAGCAGAACATCAGTGCGGCGCCGGTGGTGGACAGCAATGGCATTCTGGTCGGGGCGATAAATCTGCATGATTTACATCAGGCTGGCATTGGTTGATGCACCGGCGTTACCCATCACCGGGTTCTTTGTTATAATCCTTTCCGCTTCAAGGTCGCCATTATCCGGTGTAATGGCGATAAATATCCCAAATTCAGGTGGTTAGGCTTTATATGAAACACAGAGTAGACGTCATGATTTCCGAGCAGGAAGTCAAAACCCGCATCGCCGAATTAGGCCGTGAGATCACCGAACACTACCGTGACAGCGGCAGCGATATGGTGCTGGTGGGGCTGCTGCGCGGCTCGTTCATGTTCATGGCTGACCTGTGTCGCACCATTGACGTATCCCACGAAGTGGATTTTATGACCGCGTCCAGCTACGGCAATGGCATGTCCACAACCCGTGATGTCAAAATTCTCAAAGATCTCGACGAAGATATCCGCGGTAAAGATGTGCTGATCGTTGAAGACATCATCGACTCCGGCAACACGCTGAGCAAAGTGCGTGAACTGCTGCAACTGCGCGGCCCTAAATCGCTGGCTATCTGTACACTGCTGGATAAACCTCAGCGCCGTGAAGTCGACGTGAAAGTCGAATATGTGGGCTTCGCCATCCCCGACGAGTTTGTGGTCGGCTACGGTATCGACTACGCCCAGCGCTATCGTCATCTGCCGTACGTTGGCAAGGTCGTGATGCTCGACGAGTGATCAGTCACCGTCTTCCCGCGCGATGACAGAGCGGACCGCCTGAAAAAAGGCACAAAAAAAGGCACGTAATGTACCTAGAAAACCGCTTCAACCAAATGAAATAAAGGGATTTATTTCTATCGATGTCCACGCATTGACCACGTTGAGAAAAATCATATCAAAAAGCCTCGGATAACGAGGCTTTTTTTGTGCCCTACATCAGGAAGGTTTGCTGACCGTGCGAGGTTGGATGTGGCATTACCGCGACGATATGCCCCGGCCTCATGATTGAGCCGTCGAATGACTCCATTGTCTTGAACGTATGCCCGCAATTGATGTTCTGGCACTGGTGGTAACGCTCTTTCGTATTCTCACTCAGGTAACGGCTTGAGCGGGTACCGCCCAACGTCAGCATATAAGCAGGCGCGATTTTAGCCCCCGCGTCGAGCGTCATCCCGCCCTTTTTTGCCTTTGAGGGGTTGGTGTTTAAGGCCCGCATACGGAGAGCCGTCTGGTGCCTGCTGGCGCGTAAACGCTTGGCAATCTCAGCGGCTATCTTGTCGTCAAAGGCTTTAAAATCACTCATCCCACTGACTCACCAGCTCGTCGTTGATGTAAAGCGCCATCGGACGAATAACCGACTCCGGCGGCTCCCCGAGCTGCGTCACGTAAAGCGCTCCGTTCTCCTCTTTCATCCACGCGCTCGGTCAGGAGGTGATCCGGTTTACTGAGTGCGCGCTGTAAGCATTGCGCTGTCTGACCAAACCGTCGAAATATTGGAGGTTTTTTTACATCATAAATTTCTATACTAACCAACTGTTATCGCAGCATATGAGATCAATAATTTTGGTTAAGTAAGGATGGGAATATGATGAATACTTGATCAACAAACCCGCAAGGATTAGCAGGTTAATCATGTTTACACTCTACCGAGGCAGTGACATAGAACGGGAACTAAAACCCGAAGACTTCTCCTATATCTGCTCACCGCAACACGCTTTAGAACAATCGAAAACACATTACGACCTTGATGAACGGAATTATAGATTCGGCTTCAAGCCGTTTGATGTGCCTGAAAGGTTGTACTCCAGAGCCCAACGTGGCGACGCGCTCAGGCGGGTTATGCAGACCCGATTTATGATGAAGTAAAATATAATCTCGAACTAGGCTGGCTTATTGGTGTTGACCCTTGGGCACAATGGCACTGGTACGACAATCCTTTTCGGGTCGATGAAAATGGCGATTTAGTTTGTCATCGGTCTGATGTGTTTCACGAATGGTATATCCGTCAGGTGATGAATGCTTATGAATACGTCGTCGCCAAAAGAAATGGGGTCAAAGCTGCGCCGACTCCGCGAGAGCATTACGGCAACGCTTCTGTTTCACCCGATCAACATGCGCAAGCAACGAAAACGCTTAACAGTAAAGCCGCTGGGCGCTTGCTGGCCGCCGGGGGCGTTTACAATGGCAACATTGAGGATTACGCCAAAACTGCGCAGCAACTCGGTGGGGACGCTCCGGCGGGCTATGATCAGGTATTGAATGAAACCACTGCCGGATCGGCGATTGCAATTGTCTCAGCCGCCGCCGGACTGGGGCTTGGGCGGTTAGGTGCAGCAAGTGAAATTGGTCAGTTAGGTAAGCTCGCGCAACCACAAAAGATTGGCGGTTTCACAATTGAGCAGCTATCCGATAGTGCCAAATTACTGGATAAAGGTGATTTGACCCAAGCTGGGCGTGCTCTTCAAAAACATGGTAATCGTATAGGTAGTATATTCCCGCCAGTAAAGGGTAATACAGTAGCCATAAACGAGCAGGGACAGGGCATAGTAGACAATATTTTAAATGATGCGGGTAAAACTATTCTGCAGAACAATACTGGCCGCTTTGGTCAGGTCACTGATATTATCGCACCGGATGGTCGAGGCTTACGCTATGACCTACAAGGGAAGCTAATAGGATTCTTGGAGCCACCAAAATGAACAAATTGACCGCACAACTGGCTAGTGTACCGGATAGAGAAAATGTTGTTTACGAAATTTACTCAGGCTCTGTCCAGGTCGCTGAAGTGTCGAATGAACCTGACATTGGCTTACGAATTGAGATTTTTCCATGTCCAGAACCGAGCAGAATATGGAGTTTCGATTTCAATGAATTCCATGCGTTTGTAGAACAAGCAAAGCGCAATATCGCTGTTTAAAGTTAACGCCGATGACACTTTTGATGGAGTTTTCACTATTTGATGTTGTTGTATTAGGCGTTGATATGCCTCAGGCGGGATTAACTAGGGGCATGACAGGTTCGGTTAGGCTAACGCCACGGATGCGTCGACATTCGCGGTAAGCGCCCATGGTAGGAATGCCAATAGGTTTAAATTGAGGAATGCGCCAGACTGACGCCCATGCAGTTACTGCGGCGGCAATATCAGACAGAGCCTGACCGGTTTCATGGTCGAGCTGGCCGTCGAGTGGGTAACCGTCGATATTCTTCGCAATGTATTTAGCGATGTAACCCGCCGCGCCGCCCTTGTTCAGGTGCTTGCACTCAAAGCGCTGACTTTGCGCGCCGCGCTCGTGACCGTCATCTTTCAGCGCGTAGCTGCGCATAATATCAATGACCGCCTGACGCTGAGACCGCTCGCAAAAAAGCATCATGTGCCAGTGCGGTGTTGCATCGTGATGAGGCTCAACAACGCGCATACCATAGACTTTGAGCCCTTGGTCTTTAAACGCGGTGCGCATCTTGCCCCAAATTTTCACCAGATAGCGCTGGCCGTCTTTGGGTGAAAATGCCTCTTTGTCCCAGCGGTGATTAAAGTTAACGCGGCGGTCTGATTTTTTACCGACCATGCGCGTCGGGTGGTATTTCGACGGCGTGGTGATGGTGATAAACATCCCGACATCACCCACGCTGGCCGCATATTTTTCAATGCCCGCGATAGTGCTCATGAGCTCCATGCGACGGATTTCGGGATTGGAAATACTCGCCAGCACTTTATCAATCAGGTCTATACGTTCGCCGGTATCAACGTTCTCCAGCTCGCGGGATTTCAGATATTCCATGTTTGCCAAACGACGGGCGCGCACGTCGCGGATTAACGTCCACATAGTGTCCACACCTTAGTCGTTTCGGTCTGTTTATAGTGGCTTGTGATGTTGGTTAACTTACTGATTTAATTACAAGTCACTGTGATGACCCGAAAAAAAGGCACAAAAAAAGGCACATAATGTGCCTTTTGCTTTTTAATCTTTTGTACAGTTACTGCGGATTGCCATGCAGCAGGGCGGAGACACCCTGGCGGTAACGTTGTTCCAGCGTTTCGCGGTTGGTGGAGGTCACTTCAAGATCGCGCAGACGCCCGTCCTGAATGCCGTACACCCAGCCGTGCAAGGAGACTTTCTGCCCGCGCTTCCATGCTGACTGCATCACCGTTGAGTGACCGAGGTTGTATATCTGTTCAACCACGTTCAGTTCACACAACTTGTTCAGACGCTGGTCTGGAGAGAGTTCTCCAAGCAGCGAGCTGTGTTTGTACCAGATATCACGAATGTGCAGCAGCCAGTTGTTGATGAGCCCGAGTTCTGGGTTTTCAACCGCCGCCTGCACGCCGCCGCAACCGTAGTGACCACAGATAATCACGTGCTCGACTTGCAGTACGTCAATGGCGTATTGCACAACGGACAGGCAGTTGAGGTCTGTGTGAATCACCAGATTGGCCACGTTACGGTGCACAAACAGTTCGCCAGGCTCGAGGCCGGTCAGCTGCTCGGCAGGAACGCGGCTGTCGGAACAGCCAATCCACAGGAAACGAGGTTTTTGTGATTCGGAGAGACGGGCGAAGAAACCTGGGTCTTCTTCCACCATGGTTTTCGACCAAAGGGCATTATTACTTTTAAGTGTTTCAATCTCGTTCATGGAAGTTAATAGCCTGTAACCAACTAACAGCGATGGGTTAATATAGGGTAATACAGCGCTTTTTAAAACCGATTCAGCATCTCCAATGATGATCAAATCTTAACGGCAGAATTAATAACAAGGTTCTCTACACAAGGTAAGCTCCACTTATGACATACGCATTAGAACTGGAGAAGTTAACCAAGACCTACGCCGGTGGCGTGCAGGCTTTGCGCGGTATCGACCTGAAAGTGGAAGCGGGGGATTTTTACGCCCTGCTCGGCCCTAATGGTGCCGGGAAGTCCACCACCATTGGTATCATCAGCTCGCTGGTGAACAAGTCGGCAGGTAAGGTTCGGGTATTTGGTTACGACATTGATAAGGATATTGTTAACGCCAAGCGCCAGCTCGGGCTGGTGCCGCAGGAGTTCAACTTCAACCCGTTTGAAACCGTCATGCAGGTGGTGGTGAACCAGGCAGGATATTACGGCGTTCCTCGCCCGCTGGCGTTGCAGCGCGCCGAGAAATACCTCACGCAGCTGGATTTATGGGGCAAGCGCAACGAGCGTTCGCGCATGCTTTCCGGTGGGATGAAACGCCGTCTGATGATTGCCCGTGCGCTGATGCACGAACCAAAACTGCTGATCCTCGATGAACCGACTGCCGGTGTGGACATTGAACTGCGCCGTTCCATGTGGGGGTTCCTCAAAGAGCTGAACGTGCAGGGCACCACCATCATCCTGACTACGCACTATCTGGAAGAAGCCGAAATGCTGTGCCGCAATATCGGCATCATTCAGGGTGGCCTGCTGGTGGAAAACACCAGTATGAAAGCGCTGCTCTCCAAGCTGAAGTCCGAAACCTTTATCCTTGATTTAGCACCGAAAAGCGCACTGCCACATCTGGAAGGGTATCGCAGTCATCTGACCGATACCTCCACCCTCGAAGTGGAAGTGATGCGCGAGCAGGGTCTGAACTCGTTGTTCAGTCAGCTGAGCAATCAGGGCGTGCAGGTACTGAGTATGCGTAACAAAGCTAACCGTCTGGAAGAGCTGTTTGTCACCCTGGTGAACGGCAGTGAGGAAACAAAATAATGTCGCAATTGTATTGGGTGGCACTCAAAAGTATCTGGATGAAAGAGATTAACCGGTTTGGGCGCATCTGGATCCAGACGCTGGTACCACCGGTTATCACCATGACCCTCTACTTCATCATCTTCGGTAACCTGATTGGTTCGCAGATCGGCAGCATGCACGGCTTCACCTACATGCAATTTATCGTGCCGGGTCTGATCATGATGGCGGTTATCACGAACTCCTACGCTAACGTGGCGTCGTCATTCTTCAGCGCCAAGTTCCAGCGCAACATTGAAGAATTGCTGGTGGCACCGGTGCCGACGCATGTTGTTATTGCCGGTTATGTGGGCGGTGGTGTGGCACGTGGGATTTGTGTCGGAATTCTGGTCACGGCGATTTCATTGTTCTTCGTACCGCTGGTGATCCACTCTTGGTGGGTGATTGCACTCACGCTGCTATTGACGGCGATCCTGTTCTCGCTCGGCGGCTTGTTGAACGCAGTATTTGCGACCAGTTTTGATGACATCAGTCTGATCCCGACTTTCGTGCTGACGCCGCTGACTTATCTGGGCGGCGTATTTTACTCGCTCTCCCTGTTGCCGCCAATCTGGCAGGCAGTCTCCAAACTGAACCCGATCGTTTATATGATCAGTGGTTTCCGCTATGGATTTCTGGGGATTTCAGACGTACCCCTGGTATTTACCATGGGCGTACTGGTGGCGTTTATCGCGGTATTTTATCTGCTGGCGTGGTATTTGATTGAACGTGGGCGCGGTTTGCGTAGTTGATCTTTGAACGTATGACGCAATAAGAAACGGGGCAATCCATGCCCCGTTTCTTTATGGTTTTTGACGAGCTTGAAAGCTTACGCCACCTGAACCGGCACGGCTTTCGCGGTGCGTTTCAGCTGGTTTTCACCTTCGAAATAGGCCACTTTGGGCTGATGCTTGCGGGCTTCAACGTCTGACATCTGCACATAGGAGCAGATAATCAGCAGGTCGCCGACGCAAGCACAGCGTGCTGCGGCGCCGTTGACCGAAATAATACGCGAGCCGCGTTCAGCGGCGATGGCGTAGGTCGAAAAACGCTGACCGTTATCAACGTTATAAATATCGATGGCTTCGTATTCCAAAATTCCTGAGGCGTCGAGAAAATCCTGATCGATGGCGCAGGAGCCTTCATAGTGTAAATCTGCCTGAGTCACATGCACCCGATGCAGCTTACCTTGTAACATTGTGCGTACCATTTCTTCTGCCCTTACTGACGTAAAAAGTCTGAAAACCTGCCTGACTGAAAGACTAAAAATCTAATGCGTCCGACGACTCACATAGTTGCCTATCTGACCTACGCTGTCTACTGCGTAAGATCAACCTGCTGGTTATCAATTAACCGCGCTTTGCCAAGCCAGGCGGCCATCAGGATCACCGCTGACGTGCTGTCTACGCTCAAGTCCTGCAAGGTTTTGGCGTCGCGGATAAACAGCTCGTCCGGTCTGAAGCCGGCTTCACGCAGTTTCTGCGCCGTCTCCTCCAGCATCTCTTCGGTATGACGCTCGCCCTGACTCAGGCGCTCTGCCAGCTGATTCATGATTTTGGCCAGCTGCGGCGCCGTTTTACGCTCATCATGCGTCAAATAACCATTACGTGAACTCAGCGCCAGACCGTCTTTCGCACGTACCGTCGGTACACCGACAATCTCAAGGTCATAACCCATGTCTTCTACCATGGTGCGAATCAGCGCCAGTTGCTGGAAGTCTTTCTGGCCGAAACAGGCCACGTCGGGCTGTACCAGGTTGAACAATTTGCTGACGATGGTAGAAACACCACGGAAATGGCCCGGACGGCTGGCCCCTTCCAAAATCGTGGAGAGTACCGGCACATCGACCTGCGTTTGCGTCGCCAGCCCTTTCGGATAGATATCGGCAGGCGAGGGGGCGAACACCAGATCCACGCCGCGTTTGTTCAGCTTCTCGCAATCTTCCTGCAGGGTACGCGGGTAACGTTCGAGATCGTCCGGGCGTTCAAACTGCATCGGGTTAACAAAAATACTCACCACCACGACATCAGCGCGCGCCTTGGCTTCTTCCACCAGCGTCATGTGGCCTTCGTGCAAATTGCCCATGGTCGGTACCAGCGCAATGCGTTTATTGTTCTGGCGGTAAAAGCGAATTTCACGGCGCAGCAGCGGAACGTTTTCAATAATAAGCACGTGGATAACCTTTCTTATTTAAAGCTGTGTTCTTCGCCCGGATAAATTCCCTGAGCAACCTGATCAACATAAAGGCGTACGGCGCTGCGGATATCGCCGGCTTCGCTAAGGAAATCTTTAACAAATTTAGCTGTATGGCCGCTGGTGATCCCCAGTGCATCCTGCATCACTAAGATCTGACCGTCGGTAACGTTACCGGCACCGATGCCAATCACCGGAATCGACAGCTCTTCCGTTACGCGGCGCGCCAGGTCGACCGGCACGCACTCCAGCACCAGCAACTGTGCACCAGCCTCTTCGAGTGCCAGCGCATCATTGACTAACAAATTGGCGGCCACTTCATCGCGCCCCTGGACTTTATACCCGCCGAAAATATTCACCGACTGCGGCGTCAGACCCAGATGGCCGCACACCGGTACGGCGCGCTCGGTGAGCATTCTCACCGTGTCGCACAGCCAGCTTCCGCCCTCCAATTTTACCATGTTGGCACCGGCGCGCATCAGCACGGCGGCGCTGGCAAAAGCCTGCTCCGGCGTGGCATATGCCATGAAGGGCAGGTCAGCCAGCAACAACGCCAGCGGTGCACCACGGCGCACGCAGCGTGTGTGGTAGGCAATCTCTTCGACGGTGACCGGCAGGGTGGAATCATTGCCCTGTATGACCATGCCGAGCGAATCGCCAACCAGCATCACATTGACGCCCTGTTCCGCGAACAGTTGGGCAAAGCTGGAATCGTAGGCGGTGAGGGTAGCGAACTTATGGTTGTCTTGTTTCCACTGGCGTAACTGACTCAGGGTGGTAGCTTTCATGGGATCTTCCTGTGAACAATTCATACTGTGAATATCTTGCAAGCATTCTACTGTATGACCTGACAAGCAGATAGTGAAGTTCCGAACATCTTAAGAACCGCTTAATAAGCCTGGCGTATAATAGGGACATGGAAGATCTGAGGATATTGAGGAGACTATGCGCATTCTGCTGATAGAAGACGACAAGATGATCGGTGACGGTATCCGAGCCGGGTTGGGGAAGCTGGGTTTCACGCTCGACTGGTTCACTGACGGGCTGGTTGGCAAGGCGGCGCTCGACAGCGCGCCTTATGATGCCGTGATCCTCGATCTCAGCCTGCCGGGAATGGACGGTATGCAGCTGCTTAAAGCGTGGCGTCAGGCCGGAAAAGATACGCCGGTCCTGATTCTTACCGCCCGCGATGCCCTTGAACAACGGGTTAGCGGGTTGCAGGCCGGCGCCGACGATTATCTGTGTAAGCCCTTTGCACTGGTGGAAGTGGCAGCACGTTTGCAGGCTTTGATCCGCCGCCGTCACGGGCAAATTACGCCGAAAATTACCCACGGTATTTTGGAATTTGACCCGGCGCTGCGCAGCATCGCCATCAATGGCGAGCCGGTTGTGCTGACCCCGCGTGAAATCACGGTGCTTGAGCTGTTCCTCAATAACAAAGGCCGCGTCTTACCACGTCCACTGATTCAGGAAAAACTCTACAACTGGGATGATGACGTTAGCAGCAACGCCGTCGAAGTGCATATTCATCATCTGCGTAAAAAGCTGGGTAACGGTTTCATCCGCACCGTTCACGGCGTCGGTTATACCCTCGGGGATGCCATAAACGATGTAGCAGACAACGCCGCCGGAGAAAATGCGTGAAGTCGCGTTTCAGAAATCTCAGTTTACGCCTGCGCCTGATCCTGCTGTTTGGCATGCTGGCGCTGGTCACCTGGCTGGTGGCATCGCTCGTGGCTTGGCATCAGACCCGTCACAACATCAACGAAGTCTTTGATACACAACAGATACTGTTCGCCAAACGGCTGGCAGCCACCGGCGTGGGCGATATGTTGCTGCAAAATCATGAAGTGCGCCTGCCTGAGACGAAAAAGCTGGTGCGTAAAGGCGAGCGCGGCCATACCGATGATGACGCTCTGACGTTTGCCATCTTTGATCTGCAAGGCAAGATGCTGCTTAACGACGGCGAAAATGGCAGAAAGATCCGCTTTGATAAAAATACTCAGGGCTTTACGGACAGCGAAATTAATAACGATGACGACCAATGGCGACTGCTGTGGCTGACCACCACCGACGGGCGTTTTCGCATCGCCGTGGGGCAGGAATACGATTACCGCAATGACATGGCATGGAACCTGGTCTCTGGGCAGCTGTTGCCCTGGCTGGCCTGTTTGCCAATATTGCTGTTGGCAATGATGGTGATGATCGGTCTGGAGCTGCGGCCGCTGCGCCGTGTGGCAGACGATCTTGGGCGACGCGCACCGGATGATGCTTCGCCTATCTCTACCGACCGCGTGCCCTGCGAAGTGCTGCCACTGGTGGAATCCCTTAACTCACTGTTCATCCGTACCGGCGATATGCTGGTACGCGAGCGACGTTTTACCTCGGACGCAGCCCATGAACTGCGCAGCCCCCTGGCCGCCCTGCGGGTACAAACCGAAGTGGTGCAGCTTTCCGGTGATGATACCGAGATGCGTGAACATGCATTGCAAAATCTCACCACCAGCATCGACCGCGCCACAAGACTGGTCGATCAGCTTTTGACGCTCTCCAGGCTTGAATCTTTCGGCAGCCTGGATGAGCTGGAACTCATTGATTGGGCAGGGCTGATTTCACAAAACCTGGGCGTGCAGGACGCGGCTGCCCATGCTAAAGGCATCGCATTACGGTTTGAACAGAGTGGTGCACCGGCGCCTATGCAGGGGCAATCCCTGTTACTGTCCCTGATGTTACGCAATCTGGTGGACAACGCGGTGCGCTATTCACCGGCAGGATCGACTGTGACTGTACGACTGAACCAGCAGGGCATCGACGTCGAAGATCAGGGGCCGGGGATTTCAGATGAACATCTGGCAAGGCTGGGCGAGCGTTTTTACCGTCCGCCGGGGCAGGAGCAGACAGGCAGTGGTCTGGGGGTATCGATTGTGAAGCGTATCGCGCAACTGCACGGGCTTCACGTGGTATATCGTAACCGGGCTGAAGGGGGATTGCGGGTAGAAGTTCGGACAGAATAAATGGGGAAGGGTTACCAGCGTTCCAGACCATTGCGTGGGACGCGGGTCAAGATCTCCTGCAGAGATTCTCCATCGGGGAAAATCAGTTCCGGTGCAATGTCCGCCAGCGGGTAAAGCATAAACTCACGGTTCTTCATGTCGTAATGCGGCACAGTTAAACGTTCGGTGGCGATCGTCTGGTTGCCGTACAGCAGCATGTCTAAATCCAACGTACGTGGGCCCCAGCGCTCGGCTTTACGTACGCGTCCCTGATTCTGTTCAATCGCCTGAGTGGCATCAAGCAGCTCTTCAGCGGGTAACTGAGTATCAAGGGCCACCACCGCGTTGAGAAAATCGGGCTGATTTTGCGGACCTAGCGGTTTACTGCGGTAAAACGGGGAACAGACCACCAGTTTGGTGCGGGGCATGTGCGCCAGAGCTTCCAGCGCACAGTTAACCTGGTCTACAGGCTTAGCAAGGTTACTGCCCAGCGCAATGTAGACCCGGATCATTGACCGCTTTCCTTACGCGGTGCGCGCTTGCGCGGACGACGCGTACGGGTGCGGCGCGGAGCGACGTCATCGCCCAGCGTACCCAGCATGTTTTTCTGCGAGGCCGGTGTCGCTTCCTGGAACTCGCTCCACCATTCAGTCAGGCTCTGCAATTCACGATGCTGTTCTACTTCTGCACGCAGTGCCAGTAAATCGAAGGCGGCGCGGAACTTAGGATGTTCCATTAGTTTATGCGCGCGTTTACCCTGACGGCGCGACAGGCGCAGTTGCAAGGCCCAGATGTCACGCACCAGCGTCGTAATACGTTTCGGAATGGCCAGTGAGCGGCACTGCTCGTCGAGCACGTCGTTCATCGCCAGCGAGAACGCATCGTAATAGGTCAGACCGCCTTCCTGCGCCAGCTTCTGTGCATGTTCAATCACCGGATACCACAGCATGGCAGCGAACAGGAATGCCGGATTGACGCGCTGATCGTTTTGCAGACGGAAGTCAGTGTTTTTCAGCACCTGAATCAGAATGCGTTCCATCGGGCTGTCGCCCTGCTCGGTGAACTGGCTGGCAATCAGCGGGAACAGCGGCTGGAATAACTGGTATTCGCAGAGCTTCAGGTAGGTCTGATAACCATAACCGGACTGCAATAATTTCAGCGACTCTTCAAACAGACGGGCCGGCGGGATCTCCTGTAACAGGGTCGCCAGACGCGGAATAGGTTCTGCCGTTTCCGGGCTGATCTTCATATCCAACTTGGCGGCGAAACGCACGGCACGCAGCATACGCACCGGATCTTCGCGGTAGCGGGTTTCAGGGTCGCCAATCAGACGGATAATGCCGTTTTCTAAGTCGCGCAGACCGCCGGTGTAATCACGCACGGTGAAATCGGCCACGCCGTAATAGAGGCTGTTGATGGTGAAGTCGCGGCGCTGGGCGTCATCTTCGATGGTGCCGAAAATGTTGTCGCGCAGCAGCATGCCGTTCACTGCCTGCTGGGAGGAGTTCTTGTCTTCTGGCTCTTCTTCCAGCTGTTCGTGATGACCACGGAAGGTGGCAACTTCAATAATTTCCGGGCCGAACATGACGTGTGCCAGGCGGAAACGGCGACCGACCAGACGGCAGTTGCGGAACAGTTTGCGTACCTGATCCGGCGTGGCATTGGTAGTGATATCGAAATCTTTAGGTTTCTTTTCCAGCAGTAAATCACGCACACCACCCCCGACCAGGTAGGCTTCATAGCCAGACTTGTTCAGACGGTAGAGGACTTTCAGTGCGTTTTCGCTGATATCACGACGGGAAATATTGTGCTCGTCGCGTGGAATAATGGTGATGGCACGCGTCTCACCCGCATAGTCAAACGACGCACGCGGTTTGGACGGATGTTCAGTGACATAACGCTCAATAATAGGCTGACGTTCACCACGGGGTGAGTCGCTGGCCGGGCGACGGTTGCCATGGTTCGCGCTATGGCGCGGGCCCGCCCCCTGTGAAGAGGGAGTATTTCGACGATCGCCCCGGTCATTGCGGTGAGCGTTTTCATCCCGGCGGCCACGGTTATCGCGGCTGCCGCTGCGTTCGCGGCGTGAGACTGGGGCCGTCTTCACGTTGCCTTCAGCCACGGGCGTGGTATCGCGATGGGTTTTATCTTCGCGAAGAGGGGCCTGTTCAGGCACCGCAGTTTCTTCACGAATGACTTTATCTTCACGAACTAGCACCTTACGGCAAAAATTGGCTACTCGGGTAAAAATGGGACACCTCGATAGTGACTGAAAAAAATGACGCGACGCAAAAACAGCGGCTAATCATAGCTCACACTGGCTACTTTGAGAATGCCGAAGTCAAATCTGCTGGTGCTTTCGCATCCTGGCGCGGCATCAGTGCCGGCGTCCAATGGTCTGTCGCCCAACGTAATAGTAAATCTACTGGCAAATCCTGCCAGTTTTCCGGCAGAGTTTGGCCTAAAAATTGTAACGCTTTCAATAAGACCGGACGGGGATCACCTTCCGGTAATGCCGGGGCGTGATTCTGTTTGGAGAGTTTGTCCCCATGAGTATTCACCGCCAGCGGCAGATGCAAATAACCCGGCTGCGGATAGCCCAGGTGTTGATAAAGCGAAATTTGCCGCACGGTGGGTTCAATTAAATCCGCACCACGCACAATATGATTCACACCCTGATAGTGGTCATCCACCACGACCGCCAGATTATAAGCAAACAGGCCGTCGCGGCGGCGAATGATAAAGTCTTCTTCGGCCAGCTCTGGCGTGGCATGCAACTGTCCTTGAAAATCGTCTTCAAACGTATAAACCGGGCGCGTCTGGCGCAAACGGATGGCGGCGTTTTCAGAACCCAGAGCCAAATGACGACAATGTCCATCGTAGGTGCCGCCAAGCTGGCCAATTCGCTGACGTGTGCAGGTGCAGTGATAGCTTAGCCCCTGCTGGCGCAAAGTATCGAGCGCGGCGAGGTAGGCATCATGACGCTTTGACTGCCAGACGATCTCGCCGTCCCAGTGCAGCCCGAAACGTTCCAGCGTGGCCAGAATGCTGTCGGCAGAGCCCGGGATCTCACGCGGCGGATCCAGATCGTCAATGCGTACCAGCCAACGTCCCCGCATCGAACGGGCGTGCAAATAGCTACCAAGTGCGGCAATCAGGGAACCAAAATGGAGAACGCCGGAGGGCGAGGGAGCAAAACGACCAACATAGCGCGTAGCGCAGTGAGAATCAGACATAGGACAGGAACATCTTCTAGAGAGGGAACGCGGTGCATACATGATGCACCGCGTGGGACCCGAGACTTAACCAGCCATCTGCTTTTCGCGGATTTCAGCCAGTGTCTTACAGTCAATGCACAAATCGGCGGTAGGACGAGCTTCAAGACGGCGGATGCCGATCTCAACGCCGCAGGAATCGCAGTAACCGAAATCCTCGTCTTCCACTTTTTTCAGTGTTTTTTCAATTTTTTTAATCAGCTTACGTTCGCGGTCGCGGTTACGCAGTTCAAGGCTGAATTCTTCTTCCTGAGCGGCACGGTCGACCGGATCCGGGAAGTTTGCAGCTTCGTCCTGCATGTGCGTAACGGTACGGTCAACTTCATCCCTGAGCTGATTGCGCCACGCTTCAAGAATCTTTTTGAAGTGGGTCAGCTGAGCGACGTTCATGTACTCTTCGCCTGGCTTCTCTTGGTATGGTTCTACCCCAGCGATGGCGAGAATGCTCAAGGACGATGTCTTACGGGTTTGCCCTTCTTGCATGATGCTTCTCCTACATAAAACGCACTATACCCATCATCCTTTAAATTGCGGAAGCCGGAGCAACCTTACTGCAACCCAAATAATGTTGAGTATTTCGATCCCCAAAAGGGGGAAAAAATCAGGCCGCTATAAATACCAGAAGGTAACGAGGTAAGCAATTATTCATCGCAGGTGCTTGACAGCACTGTGAGGAAAAGCGTATTCGCGTACCCTTTTGTATAGCCGCCGATGGCTGTAATAACAGGGGTTATCCGACAAACTGGCGGTTAGCCAGAGGTAAACGGTCTGCGAGGCGGACACCCTCAGCAGAGAGTTTGGCACCGTAACACATCACTTCGACACCGCTTTGTTGTACCTGCGTCAGTAATTCTGCATAACGCGGATCAATATGGTGTGCCGGGGAGACGCTTTCAATGCCTGAATGCAATACAGCGAAAAAAAGTACTGCTCGCTGTCCCTGTTCCGCCATCGCTTGCAGCTCGCGTAAATGCTTCTGGCCTCGCAGCGTGACCGCGTCGGGGAAGAAGCCGCATCCTTGTTGCAGCAAGGTGACAGATTTCACTTCAATATAGCAGTCAGAACGATTATCCGCCTGTAACATAAGGTCAATGCGGCTGTTCTCGGCGCCGTATTTAACTTCAGCGGTTAACTTAGTGTAAGCGGATAATTCTGGAATCAGGTCGGCCTCCAGTGCTTCCCGCACCACCTGGTTGGCGCGCAACGTGTTGACACAGATCCAGTGCCCCTGCCGGGTTTCGGTTATTTCCCAGCTATGGGCATACTTGCGTTTTGGGTTGTCTGAGGTTGAATACCACACGGTATCCCCAGGCGTGGCACAACCGGTCATTGCGCCGGTATTAGCGCAGTGCAGCGTCAATTCCCGGCCATCGGGCGTCACCACATCGGCCAGAAAGCGCTTGTAACGTTTGATAAGGGTGGCGGGTTGCAGCGGGGGATCGAAGTACATGACAGTTCCTGATTCACATTAGGCAAGTGGCGCAGGCAGTGGCCAGCTTTGCAGCAGAGCGTAGCGGGTGCGGCCACGCTCATAGATTGACTGATACAGCCCAAACTCTTTGGCATCGAGCGTCCAGTTGGGTGTCGTGGGTGGAATGGCAACTGCTCGCGTTGCCGCACGAAACAGTGAAATATGCGGATGAAATGGCAGGGTGCTTTGATAGCAGCCATTGCGCGCGGCGTGCGAGCGCAAAATGTCAGCCAGTTGCAATAATGGGCGCGGCGCGCGGCGGGTACCCAGCCAAACGACACCTGCGCCAGGCCAGTGACCGGCATCATCGATTTGCAGACTGAACCCTTTGGCGTCGATTCTTCCCGCTATACTGCGCAGCGCAGCCTCTTTCTGCTCACTGACTTCGCCAAGAAACGCCAGCGTCAGGTGCAGGCTTGCAGCCGCGATAGGCCGCCCGGTATCGGCTGGGAAATTGTCGGCGCGCCACTGAATCATCTGTGTTTGTAATGTCGGTGGCAGTGATAGAGCAAAAAACAGGCGACGTTGAGCGGGCATTTCAGGTTCCCTGGCAGCATAAACAGGCACAGATGCTACAATGCTGGCGCTTTAAATCAAATCATATGGGGTTTTTCATTGTCTTCTTCTTTGCCGGTCAGTGCCGTACTTGAACCGCTCTTAGCCGCGCTGCGAAGTGCTCCCCAGGTATTGCTGCTGGCGCCTACCGGTGCAGGGAAATCTACCTGGCTGCCACTGCAATTGCTGCAACAGGCCAGTCTTCCCGGGAAAATTTTGTTGCTTGAGCCCCGTCGACTGGCTGCGAAAAACGTGGCGTTCCGTCTGGCCCAGCAGTTGGGGGAAATGCCCGGTCAGACCGTCGGCTACCGTATGCGTGCGGAAAGTAAAACCAGCGGCGCGACCCGGCTGGAAGTGGTAACCGAAGGCATTTTGACCCGCATGGTGCAGGCTGATCCGGAGCTTAGCGGCGTATCGCTGGTGATCCTCGATGAGTTCCATGAGCGCAGCCTGCAGGCCGATCTGGCGCTGGCGCTGCTGCTCGACGTACAAAATGCCCTGCGCGATGACCTCAAACTTCTGATCATGTCGGCGACGCTCGACAATGTGCGCCTTGGGCCGTTATTGCCGGATGCGCCGGTGATTATCTCCGAAGGCCGCAGTTTTCCCGTTGAACGTCATTACATTTCTCTCGCCAGCCATGAGCGGCTTGATGACGGCGTGGCGCGCATCGTCAGCCGCCTGATGAGCGAGCATGGCGGCTCGATGCTGCTGTTTCTGCCGGGCGTCGCGGAGATCACCCGCGTACAAAATCTGCTGGCGGGAAAAGTGGCGAATGATGTCGATCTTTGCCCGCTGTACGGTGCGCTGTCGCTGGAACAACAGCAGAAAGCCATTCAGCCCGCCGCCGCCGGTCGTCGTAAAATCGTATTAGCGACCAACATTGCTGAAACCAGTCTGACCATCGAAGGCATCCGACTGGTGGTGGACTGCGGTCTGGAACGCAGCGCGCAGTTTGACCCGCGTAGCGGCCTGACCCGCCTCATCACGCAGCGTATCAGTCAGGCATCGATGACCCAACGCGCAGGCCGCGCCGGGCGTCTGGAGCCGGGGTTATGCTGGCATCTGTTTGCCAAAGAGCAGGCGGAACGCGCGAGCGCGCAGGCTGAAGCGGAGATCCTGCAAAGTGATCTCAGCAGTTTCTGGCTGGAGTTATTGCAGTGGGGGTGTCAGGAGCCCATGCAACTCGCCTGGCTGGATATGCCGCCCGCTCCGGCGCTGGCAGCGGCCAAAGCGCTGCTGCATTCGCTGGGGGCGACGGATAAACAGGGCAAGCTGACCGCCATGGGACAGCGTATGGGAAAACTCGGCTGCGACCCGCGTCTGGCCGCGATGCTGATTGCCGCCGATGCACAGGGCGCTGATGCACTCGCCACTGCCGCACTGCTGGCCGCGATGCTCGAAGAGCCGCCGCGCGGTGGCGTGCCGGATATCGACTACTGGCTCAGCCGCCCACAGGGAAACTGGCAGCGACGCGCCAGTCAGCTGGCGCAACGAGTTTCCGGCAAGAAAGGTCAGGCAGATGCTTCCCTCGCGCCGTGGCTGCTGGCGTCCGCGTTCAGCGATCGCATCGCCCAGCGTCGTGGCACTGACGGGCGCTATCTGCTGGCCAATGGCCTTGGCGCTTCTCTGCCGCAGGATGATGCCTTAACCCGCGCCGCCTGGCTGGTGGCACCGCAGCTGCTACAGGGGAATAACAGCCCGGATGCGCGCATTTTACTGGCGGTGACGCTGGATGCGGCGCAACTGGCAGAGCGCCTGCCGCAGATTGTCAAAGAGCAAACCGCCGTCGAATGGGACGAAGAAAAGGGTACGCTGCGCGCGTGGCGACGCTGGCAGGTGGGGCGACTGGTGCTCAAAGCCAATCCGCAGGCCAAACCCGATGACGCTGAATTACAACAGGCGCTCATCGACTGGATCCGCAATCAGGGCTTACAGGCGCTGACGTGGTCGGTGGCAGCGGTTCAGCTGCGCTTACGCCTGACCTGCGCGGCGAAATGGCTGCCTGAAGCGGGCTGGCCGGCAATGGATGATGAAAGCCTGCTCGACGGGCTGGAGCAATGGTTGTTGCCCTCATTAGGCGGTGTTCGCTCGCTGAAAGCGCTGCAGCAGGTGGACCTGCACGATGCCCTTTCGCGTCTGCTGGACTGGAACCAGCGTCAGCGCCTGGATAGTGCATTACCCACGCATTACACCGTTCCTACTGGCAGCCGTTTGCCAATCCGTTATCATGCTGACCAGCCACCGGTGTTGTCGGTACGGATGCAGGAGATGTTTGGTGAAGAGCGCAGCCCGATGCTGGCCGAAGGCCGCATTGCAGTGGTGCTGGAGCTGCTCTCACCGGCGCAGCGTCCGTTACAGATCACCGCCGATTTAGCGGCGTTCTGGCAGGGTACCTATCGCGACGTACAAAAAGAGATGAAAGGCCGCTATCCTAAGCACCCGTGGCCTGATAATCCGGCGCAGGCGCTGCCGACGCGACGGACCAAAAAATACCAATGATCAGAAGGCCCTAATTTTCAGACCTTTCTTCTGGTCAGTACACGAACCAAGGCAGAGAGTAGGCCGCAATTTATGAACACAGCAGGTTTTATGGAGAATTGTCATGTCTGGCGATGATCGCGAGCCGATTGGCCGTAAAGGCAAACCCGCAGGGCTCAAGCCTTCGCGCGCCCGTCCCGTTCGTCATCGTCGGGATGACGATGACGAAGAATTTGATAACGACTATGAAGATGATCAAGAAACGGATGATGACGACTACGAAGAAGATAACCGCCGGGAGTCGCGCATGACCCGAAAAGCTGCACCGAGAAAGGCGGCGAAGTCCGGAAAAAGTGGCAAACCACGCAGCAGAAAACGCTGGTGGTTCTGGCTGCTGTTCAAGCTGTTTATTATTTTCGCCATTCTGATGGGGATTTACGGTTTCTATCTTAATACGGAAATCCGTGGCCGCATCGACGGCAAAGTCTGGCAGTTACCGGCAGCCGTTTATGGGCGTCAGGTCAACCTTGAACCGGACATGCCGTACAGCAAAAAAGAGATGATCAACCTGCTGGAGGGCACGCAGTACCGTCAGGTCACACGCATCACCCGTCCGGGGGAGTTTACCGTCGCGGCCAACAGTATCGATTTACTGCGCCGACCGTTCGATTTCCCAGAGGGGAAAGAGGGGCAGATCAACGCCCGTCTGATCTTTGCTAATGATCATCTGGACGAGATCAAAAACCTGGATAACAACCGCGACTTTGGGTTGTTCCGCCTCGACCCGCGTTTGATCACCATGTTGCAGTCGCCTAACGGTGAACAGCGTTTATTCGTGCCACGCGCTGGTTTCCCGGATCTGCTGGTCGACACGCTGCTGGCGACCGAAGACCGTCACTTCTATGAGCATGACGGCATCAACTTCTGGGCGATTGGCCGTGCGGTGCTGGCTAACCTGAGTGCCGGTCATGCGGTACAGGGCGGCAGTACGCTGACGCAGCAGTTGGTGAAAAACCTGTTCCTGACCAACGAACGCTCCCTCACCCGCAAAGCACGTGAAGCCTATATGGCTATTCTGGTCGACGCGAACTACAGCAAAGACCGCATCCTGGAGCTTTATCTGAACGAAGTGTATCTCGGTCAAAGCGGTTCCGATCAGATACGCGGTTTCCCGCTGGCGAGCCTGTATTACTTCGGCCGTCCGGTGGATGAACTGAGTCTGGATCAGCAGGCGCTGCTGGTAGGTATGGTGAAAGGGGCGTCGCTGTATAACCCATGGCGTAACCCGAAACTGGCGCTGGAACGTCGTAATTTAGTATTGCGCTTGCTGGTTAATCAGAAGGTTATCGACCAGGAGCTGTATGACATGCTCAGCGCACGTCCGCTCGGCGTTCAGCCGAAGGGCGGGGTGATTTCACCGCAACCGGCCTTTATGCAGATGGTGCGTAACGAATTGCAGGCCAAGCTCGGCGACAAAGTGCAGGACATGTCCGGCGTGAAAATATTCACTACGCTGGACCCGATCTCGCAGGATTCCGCTGAAAAAGCCGTGGAAGAGGGCATTCCGCTGTTGCGTAAGAAAAGCGGCCTGAATGATATCGAAACCGCGATGGTGATTGTTGACCGCTATACCGGCGAAGTACGGGCTATGGTCGGCGGTGCGGAAACGCAGTTTGCTGGCTTCAACCGCGCTATGCAGGCGCGGCGCCAGGTGGGGTCTCTGGCCAAACCGGCAACCTATCTGACGGCGCTTTCTCAACCGGATAAATACCGCCTGAACACGGTGCTGGCTGACCAGCCGCTGACCATCAAACTGGCCAACGGTCAGACATGGTCACCGAAAAACGATGACCACCAGTTCCGGGGGCAGGTGTTGCTGGTTGATGCGTTGGCACGTTCCATGAACGTACCCACGGTCAATCTGGGGATGGCTGTCGGGCTGGACAACATAACAAAACAGCTGATTAACCTCGGTGTACCGAAAGAGTCGCTGAACCAGTTGCCGTCTATGCTGCTCGGGGCGATTGCCCTGACCCCAATGGAAGTGGCGCAGGAGTACCAGACCATCGCCAGCGGCGGTAACAAAGCGCCACTGTCGGCGGTGCGTTCAGTGATTGCTGAAGACGGTACGGTGCTCTATCAGAGCTTCCCGCAGGCGGTGCGCGTTATTCCGGCGCAGGCATCCTATCTGACCATGTACGCCATGCAGCAGGTGGTGTCTGAAGGGACTTCGCGCGCGCTGGCGAACAAATTCCCGAACCTGCATCTGGCGGCCAAAACCGGCACCTCGAACGAACTGCGTGACAGCTGGTTCGCGGGTATCGATGGTAATCAGGTGGCGATCACGTGGGTAGGGCGCGACAACAACGGCCCGTCCAAACTCTGGGGTTCTACCGGTGCACTGGTGTTATACAGCCGCTATCTGGAAAATGAGATGCCGCAGCCGCTGAATCTGCAGGTGCCGGAAGGCATCAGCGTGATGAACATCGACGGCAGTGGGAATTTCGTCTGTAACGGCGGTGGCGTACGCAGTATTCCTGTCTGGACTGATTCTCCGGAGAGTCTGTGTCAGGCCTCGCAGGCGGCGGTACAGCAACAGCAACAACAGCAACAGCAACAGCAATCGCAGCAGGAAGATGGCAAGGGCGTTGCGGGATGGATTAAAGATATGTTCGGTTCTGGTCAGTAATTTTCGGCCAGACCTGAAAGTGACAGAAGGGCGCGACAGGGTTCGCGCCCTTTTTACATCTGAAGTGCGCTTTGCGAAGGTGCCCATAAAATAAAAAAGCCAGCGCAATAGCACTGGCTTAAAGGTTAAGTGACGGCGGTTATCAGGCGTGGGTAGCCGGTTTCCCGCTGTCTTTGTCCGGAAGATTTTCCAGCATGCGGCGGATCGGGATGATCAGCAACGTCAGCACGGCAGCGCAGATCAGCAGCGCAATTGAACAACGTGCAAACAGCGTCGGCAGCATGTCCAACTGATCGGCCTTCACATGGCCACCAATTAAACCGGCCGCCAGGTTACCCAGCGCACTGGCGCAGAACCACAGGCCCATCATCTGGCCGCGCATTCTTGCCGGAGCCAGCAGGGTCATGGTCGCCAATCCAATTGGGCTAAGGCACAGCTCGCCCAACGTCAGCATCAGAATACTGCTGACCAGCCACCATGGGGAGACGCCCGCACCACCGTTGCTCAGCACGTTTTGTGCCGCCAGCATCATCAGGCCAAAGCCTGCCGCCGCAAACAGAATGCCGATAACAAACTTTGTGATGCTGCTCAGGTGAACTTTGTTCCGCGCCAGAGCCGGCCATGCCCAGCTAAAGATGGGGGCCAGCAAAATAATAAACAGGGCGTTGACTGACTGGAACCACACCGCTGGGATCTCAAAGCCGCCAATCATGCGTTGGGTGTAGTCATTGGCAAACAGGTTGAACGAGGTCGGTTTCTGTTCGAATGCTGACCAGAAGAAGGCAGCAGACACCAGCAGGATGAAACAGACCAGCAGACGCGCACGCTCTTTGCGGCTCAGCCCGGCAAACACAAACAGATAGATGAAGTACAGGGTTACCGAGGCCGCAATCACGTAAACCAGCATACTGGCCACTGCCAGCGGGTTAATCACAATAATGCCCTGTGCAATCAGGGTGACGATCACCGCGACGCCAACAGCCAGTGCAATCAGCCACGCGCCGACGCCGTTTTTCTTCGCAATCGGGCTATTCCAGGTGGAATCCAGACCGACTTCGCGGTCATAGCGTTTCATCGCGGGTATGGCAAAGGCGCGGAAAATCACCAGTGCTACCAGCATGCCGATACCACCAATGCCGAAGCCCCAGTGCCAGCCGTGGGAGCGGATCAACCAGCCGGAGATCAGCGGGGCGATAAACGAACCCATGTTGATGCCCATATAGAACAGCGAAAAACCCCCATCTCGGCGGTTGTCGCCTTTCTTATACAGTGTCCCCACCATGACCGAGATACAGGTTTTAAACAGACCTGAACCCAGCACGATAAACATCAGACCGATGAAGAACAGGTTGTTGCCCATAAAAGCAGACAACGCGATAGAGAGGTGACCAAGGGCGATCAGAATCGAGCCGTACCAGACGGCTTTTTGCTGTCCCAGCCAGTTATCCGCCAGCCAGCCGCCCGGCAGGGCCGCCAGATACATGCTGCCGGCGAAAATCCCGACAATTGCCGAGGCGTTTTCGCGCGCCAGTCCCATGCCGCCGTCGTAGACTGCCGCGGACATAAACAGGATCAATAATGGGCGAATGCCGTAAAACGAAAACCGTTCCCACATTTCGGTAAAGAACAGTGATCTGAGTGGATAAGGATGGCCGAGAAAGGTCCGGCTTTCTTGTTTGCTAACAGAGGATTGCATAATTCTTCCCAATGTAATGCGCTGCATTTAATGCAACTTTTATTGTGTGATATATGTGAATCTGTCTTGTCGGCGATTTTCCATTTTAGCCTTCATAATCCCTCTGTTTTCCTGGTCAATCTTAAGAGGTCAGAGAACCGGTTCAACGCGGGGGAGGAGGCGTACTGTATTTTGTTTTCGTTGTATCCTCAACGTTGTTCTCTTATTCGCCTCGGGTTGTTAAAGAATATTGCTCAGATTCTTCACAACCCATTTCGAACATATATCCATCACATTTACCCATGATTAACATGGGGTTATTTTTTATTCACTCACAGCTTATCGGGTTTAAATAGACTTGCGGAAGGCTATACGATGCGCATATTATGCGACGTTCATAATAATAATTATCGTTTACATTCCCATTCAAACATCTCCAGAGAATAACACATGGCACTTCAGCGCTCTCTTTCACTGATTTCATCAAAGGGAACTTTTCAGCGTGGCACACTGGCATTAACTATCGCCGCTGCACTGGGTTCTTATGCTTTTCAGGCTAATGCTGCCACCGCGGCAAAAGACGACACCATCGTGGTAACGGGTACAACGTCTGCCGATGTGGCACCAGAGTCCGCCTGGGGGCCGGCGCCGACAATCGCCGCCAAGCACAGCGCCACCGGCACCAAAACTGACACGCCTATCGTTAAAACGCCGCAGTCTATTTCTGTGGTTACGCGTGAAGAGATGGACATGAAGCAGCCTGCTACGGTGAAAGAGGCGCTGGGTTATACGCCGGGCGTGTACGCCAGTCGCGGCAGTTCCTCAACTTATGATGCCGTGGCTATCCGTGGTTTCACCTCGGTGAACACCAACCAGTATCTCGATGGCATCAAGTTGCAAGGCGACAACTACTCTGAAGTGTCGATGGATCCCTACTTCCTCGAACGTGTTGAAGTACTGCGTGGCCCGTCTTCCGTACTCTACGGCAAAAGTAACCCGGGCGGCGTGGTGGCGATGGTCAGCAAGCGTCCGACCACTGAACCCTTGAAAGAAGTGCAGTTCAAAATGGGGACGGACAACCTCTATCAGACCGGTTTTGACTTCAGCGATGCCATTGATGATGCGGGCGTTTACTCCTACAGACTGACCGGCGTGGCACACAGTCAGGACACGCAGCAGCAGATGACAAAAGAGCAAACCTATGCGATTGCCCCTTCATTCAGCTGGCGCCCTGATGACAAAACTGATTTTACTTTCCTGAGCAACTTCCAGAATCAGCCTGATGTTGGTTTTTATGGTTGGTTACCGCGCGAAGGAACCGTTGTGCCTTATTACGATGCGAATGGTAATGCTCACAAGTTACCTACCGACTTCAATGAAGGCGAGCCGTCCAACAAAATGTCGCGCGACCAGAAAATGGTGGGCTACAGCTTTGCTCATGAGTTTAACGATACCTGGACTGTCCGTCAGAACCTGCGCTACACCAAGTTAAACACCGATTATAAGAGTGTTTATGGCAATGGTTATATTGCACCTGGCCAGATAAGCCGTGGGTATGTGCAGTCAAAAGAGAAACTAAACAACTTCGACGTCGATACGCAGGCCCAGGCGAAATTTGCCACTGCACAGGTAGATCATACTCTGCTGCTGGGTGTCGATTACATGCGTATGCGTAATGACATTGATGCTCATTATGGATCTGCCAATCCGCTGGACATGAATGCACCGCAATACGGAAATCCGGGCGTTACTTTGTTTGACGCCCCATACCAGATTGTTGACCGTCAGGAACAAACGGGTTTGTATGCGCAAGATCAGGCGGAGTGGAATCAGTGGATCCTGACTCTCGGCGGTCGTTATGACTTTGCTAAAAACTCGACGCTAAGTCGCAGCACAGGCTCTACTGCTGAAATTAACGATGAGCAATTCACCTGGCGTGGCGGTTTGAACTATTTGTTCGATAACGGTATTTCTCCCTACTTCAGCTACAGCGAATCCTTTGAACCGAACTCAGGTGCGACCAAACAGGGCCAGCCGTTCGATCCTTCATTGGGTAAGCAGTATGAAGCCGGTGTGAAATATATTCCGAACGATCGACCAATTAGCCTTACCGCTGCGGTCTACCAGCTAACTAAAAACAACAACCTGACTGCGGATCCTACCGATAGCTTGTACAGCGTTCAGTCGGGCGAAATTCGTTCTCGTGGTGTTGAGCTGGAAGCCAAGGCAGCGGTTAACGCCAACATTAACGTCACGGCGTCTTACACCTATACCAATGCGGTATACACGCAGGACACCAACTATCAGGGCAAACGTCCAACAGAAGTGCCGCGTAACATGGCGTCACTGTGGGCGGATTACACCTTCCACGAAACGGCGCTGAGCGGCCTGACCATCGGTTCCGGTGTGCGTTACGTCGGTGACAGCTCAAGCTTCTACACCACCGGTGACAAAACGAACGAGACGTTCGACGTCGCGGCATACACACTGGTTGATGCGACGGTGAAATATGATCTGGGCCGCTTCGGCATGCCGGGCTCTTCAGTCGGGGTGAATATCAACAACCTGCTGGATCGCGAGTATGTTGCCAGCTGTTACCGTGATTACGCCTGTTATTGGGGCTCCGACCGTCAGATTGTCGCCACCGCGACTTTCCGTTTCTGATAGTCTGAAGCGACAGCAGGAAAGTGGGCACGAAATTTCGTGCCCTTTTCCGTTTCTTTATCCAACGTAAAGAACCTCCAATTGGATGTCTGAGAACCTTATGTCAAACAACGCCATGCCAGAATCGTCCCCACTTCCTCTCTCGCAGGACAGCACCTTCAGCTTGCAGCAGGTGAGTTTTACCGTGCCGGGACGAACGCTGCTGGCCCCGCTCTCGCTAACTTTTCCGAAGGGTAAAGTGTGTGGCTTGATTGGTCATAACGGTTCCGGAAAATCGACATTACTGAAAATGCTGGGCCGCCATCAGCCGGCGTCGTCTGGGCAAATTCTGCTCAACGACACGCCGCTGATCCAGTGGGATAGCAAGGCGTTTGCCCGTCAGGTGGCCTATCTGCCGCAGCAGTTGCCCGCCGCCGAGGGGATGACGGTGCAGGAGCTGGTGGCGATTGGCCGCTACCCGTGGCACGGTGCGCTGGGGCGTTTTAAACATCAGGATAAAGAGAAAGTTGAAGAGGCGATCGCGCTGGTGGGGCTGAAGCCTTTCGCGCATCGTCTGGTCGACAGCCTGTCGGGCGGCGAACGCCAGCGAGCCTGGCTGGCGATGATGGTGGCACAGGACAGCCGCTGTCTGCTGCTGGACGAACCGACCTCCGCGCTGGACATCGCCCATCAGGTGGATGTGCTGGCGCTGATCCACCGGCTCAGTCAGGAGAAAGGGCTGACGGTGATCGCCGTACTGCATGACCTGAATATGGCAGCCCGCTATTGCGACTATCTGATGGCGCTGCGTGGCGGTGAGATGATTGCTCAGGGCACGCCGCAGGAGATGATGCGCGGCGATGTTCTGGAGCAGGTTTATGGTATCCCTATGGGTATTCTTCCGCATCCGGCCGGTGGTGCGCCGGTGAGCTTTGTGTATTGATATGCCTGTGATTTCCCTGACTCCCGGTTTAACGCGTCGTCGTCTGTTGCAGGCGCTGGCGCTCTCTCCATTGCTGGCTTCACTGCCTTCATTTGCCGCCGCCCGCCCCGATCTGCAAAAAATTATTGCCCTCGAATGGCTGCCCGCTGAGCTGCTGATCGCACTTGGCGTGATGCCGATGGGGGTGGCGGATATCCATAATTACAATCTTTGGGTGGATGAGCCCAAGCTTCCCGCCAGCGTCATTGACGTGGGCCAGAGAATGGAACCGAACATGGAGCTGCTGCAACAGCTGCAGCCCTCGCTGTTGCTGGTGTCAGAAGGCTATGGCCCGAAGGTCAGCCAACTGGCGCCGATTGCGCCTGTGTTGGGCATGACGGCCAATGATGGCAGCGCAGAGCCGCTGAAGCGGGCTATTACATCGCTCTATAAACTGGCCGAATATCTCGGTTTGCAGGAACGCGCCGCACAACATGTGCAGGCCTATCACGACCTGCTGAACCAGACTCGGCAGAATCTGCAACCGGTGGCGCAGCAGCCGATTTTACTGTTCTCTTTACTTGATACCCGTCACGCGCTGGTGTTCGGCAAAGGCAGCTTGTTTCAGGAAGTGATGAAAGATCTTGGGCTGACCAATGCCTGGGAGGGCGAAGACAGTTTCTGGGGCAGCGTGACGGTGGGCATAGAGCGGCTGGCGTCGATCAAAAACGCCCGTGCACTCTGTTTCAGCCACGGCGATGCCGATATTTTTGCCAAAGTTTCCGGCACGCCGCTCTGGCAGGCACTGCCTTTCGTGCGTGCAAAACAGCTAAGCGTTGTACCTGCTGTCTGGTTCTACGGGTCTACCTTCAGTGCTATGCGTTTTTGCCGCATTCTTAATGAACAGCTGGGGAGCGCGCAATGAACCGTCGCTCACTGAGCCAGACCTTTATTCTGTTAACCTTGCTGACGCTGGTCAGTGCGGTGCTCACCGTTTACAACCTGCGTCAGCAACTGCCTTATGGGTTGTGGCCGGAAGCGCTGTGGCAGCCGGACATCAATGACGTCAATCAGATGCTGTTCCATTACAGCCAGCTTCCGCGCGTGGCCGTTGCGCTCCTGGCCGGAGCCGGTCTGGGGCTGGTCGGCCTGCTGTTTCAGCAGGTGTTACGTAATCCGCTGGCGGAGCCGGCCACGCTCGGCGTCTCTGCCGGGGCGCAGCTCGGGCTGACGGTCGCTACTTTGTGGGCGCTGCCGGGCGGAGAGATCACTCAGCAGTTCGCGGCCATGATAGGCGCGGTGGTAATTGGCCTGCTGGTCTTCGGCGTGGCCTGGGGCAAACGTATGTCGCCGGTGACGCTGATCCTGGCCGGTCTGGTGCTCGGACTCTACTGCGCCGCCGTGAACAGTCTGTTCGGCCTGTTCAATTATCAGAGCCTGCAAAGCCTGTATATGTGGAGCACCGGTTCGCTTAATCAGCAGGACTGGAGCATTGCGAATTTCCTGCTGCCACGGCTGATCATCGTCTGGCTGCTGGCGTTTCTGCTGCAACGTCCGATGACCCTGCTGGGGCTCGACGACGGCGTGGCGAGGAACTTAGGGCTGGGGCTCAATGCGGCGCGTCTGACCGTGCTGACGATAGCCATTCTGATGAGTGCACAGTTGGTTAACGCTGTCGGCATCATTGGGTTTATCGGCCTGTTTGCGCCGCTGCTGGCGAAAATGCTGGGTGCGCGCCGTCTGCACTCTCGGCTGATCCTGGCCCCATTGATTGGCGCACTGCTGCTGTGGCTGACGGATCAGATCATGCAGTATCTGACGCAGGTATGGATGGAGATTTCTACCGGAGCTGCCACGGCGCTGGTCGGTGCGCCGCTGCTGTTGTGGCTGTTGCCGCGTCTGCGTAACAGCATGGCACCACCGCCGATGAATCAGGGCGATAACGTGCCCAATGAGCGTCATCATTTGGTCCGCTGGGTTTCATTAGCGCTGCTGCTGTTGCTGGCGGGCATCGCGGTGGCGCTCATGGCCGGACGTGATGCACACGGTTGGAATTGGTCAACGGGCGCGCAGCTTGACGCACTGTTGCAGTGGCGAACGCCTCGCATGCTAGCTGCGCTGGCGGCGGGGGGGATGCTGGCATCCGCAGGGGTATTGATTCAAAAACTGACCGGTAACGCCATGGCGAGCCCCGAGGTGCTGGGTATCAGCTCCGGCGCGGCCTTCGGCGTGGTGCTGATGCTGTTTATCGTACCGGGCGACGCTTTTGTCTGGTTACTGCCTGCAGGCAGCGCCGGTGCTGCGGCCACGCTGCTGGTGATCATGGTCTCTTCCGGACTACGGCGTTTCTCTGCAGAACGTATGCTTTTAGCTGGTATCGCGTTAAGTACGGCATTCAGCACCTTGGTATCGCTGCTGCTGGCCAGCGGCGATCCGCGTATGGGAGGATTGCTGACCTGGCTATCCGGTTCCACTTATTCGGTGACAATGGATCAAGCCTGGCGCACGGCGGCCATTGCCGTGGTGCTGCTGATGCTGGTGCCGTTGTGCCGTCGCTGGGTGACTATTTTGCCACTTGGTAGTGTGACGGCAAAATCAGTCGGCATGACATTAACGCCCAGTCGCATGGCGATCCTGCTATTGGCCGCTGTCATGACAGCGGCTGCGACCCTGACCATCGGGCCGTTGAGCTTTGTCGGTCTGATGGCACCCCATATGGCGCGAATGCTCGGTTTCCGCCGTGCAATGCCGCAGTGGATGGTCGCCAGTATTCTGGGCGGTCTGCTGATGGTCTTTGCCGACTGGTGCGGGAGAATGGTGATCTTCCCGGATCAAATACCGGCAGGTCTCCTCGCAACCTTTATCGGCGCCCCATACTTTGTTTATCTGTTGAGAAAACAGGGCAAGTAATTAAAAATGAAAAAGGCGCTCATTGAGCGCCTTTTAAGTGATTAAATTATGGGTGATTAGAATCCAACTTTAAGGCCTACTGCAGCCTGATAACGCTGGTAGCGATCCTCACCGGTATCTGCGCCAATGTCTCCCCACATCTTAATATTTTTAGACACGTTGCCATTAAGGCCGGTACGTACGCCATAACGGTTATTCGGCACGTCGCTGCTGATGGTATCGCCATTGAACTGCAGTGAGTCAGCATAGCGACCGTTTTCCCAGTTCACCTCGACATAAGGCACAATGGCACCGAGGTCAGTTGCGTTGCGGTTGGACAGGCGAACGCCCACGCGAGTCAGTACTGAATCATCGGTTCCACCGGTGATGCTGCTGCCGTTACTTTCAGTATGGTTTTCACTATCGAAGTGGTTATAGAGGGCCTGAACCTGCGGTTCAAGCGTCCACTCACGTTGCCCCGATTGGGCAAAGGCCAGCATATAGCCGGTCTCCAGCGAGGCCTGAATGCCTTGGCTGCGGTAGTTTTCCTGAGCTAAATCGTCGCCTTTCACACTGTTGTTATACCAGCTGTATTGCGCTCTACTATTGGTATAGAAACCGAGATGTTGTTTGGCATCCTGATACCAGTTGGCGTAAGTCCCCAGACTATAACCCGTAACTATACCCGTGGCGGTGTAGCTATTGCCGTCCGCCGTGGATTTGGTTCTGCTGTTACCGGTACCAGCCATAGCACCGAACTCATATCGGCTACCGTTGGCCATCTCAATGTTAACAAGATCTCCTCCCAGCATCAGGACGCTTGAATTCGTCTTGAGGGACAAGTCCCCACCTGCAGCTCTATTTTTTGTCTCATCGGTGTGAGCAAAGCCCCAAACCTGACTTTCGCCTTGCTCGTGCTCCTTGCTGGGATCGTGAAAAAGGGGAATAAACATGCCTTGTGCTGCTGTCTCGTTACCTAAATAGGCACCGGTTTCTGGGCGATAAAGTGTCGGTGTGACAGGATCAACCTGAGGCACGGGAGCCGGAGTAGGATCCACCGCCGGGGTTGGTTCAGGATCTGGTGTTGGTGTTGGTGTTGGGTCAGGGGTTGGGACTGGCTCTGGATCGATCTCGTGCTGTTTTGACGAACGAAGATACCAATTACCACTGGTTTTATTCTGGAGAAGTCCATATTCATAGGCGCCAGCCACCGCGCGCTGGGTTAAGGTGAATTTCCCGGTTGAACTGCCATTAACATCAATTAACTCCAGGCCTTGTAGCGTTTTCGCCCCCAGGCCGCCGATGTTATTAACCTGCAGGCCCGAGTTACCAAGGCTGTTTCCCTCAATAATGAGTTTATCTGTCGGAGAACTATCCCCCGCCAGTTCAGAATTCAGGATAACCAGGCCGTTATTTCCCTGGTAATCACCGGCAATCGTCAATACGTTGCCCACTCTATTACCGGTCAGTTGCAGCGTACCGCTGTTAACAAAGTTTCCATTAATATGGCTGGAGAAAACAGATTTCGGTGCTGCTACATCAAACGTGGAATACACACCTGAGTTGGTGATATCACTGTTGATAATACCGGTGTTTGTAAACGTTGCACCGCTGTCAATCGTTACGCCAGAGGAGGTCAGTGAGCCGGTATCAGTGACATTCAAGGTGGCACCAGAGGATACTTGCGTTACGCCCGCAGAAACAACCGCACCACCCAGAGACAGTGCACCACTGGCAACAGAGAGTGTGGTGTCGTCACTACCGGTCAGGGCAATATTTCCATCCAGAGCCCATTTTTCCCCACTCATCGTCAGCGCCTTAAAGCCTTTATCCGCAGCAGAGCCCACAAAATTGGCCGTCTCTGCTCCTGAACCGGACAGAAGCAGCGTATTGGTATCAGCAGTACTGCTTATCACGTCGCCCTTGAGTGTGGAGCCGGTATCCAGTGTCAGCGTGTTATTTCCGTAGCCGGAAAAATTAATCGCGACTCCGTTGCCACCCGAGATGTTTCCACGGTTGGTCAGGTTATAGCTGGCACTGTCGGTGGTGAGCACCGCGGCATCGCTACTCGATGTTAATTTTCCGGTGGTATCATTGACGATGGAGCCTGTTGATTTGCCATTCAGCTGAAGAGTATTCTGTGTACCCTCGATCAGGCCGGCGTTGGTTATTAGGTTGCTGGTGCCATCAGCCATTGTAATACCTGTTATCGTGCCATGAAGCTCACCCGTTTTAAGGCCGGTATAATTTCCGCCCTGATTGTACATGATGGCATTAGAACCCCTTATCTGCCCTGAGTTATTTACAGCAGTTCTGTCATAACTTTCGATACCGTCTGCCAGAGAAGATATCACCCCTGAGGCATTATTATTTATCGTCCCTTCGGTGATGAATAGACCTACCCCATTAGGACCAGGAAAAAAACCAGCACCTTGAATATGGCCGTTATTATTAAAGGTATTTCGAGAGCCGGTATATATCCCAACGTATCCCTGAATGATGACGTCCGGGTTTATCGTAATATTATTATTTCCACCCGTTACAGTAATACCTGGATCATCTTTCGCAGTAAGGTTTTGGGATATTGTGACTTGTTGATTACTTTGATCATATTGATTCTTGGCATTGGCATTTGGAAGCGATAATGTCATACCCAGACAGCAGAGAGGAAAGGCACTTTTCAGGTTTTCTGTTAATAAAGATAAACTGAGGATTCTGTGTGATGTACTCGGCTGACTTGCGTGGCGTTTCATCATTATAAAAGTCCATTTTCAATATTTCATGTTCATCTGAACAGTGATTAATAATAATTTGGTGAGATATAGTAGAATTATTCTTTTCGCAGATCACTGTACAAAAATGGATGTTGAGATTTTGCGGGATTTTAATATTTCAAGATGATGAATTTGATTGTTAAATCCTCCTTTTATTGAGATTAATAAAAGGAGGATTGAGGAAGATTGAGAAGTCGAGAGACTTATTAGTTATAGCTTAGCGAAGCAACGACGTGCTGCGTCGATGGTGCGTTGAATGTCTTCCTGCGAATGCGCTAAAGACATGAAACCCGCTTCGAACGCGGACGGTGCCAGATAAACGCCTTCTTCCAGCATCAGATGGAAGAATTTCTTGAAGCGTTCGACGTTGCACTGCATCACGTCCTGATAGCAGGTGACGGTTTCGGCATCCGTGAAGAACAGGCCGAACATGCCGCCGACGTGGTTAACGACAAACGGAATATTCTCTTTTTTCGCCGCATGAACCAGGCCATCTGCCAGACGGGTGGTCAGTTCGGTCAGGGTCTGATGGACACCCGGCTGAGCGACCTGAGTCAGGCAAGCAATACCCGCAGCCATCGCAATTGGGTTGCCAGACAGGGTACCTGCCTGATAGACCGGACCTGTCGGTGCCAGCGCTTCCATTACTTCACGGCGCCCGCCGAAAGCACCCACCGGCATACCGCCGCCGATGATTTTACCCAGACAGGTGAGATCAGGCACTACGTCGTAATACTCCTGGGCACCGCCCAAGGCGACCCGGAAACCGGTCATCACTTCGTCGATGATCAGCAGCGCACCGAACTCATCACACAGCGCACGCAGGCC
>Ga0209848_1000133_pt1 | contig 39485 bp, 56 predicted proteins | sample OrgsoiDNA_201062_FD_185810 | JGI IMG/M metagenome (GOLD analysis project Ga0209848, IMG submission 185810) | Permafrost soil microbial communities from the Arctic, to analyse light accelerated degradation of dissolved organic matter (DOM) -... | ecosystem: Environmental > Terrestrial > Soil >...
TGCTCGTTAATCTGTTTTACGGCTTCAATTTTGAATTCTTCAGTGAAATTTTTGGCTGACATAAACACTCCTTCATTGAGCCTCCATTATGAGGCAAAAAAGTGTCTACGAAACCCGGGTCTATTCAGACCAGTGAATGAACTACCTTGAGCCTCACCGTGATAGCGGAAAATCACATGGAATCCGCGACCTTGTGGCGTGATGTTAATTACTCGCACTGACTGCTCCACCGCGTCATTCATATCCTTGTAATAATCACAGCCAACCATGCCATTGCGAAGTTCTACTAAGATGCTCATTCCGTCTTCCCCTTAATTCTGATTCCGTGGGAGGTGAGCACCTCTTCAAGCTGCCACTTTGCATAAACTTCGTACCGGTCAGAGCCATCGCAGCACTTATCCTCTTTACTTCGAGAAACCTCTACATCATCCCAGTAATCATCTGGGGCATACCCAGCCTGAACCCAGATAAGATGCGCATTGGCTTCTGGCATCTCAATCTCGATTGTCGCGCGGGATGCTTGCCATGCTTCCCAAGCCATCCCTTTTGTCATCGTGCAACGCATAGTTATTTCCAGATTCACATCAGATTTGATCCACTTCTCAAATGCTGCCTTAGTGTCCATCATGATTGCTTCTCCTTCGGAATCCCGCTATTACCAAAAACGTATACTCGCTCTGGGTAGCCGATGATCTTACGGTTGCTGCGTATTAACGGCCCCCACATTGAAAGCTCGGAAAGATAAGCAGCAATGAAAGAAGCCCTGTTTATCAGCCTATGTTGCCGATCTATGCGGCGCTTATGGGCATGGACAATCTGCGCCCATCTATCCTTGCTTGGCTTCCCTGCAGAACTGAAAGTGCGATTATGTTTAGCGGTTTTTTGCTCATGCCAACGTTGATTAAGTTGTTCTAGTGTCGTTGATTTGCTCACAATTTCTTCTCCTACAGAAAGGCCTCGTAGCCTTCTTCTCGCATTAGTGATGCCGAATAAATTTCCCAGTCCGTAAAGTAAACTCCGTTGAACAGGCAGCCAGACCAGCATCCATCGTCACAATCTGCGTAGATAGCGGCAAAGGTATTAGCAGGGAGTTTGCACAGGAGGGTGAATTTACGGTCTGATTCTTCGCGTTCGGATTTAAATACCTGGCTCTTTATCCATTCACCGAGCATTACCCACCTCCCCGCCATGACTTATTGTCAGTCGGTTTCTTTGTAAATTTCAGGCACAAAAAAGCCGCTTCGAAAGCGGCCATGTTTTTGCTTTTCATGCGTCCCCCGCATAATGTTTTACAAGGTTACGCCTGCGTGTTTGCTGGCTACTTTTATGAACCGGCGCAAAATGTCACGGTCTATCCAGTTCTTTTCTGTCAACTGGAAAATCCATGAAACAAGTTGCTCGCCGTTTTTAAGATTGCTGAGTGGGATATCATATGTTTGGCCGAAGTCATTGCCCGGAATGGCGATAACAATATGTTCGTCCTGTACGGTAATAATTTCATTGAGGCGCTGCTCTTTGTCCGCGTAAGCTTGCACATCGATATTTTTTAGCGTCATACATCTGCTCCTTTTGTGTATTTTCTTGATTTGGTTTCTGCCTGCTGCCTTGTTGAACTCTTACCTTTCGCCTCTTCCTGATCACAAGCCATGAAGTGACCATTGACGAAGCGTTGGTAAACAGTGCCGAGAGAGCCAAACCTATTTTTGGTGACGATTATTTCTGCATATGGTGCTGCGGGGGAATTCTCATCATACACGGCTTCACGATAAAGCATGATCACTGAGTCAGCGTCTTGCTCAACGCTACCGGAGTCTCGCAAATCAGCATTCACTGGCCGCTTGTTAGGGCGTCGCTCTACATCTCTCGACAACTGGCTAAGTGACATCACAGTTGTGCGCAGATCCTTTGCCATGGCTTTCAAGCTTCCAGAAATGTGAGCTATTGCTAAGTCATTTCGTTCAGCTTTTGGTTTATCAATTAAGCCAAGGTAATCGACAAGAATAAGCGAAAGAGTTGGACTATCCTGCTTGTGTCTTTCTGCTATTGAACGTATCTGTTCAACATTGAGCCGAGATGCATCAACCACCCAAACATCGAGGGAAGATAATCTGCCTATTCCGTCAGCAACCCTTGCCCATCCCTCGTCATCCATTTTTGCGGGATTTCTGAGGAGACTGACTGACATGTTACCCGCTCCAGCTACAGACCTTTCTGCCACTTGCAGAGAGCTCATTTCCATTGAGAAGATAAGAACTCCACGTTTTTGATCTCCGCCCGGTACTTTTGAGTTTGCTACTCCCTCCGCTACCTTCAGCGAGAACTCTGTTTTACCCATGCCCGGCCTTGCAGCGACAATTACCAAATCTTCAGGATTCATACCTCCAGTAATGAGATCCAACTCTTCAATCCCCGTCTTAAGGGTGTCTGATTCTTCACCATTTTTAAGACGATTTTCCAGTTGATTAGCGTATCCATCGAGAATCTCGCTAATATGAATCGGTCTAATCTCTGACTTAGGTTTTCTCACCTTGGATAGCCTTGCAACCAAGTCATCCATAGCCTTTCCAGATGTTTCAAGATTCCCGTTAGAAATTGGGTCTTTTAGTTCCTCAATCAAAGCAAGAACCTGACGACGCTCATAATAATCAGAAACTATCCCTGCATACCCTTTCAAATTTGCCGCGCTTGGGCACGATCGATAGGTATCCATTACATCAGCAAATCGTTCATCTCCCATTTCCTCGGCAACCATCATCGCGTCGATGATATTCCGTGTTCTGGCCTGATTTTGTATTACCTTGAAGGTTTCCTGATAAAACTTAATTCCAAAAGCTTCCGGTCTCAGCGTGCTGAGGACTTCATTGGCAACAGGCGTCAACCCACCAATCAGTAGTCCGCCTATGACGCTGGCTTCAATATCTTGAGTAATCACAGAGTACCTTCCCTGATTGCTGTTAGAACCTTGCGGCGAAGCAGGTAATCAAAATTAGCTACCCAGTCTCTGTCGTTGTCACCAAAGTGAAATGGTCTTGCCTGATTTAGAAACGCTTTAACGTAAGCCCGGAACCCGTCTTCGTTTGGCGTTGCCAGCGAAGTAACTAAGGTTTTAAGTTTTCGCTTACGGTCATCATTCATTTCCACGGCGTGGGGAAGTCTATCTCCTACCAACTCATTGAATGAATTGATACAGGCTGCGTAATCGATTAACACAGGTTTTCTTCGTTTAGGTTTAACCTCCTGCGCGACAACCTCCGGAAGGGGGTTGGGGGTAGTTTCTTTTATCTTTTGTATATTGTCTTTTGTGGTTAGCAACTTCTGCTTAGTTTCAGAAGCAACTTCTGCTAAGGTTTTCTTAGCAGGTTTAGCTAATGTTTTGCAGAACCCGTTAATCTTTGTTTTCCACTCGGCTACATTGGTGTTCATGCCAACCTTTCTGCCTTGCTGAAGAAGGACTTTCTTATTGATAAGCAAGTTCTTAGCAGTAGAACAATGCGTGTGATGCTTGCCTACCATTCCCTCTAACTGCTCGTTGCTGATCCAATCCATTTTTTTGCTGTAGCCGTATGTCTTCCGCCACACAGCGAGAAGAATACACAGCTCTGTTTCGCTCAATCCTGAGGCCATAGCAGCATCCAGCAGATCGTTTGCCACCCGAGTGAACCCATCCTCAAGTTGTGCCACGCGAGTCTCCATAACCTCAGGAGAGGTGGTTACTAGCTGTAAATGTCTAGCTGCGTTGCCCATTCTTCACCCCTGCCTTAGCCAGTCTGTAACAACCAATAAACCGCTCAGCGAACGGCTTGTTCGTTGCGGCTGCCATTACGATTGGATCGGGTGAGTCTGGATAACGCCGCTCCTCTTCTTGCTTGAGTTTTCTGCTCTTTCGCATATAATTACTCCTGTGAATTGATCCAGTTAATTTGCATTGACGCCCTGACAGTTACCGCTGTTGGGGCGTTTTCGTTTTTTGATTTGGATAATTGGCTTACTATGAAATCCCCTTACTAATTGGAGTGATTTCATGAGTGATGAGAAAAAGAGCCCCGGTCCAGTAATACCCATTGATAGCCTCAGTAGCGTTTCTTACGACCCCAGTACAGGGGCACTATTGCTGGTTTATCCGCAGCCGATTGCTGTTGAGCTTGGGATGACGATGGAGATTTCGGTTTGTCTTGGAGCAAGGGCAACAGAAATGCTTCTGTCTTCCATCCGTCAGATTGAAACAAAGTTGGGTGGGCAAATCGAAGTGCCAAAAAACACGCATTTCTTGCAATGAATTCTTTCATTTGAAACCCGCTAGAAGTTAATGGTTATCTGTTCTGAATGCTCGGTTGCAGCCGGGCATTTCTTCTTTGTCAGCACGTCAGCAAATCTCCGCGCCAACTCCACGATTTCCGTGTCATCTACGCCATACTCTAGAATTGCCAGTGCCATACTTGCCTGTTGGAAAAATCCTTCTTTCATCCTGCTTACCGTTGATTCATGCACGCCCATCATCTGAGCGAACTTGCTCTGACCAAATACAGCCAGTTTGCCAAGCAGTTGCGATTCAATTCGCGATGCCTTCTTGCGTGCTCTTGCTAAGTCCATGCGTGATACTTCCGTTGTTGGTTAGTTGTGCGATAGCAGTCCGTGGGGCTGCCACTGTTGTTAGAGCCCTTGAGTCAGGGCGGCCAAATTGTGTAAAGAGCGGTGGTGCTTAAGCTGCTTTGTTAGTTAATTTTCCGTAGAGCAACCAAGATGGGTCGCACTTTAGGGCACTTGCAATCTCAAACAGAAAGCGAGGTCGCTTAGTCGCGCCTGATTCAATTTGCTGAATTGACTGCTGCTTAATTCCGGCCTTTTCTGCCAGCTCAGCTTGAGTCAGGTTTAGCTCTGATCGCTTTTGCTTGAGGCGTTCTGAGATAGTTTCCATATTGCCTCCTTGACAAAGTATCTTGTATTTTACAGACAAGAAACCTTGTTTGTCAATTACAGCTTTTCTTGTGACCATTGGAGGGAATATATGAGGTGATTTATGAATATCGGCGAGCGGGTTAAAGCCAAAAGGCTTGAGATGGGACTGTCGCAAGAAGAGTTGGCTGTAAGATCGAATACGACACAACAGTCAATCGTCAATGTTGAGACTGGAAAAACAAAATCACCACGTAATCTTTTAGATCTAGCCAAGGCTCTAAATGTTAGCCCGGAGTATTTAAAGGATGGCGGTGAAGCTGGTAACGTCTCCTACATTGGCGTAAAGGAAAACAAAGGCCAGTATCCGCTTGTAAGCTGGGTAAGCGCGGGAAGCTGGTTAGAAGCTGTAGAGCCATACAGGAAAGAAGAAATTGATGTGTGGCCTGAAACGACCGTAGATGCTAGTGAGGGTTCTTTTTGGCTCAGAGTCAAAGGTGATTCAATGACATCACCGGTAGGCTTTACCGTGCCAGAGGGGATGATAATTCTTGTTGATCCAGAGAAAGATGCTGTCAGCGGAAAGCTAGTTGTTGCTAAGCTGGAAAACGAGAATGAGGCTACATTTAAGCAATTCATGGTCGATGCTGGACGTAAGTATTTGAAGGCTCTAAATCCTCACCATCCGCCGACAATCGTAAATGGTAACTGTAAGATAATCGGTGTGGTCGTGGATATTAAGTGGGAACACATCCCATAGCCCAGTGGTTAGAAGAGACGTTCAACTAGACAGCAAGCCAGTGCCGTGAGTGGCGGCTGGTTTATGGGGCTGTGTCACAGGGATGTGGACTGAGGGGAGCTCGGGTGAGGTCGCAGAGGTGCGACCTTTTTTACGTGCATAATAATTATTGCACGTAACAACATGCATGTGGTTTAATGCATGTACTTTCACAACACGAGCAATCAAAATGAATAATGCAAAGGATCCTAAAGAAGAAGTAATTGGGCGCGCTAAGGGTGGAAAAGCACGCGCGAGCAAGATGACGCCTGAAGAAAAAAAAGCAGCTTCTTTAAAAATGGTTAAAGCAAAGGCAGAAATCGCTTCACTTCCAAAAGTCATGGCTGGTTCTAAAGATGAACCATTAAGAATTGGTGAGATAGAGCTTGAGTGTTACGTTTTAGATGATGAAGAACAAACGAGAGTTCTAACCACTACAGGCCTCGCGACTGGCTTAGGGTGGAGTCAAAATGGGGTAGGATCGCGACTAGCACTTTTTGGAGAAGGAAAACAGTTTAATCCCTTTGTATCCAAAGACATAGAGAGGGTTCTCGACACCCCTATAAAATTTAGAACTCCAAACAATAGCACTGCATTTGGCTATCCCGCTATTTTGCTCGTTGAATTATGTGAAGCACTGCTTTCAGCTAGAGATGAAGGAGTACTTAGGGCTCAGCAGTCGCACATTGCTAAGAGAGCAGAGCTGCTCATGCGTGGTTTCGCACGAGTAGGCATCGTTGCATTAGTCGATGAAGCCACGGGCTACCAAAGAATACGAGAGCGAAATGCACTTGCTAAAATACTTGAAGCATTTGTTGCTAAAGAGCTACAGCCTTGGGTCCACACTTTCCAGCCTGACTACTACGAGCAAATGTGCAGATTAAGAGGAATTCCTTACCCCCCACAGAAACGTAACTTCCCCGCCTACTTTGGGACGCTTACCAATAAAATTGTTTACGATAGATTAGCACCTGGATTAAGAGATGAATTAAAGGCAACCGCTGCAAAGAGCAATCGCAAAGGGCGTCTGCACCAGCACCTAACTCAAGAAATTGGACACCCTAAACTTAGGGAGCACCTATCCTCAGTGATCACAGTCATGAAGCTAAGTAATGATTATGAAGATTTTGAAGGTAAATTTGAGATTGTTCACCCAGAACAAGAAGTTCTTAAAAATTAACCCGAACCACCCGGCCACCGAGCCGGTTTTTTTGTGCCTGCAAGTCACCTCCCTTTCCTCACGTGCTCTGCTGCATCCCGCAGAATCCCTTTGTGTATCGTGTTACCCACTAACCTTCGCTTTTCCTCCAGGCTGTCTACTATCGCGTCTCGGTTAATGACGATGCCTGCCACTATCAGCTCAATCACCGCACCGCCGATTTCACCCGCAATGAACGCCGCACGCTCTTCTTCCCATGAATCTTCCATAAAGCACTCCCCATAGAATGAATTTCGTACAACTTTATCGCATGACACCTGCATTTTGCTAGGTGCGATGAGTAACGCCTGAAGAAAATCAAAATTATATTCCTTTAAAAAACAAGCTAATGAGTAATTCACCATGAAATATACAAGATTTATTGTTTACAGACATACAAGGTATCTTGTATTCTTCACTCATCGAAACGAAACATCGATGCGGATCAGGAAGATGACCGCGCCGGGCAAGAAGCTCAGCTGCTCATTAACAATATGATTGCCCTGATACGAGGGCACCAAAGTGCAGTTGGCTTTGGGATGTGGTGAATGCGAGGGGCTAACTCGCAGATGAATGCCGTAGGGATTTACATGACGACACCTTCAAAAGACTACGGCTATAGGTCGTGTCATGTAAGCAGGAATGGTCAGCACCTGCCACCACATCACCAAAGCCAATCCACTGGAGAACACCATGAACTCAAGAGAGCGCCGCATTGCACGCTACAGAGCGAAATGCGCAGCAGAAGCAAGCAAGGACATCAGCCTTGAAAAGAACGTCGCTCTGAGCCTCTCAGGCTGCTCAGCGAGAGTCTACAAAGCAACGATGTCATTACCGTTGCGCAGTAAAGAACAGGCAAGCGCAGACAATATCTGCCTTCCAGATGTAGCAATCTTCAGCGCTGGCTTCCGCAAGCCAACAGAAACAATAACGGCGAGGTAGTTATGGGAACAAGACATTTGATTTGTGCGGTTAAAGATGGTGAATACAAGGTTGCTCAATACGGACAGTGGGATGGTTATCCTTCAGGGCAAGGTGTTGAACTTCTAGACTTTCTTAAAAAAATGGATCGCCAGAAATTCTTAACATCCCTTGACTCAACTTTTCAGCCAACAGACGAACAGATTGCGGCATGGTGGAAAGACGTTGGGCATGATACCAGTACGAGCGACGGATTCGTTAGCGTGGAAATTAGCCAAAAATACAAGGTTAATCACCCATCTCTCTCTCGTGATGCCGGTGCGGATATTTTCAAGATTATTCATGATTCTAGTGAGCCGATCCCGGTAAATCTTTATCTGAGTTTTGCAGCCGAATCGCTTTTCTGTGAATGGGCATACGTCGTCGATTTCGACAAAAACACTTTTGAGGTTTATGAAGGTTTCAACAAAGAACCTCTAGCCAAATCAGAGCGATTTTACGGGATGACCACTGATGACAGTGGTGGTTACGAGCCAGTAAAACTGAAGAAAGCTTATAGCCTAGATGATCTTCCTGCTGAGAAGGCATTCCTCGCCGATACCTACCCACCTGAAGATGAAGATTAATTACGGACATCGCAGCGATAAATACGAGCATCCATATCACGTTATGAGGGGGTAAAAAAATGCATAAGTGCCAATTCTGCGGCTACATGCTAGAGCCCAAAGAAATGCAGAGAATATCCCTGAACATGATTGGAAGGCCTTACAACATCTGCATTCCATGTTCTGCAAAATACAAAGCAAAAGGGCTTTGGGATTCAGCAAAAAACGATATCGACTGGAAAGCATTGCCGTGTGTCGATGAAACATAATCACGTTATTAAGGGGTGAGAGAATGAACAACGAAGAATTGAAACACATCATCGCTCAGTTGCTACAAGACGCTCAGCGCATTCAGCAGATTGAGCCTAACGCAGGCACAGCAGCAAGAATTGAATCGGCCAAGAAGGTATTTGAGGCCTCCTGTCAGCAACAGTAACTGCACTATGAGGTGAGAGATGGTCACGTTCGAAGAGCTTTATGATTTCATCAAACAACATCGTCTTCATTCACGCTTCGAGGCCAGAAACGACGATAAGTTTCGAGGGCAAGACTACACCAAGCGTGTTGTTCAGGATTACATGGATGACCTTGTCAAATACGGCAGAAGCTACATGACTCGTCATGAGCATAATCTCGGTCGCGGATTTAAATTCGATGCAGATTTAAATATTGATTACGGGAAGGAGGTCGAATACCGATATAACGCAGGCCATCTGACTCACCTCTTCTAACCCCCACCCCGCATCACATAACTAACTGAGACTACCGATATGGAAACTAAATTTTTATCAGACGGTCGCAAGGTTGCGATTGTCGGACAACTGAACAATCAGGAAACTATCGTTCAGGAAATATTTGTTACCGAGCAAGGCGATGAAATACCAAGTGGCGAGCGTTTTGTAGTGAAAAGCCTTCATGACACGCCAGTTGAAACTTATCTCTCACGACAGAAAAAATCAGAAGAGGCTGCCACTCAGAAAGCAAAAGAAAACCGCGAGCAGATTGAGAGAGAAATCAAAGAAACTCGAAATCGCCTTTCCTTCTACCGAGATACGCTTGCTGCCGTGAAGGTTTTTAGTGACCACATCAATGAGCAGGATTTTACTCACTTCATTAATGTAATGACAGGAAATGTCAACTTCGCGGTTGAAGATAGTTATTCTGTGCCTGAGATTAAATCCATACCCGACTGCATGTCCCAGACTGACTCTTGGTATGGTGACAAAAAATACGAAGGAATCCGCATGCTTACCGTGCTTGGAAAAAGCAATGGTGATATTTCGTACAATTTAAATAGATATAAAGATGGCAGCGGTGGTAACACTATCGTGCATTTCTTTCAGACCTACGAAGAGGCGCAGAAGTACGTTAAAAGTATTGCGTTAGCCAAGATGGAAAAAAGTTATCTTGGAATCGAAGATTTGTCTAAATGCAAAAAATGCGGAATCACTTTTAGCCAAGATGAAATTTCCATAATCAAAGAACACTTAATCAGTAACAGTAAAGCATCGCTTCAAAACGCTGAAAAAGACTTTTCGACTCGCAAGATAAATATTGAAGCAGATTTAGCCAAGTTGAACTCTCTTCTTTCTTAAAAGACCAACACCCCGCCGGAGTCATCCCCATGAAGCTATTCAACACTTTAACCGGTGAGACCTTCTGCGTCATTCGGATGGCTAATCGGTATATGTACAGACTAAAAACAATTGGTGAAAACGTAACGCGAGATATGACGCATGAGCAGTTTGCGGCTTATTTGCGTAAGCCTGAGATTGAGAGAGTTGAGGAGGAAGTATGAGTGAGTGGATTAAGTGCAGCGAAAGACTCCCAGAATTGAAAGACGATAGTGTTTTGGTCTTTTCTCTTACTGGTGGAGGGCAGTACGGTTTCCCTATTGGAGGTTATGACATGGTTCACATCGAAGATTACTTCAGAGATGTTGGCGATGGGTTGGACTCAGAAGGGAATCAGCTATACACAAAAATGTACTTATCAGCAGGGGTCACTCACTGGATGCCATATCCAGATAGACCAACCGAGTGAGCCCCTTCCTGCTGCGCATTCACTGAGTGCGCATCGAGATAAGCGCCCCTTATCAACCTTAATGCTGTGAACCACTTCGCCCTGTCACCACGCAGGGCTTTTTTATAACTGGAGTAAATATGAAATTACGCGTGTGGCATGTTCCGCAAATTCCGATGAAGTCGTTCAAGGTTGAAGTGGCAACCGTAGAGGAAGGCGTTCGAATGCTGAATGCGCTGGCTGACTATGACCTGTTTCAATTCGAGAACCGTATCAAGCCGGACTACTGCAACATGAACGGCCTGCAGATGTGGGATGAAAGTCTGACAGAAGAAGATATGACCGACATGGAGCTTTCCGATAAGTGGGTGGATTGGTACAACGACCATTATGAAGATCCTCGTGAATACATTGAGAGCCTGACACAGCAAGCAGAAACAGCCGCCTAACAAGCGGCTTTTTTAATGGATGCAAAAGCCAGTTCAAGAGCTGACTTCTTCATCTAACCAAATAAGGAGATCGCCGTGAGCGAAACAACCGAATTATCCGTTATCGAGATTAAACCGGAACAGGCTCCGGCGCTCTACATCACGAACGGATTAGACAGTTACCTGGAACACATCAAGGCCAGCGTCAGTGAAGTGCCTGACCTCAGTACAAAGAAAGGTCGCGACCGCGTTGCATCACTTTCTGCATCAGTAAGCCGCAGCAAGGCTGCAATTGAAAAACCAGGGCGTGAGTATCTTAAGCGTCTGAAAGAAGCGGTGAAGCCTGCTGAAGAAGAAATTAAGCGATTTGTTGACGCCTGCAATGCATTGCGTGATGAGACGCGCCTACCACTAACGGAGTGGGAAGCCGAACAGGAGCGTATTCGTCTGGAAGAGGAAGCTAAGAAATCCGCTGAGGCATTAGCTAAAGAAGTCGAACTGCTGCACGAGATTGCTCTTGGTGAAAACTACCGGCGTGACCGTGAAACAGCAGATGCGGCGGCAGAAGCCGAACGCCAGCGCATTGCTCACGAAGAAGAGTTAAGGCGTCAGGCAGTAGAGCAGGCTAATCGTGAGGCTGAGGAAAGGTTGCAGCAGGAACGTGACGCAGCAGCAAAGCGCGAAGCCGACCTGAAAACTCAGGCTGAACAGGCAGAACGTGACCGCATTGCGCTGGCTCAGAAGGCAGAGCAAGACCGCATTGACGCGGCAGCTAAGGCTGAAGCCGACCGGCTAGAGGCGGCGCAGAAAGCAGAACGCGAGAAGCAGGAAGCTATCGCAGCGGAGCAACTCAAAGCCAAGCAGGAAGCCGAACGCATACAGCGTGAAGCCAAACAGAAAGAAGATGCTCGCCTGGCAGAAGAGAAGCGTGTCGCTGATGAAGCCGCTGCCCGAGCTGCTGACGTAGCCCATCGCAAAACCATCGGCACAGCAATTGTTAACGCATTAACCAGCCATGCAGGCCTTACTCGTGAGCAGGCAATCGCCACTCTCACAGCCCTGAAAGACGGCAACATTCCCCACACATCAATCCAATATTAATTAAACCGGAGTATCCCATGCATACCTATCGTGTATCAGGGTGGCCTTGCGTGGGCTGCTCTGAATCTTTACTCGACCGTATTTTTCGCAACGTTAAGAACGGCGCTCGCCGCCTTGTCGAAATCATGAATCAGCCGGCGGTTCCACATGAAGCTTTCGCACTTTAACAAAGCACAGGAACTGTCACGACTGGCTCAACTGACTGGCAACTCAAAGATGTGGCGCGTAGCAATGAAACTTCTTCGGAGGGCATTTAAATGACCAAAGAAAAGATGATTTGGTGGCACAGCCATTGGATGAATAGCGCCGTCGCTTGCAGGAAAGCAGGAAGTAGACGATCGGCAGCCAACTACTTGGCTTGCGCTGCTGCGAGACGAAGGATTTATCAGTTCGAAGTCATATCTGAAATCAGCTTCAAGGAGGCCGCATGACTCAGGACGAACGATTTAATGCTGCATTAGCTTCTTATGCATGGACCCGGCTAATTGCTGATGAACGCTATACGGATGAAATGGCACAGATAGAGGCCAATGCAGATCACCGCACCGGCCAGCAGCAGAAACGCATTCAGGAGGCTCAACGTGGATTTGAATAAATTAGATGAGCCGTTCGCACCAGCGGACATTGAATGGCGCGTTCAGCAGTGTGGCATTGCCAGTAGCGGACCATGGGCAATGGTTCTCTGCTATGTGACTAACCGAGCCATCATGAAGCGACTAGATGAGATTTGCGGCAAGGCTGGATGGAGAAATGAGTTTCAGAAGGCACCAGATACCGGGGTGATGTGTGGGATATCGATAAAGGTCGGTGACGAGTGGATCACAAAGTGGGATGCAGCTGAAAATACACAGGTAGAAGCAGTTAAGGGAGGAATGTCCGGCGCAATGAAGCGCGCAGCAGTTCAATGGGGAATTGGCAGATATCTTTATCAACTTGAAGAGCGCTTTGCCGTTTGCAGCACTGAGCGGACCAACGGATGGAACAAAGCATCTTACAAAGACAAGAAGACAAATAAATTCGGAAATATTTGGTGGCAAACACCTGAACTTCCTGAGTGGGCATTACCACCAAAACCGCCAGAACCTACCCCAGACGACATAGTCGCCGCATTCTCCAATGATGCGACCAAATCCGAATCAGAGGCTGTCCTCACTGACCATTATAAAACAGCGTGGGCAAAGGTTGGTGACTCAAAAGAACACCAAGACAAGATCATCGAAACTTATAAGCACCGTAAATCAGATTTTAAGAAGGCGGCATAAATGGCAAGTAGAGGCGTAAACAAAGTAATTCTAGTGGGCAATTTGGGGCAAGACCCTGAAGTCCGTTACATGCCTAGCGGTGGCGCGGTGGCAAACATCACTCTGGCTACATCCGAAAGTTGGCGTGACAAAGCTACCGGCGAGCAGAAAGAAAAAGTTGAGTGGCACCGCGTAGTTCTGTTCGGGAAACTGGCAGAGGTGGCAGGCGAATACCTGAAGAAAGGCTCTCAGGTTTACATCGAAGGGAAACTCAACACTCGGAAGTGGACGGACCAAGCAGGCGTCGAGAAATACACCACAGAGGTTCACGTCAACGTGGGCGGAACGATGCAGATGCTCGGCGGTAAAGCTGAAGGCGGAAAACCATCGCAAAGCGGCGGACAGCAATCACGACCGGCACAGCAAAGCCAGCCTACCCAGCAAAACAACGAACCTCCGATGGATTTTGACGACGACATTCCCTTTTAAGGAGCAGCAATGAATCATCTTATGGTTGACCTTGAAACAATGGGCAACAAGCCAAATGCACCGATCATCTCCATCGGCGCTGTTTTCTTTGAACCCTCAACTGGCGAAATCGGTCCTGAGTTTTCAGCGTCAGTTAGCCTCGAATCATCTATGCAACTCGGGGCAATTCCAGACGCCAGCACGGTAATGTGGTGGATGGAACAAAGCGATGAGGCTAGAAAGTCTGTGGTTAAACCGGAAATGGATCTCCCTTTCGCATTGCAACGGCTATCAGCTTTCTCGTCAGAGAATAGCAATCCCAAACATCTGCAGGTTTGGGGGAATGGCGCTTCATTCGATTGTGTAATTCTTCGCAATAGTTACACGATTGCCGGACATATTACGCCATGGCAATGGTGGAATGACCGTGATGTAAGAACGATTGTTGAAATGGGCCGCGTTATCGGTTTCTACCCAAAGAAAGACATGCCATTTGATGGCGTGAGGCATAACGCATTGGCTGACGCCATTCACCAAGCGCGCTACGTTTCTGCAATCTGGCAAAAACTCATCAAGTAACACTCCCTCGTAGGAAACCACCATGACAAACACCCAACAGACCATCTCAGATGGCCTGCCTGAACACTTGCGCCCTATCTACGCACGAAGCCTCAAAGCCATGAGAGATGCGCCACTGAACAAGGTGCTTGTCATGTGCGGTGCGTTGTATGCGGTAGATGAGATGACAGCCGGCAGAACTAGTCCGCAGCTTGACGGAATGCGAAATAAGGACTGGTCAGCACGGATGCTGATGAACCGCACGGCAGCCACCTACCCTCGCCAGCCAATAATTCGCGTTACCGAAACCAAGGAATGGGAAGGTCCATATGCGCCATATCGCATCGGCGGTCAGGATGGACCGGTTCGCCATGATTAACCCTCTTTCAAGGAACACACTATGAGCAACGTAACTCGCTATGAATTTGAAATTCATGAAGGCGGCGGTGAAGTCATAACCTCAGAGCGCGGCGGCTTTGTTGATTACGACGACTACCTATCCGTTCTTCAGCAGAACTCCACACTTCAGCTCTCACAAGACAACATCATCAACGGACTCGGCATTACAGGTGATGGGCCAGTGAGTAAGTCGGTCATTGAGTATGTGATGGGGTTGGTGGCTGAGAATGCGGCGCTGAAGTCAGCATTATCTCCACAAGCCATACCTGATGAAGCGCTGGAAGCATTTGGTAATACGGCTGAATTTGATCATGACTCTTGCGAGGCCGGAAGTTGGTCTTGGGTAAAAAACGATAGTGAAGTTATTTTGGCTGTTTTTAAAGCCATGCCAAAACCAGAAACGCCCAATACCGACGCATTCACCGCAGAACTCCACGCACAGGGAGCCGACATCGTTTTACGTGCGCTGGTGACATCTGACGATGATGATTTTACTGATGCTCCAGCCATCTGCGCTAATGTAGCAGCCAATCTGCGCGCTGGGAGGAAGGGATGAAGACTCTGGCAATCAATTGGCTTGCACCATGCCCACATTGTGGAAACGACACTGCAATGGTTAAAACAGAAAAGGGTGACAAAGATTGGCTTTACGATGGAGACGCAGTCACCTGCATGTCCACATCCTGTGGCATGAAAGGCGTAATTGAGATTTTCGACGCTGACAGCGCCGACGTTGTTTGGGATGAAATCGGACTGGTGAAGGAGCAACCTCATGACTGACAAAACTGATATTGCAGCGCTGCGGATTAAGGCGGCAAACGTCATCGGACTGCTTACCGCTGAATCTCTCACGGGAAGCTTCGCTCTTGATTCCTTGGCGGACGTTTTTGACGATATGTTTCGGTTGCTCGAAGCAGAACGCCACAAAGGGGATTTATGGTTCGGGAAAGTCGCAGATTTAGAAGCTGCACTGAAAGCAGAGCGCCAGCAGGCTGATAAGAACGGAAAGATGCTTGAGCGCGTAGCCGGACAGCGTGACAAAGCATTTGCTGATATTGAGAAAGCAGAGGCAGAACTCGCAGCGCTGAAAGGCGATCAGGTGCCGGTGGCGTGGCAGTCAGTATCCACAAGCAGTTGCAATAGAATGGTTACGCTTCACAAAGAAATGGCTGACGACTGGGAGCGCAAAGGATTTACCGTAATACCGCTAGTCACCGCCCAGCAAAAGCTGGTTGTGTCCGACAGCATGGCGCTGGCATTCCACCAGGCACTCAATGATGGCGGCATAGGCCATAGTGATTTGGAGGAAATTAAAGTCGGTCTGCGTGCTGCGTTAGGCGTTTATGACGGCGGCATCGTGAAGGATGGTGAGCTAGTTCCTGACAATGTTGCTATGGCCATGTGGGACGCAGGTTACCGCAAGATGGAGTAGCCCATGACGCCAGAAGAGGCCGACACGCAGTCAGAAGCATCGCAAAGAAACTCCTCACCGAACTCCGCAGTAAAGACAACCACCACACTCTCCGCGAACTACTCGATAAATACTCCACTCAAGCTAAACCATTCTGCCCGTCTCGGCATGAACCTTGGTTATGGCTCAATGTGCATGTCTATAGGGTGTTCGCTGGTAAATAATCATTGAGAGCAAAATACGATTTCTTGCGGTAGTTTGCGCTCAGACTCTGTTAAAAATGCAGGAGAATTTTATGGCTAAGCTGATGAACCTTCAGGAGTGGGCCACCGAAACTTACACTCACCCCCCTTCCCTTTCCACGTTGAGGAGATGGGTGAGGGAAGGACGGATTTACCCATCTCCAGAGCTTCATGGAAAAGAATATAAACTTACCCCTGACTCGGTGTATGTTGACCCGCGCAAAAAGATGATGAAGCGAAAGCCAGCTCATATTGCGCCACCGAAAAAGGGATCGCTTATGGAGAAGTTAAAACATGTCGAACAGGCCGAAACGCTACGACGCTAATCTTCCACGGAACTTAACATTTCGAAAGACCAAGCAAATTTACTCCTGGCGAAATCCTGTGACCGGACAGGAAATCTCACTTGGCCGCATACCACGCAAGGACGCCGTGGCTCAGGCCATTGAGGCAAACAACTATATCGAACAGAACTATCTGCCATCCGCACTTCTTGACCGCCTGAAGGACTCACCCGAATTCACCTTTGCCAAATGGATTGAGCGCTATGAGGTCATTCAGTCGCGACGAAATCTTAAACCCAATACCGTTAAGGTGAGGGCTAACCAACTACTGACTCTGACTTCTGAGTTCGGCCGCAATGGCATTGCGATGATCACAACGAGGGATATCGCTGTATTCCTTGAGTCGTATGTTGAGTGCGGAAAGAAAAGCATGGCTGTAGCCCTTCGCTCCCTCCTGCTTGATGTTTTCAGGGAGGCGGTAGTAGAAGGCATTATTGATAAAAACCCTGTTGAGCCGACGAGAACTCCAGTTCCAGACGTTCGGCGAGAAAGGTTGTCGCTTGAACAATTCCTATCAATTCGACAGGCGGCATCCGGGATGGGTCCGTGGTTAGTTAATGCTATGAATATTGGATTGCTCACTGGGCAGCGCCGAGAGGATGTGACTAGGATGGCGTTCAGTGATGTTAATGACGGAAGGATTTTTGTCACGCAGAGTAAGACCGGGCATAAACTGGCATTACCGTTATCGCTTGAGCTATCAGCAGCAGGCATATCACTTGAGTCCACTATCGAGCTATGTAGAGCGAACAACCCATCTGATAGTTTGATCTACTCTTCTGTTAGGAGGGGCGGCAGGAAGCCGGGAGCAATCACTCCTGATGGACTTACTCAGGCTTTTTCTGATGCAAGGGTATTGAGTGGGGTTCAGTTCGGAGCTAATCCGCCAACTTTCCATGAAATTAGAAGTCTTGCAAGTCGACTTTATGAAGTGGAAAATGGGGAAGATTTCTCTCAGAGATTGCTTGGTCATAAGAACCTCTCTATGACTAAAAAGTATCTCGATTCCCGCGGTCAAGAATATGTGATGGTTTAGTTCGAATATGAAGTTTTCGGGATAAGTTCGGGAAATTTCGGAACCACCACTAAAATCTCCTTATAAAACAATGGCTAAAAAAAAGACCGAATACGATTCCTATATTCGGTCTAGGGAAATGGCTCTTGGGAGAGAGCCGTGCGCTAAAAGTTGGCATTAATGCAGGCGGTTAAGCCGTACAACTTAAAGCGTAGTTGAGTGTTGGTTATTTTCCAGCCAATTAGTAACCAAGTGATAATAACAACGCTAAATTAATATCACTTTGTGACAACAATCTCAAAACATTGGATTAACAATGAAGAGTAAGATGTTGATTACCTCTCAGCAGAGCGTTTTGGCTTTAGCGATAAAAGGTGCGAGGCTCATCTTCTGCCCTGGTTTTTTCGGGTCATCGAGTAGGATTGTCTCTAGCGGAACGGCCTGAACCTGATGGGCTTTAACCTGTGCTCTCGCGATATCATTGAGCGGATACTGGGCCAACGTACTGTCATTAATGACGTACAGCGCGCTACCCGCCCGACATTGCAACATGACTTCTTCACGGGTAAATGCCCAGTCTTTGCCATATTGCAGGCGGGTAACCGTCGCCAGCTCTGGTGCAGCGAAGCTGCTGGCGGAGATTGCCATCAACAAGCAGACAAGGAGTGATTTCCTCATGACTATTCCTTATTTTTCAAGATTTACGGATACAAATTTGACGATTGCTTAGCGCGGTGCCAGCGTGGCAAACCAACTCACCAACAGCAAGACTGCCAATGACAAACCAACTTCAAGCCAGGTTGTTGCAATCAGGCGTTGGTGTGCCAGTCGTGGGTTGACCACCATCAGCGGGACCAACCTATAACGGTTGTAAATCGCAACGCCCACCATGCCCCCCACCAGCGCAATTTTTCCCCATAGCAGCAACTGATAAAGAGACGACAAGTCAGTCGGCCAGTGCTGTAAAATGATGGCACTATTAAGCGTACCGGTGATGATCACTAAACCTACGGCAATGTGCCCACAGGTGGAAAATCGAATCAGCGTAGTGATCGCATAAGGACGCATAGCCTGCTGCTCAGTGTTGTGCAGACACCACAACAGCGGTACCAGACTGCCAAACCAATAAGCGGCGCTGAGCAAATGCACAGCATGATTACTTCGCTGGACAATGCCGAGCAGACCTTCATGCATCGCTGCATGGCCGATAAGTGCCAGGCTTAACAGAAGTGCAGCGCTGGATAAAAGTATTATCCTCGAGCGCCCGGGCAGCCAATCCATCAGGCAAACCAGTAGCAATATTGCCGTCATTAGCAGGTGCCAGCGCCAGACCTCGCCAAAGGTGGTAGTCAGAACCAGCAGCCACACATTCAGGTTCAGGCCGTCTTGCCAGCCGTTGCCCATCAAACTGGCCTGTATCGCCAACATGCCGATGGAGGTCAGCGCCGCCAGACCGGCGGAAAGCGTCATTAATCGCTGGTTCTGGTGAAGTAATCCTGCCGCGAAACCTTTGGGGGCAAGCAATGTCACCATGACGCTGATGCCAAAAACCTGCATCAGCGAAGCAAAATGAATGAACCGGCACAGGACGAATAGAGTGGCCAAAGTCATCGTTTACTGCACAGTGAAACTGTACTGCCCTTCCGTTTTGTGACCATCAACTGAAACGACTTTCCAGGACACAGTGTATTTACCCGCACTAAGTGGAGTGTTCAGTGGCACGATGGCCTGCGTATTGTCGTTGGCAGCGAGCACCAGCGCACCGGTTGCGACCTGGCTTTTATTAGGCCCGCTAAGGGTGACTTTGCTGAAATTAGGCTCGATCCCTTCACTGAAACCCAGGGAGAGTTCAGTTGGAGCCGTTTTGATGGAGGTATCAGCAGTTGGCGTCTCAGTTTTTAAATGTGCATGAGCGAAGGCCTGTTGAGACATCAGCCCGGCAACGAGTACAGCGGAAGTTGCCATAATACGGCAGAGAGAAGAGGATTGTTGCGACACAATTTTTCCTTAGCTTTCTGGTTGAGGGATTTTATCGCCGCAACTTTAGCGCAAAGTAGCCTTGTGAGTCTGTCAAATTTAAGCGGTCGGAGGGCAATATCTGAATGGACATCGCATTTGGCACGTTTGGCACAAAGAAAAACCGCAGCCCAATGTGCACGCATTCGCGAACACGGTCTGCGGTGTTATTCGTCATACGGGCTATCAGGCAACCGGCATCTGAGCTGCCATGGTTTTGAGATCTTTATCCACGAAGAACAGACCATTGCCAGTATTGCTGACCAGGCCCAGCTTATCGAGGACGGATTTAAACAGAGTCTCTTCTTCATGCTGTTCTGCTACATACCACTGCAGGAAGTTGAAGGAGGAGTAATCTTTCAGCGTCATCGCCAGATCGGCAAGTTCATTGATCTTGTTGGTGATGTGTTGTTCATGTTCGTAAGTCTGCTGGAACAGGTCAGATAAGGATTCAAACTCAACGGGCGGCGCAGCAATGGCGCCCAGCAGCGGCAGCGCACCTGTGTCGCTGACATATTTAAACAGACGGTGCATATGTCCCATCTCTTCCTGGGAGTGCTTCATCAGAAACGCAGCGGCACCTTCAAAACCTTTATCACTGCACCATGCGCTCATTTGCAGATATAAATTGGCAGAATAAAATTCAAGGTTCAGCTGTTCGTTAAGCTGATCGATCATTTCTTTTTTAAGCATTATAGCTCCAGAAAATTGGCGTAATTGCAGGATGAATTCATTATTTTATGCATTATGCCGATCATCAAACAAAATAAAAACAGCTGCGTCACAATTATATCCACTTAAATAACATCAGATAATAACCCACTGTTTTAATTACACTTAAATAAAAACATCAAATCTTATTGAGAACTATTCAAAGGCATTAAAACATTAAAAAGAATCATTCTTATTCTTTGTGCTATTTATTTTCGTCACTTACCGGCTTTATATGACAAATATTTTCTTGGAATAATTATCATTACCAGAATAAAAGACTTCTCATTCCATATGGTTTATCGGGATGTTGCTGCCGGCAGCATGTAGAAGGGTAAAGTCTGACGCCAGCATTCACCCCGCGAGCTGGCTCGGGTACAATGCGCACAAAATAGTGACTTTAGGAAAGAACAATGAGCAGTAACCTGGCAGAACTGACGAAAGAAGAGATGGATAAGATTAACGTCGATCTGGCTGCTTCAGCCGTGGCGTTTAAAGAACGCTATAACATGCCTGTGGTGGCTGAAATGGCGGAGCGCGAACAGCCCGAACCTCTGCGCGCTTATTTCCGTGAGCGTGTGGCGCACTACCGCGCGCTGTCCCATAAATTTTCCCGCCTGCCTTATGAACCAAAGCAAAAATAGCGGCAGTTCGCCGTCAGACGGGCATGATTATTTTTTACCTGTGGCAAACTGCTGATTGGCGCGAATTAGCTGATCAAGGATCCCCGGTTCATCGAACGAATGGCCCGCGCCTTCAATGATATGCAACTCGGCTTCCGGCCAGGCTTGTGCAAGATCCCAGGCATTTTGTACCTGACAAGCCATATCGTAGCGCCCATGGACAATCACTGCGGGAATATGCCGAATGCGCGTTACGTTTTGCAGCAACTGGTCGTCGCTGTCCATAAAGCCCATGTGCGTAAAATAGTGATTTTCGATACGTGCAAAAGCCAGGGCAAATTCATCCTCACCGAAAGAAGCGGCATCATCAGTCGGTAATAGCGTAACGGTCTCCCCTTCCCACAGGCTCCATATTTTTGCCGCCTGAAGTTGAACTGCTCGGTCGGGTGAAGTGAGTCGCTTACGGTAAGCGGCGATGACATCCTTTCGTTCTTCAAGAGAAAGAATCGACATCATACGCTGCCATTTTTCTGGAAAGAAACGCGATGCACCTTCCTGATAGTACCAGTCCAGCTCCTGCTTTCGGAGCGTGAAAATGCCGCGTAATACCATCTCGCTGACGTGTTCAGGGTGCGTTTGCGCATAAGCCAACGCCAGGGTGGCACCCCAGGAACCGCCAAATACCAGCCACTTTTCGGCTCCCACCATCTGGCGTAAACGTTCGATGTCGTCCACCAGATGCCAGGTGGTGTTGTTATCCAGACTGGCGTGAGGTTTGGAACGCCCGCAGCCGCGCTGATCAAATAACATAACGTCATAATCATTAGGATCAAATAGCTGACGGTGTACTGCTGAACAACCACCACCTGGCCCGCCATGAATGAAAACTGCCGGTTTTCCCTGTGGATTTCCACTGCGTTCCCAATAAATTTGATGACCGTCGCCGGTGTCCAACATCCCGCTGGCATACGCCTCTTTCGGCGGATATAACCCTTTCAATTTCGCCATGACGTTTCCTGTTTTTATTTTTCCAGAGTACTCACTCACGCGTGCGCTAGTGACCATAACAACGCATAGCGTAGGGCCGGTCAATCAACAACATGTTGTTAACAATAAAAAAGCGCATTTTTTCGATCAGTCGCGCAGTAATTACACAAGACGACAAAAAGGAATGCTGCCCATCGTTGAAAAAATCGCCGTCAAAAGACCCGCTGGAGAATAATTTGCGCAGAAACAGTCTGTTGAACGAAACTTCTCCGGCATCTCTTGCATGTTTGTGGAAATTAGCGGTAAATAGGTGAGCAACCCAATCCACTGGTTTTAGAGAGGCGATCATGAGTAAAGGGATGGATAGCAAAAAGAATGCGAAGAAGAAGCCGCTGAAAACTCCAGCCGAGAAGAAGGCAGAAAAGAAAGCCAAAAAAGCAACCGCGTAACGTTTGGTTGTTAGGCTGTGTGCTTCGTATTGAGACCAACCCGCTTATGGCGGGTTTTTTTGTTCAGTTTTCTGGCCGGGTCAATAGCAAATCCGACGATTTTCACACTAAGGAAACAGCCATGAATGACATGATTATTGCGGCCGCCCAATTACGCTGTGCCGCCGGTGATATTGAAAATAATATTCAGCGCCATCTACAAACAGCTGAACAAGCCGCATTGCACAACGTCGATTTTTTGCTGTTTCCTGAACTGTCGCTCACAGGTTACGAGCCTCAACTGGCGGATCAACTGGCCATAACGCTTCAGGACCCACGTTTAGCCGGTCTTCGCGAAAGTGCAATCAAACACCAAATGACATTGGTGTGTGGCGCACCGCTGCGCTCCAGCGATGCTGACGCGTTATATATCGGGGCAATTGTTTTCGCGCCTGACGGCACGCTGTACTCCTATACCAAACAGCATTTACATGGCACGGAAGCAGCTATCTTTACCGCAGGTCAGGGAGGCCCACTGTTGCAGGTACAGCAGCATCAGATTGGTTTGGCAATCTGTGCAGACATTCTGTCTGATTCTCATCCGCAGCACGCCGCCGACTGCGGTGCGACATTGTATGCCGCCGGTGTGCTTATCTCGAAAAAAAGCTATCCGCTGGAAAGTGCCATGTTGCAGCATTATGCTGAAAAACATCGCATGGTCGTGATGTTAGCCAATCACTGTGCGCCCACCGGTGGCTGGGAACCCGCCGGTCAGAGCGCGATTTGGGATGAGGCCGGACGGCTCATTGTGGTCGCATCGACCAGCGATGACGCCTTAGCCATTGCCCGAAAAAGTGACGCAGGCTGGCTGGGTGAAGTACAGCGCTTAACGCTGACGGCATAATGTCAGCACAGAGGAGAAATCAGGTATGACGTTCCGGGTTATTGATACGGAAACCTGCGGCCTTGATGGCGGCATTGTAGAAATCGCGACGGTCGATGTGATTAACGGCGAAATTGTCCAGCCGATGAGCGACCTCATCAGCCCCGACCGCCCTATCAGCATCGATGCAATGGCTATCCATCACATTACAGAAGAGATGGTAGAAGGCAAACCGCGCATCGCCGCGGCCATCGGTAAATATCACGGCAGCCCGTATTACGTTGCCCACAACGCCGCGTTCGATCGCGGCGTACTGCCGGAAATGCATGGCGAATGGATTTGTACGGTGAAACTGGCACGGACGCTTTATCCCAATATCCGCTACAGCAATCAATATTTGCGTTATGCGCTGAATCTTGACGTTACGGTGCCTGACGGCTTGTATCCGCACCGTGCACTCTATGATTGTTATGTCACGGCGGCACTGCTGCAAAGGATTATGGCGGATTCAGGCTGGACCGCCGAACAGATGGTGGAGATCAGTAACCGGCCAGTCTTGTTGCGGACGCTAAAATTTGGCAAATATCGCGGGCAAAAAATTGAAGATATCGCCGAACAGGATCCGGATTATCTGCGCTGGATGTTGAAATCGATCAAGGATTTAAACGGGGATATGCGTTTTAGCATCGGGCACTACTTGTCCCAATAGAATGTAGAAAACAAGGCAGCCCTCACCGTAAGGTGAAGGCTGCCAGTATGGCACTCATTATTTTTTATCAGCCAACGCCAGCACAAAGGCATATTCAAGTGCGATATCTTCATACGCTTTGAAGCGTCCTGACTTACCCCCGTGCCCCGAGTCCATATCGGTATACATCAGCAGCTGATGGTCGTCCGTTTTCACGTCCCGCAATTTAGCTACCCACTTGGCAGGTTCCCAATATTGCACCTGAGAATCATGCAGGCCGGTCGTCACCAGCATATGCGGATAATCCTGCGCTTTCACCTGATCATACGGACTGTATTGCAGAATATAATCGTAGAAGGCTTTATCGTTTGGATTACCCCACTCATCATACTCTCCGGTTGTTAGCGGAATGGACTCATCAAGCATCGTGGTCACAACGTCAACAAACGGCACCTGCGCAACAATGCCGCGGTAAAGCTCCGGTGCCTGGTTAATCACCACCCCCATCAGTAAGCCTCCGGCGCTGCCGCCCATGGCATACACTTGATCGGCATCGCCATAACCCTTCTCCACCAGCGCTTTGGTCACGTCGATGAAGTCATGGAAGGTGTTCATTTTGTTGAGCAACTTGCCGTCTTCATACCACTGCTGACCCAGTTCCGCACCGCCGCGGATATGCGCCAGCGCAAAGACAAAACCGCGGTCGAGCAGGCTAAGACGGCTGCCGCTGAAAGCGGGATCCATACTACTGCCATAGGAGCCGTAAGCGTAAACCATCAGCGGATTGCTGTTAGCGCTGAACAGGTCGTGACGGTAAACCAGCGAAACCGGCACTTCTACGCCATCGCGCGCAGTAACCCACACACGTTCACTTCGGTAGTTCGCCGCATCAAAACGCTTCACTTCCTGCTGTTTAAGCAGTGTGCGTTCTCCGGTATCCAGATTCAGTTCGAACAAAGAACTTGGCGTAGTCATCGATGAATAACCGTAACGCAACAGCGCGGTGTCAGGCTCCGGGTTATATGCCAGCCAGGTGACATAGGTCGGGTCATCAAAGGCCAGCGATTTCTCGTCACCACTTTGCCAGTGAATCTGGCGCAGGTGGGTCAGCCCCTGCTCACGCTCCTCCACCACCAGCCAATCGCGGAACAGGCTGAAGCCTTCAAGCATTACCGCTTCTCGCGGTGCAATCAGCGTTTGCCACTGTGCCTCAATGTTGTCTGCACTTTTATACAGACCGAAATTTTTGCCATCCTTGCTGCTACTGATGCCCCGGTTGGAGCGAATATAAAAATCCCCCTGATAATGGTCCAGCGCATATTCGTGATCTTTACGACGTGTGAGGAACATCTGTGGTTTTGCCTGGGGATCGCTCGCGTCCAGTAACAAAACTTCTGAGGTGGTGGTGCTGTCGAGATGAATCAGGATGTATTTTTCTGAGGTCGTTTTATCCAGCCCAACATAAAAAGTGTCATCTTTCTCTTCGTACACTAATTGGTCGGTTTTAGGATTGGTGCCAACGGTATGGCGATAAACCTGATACGGCAGCAACGTTTTCTTATGTTTACGTACGTAGTACAGGGTTTGTGAGTCATTGCCCCACTCGCTGCCACCGGAGGTGTTTTTCAACACATCATCAGCCCAGCTGTCGTCCGACAGGTTTTTGATACGAATGTCATACTGACGGCGTGAAAGAAAATCTTCTGCCACCGCCATGCGCTGGTTATCCGGGCTGATATCCAGCCCGCCGAGCGTATAAAACTCGCTGTCACTGGCTCGCTCATTACCGTCAATTAACGTTTGCCATGCTTCACTTTCGGCGGCGGGCTGACGCAGGTAAATGGCATATTCGTTGCCCGGCTCATAGCGGGTCTGGTAACGGAAACCGTGTTTCACGTAAGGCACTGAGTGGTCCTGCTGGGCGATGCGTGCCACCATCTCTTCATACAGGGTTTCGCGCAGTGCCTGATGTGGCTGTAAAGCCTGCTCAGTAAAGGCATTTTCGGCAGTGAGATAGTTCAGCACATCGGCATCGGTGCGGTCATCGTCGCGCAACCAGTAATAGTCATCGATGCGATTTTCGCCATGAATGGTCAGCGTTTTGGGGCGTTTTTCAGCCTTCGGAGGTGTCATCATCTCGCCTTCTCTCAATGTTCTTGATTGTGCAATCAGAGTGACAGGTTTATACAGGGAAACCAAGCGGTAAGGGCGCAGGGAAGCGTGGGTTGAACATGAAAAAAGCGCCGACAGGCAAGGCCATGACGACGCTTAAGGAAATTATTGCGGGTTGCCGTAGGTAATTTCGCCCAGTTGGCAATTAAGCGTAACCGGGTAGGTTTTGTCGGTGTGATCGCCACGCACTTTAACCGGAACGATCCATTTGGCATTGTCACCGGTAATGCTGTCGGGTGTGATCCACACGACTGGCGTTGACGTTCCGAGGATCTTTTTATCTGCATCCCAACGAGTAATACGGTTTTGCAGGAAATCGCGTTTAACCAGCGCCGCAAGTTCATCTTTACTGGCATTGCCGCACGGCGCGATTGTCGCGGTACGGTTTTCAGGTTCCGCCGCCTGCGCAACATGCACCACACTGCTCAACCCGGCCACTGCCACTAATGCACTAATCATTACTTTTTTCATGTACCGCCTCCTGAGCGTTATTTTCAGTCCCTGCTGACCACTGCACGGATTAATATCCTTATTCCGTATGGGGTCATCGTTAACAAGAACATAATAATCCCAGACAAGGACATAACACAACGTTAACATGAAGGCGGTATGAAACAACGTACTAGCGTAAAATAATTGCCTTACAGCCTTTGCCCTTAATTTTACCTTCCAGCAAACGTTGTAGCGCTTTTTTGGCGCTCTTTTGGCGGATGGCAACGTAGGCATGAATGGGGAACATGTCGATTTTCCCGACTTCTGCCGCCGTCAGCCCGGCTTCCCCGGTCAGCGCGCCCAAAATATCGCCCGGACGGATTTTGGCTTTGCGGCCACCGTCAATACACAGGGTGGCCATTTCGGGATCCAGCGCCACTGGCGAGGCAGACAATACCTGCGTCGCAGGCTGCCAGACCACGGTTTGGTGGGTGTAATCTTCCAGCGCGTGCACGCGCACCATCTCCTGTGGCGTGACCAGGCTGACCGCCAGACCGCTGGTGCCCGCACGACCGGTACGGCCTACGCGGTGAACATGCACTTCTGGGTCAAAAGACAGCTCGTAGTTAATCACCAGCCCCAACTGTTTGATGTCCAGCCCGCGCGCGGCAACGTCAGTCGCGACCAGTACGCGACAACTGCCGTTGGAGAAACGCACCAGCACGCGGTCACGGTCACGCTGTTCGAGGTCGCCATTCAGTGCCAGCGCACTGATGCCTTTGCCTGCCAGCGCTTCGTATACTTCCTGGCAGTCACGTTTGGTATTGCAGAACACCACGCAGGAGGCTGGCTGATGCTGATACAGCACGGCCGTTAAAAGTGACAGACGCTGATGGCGGTCGGTTTCGATAAACACCTGCTTGATATCGGCAATGTCATCTTCGCCTTCAATCTCCACGTTCAGCGGCTGGCGCTGAAATTTGTTGCTGATGCGTTCAATACCGCTTGGATAAGTCGCAGAGAACAACAATGTCTGGCGGTCCTGCGGTGCGTAGCTCACAACATCTTCAATATCTTCACTGAAACCCATGTCAAGCATGCGGTCCGCTTCGTCCAGCACCAACACTTTTAACTGATCAAGCTTGAGCGTGCCTTTACGCAGGTGCTCCTGAATACGGCCCGGCGTGCCAACGATGATATGCGCCGGATGCACCAGAGATTCAAGCTGAGGCCCGATAGCCTGGCCGCCACACAAGGTGAGGATTTTGATATTCTGGGTGAAACGCGCCAAACGGCGAAGCTCTTTGCTGACCTGATCGGCCAATTCGCGCGTTGGGCAGAGAACCAGTGCCTGGGTAACAAACTGACTGACGATAATTTTGTCCAGCAGACCGATACCAAAGGCAGCGGTTTTGCCACTGCCCGTTTTGGCTTTCGCGCGGACATCCTGCCCTTGCAGAATGGCTGGCAAAGACGCGGCCTGAATCGGCGTCATTTCGGCATAACCCAGTTCAATCAGGTTAGAAAGTTGCTCAGCGGGCAAAGTCAGGACGGAAAATGAATGCGTGCTCAAGGCGATAACTCTTTATATAAGGCAGAAAATTCGGGGCAGCGGCAGAAAACATGACGCCATGGTTTGGGATAAATGATAACAGAGACGCAGCTTCACTGCCTTATCCACCAAGTACCCTGGGCAAAATAACCCCCATAAAGCGTTGCCAGCATCTCGGACCCGAAGGTGCGCAATCGTTTTCGTCGTCACTATTTTCGGCTATACTGCGCCCGACCGGGTCACGCCTGGAACACTTCACGGGCCAGTGACACTGCGTCAGCAACTATTCTCAACCACCACAGATCTGGGTACGAAGCTATGTTAACCATGGGTACTGCACTGCGCTCTGGCGCAACTCGCGTGATGTTATTGGGTTCCGGCGAACTGGGTAAAGAAGTGGCTATCGAATGCCAGCGTCTTGGTCTGGAAGTGATCGCCGTGGACCGCTATGCCGATGCGCCAGCGATGCAAGTCGCTCACCGCAGCCATGTGATCAACATGCTCGACGGAGATGCACTGAAACAGGTTATCGAAACTGAGCGCCCTGATTTTATCGTGCCTGAAATCGAAGCCATCGCCACCAGCATGCTGGTAGAGCTGGAAAAACAGGGCCACAACGTGGTGCCCTGTGCTGAAGCCGCCCGCCTGACCATGAATCGCGAAGGCATTCGTCGTCTGGCCGCCGAAACGCTGCAACTGCCGACGTCTACCTACAAATTTGCTGACGACGAAGCCTCGTTCCGGGCAGCTATCGATGAAATAGGTTATCCATGCATTGTTAAACCGGTGATGAGTTCTTCCGGCAAAGGCCAGAGCCTGATCCGCAGCGAAGAAACCCTGTTACAGGCCTGGGAATACGCCCAACAAGGCGGCCGTGCTGGTGGCGGACGCGTGATTGTTGAAGGGCTGGTGAAGTTCGATTTTGAAATCACGCTGCTGACCATCAGCGCAGTAGACGGTATTCATTTTTGTGCGCCAATCGGCCACCGTCAGGAAGATGGCGACTACCGTGAGTCCTGGCAACCACAGCAGATGAGCGAGTTGGCTTTGCAGCGCGCCAAAGAGATTGCCGAAAGCGTAGTGACCGCGTTGGGCGGCAAAGGGCTGTTTGGCGTCGAGCTGTTTATTTGCGGTAATGATGTGGTATTCAGTGAAGTTTCGCCTCGCCCGCATGACACCGGGATGGTGACGCTGATTTCGCAGGATCTGTCTGAATTCGCGTTGCACGTCCGCGCGTTCCTTGGTCTGCCAGTCGGGCAGATCCGTCAGTTTGGCCCGTCAGCATCCGCCGTTATCCTGCCAGAACTGACCAGCAACAATGTGACATTTAGTGGCCTGGAGCAGGCGCTGGTGGGTTCAAATCAGGTGCGCTTATTTGGTAAGCCGGAAATCAGTGGTAAACGTCGTTTGGGCGTGGCGTTATCGATTGGTGACAGCGTTGAGCAGGCGGTAGAAAACGCAAAACTGGCGGCAGCGGCGGTTATTGTAAAAGGCTAATTATCACCTCACGTTGATGTCAAAAAAACCGGGCCTGCAAAGGACCCGGTTTTTTATTATGTGTTAACGAGGAATAAACGGGGACTTACTCGTCTTCGTCGTCGAAAATAACGGTAACGCGATCGCCTTTATGCTTATCGCGAATTTCCTCTGCTACCGTGGCAATGGCTTCGCCACTGCTCATTCCGCCAGCCATCATTTCGCGGATACGGTCGGCGGCCTGTTCCTGTTCGCTGTGTGAAAGTGAAGGCATACCTGCAAGCATGGGAGTGTCCTGTTTCTGGGTGTCGGTATTAATTCGATGGGAAGTGGCGCTGTCTGAGCGCAACCACCGTGATTGACCAGAGAGTATACGCCTTCTTCTTCCGCTGGCCTATGGTGCAGAAATCTATGTTAGGATCACAGCCTGTCCCCGAAACGTGTCAGAAACCGTGAAACCGTCCATGCAACCTGCCCAGTCCGTAACATCTTATTCGTTACATTACCAACCCGATGCCCTGCTCACGCGCTTTGCCCCCCTCTCTTCACAGCCCTGGGCGATGCTGCTGCATTCGGGTTCGGCGCAACATGCGCATAACCGGTTCGATATTATGGTCGCCGATCCGCTCATCCGGCTGACAACACGGGGCGACCAGACAGAAGTTGCGACACATCAGGGGAGTGAGTTCAGCGCAGCTGACCCTTTCGTCCTGCTGGAGCAGCAGTTGGCGCAGTGCGGGCTGCAGGCGGAATCTCATGCCGATCTGCCTTTTTTAGGGGGTGCACTCGGTCTGTTTGGTTACGACCTTGGTCGGCGGGTAGAAACGCTGCCCACCACGGCCTGCCACGATATTGATTTGCCGGACATGGCGGTAGGAATTTACGACTGGGCGTTGATCGCCGATCACCACTTGCAACGGCTAACGCTGGTATGCCACGGGGATGTGCAAACCCGTCTGGCGTGGCTGGAACATCATGCTAGACAGGTAGAACCGGAACCGTTTCATCTGCATGGCGGCTGGCAGGCCAATATGAGCCGCGAAGAGTACGGCGTGAAATTCCGCCAGATTCAGGACTACCTACACAGCGGCGACTGCTACCAGATCAATCTGGCGCAGCGGTTTACCAGCCGTTATTCAGGTGATGAATGGCAGGCTTTTTTAACACTCAATGCGGCTAATCGTGCCCCCTTCTCAGCGTTTATCCGCCTGCCGGAAAACGCCGTGCTGAGCCTTTCGCCCGAGCGTTTTCTGTGGCTGGAAAAACAGCAGGTACAAACCCGCCCAATTAAAGGCACGTTGCCACGGCTGGCTGATGACCAGGCCGATGCACAGCAGGCCTTACGCCTTGCCACATCAGAGAAAGATCGCGCGGAAAACCTGATGATTGTCGATCTATTGCGCAATGATATCGGCCGTGTGGCAACGCCCGGCAGCGTGCGCGTGCCTGAACTGTTCGTGGTCGAACCCTTCCCGGCGGTGCATCACCTGGTCAGCACAATTACCGCACAGTTACCGCCAGAGTGCCACGCCAGCACGTTATTGCGTGCCTGCTTTCCGGGAGGGTCAATCACCGGTGCGCCGAAAGTGCGTGCCATGCAAATCATCGAACAACTCGAACCCCACCGCCGTAATGCCTATTGTGGCAGCATCGCCTACATCAGTTGCTGCGGCACGATGGACAGCAATATCACCATCCGCACCTTGCTGACCGAAGGCGGACATATTTACTGTTGGGCCGGCGGCGGCATTGTGGCCGACAGCCTGGAGCAGGCCGAATATCAGGAAACGTTCGATAAGGTCGCACGCATTTTGCCACAATTAGGGGAATCGCTGCCGTGAGCATGCCTGAAGAGCCGCTGGCTTCTGCACGTTACTCACCGGCAGTTATGGAATTCATCCGCCGCTTTCAGTTGCAGTTACCGATATCACCGTCGCCTGCGCTGCGCGGACGTCGCCAGGCCGCAGTGCTGATTCCAATCATCTGTCGTGAACAACCGACGCTGCTGTTGACACGACGTGCAGATTTTCTGCGCAACCACGCCGGTCAGGTGGCGTTCCCCGGGGGGGCTGCCGACGCATCGGATGCTTCGTTGATCGTGACTGCGCTGCGGGAAGCACAGGAAGAGGTGGCGATCCCGCCGGCTGACGTCTATGTGTTAGGTACACTGGCACCGTTTGACAGCAGCAGCGGTTTTCAGGTTACGCCGGTGGTCGGTTTACTGCCTGTAGATGTACCTTTGCATCCCTGCGAGGACGAAGTCGCTGAGCTGTTTGAAATTCCGCTTGAAGAGGCCTTTAACCTTGCCCGTTACCATCCCCTCGATATTCACCGCGCCGGAAAACATCACCGCATTTACCTTTCGTGGTATCAGCAGCAGTTTGTCTGGGGGCTGACTGCCGCCATTATCCGCCAGTTGGCCGAACAGATTCAGGCCTGAACTCTCAGCGCCCGCCCAAAAAATCACAAATAAGCCACAATTTTGCATCAAATTAATTTATTTCATGCGAAAAAAGCAACTTTCCGTCACAAGCCCTTTTAGACTGTATGTTAAGTCAGGCATAAAACTGCGATAATCCACTATCAATTAAGTGTTACACAGTAAATTTATCCGGGCATGGCGCTCATTTCAGTGCCATCTCCCAAAATAGGAGTATTCGACGTGATTAGCGTTTTCGACATGTTCAAGGTCGGGATTGGCCCTTCCAGTTCCCATACTCTCGGCCCAATGAAAGCGGGCAAACAGTTCGCTGATGACCTGCTCGAAATGGGCATGATGCCTGATGTGACGCGTGTTGCTGTGGATGTCTACGGTTCACTCTCACTCACCGGGAAAGGCCACCACACCGATATCGCCATCATTCTCGGCCTGGCGGGCAATAAACCGGATACCGTGGACATTGACGCCATTCCACACTTTATCCGCGATGTCGAGCAACGCCAGCGTTTACCGTTAGGTGAAACACATCACGAGGTGGATTTCCCACGCGATACCGGCATGGTGTTTCGCGGTGAGAATCTGCCTAAGCATGAAAACGCGATGCAAATCCACGCGTTTTCTGGCGATAAGCTGCTGTATAGCAAAACCTATTATTCCCTCGGCGGCGGTTTTATTGTTGACGATGAGCATTTCGGTCAACCGGTTCTCAATGAAGTCAGCGTGCCTTACGCCTTTAATTCGGCCAGTGAAATGCTGGCAAAATGTAAAGAGAACGGGCTGTCGCTCTCGGGCCTGATGATGAAAAACGAGCTGGCCCAGCACAGTAAACAAGAGATCGAACAGTATTTCGAAACGATCTGGCACACCATGCAGGCCTGTATTGATCGTGGCCTGAACACCGAAGGCGTGCTGCCTGGACCGCTGCGCGTGCCGCGTCGTGCCTCAGCGTTGCGCCGTATGCTGGTGTCCAATGACAAGTTGTCCCAAGACCCAATGAACGTGATTGATTGGGTAAATATGTTCGCACTGGCAGTGAATGAAGAGAATGCTGCAGGTGGACGGGTGGTGACTGCACCGACTAACGGTGCCTGCGGGATAGTCCCTGCCGTGCTCGCCTACTATAACCAGTTCGTTGAATCGGTCAGCCCGGATATTTATCTGCGCTATTTCCTGACCTGCGGTGCCATAGGCATTTTGTATAAAATGAATGCGTCTATATCGGGTGCTGAAGTGGGTTGTCAGGGTGAAGTGGGCGTTGCCTGTTCGATGGCGGCTGCGGGTTTAGCCGAATTGCTGGGCGGCAGCCCGGTTCAGGTGTGCATCGCAGCTGAAATCGGCATGGAACATAATCTGGGGCTGACCTGCGATCCGGTTGCCGGCCAAGTGCAAGTTCCTTGCATCGAACGCAATGCGATTGCGTCGGTTAAGGCAATTAACTCTGCACGTATGGCGCTGCGCCGTACCAGTGAACCACGCGTTTCGCTCGATAAAGTGATAGAGACTATGTATGAAACCGGCAAGGACATGAACGCTAAATACCGTGAAACATCACGGGGCGGTTTGGCTATCAAAGTACAATGTGATTAATCAGTCGCACCTATAGCCTGTTACCAGCATCCTGTTTCGGCGTTGAGAACCGGGATGCTGCCGCAGGAAATCTTTCGCATAGTGGTACAAACGATAAAATCGCCTCTATTAACAAAAACCCTCTGTATTATCTGGATAACTCTTTTCATATGCTTGCATTCAACCTCCGGGCTACGGCATTCTGAACGCTTTGCGAAACGCTGTTACCTTATCTTTTCTGGTTGTGACTCCCCAATAAAACCAATTAGCCGCTATAACCAGCAGAATAAAAGAGTATGAGTAAGAACGACTTTAAGTGACAACGTCACATTTGCGAAAAACATCGGAACACAAGGATTATCACGATGCCTTTCAACCAGATTGCGCTTGCGAAATATCGCTACTATCGCCTGGCACTGGCTACAGCGATGGGGCTTCTGACGTTAATTTTGACGCTTGGCTTCCGCATTTACGAACAGACACGGGTGATTGAGCAGACACAGCAGCGGGTAGCCTGGCATACCATTAATAAATTGGAGCTGTTGCTGCAACCGGCCAATCTCGTGGCCTTCGATAGCCTCATTCAACCTGGCCAACAGTGTTTGTCGCAACTACCGGTGCTGCAGCAGGTGGTGGCGCGGTTACAGACATTGCGCGGTATTTCTCTGGTTCAGGACGGAAAGATTGTCTGCTCCAGTCTCGTCGGCCCCGTGAATTATGATTTCAACCAACTCTTCCCCCTGCTGGCGCTGGGCAAAAGTCATCTCCAGTTGCGTGCGTCAATGCTGGCTCCCGATTCTATTCCCACGCTGGTGCTGTGGCGCCCTGAAGGTGCCAATAACCGCAACGGCCTGCTTTTTGTGTATAACATCAGCGTGCTGGCTAATTTCCTGCTTGAACCCCAACTCCCCTATGCCAGCAGCATTGTGCTAAATGTGATGAATAAAAGTCTGGAGTACGATAATACCCAGATCATCCATCGCGACGCGCTGAAGCAGACACCGACACTCTCGGCACACTCAAGTCATTACGACTTCTCCGTTTCCATTTATGGCGATGATGCCTCCACGCTGGCCTGGCACGCATTGCCTAACCATCTGCCGCTGTCACTGCTTATCAGTCTGCTGACCGCCTTTGCCATATACCTGCTTTCAGGTAGCCGCATCAGCCTGGCGTACCCTATCAGCCATGCTATTTCTCACCGTGAATTTCAGGTCTATTGTCAGCCGATCATTAATAGTACTGATGGCCGTTGCGTTGGGGTTGAGACGCTAATGCGCTGGAAAAATCGCCGCCAGGAGTGGGTATCACCCGATGTATTCATACCGCTGGCCGAGCAGCATGACCTGATCATTCCCCTGACCCGTTATCTGATCAAACAGGTGAGTGACAATCTTGCACTGTTTCCGGCACGGCCGGATTTCTACGTCAGCATCAATGTGGCTGCTCAGCATTTCAGCGATATGGTGATCGTCGATGATATTCGCCGATTATGGTTATGTGCAGACCCTCAACTTTCCTTGATGCTCGAACTGACTGAACGCACCCGTTTGCAGGAGCTTCGCGCCGAGCAAATCAGTGTGCTCAAAGAAATGGGCATTATGCTGGCTATCGACGATTTCGGCACCGGCCACAGTTCGCTCAGCTACCTGAAAACGCTCAATCCTGATGTACTAAAAATTGACCGCGCGTTCACGGCATCCATCGGTACCGACGCCATCAACGCCACGGTCACCGATAGCATTATCACTCTCGCTCAGCGCCTAAAACTGAAACTTATCGCTGAAGGCGTAGAAACCCGCGAGCAGGCCGAGTATCTGCGTAAGCGCAAGGTGGATTCACTGCAGGGCTATTATTTTGCCCGCCCGATGCCGATCGATATTTTCCCGCTATGGCTTGACCGGTATGAAAAAGAGGGTCTGAGCGCGTTCGCCCCTACAATATAGCCATGTCAGACAGATAAAAAACGGCGACCGAAGTCGCCGTTGGCATTCATAAGAGACCTATGTCCCCAGGCTTACTCGCCTTCACGCCACTCGTCTGCGTTGGCTTTTGTGATACGAACCCGGTCGATGCGGTACTCCGAGACGTCAAGGATCTCAAAGGTCAGCGGCGGCATGGTAATAATTTCCCCTGCCACTGGCATTTGCCCTGACTGCGACAGCAGGAAGCCCGCCAGTGAGGCGTAATCCGCCGTTGGGCTGACCAGGTCGGTGGTATCAAGCAGCTGTTGCAGCAAGTGCAAATCGGTGCCGCCTTTGGCAATCCAACCATCACCATCGACTATCACATCAGGGGTTTCGTCTTCATCCGGGAACTCACCGGCAATCGCCTCCAGAACATCCAGCGGCGTGACCAACCCCTGAATCACACCGAATTCGTTACTCACGACCACCAGACGCCCTTTTGCCCGCCGCAGTACGGCCAGCAGGTTAATGACATCCATGGTTTCTGGTACGACAATCGGTGGAGTTTTCTCCGCGAACGCCACGATGTTTTCACCATTCTCCAACGCCACCAGCAGGTCTTTGGCGCGAACGACGCCAATGACATCATCAAGTGAGTGACGGCATATTGGGAACAGGCTGTGCGGCGTATCCAGAAGCTGCATACGGATCTCCGCCGGTGAGCGCTCGCAGTCGACCCACGAAATTTCGGTACGAGGCGTCATGATGCTCCGCAGCGAACGTGATGCCAGCGTCAAAACGCCGCTTATCATATGACGCTCTTCCTCCGCAAAGGTCTCAGACGCACGTTGAGACGGCGCCTCGGCATGATCTTCATCCTGATTCTGACGCTTTCCCCCCATCAGGCGCTGAATGGCCTCAGCGGTACGCTCACGCATTGGCCGGTTCGACTGGCTCTTCAGGAAGTTCCGGCGGGCAATCTGGTTAAACAACTCAATCAGAATTGAGAAGCCGATTGCGGCGTACAGGTAACCTTTCGGAATATGGAAGCCAAAACCTTCGGCAATCAGACTCAGACCGATCATCAACAGGAAGCTTAAACAGAGCACGACCACTGTCGGGTGATTGTTCACAAAGCGCGTCAGCGATTTGGACGCCAGCAGCATCACGCCCATGGCGATCACCACGGCGGTCATCATGACTGCCAGATTGTTCACCATACCGACGGCGGTGATCACCGCGTCAAGGGAGAACACCGCATCCAGCACCACGATTTGTGCCACCACCGACCAGAAACTGGCGTAACCGCGATTGTTGTTGCCGTGGCTTTCATGCCCCTCCAGCCGCTCATGCAGTTCGGTGGTGGCTTTGAACAGCAGGAAGATTCCGCCCAGCAGCAAAATCAAATCACGTCCTGAGAAACTGAATTGCGCAACGCTGAACAACGGCGTAGTGAGTTTGACCATCCATGAAATAAGCGACAACAAACCGAGGCGCATGATCAGCGCCAGCGATAAACCGATAATGCGGGCTTTATCGCGCTGTTTAGGCGGCAGTTTATCGGCAAGGATGGCAATAAACACCAGATTGTCGATGCCCAGAACAATCTCGAGCACCACAAGTGTCAGCAAACCGACCCAAATCGATGGGTCCATTAAAAATTCCATATCAGGCCCCGTTATGAGCAGTGTGAGAACAAAGACGCAATACGTTCCCGCCAGACAAAGTCTGTGGGTTGTGATCAGTGGGGATCAGTGGAAACGCTTTCAATGCGACGATAACCCGACCTGAAAAGGTGAAGTTGCCGGAAAAAAGAGGTGAAAAAATAGAGGATAAGTGACGTCGGTGACAGTCCATAGGGAGGGCTGAGGCCCGATACTCCTGTTCAATAGTGTGGAAAACAACTCTATCAGGAATCATTAATGTGGAAAAGAATGTTTTTTTACCGGCAGCATCGTTTTGTAACACCTATGCTGTTTTTATATGCAATGCACCAACACATTCACTTCAGGTATTTCAATAGCAGACAGAAGTCACAAAATTTATTTTTTCACACACTAAAATAAATCGGGTCGCACAACCTGTTGAGGTTTTGCAGTACATACTTTTTATTGTTTATCAGAAAGTAATGCCTTAAACGCAAGGACGTTCTGAGTCAGACACTCAATGAACATTGCGCAAGGACAGCAAACATTCGCTGAAGGAATAAAAAGCGGTGAATGACATCAGCACCATCACTTATGTGCATAACCCTTCACAGGGTTAACAGAGGAGGTAGCGAGTGAGTATTGCTATTATCATCGGCACGCATGGGTCAGCAGCGGAACAGTTGCTGAAAACGGCGGAAATGATCTTAGGTGAACAGGACAACGTTGCCTTTATCGATTTCGTTCCCGGCGAAAATGCCGAAACATTGATTGAGAAATACACGGCAAAGCTGGGTGGGCTTGATACCTGCAGCGGCGTTCTTTTTCTGGTTGATACCTGGGGAGGCAGCCCGTTCAATGCCGCCAGCCGTATCGTTGTCGATAAAGAAAACTATGAAGTCGTCACCGGGGTTAACATCCCAATGCTGGCAGAAACCTTTATGGCGCGTGACGACAATCCTTCCTTTGCGGAACTGGTCGCCATCGCCGTTGAGACCGGCCGTCTCGGTGTCAAAGCCCTGAAAACACCTGAACCAGCAACGGAAACGCCTGTGGCTCATCCTGCTGCTTCAGCCCCAAAAGTTGCTGCTCCTGCCAAACCTACTGGTCCTAACGATCATATGAAAATCGGCCTGGCCCGTATCGATGACCGCTTGATTCATGGTCAGGTTGCGACGCGCTGGACCAAAGAAACCAATGTTAACCGCATTATTGTTATCAGTGACGAAGTCGCTGCTGACCACGTGCGCAAAACATTGTTGACTCAGGTTGCTCCTCCGGGCGTGACTGCCCACGTTGTTGATGTTGCTAAAGCTATTCGCGTGTATGACAACCCAAAATATTCCGGCGATCGCGTCATGCTGTTATTCACCAACCCAACCGACGTCCTGCGCGTGGTGGAAGGTGGGGTGAAAATCACCTCGGTGAATATCGGTGGTATGGCATTCCGTCAGGGTAAGACTCAGGTTAATAACGCCGTATCCGTCGATGAAAAAGATATCGAAGCTTTCAAGAAATTGAATGCTAAAGGTATTGAGCTTGAGGTGCGTAAGGTCTCTTCCGACAGCCGCCTGAAGATGATGGATCTCATTAACAAGATGAATTAATAAACTCAGCGAATTAAAGCGACAGATTTCCTCAACGTTGTCTGTTTTTGATGAGCTTATTTTACTCAGCGTTTTTTTGGTTATAGGAGAAGTGCAATGGAGATCACCACACTACAGATTGTGCTGATATTTATTGTTGCATGTATTTCCGGGATGGACTCCATCCTGGATGAGTTCCAGTTCCACCGTCCGCTGGTGGCTTGTACATTGATCGGTATTATTCTCGGCGATATGAAAACCGGGATCATTATCGGTGGTACGTTGGAAATGATTGCTCTGGGTTGGATGAACATCGGTGCCGCCGTGGCCCCTGATGCCGCCCTCGCCTCCATTATCTCAACCATCCTGGTTATCGCAGGTGGTCAGTCGGTCGGTGCGGGTATTGCCCTGGCTATCCCTCTGGCGGCCGCTGGCCAGGTTCTTACCATCATCGTTCGTACTATCACCGTGGCCTTCCAACATGCGGCTGACAGTGCGGCAGAGCGCGGCAACTTAAGTACGCTGTCCTGGATCCACGTTTCGGCGCTGATCCTGCAGGCCATGCGTATCGCTATTCCTGCCGTGATCGTGGCTGTTTCTGTCGGTACCGAAGTTGTTCAGGTCATGCTGTCTTCCATTCCTGCAGTCGTCACCAATGGTCTGAACATCGCAGGCGGCATGATTGTCGTTGTCGGTTACGCGATGGTCATCAACATGATGCGCGCTGGCTATCTGATGCCGTTCTTCT
>Ga0209848_1000136_pt1 | contig 39269 bp, 37 predicted proteins | sample OrgsoiDNA_201062_FD_185810 | JGI IMG/M metagenome (GOLD analysis project Ga0209848, IMG submission 185810) | Permafrost soil microbial communities from the Arctic, to analyse light accelerated degradation of dissolved organic matter (DOM) -... | ecosystem: Environmental > Terrestrial > Soil >...
GAGGTCTGGGTGGTAGGGAAAGGCAGCAAGGAGCGAAGGTTGCCTCTTGGCCGCACCGCCGTTGTCTGGTTGGAAAAATGGCTGGAACGACGTCAGGATTACTCCCCGCAAGATGATGCGATGTTTTTATCCAACCAGGGGAAGCGTATATCGGCCCGCAACGTGCAAAAGCGCTTTGCTGAATGGGGCGTTAAGCAGGGAGTGAATAGCCATATCCATCCGCATAAATTGCGCCACTCATTTGCCACCCACGTCCTTGAGTCGAGCGGCGATCTCCGCGGTGTGCAGGAGCTATTAGGCCACTCCAGTTTGTCCACCACTCAAATCTACACCAGCTTAGACTTTCAACATTTGGCGTCGGTGTACGATGCCGCGCATCCACGGGCCAAACGAGGTAAATCCTGATGAAGTTCTATCGACCGTTGAAACGCATTGAAGCGATCACCTTCGATTTAGACGATACGTTGTACGACAATCATGACGTTATCCGCCGTACCGATGCTGAAACGCTGAAATTTATTCAGGGTTTTCATCCGTCGCTGGAGAACATGGCGGCGGACACTATCCGTCTTATGCGGGCAGAATTGCTGGCGCAGGACGCTGAGATTTATCACGACGTGACGGAATGGCGCCGCCAAGCGGTATCACTGGCCATGACCCGTGCCGGTCTGAGTGATACTGATGCCAAACAGGGCACCAAAGCCGCCATGGAAACCTTTGCCTACTGGCGCAGTAAAATTTATATCCCTGAAGAGAATCATCAGGCGTTGGCCGCACTGGCCGAGCGCTGGCCGCTGGTTGCCATTACCAACGGCAATGCGGATCCCCATGCTTGTGGTCTGGCACAATATTTCCAGTTCACCTTACGCGCGGGCGATCATGGCCGGGCTAAGCCTTATGCCGATATGTATAAAAAGGCGGCGCTAAAAATGGATTTACCGCTGGAGCAGATTCTGCATGTGGGCGATGACCTCACCACCGACGTGGCCGGTTCGGTGGCGTGTGGGATGCAGTCATGCTGGATAAACCTGCGTGAAGGCGACCTGATGCACATCAAAGATGCCCGTCTGTTACCGCACATTGAGATTTCGCAGTTGGCATCGCTGACAGCATTGCTATAATCCCCGCATTCTCTGTATAAATTCACAGTAGAAAAGCGTCCTTCAGGAGGCTTTTCTCTTCCAGACCAACGGTGCCTATGGACGTTTCTGACCTGCTCGACAGCCTGAATGAAAAACAACGTGAAGCCGTGGCCGCGCCGCGCAGCAATCTGTTGGTGCTGGCGGGAGCAGGCAGTGGTAAGACCCGCGTCCTGGTGCACCGCATTGCTTGGCTTTTGTCGGTAGAAAACTGCTCGCCGTACTCCATTATGGCGGTGACCTTCACCAACAAAGCCGCAGCGGAAATGCGCCACCGTATTGATCAGTTGATTGGCACCAGTCAGGGCGGGATGTGGATTGGTACGTTCCACGGTTTGGCGCACCGTCTGTTGCGTGCCCATCATTTGGACGCCAATCTGCCGCAGGATTTCCAAATCCTCGACAGCGACGACCAGCTGCGGCTGCTCAAGCGTATTGTTAAAGCGCTGAATATCGACGATAAACAGTGGCCGCCGCGTCAGGCCATGTGGTACATCAACGGCAAAAAGGATGAAGGCTTACGCCCGCAGCACGTTGAAACCTATAACAACCCGGTGGAAGCCACCTGGCTGCGTATCTATCAGGCCTATCAGGAAGCTTGCGACCGCGCCGGGCTGGTGGATTTCGCCGAACTGCTGCTGCGCGCCCATGAGCTGTGGCTGAATAAACCGCATATTTTGCAGCATTACCGCGAACGCTTTACCAACCTGATGGTGGACGAGTTTCAGGACACCAACAGCATTCAGTACGCGTGGATCCGTCTGCTGGCGGGCAACAACAATAACGTGATGATCGTCGGCGACGATGACCAGTCAATCTATGGCTGGCGTGGCGCGCAGGTCGAAAACATTCAGCGCTTCCTGAAAGATTTCCCTAACGCCGAAACCATCCGTCTGGAGCAGAATTACCGCTCCACCAGCACCATTCTGACCGCTGCTAATGCGCTGATCGCCAATAACAGCGGACGCATGGGGAAAAATCTGTGGACCGAAGGCGTGGAGGGCGAACCGATTTCGCTCTACTGTGCGTTCAATGAGCTCGACGAATCGCGCTTTGTGGTCAACCGCATCAAAGCCTGGCAGGACAACGGCGGTGCACTGAAAGATTGTGCGATTTTATACCGCAGCAACGCCCAGTCGCGTGTGCTGGAAGAGGCGCTATTACAGATGGCGATGCCGTACCGCATTTATGGCGGGCAACGCTTCTTCGAACGTCAGGAAATCAAAGATGCGCTGGCTTATCTGCGTTTAATGGCCAACCGCAATGACGATGCTGCTTTTGAGCGCGTGGTGAACACGCCGACGCGCGGCATTGGTGATCGCACGCTTGATGTGGTGCGCCAGACAGCACGTGACCGACAGATGACCATGTGGCAGGCCACGCGTGCGCTGCTGCAGGATAAAGTGCTGGCGGGCCGCGCAGCCTCGTCGTTGCAGCGTTTCTGTGAGCTGGTGGATGCACTGGCACATGAAACCGCTGATATGCCGCTACACGTGCAGACTGACCGGGTTATTAAAGATTCTGGCCTGTTCATCATGTATGAGCAGGAAAAAGGTGAGAAGGGTCAGGCACGCATAGAAAACCTTGAAGAACTGGTCACGGCAACGCGGCAGTTCAGCTATCAGGACGAAGATCAGGATCTGATGCCGTTACAGGCCTTCCTCTCCCACGCCGCGCTGGAAGCGGGTGAAGGGCAGGCGGATGCCAATCAGGATGCCACCCAGTTGATGACGCTGCACTCGGCCAAAGGTCTGGAGTTCCCGCAGGTGTTTATCGTCGGTATGGAAGAGGGGATGTTCCCGAGCCAGATGTCCCTGGATGAAGGCGGGCGTCTGGAAGAGGAGCGCCGTCTGGCCTACGTGGGCGTGACGCGCGCGATGCAAAAACTGACGCTGACTTATGCCGAAACCCGCCGTCTGTATGGCAAAGAGGTTTACCACAAGCCTTCACGCTTTGTGGGTGAATTACCGGAGAGCTGCGTCGAAGAAGTTCGTTTGCGCGCCAGCGTCTCGCGTCCGGTCAGTCATAAACGCATGGGCACCCCGGTCAGCACCAGCGATACCGGTTTCACACTCGGTCAGCGCGTGGTGCACCCGAAATTCGGCGAAGGCACTATCGTGAACATGGAAGGCAGCGGCGAACACAGCCGCTTGCAAGTCGCCTTCCCAGGTGAGGGTATCAAGTGGCTGGTTGCCGCCTATGCCCGCCTTGAAGCGGTATAAGCTAGCTTACTGGCGATCTTGAGTACAGGCAGTGCTCGACATCCTCATGGATCCCGTGTCCATTCCGGTGTCTGCGCGCTGTCTGGACTCAACCTCGCTGCGCCGCTGACGCTTAACCTTTACCATTTTTACTGAAAAACATCACCCACATCGGCCTTCGCATACCACTCCAGCGTTGCTTTAACGCGCTCGTCACCTTCGGGTGCTGAGCCCGGCAGATAATCTTCTTCGGTGACGGGCTGGTAAGCACCGCGTTTCACTTCAAAAATTACGCCGCCTTCGTCCAGCGACAGCACGCTGTGCCAGGTGTTGGCGGGAATTTCCAGCAGACGTGTTTCTGCACCCAGCCACAGGCGGTCGGTGACTTTACCTTCGGCATCATAAATCAGCACCACAAAACGTCCGCGCAATGCGGTGAGCATCTCCCAGGTATGCGGATGGCGATGTACGCGCACATAAGTACCGGGTTCCATCGCAATGGCCAGGCGTTGTACGTCATCTTCCGGAGCCGGATGGATATTCAGGTTCTGACGAAGGCGGGGTGAATTGGCCGCCTTGGTGATCAGTTCGCACATCATGTCTTGGTTTATCTGTTTAATCATTGAAGCTCCTGTGCGGCACGCACCAGAAAAGGGCTGAATCGAGGCCGTCGAGTGTAGCCAAAAATCTCGCAGCATATAAGCCTGTGCAGGTTATCGCGATAGCCTGAATATTATGCATAAATGTTGCGGGATTACTTTTGTTCGAGGTTGACACTGTTTTTCTTCTCAGCGTAACATGCGCGCACTAATATCTTTGAGGACCTTCGCCTTGGACACACCCAGTAGATACTGGCTCGATAACCTGTTCTTCAGGTACCACTTCTAAGGCTATCCTCTTTGCTGATAGCCTTAGTGGTTGTCAGCGACCCCCCGTTCTGTCGCTGTGAGTCAGATCTGAATTTGGTCTGAAACACGCCGGTGACGCCTTTCTCACCCTGTGTTTTCCTGTGCTTCAACGCGTTGTCCAAACCTGTCACCTTAGGGAGAACGGGCACATGCTGAGTGCTTTTAAGTTAGATAACAGCCGCTTATCCCGTTTGGAACTGGACGAGGAAGAGTGCGACGACCTCAAAACGTCGTTGTGGGTCGACCTGATTGAGCCAGATGAACAGGAACGTGAGCGTGTTCAATGTGAGTTAGGTCAGAGCCTGGCAACTCGCCCGGAGCTGGATGATATCGAAGCATCGGCCCGTTTCTTCGAAGACGAAGACGGCCTGCACATTCACTCCTTTTTCTATTACGAAGATGCGGAAGACCACGCGGGCAACAGCACCGTGGCATTTACTATTCGTGAAGGCCGCCTGTATACGCTGCGTGAGCGCGAACTGCCTGCCTTTCGTCTCTATCGTATGCGTGCCAGAAACCAGACGCTGGTTGACGGTAATGCCTATGAGCTGCTGCTGGACCTGTTTGAAACCAAAATCGAACAGCTGGCGGATGAAATCGAAAACATCTACAGCGATCTGGAAAAACTCAGCCGCGTGATTATGGAAGGTCAGCAGGGCGATGAATATGACGCCGCGTTGTCCACGTTGGCGGAGCTGGAAGACGTGGGCTGGAAAGTCCGTTTGTGTCTGATGGATACCCAACGCGCGCTGAACTTCCTGGTACGCAAAGCGCGTTTACCGGCAGGTCAGCTTGAACAGGCCCGTGAAGTCTTGCGCGATATCGAATCGCTGTTACCGCATAACGAATCACTGTTCCAGAAGGTTAACTTCCTGATGCAGGCGGCGATGGGTTTCATCAATATCGAACAGAACCGCATTATCAAGATCTTCTCGGTGGTTTCTGTGGTATTTCTGCCGCCAACGCTGGTGGCATCCAGCTACGGCATGAACTTCAAGTTTATGCCCGAGCTGGATCTGACCTTCGGTTACCCGGCGGCGATTGGCCTGATGATTCTGGCAGGCCTGGCTCCTTATCTGTACTTCAAGCGTAAAAACTGGCTTTAAACAGTAGGCCTGTCAGCTTCGTGCTGGCAGGCTGATTCCAGCCTGTTTGCTGTTTCGGCTCTCCCTCTCCCGTTCAAACTATGTTAAAAATGTGCCTCCGCTTGTGCTGATGCAGAATTAAATCATGTTGATGGAAAGGATGGCTCCCTGGGGCCAGTGGTCGCTGTTAGTTGTCGCGTCGCTTATCCTTGGTTTCCTCTTTCAGGCCTTTCACGTACCTGCTGCCTTGCTGCTGGGGCCGATGATCGTCGGCGTACTGATGGGGTTGCTCGGTGCCACGGTGCGCATCGCGCCGATCTTCTTCAAAATCGCACAGGGTATTTTGGGCTGTATGATCGCTCAGAGCCTGTCTCCCTCTCTGTTACCTCCCCTGCTTAATGACTGGCCGATGGTACTGTTAGTGCTGGTTGCCACCCTGCTGGCGAGTGGTCTGTCCGGCTGGTTGCTGGTGAAATTTAGCAGTCTGCCGGGACCGACCGGTGCCTGGGGTTCCTCCCCGGGTGGTGCCAGCGCGATGGTGGCCATGGCGGGTGACTTCGGGGCTGACGTACGCCTTGTGGCTTTCATGCAGTATTTGCGGGTGCTGTTCGTGGCAACAGCGGCGGCTTTTGTCGCGCGTATCAGCCTCGGCGACAGCGCACAGGCGGCGGCCGCGGTGATCTGGTTCCCGCCGGTTGACTGGCGTTTCGCCGCCACGCTGCTGCTGGCGCTGTGTGGTGTCTGGCTTGGGCCGTTGTTACGCATTCCTTCCGGCGCGCTGTTATTGCCTGCGGTGCTGGGGGCCGTGCTGCATTCGACCGGCATCATGGCATTGCAGGTGCCGGAGTGGCTGCTGGCGATGGCTTATACGCTGATTGGCTGGAGCGTGGGGCTGCGCTTTACGCGGCCTATTTTCAGGCTGGCTCTGAGAACACTGCCGCAGATGATGGCATCGATTATCGGGCTGATGCTGGTATGTGGATGCATGGCGTGGGTGCTGACGAAAGTGCTGCACGTGGACATGCTGACAGCTTACCTGGCCACCAGCCCCGGCGGGCTGGATACCGTAGCGATCATTGCAGCGGGCAGTAATGTTAATTTAGGCTTTGTGATGGCCATGCAGACACTGCGTCTGCTGACCATCATCGTGACCGGTCCGGCCATGGCGAGATTTATCTCGCGCAATGCCCGACCTTCTTCCTCAACGCCGCAGACGGCGCTGGGTATAAAGCGCGTCGGCCACAAAGCAGATCAATCCGGTCCAGATAAAGCCGAAGGTGATCAGCTGTGACGTCGTGACGGTCTCTCCGTAAATAGCGACAGCCAAAATAAACATCAGCGTCGGCCCTAAATACTGGAAGAAACCCAACGTCGACAGCTTCAGGCGCGTGGCGGCAGCGGTGAAGAACAACAGCGGAATGGTAGTGATAATGCCCGCGGCCATCAGCATCAGGTTGAGCGACCATGGGTTGGCAGGCAGGTGACTGGTGGCGGTATCAGCGATGAAAAACAGATAGATGGCCGCGACCGGTAAAAGCCACAGCGTTTCAATCAGCATGCCGGTCTGGGCCTCCACGCCGATGCGTTTACGCAATAATCCGTACAGCGCAAAACTCAGCGACAGCCCAAGAGCAATCATTGGCACCGAACCAAACACCCACACCTGGTAACCGACCCCGATAAACGCCAACGCAACGGCCACCCATTGCATACGGCGAAAACGCTCGCCTAAAAACATCATGCCCAACAGGACGTTAACCAGCGGGTTGATGAAATAGCCCAGGCTGGCTTCCAGCAGATGATTATTGTTGATAGCCCAAATATACAGCAGCCAGTTACCGCCAATGATCACTGCCGTTAGTAACAACAGGGCGACTTTTTGCGGCACTTTCAGCACCTGACGTACGTTACCCCAGCTGCGGCTTATCGACAGCAATACCAGCATAAAAAAGAATGACCATATCACCCGATGAGTGAGTATTTCATCCGCCGGGACCTGCTTAATCAACTTAAAATAGACCGGAGCGATGCCCCAGATAAGATAGGCGACGAAGGCAAAAATGATGCCCTGCCGGGTGCGTTGTGCGTCCATATTCATGCCTGATATCAGAAGAAGAGGGCGAGTTTACCTGATCCCTGCCTGCGGTGTTTTGCTTTGTGATCGGTTTACTTCAACCGGCTTACCCGACCAGGTAGGTGGCGTTGGCGGTCGCAATATGCACGCCGCTGTCGTTGTGTAAATCGACCCGCGCTACCGACACTTTATTGCCTGCGCGAATAAGCTGGGCGCTGGCGGTGAAAATTTCGCCGCGTCCCGGTCGCAGGTAATCCACCCGTAAATCGATCGTCCCCATTTTTGCCAGGCGCTGACGCATTTCGGCTTCCAAAAGCGGATGATCGGGCTTGTCGCGGCGGATCAGCGAACTGGTCACGCAAACCAGTCCCGCGGCGACATCCAGTACGGCGGCGATCACGCCACCGTGCAGGATTTTTTGCGCTGCATTACCGACCAGGCGAGTCTGATGCATAAAGGCCAGCTCGGCGTAGTCAGTATCAAGGCGTTTGAGTTCAAGACCCAGTTCGCGGTTGAAAGGCATATCGTAAACGAAAATATCGCCGATTAATTGAAGCGCGGCATCGTGACTCATGGGTGTGGCAGACATGAAAGATTTCCTGAATGGCAGGTCAATATGTTAAATAAATGGGGATTTTAGGCCGTTGGATTATTGATATCCAGAGTGCGAATGATAAATCTAATCAATACTCAGCCAGAGCACATTTTGTGTGTAAAATGGCCTGCTTTCTGAGTTTTCGACAGCGTTCGATATAAATATCTACAATATCAATACGTTCGATTTCTATAAAAATAGAGCCGCTCAGTCGGCAAATACTTTTGGTGGAGGAATAATGCGTAACAACTGGGCTGTTGGGGCAACCTTACTGGCAATGCCGGCGCTGGGCTATGCAGCAGAAGCAACAATTGAAGAAGTACACGATCAGCCGAGCGTACGCGGCAGTGTGATTGCCAACCTGTTGCAAGAGCATGACAACCCATTCACGTTGTATCCTTATGACACCAACTACCTGCTCTACACCGATACCAGCAGTATTAACAAAGATGCCATCAAATCTTATAGCTGGGCAGACAATGCCCGTCATGACGAAGTGGAATTCCAGTTAAGCCTCGGTTTCCCGATCTGGCGTGGTATCGCCGGGGACAACTCATTACTCGGTGCATCTTATACGCAAAAATCATTCTGGCAGCTGTCGAACCGTGCAGAGTCTTCGCCATTCCGTGAAACCAACTATGAGCCGCAGTTATTTATCGCTTGGGCGACAGATTATAACTTCATGGGTTGGACATTGCGCGAGGCCGAATACGGCGTCAACCATGACTCGAATGGCCGGTCTGACCCAACATCCCGCAGCTGGAACCGTCTTTATGCCCGCTTCATGGCACAAAACGGCAACTGGCAGGTGGATCTCAAGCCCTGGTACCGTATTCCTGAAAGCGATAAAAATGATGATAACCCGGATATCACCAAATACATGGGGTACTACCGTCTGAAAGTGGGCTATGCGCTGGGCGAAAGTGTCATCAGCGTCGAGAGCCGTTATAACTGGAATACCGGTTACGGTGGTGCTGACGTCGGTGTCAGCTATCCGATCACCAAGCATATGCGTTTCTACACCAAAGTGTTCAGCGGTTACGGCGAGTCATTGATTGACTACAACTACAAGCAGACTCGCGTCGGTGTTGGTATCATGCTCAACGATATCATGTGATCGTACGCCTGCGGGTGACGGTGCACACAGCCCCGGCGGCCTCTTCAGGCCGTCGGGCGGTTTGAACAGTTGGGGAATTGAGTGTCTACGGCGGCAGTGTTAAACAAAGAAGAGCTGGCTCATCAGGTATTGCGCGATACCTTCGGCTATCAGCAATTCCGACCGGGTCAACAAACGATCATCAATACCGCCATTTCCGGTCGGGATTGTCTGGTGGTGATGCCAACCGGTGGTGGTAAATCGCTGTGCTATCAAATCCCCGCTCTGGTGATGGATGGCCTGACGCTGGTCGTTTCGCCCCTCATCTCCCTGATGAAAGATCAGGTTGATCAGTTGATGGCCGCAGGCGTTGAAGCCGGTTGCCTCAATTCGACCCAAACCCGCGAACAGCAGCAGGACGTGATGGCCGGTTGCCGCACGGGCCGCATCAAGATGCTGTATATCGCGCCGGAACGTCTGATGATGGGCGATTTTCTCGAACAGCTGCAACAGTGGAATCCGGCCATGCTGGCCGTCGATGAAGCCCACTGTATCTCTCAGTGGGGCCATGACTTCCGCCCTGAATACCGCGCCCTCGGCCAGTTAAAGCTGCGCTACCCGCAGTTGCCGGTCATTGCGCTGACCGCCACCGCCGACGAAGCCACCCGTAATGATATTGTCCGTCTACTGGAGCTTAACGATCCGCTGATTCAGGTCAGCAGTTTTGACCGCCCGAACATCCGTTATACGCTGGTGGAAAAGTTTAAGCCCCTCGACCAGTTGATTCGCTTCGTGCAGGACCAGCGCGGAAAAAGCGGCATTATTTACTGCAACAGTCGGGCTAAAGTGGAAGACACGGCCGCGCGTTTGCAAAGCCGCGGGCTGAGCGTTGGGGCTTATCATGCCGGACTGGATAACGACACCCGTGCCCGCGTGCAGGAAGGTTTCCAGCGTGACGATCTGCAAATCGTGGTCGCCACCGTGGCTTTTGGTATGGGGATCAACAAGCCCAACGTGCGCTTTGTTGTGCACTTCGATATTCCGCGCACCATTGAGTCCTACTATCAGGAAACCGGCCGCGCCGGGCGAGATGGCCTGCCCGCAGAAGCGGTATTGCTTTACGATCCGGCCGATATGGCCTGGCTGCGCCGCTGTCTGGAGGAGAAGCCCGCGGGTGCTCAGCAGGACGTCGAACGCCACAAGCTGAATGCGATGAACGCTTTCGCTGAAGCGCAAACCTGTCGCCGTCTGGTATTGCTCAACTATTTTGGTGAAGGTAAACAGAATGCTTGCGGTAACTGCGACGTCTGCCTTGACCCACCTAAACGCTATGACGGCTTGCTCGATGCGCAAAAAGCGCTGTCCGTGGTCGCACGCGTAGGCCAGCGGTTTGGTCTGGGTTATGTCGTGGAAGTACTGCGCGGTTCGAATAATCAGCGTATTCGCGAATACGGGCACGACAAGCTGTCGGTCTATGGTATCGGCAAAGACCAGAGTAATGAACACTGGACCAGCGTAGTACGCCAGCTGATACATCTCGGCATGATCATGCAGAACATCGCTATGCACTCGGCGCTGCAGCTGACCGAAGCGGCGCGTCCGGTACTTCGGGGCGAAAATCCCCTGCAGCTGGCGGTACCGCGTATTCAGACGCTGAAGATTAAAAGCAGCGCCAGTCAGAAAACCTACGGCGGAAACTACGATCGCAAACTGTTTGCCAAGCTGCGCAAACTGCGTAAATCATTGGCTGATGACAACAACGTGCCGCCATACGTAGTATTTAACGACACGACCTTGCTGGAAATGGCCGAGCATTTACCGATAAGCCCGAGCGATTTGCTGGACATTACCGGTGTGGGTCAGCGTAAACTCGAGAAGTTTGGTCGTCCGTTTATGGCGATGATACGAGACCATATTGATAACGGCGACGAATAAGACCCGTCATCTTTCAAGCCGCCTCGGCGTTGGCTGACTTTGCTCACTCCAGTCACTTACTGTTGTAAGCGCCTGGGCGCTTACTTGCCGCCTGGATGTGGCTCGAATGATGTAGGGTATTGGATTGCATGACTCTTCCCCACAAAAAACAAATGAGTATGACCTATGTTGATTCTATTTCTGACCGTTGCGTTGATGCATATGATCGCGCTGGTAAGCCCCGGCCCTGATTTTTTCTTTGTCTCGCAAACGGCGGCCAGCCGATCGCGTAAAGACGCGATGATGGGGGTGGTGGGAATTACGTTAGGCGTGGCGGTTTGGGCTGCGGTTGCTCTGATGGGGTTACATTTAATCCTGCAAAAAATGGCCTGGTTGCACCAGATTATTACCGTCGGTGGTGGCTTGTATCTCTGTTGGATGGGGTGGCAACTGCTGAAATCAGCGCGGGCCAAAAAGTTAGCGGGTGATACTGATGAAGTGGAAAGCACCGCCGATCTGTCTGCCCGTGGCCGGACCTTTATGCGCGGCTTTCTGACGAATCTCTCCAACCCGAAAGCGGTCATCTACTTCGGCAGCGTGTTCTCACTGTTTGTCGGTGACAATGTCAGCGGTGGCGAGCGTGGGGGCTTGTTTATTATGATCGTAGCGGAAACATTTGTCTGGTTCTCCGTTGTGGCGATGGTTTTTGCCTTGCCAACTATGCGACGTGGATACCAGCGTTTAGCGAAATGGATTGATGGCGTAGCGGGTGTGGTATTTGCGGGTTTTGGTATCGCGTTAATTGTGAATCGTTAACAGGCTTCGTACCCCTTGCTATGTCGAGCACTGCCCGCAGCCAAACTGGCTGCGGGCAGTGCTCTTGAGTTGTCGCTAAATCAAACTTTCCTCGCACTCGCCAGCAACACCCCTACCAACATAAACAGCGAACCAAAAATACGGTTCAGCAGCTGCATCTGCTTTGGTGCTTTGACCCAGCCGGCAATGCGCGTCGCCAATGTTGCGTAACCAATCATCACGATGATATCTACTACCACGGTCGTCACGCCGAGTACTACATACTGCGCGGCCTGCGGCTGGTGCGGAATAATAAACTGCGGGAACAGTGCGGCTAAAAACACGATACTTTTCGGGTTGGTGAGATTGACCAGAATTGCGCGTTTGAACAGGCGCCTGCGTGGCATACTACTGGCGAGAGCGTTGAGGTCGATGGCGCCGGCCGCCCGCCACTGACAGATACCGAGCCAAATGAGATACGCCGCGCCCAGCCATTTCAGCACTTCAAAGGCCATCAGGGATTGTGAAACCAATGCGCCAAGGCCAATACCGACCAGGACGATATGAATGGAAAGTCCGAGTTGTAAACCGGCAATCGAGGCGACCGCTCCACGGTAACCATGGCTGATCCCAACGCTCATGGTATTGATGGCACCGGAACCCGGTGAAAGGCTTAAAATCGAAGTCGTGAGCAGATAGGTTAACCACCAATCCAACGTCATCGTACTACTCCCTGAATAGGCTATTTTATGGCACAATACGCTATTGTTTATGGGCTCACAAATAACTTACTTAACCTTCTTGTTACACGGTTTTGGAACCCTCCATGTCGTCGAATTTTGCAAAGTGGTTAACACGCGAGAAAGAATTTTCTGCTTTTGCAACCGGGCCCTTGCTGGATTTCTGGCGTCAACGGGAAGAGGGGCAGTTCGCCGGCGTGGACGACATCCCTATTCATTACGTCCGTTTCAGCGCTTTTGAGCATGACAGCGTCATTGTGGTGTCACCGGGGCGTATCGAAAGCTACGTGAAATACCCGGAGCTGGTTTATGACTTATTCCACAGCGGGTATGACGTCATTATTGTTGATCATCGCGGGCAGGGGCGTTCAGGGCGTATGCTCGATGACCCGCACCGCGGGCACGTTCAGCACTTTAATGACTACGTGGAGGACTTTCACCGGCTTTACGAGCGGGAAGTCGCCCCACGACATTACAACAAAAAATATGTATTGGCACACTCGATGGGCGGGGCGATTGCGGCACTGTTTCTGGCCAAATATCCCCTGAGTTTTGACGCTGCTGCACTCTGCGCACCTATGACCGGCATCTACCTGCCGATGTCAGGGTGGATTTCCAGACGGATACTCAACTGGGCGGAAAATCGCCCGCTGCGCCGTGACGGATACGCGTTGGGAACCGGACACTGGCGGCCGCTGCCGTTCGTGGTTAACCGCCTGACCCACAGCCGCGAGCGTTATCGCCGTAATCTGCGTTTTTATGCGGATTATCCTGAACTACAGGTCGGCGGGCCGACGTATCACTGGGTGCGGGAAAGCATTGAGGCAGGCATGAATATCCTGCAACGAGCCGAAAATATCACCACACCCCTGCTATTATTACAGGCAAGTGAGGACCGGGTTGTCGATAACCGGTCACATCTTGCTTTTTGTCAGGCGATGGCCGTTGCCGGGCACCCTTGTGAAGGGGAGAAGCCACTGGTCATCGAAGGCGCGCGCCATGAGATCCTGTTTGAACGGGACGACCTGAGGGCACAGGCGCTCGATGCCATCATGCGCTTTTTTGCGCGGCATTAACTCGCGGCGAACTGCCGCACACAACTCCATCAGAGGTTAGAACCTACCGCTATGTATCATGTTGTTGCTTCCGATTTAGATGGCACCCTGCTGTCACCTGACCATACCCTGAGCCCTTACGCCAAAGAGACGCTGAAGATGCTGACTCAGCGCGGCGTGCACTTTGTATTTGCCACTGGCCGTCATCATATCGATGTGGCGCAGATCCGTGACAACCTTGAGATCAGTGCGTTTATGATCACCTCCAACGGCGCGCGGGTGCATAACACCGAAGGTGAGCTGATTTTCTCCCATAACGTTGATGAAGACATCGCGCGCGATCTGTTCGGTATTATGCATAACAACCCGAATATCCTGACTAACGTCTACCGTAACGATGACTGGTATATGAACCGCGATCGTGACGATCAGGACCAGTTCTTCCGCGAATCCGTCTTCAAATACAAACTGTATGAACCGGGCCTGCTGGAAACAGACGGCATCTGCAAAGTCTATTTCACCTGCGAAAGCCATGAGGAACTGGTGCCGCTGGAAGATGCGATCAATGCCCGGTGGGGCGATCGCGTGAACGTCAGTTTCTCGCTGCCAACCTGTCTGGAAGTGATGGCCGGAGGTGTATCCAAAGGCCATGCGCTGGAGCATGTAGCAAAACTGATGGGGTATGGGCTGAAAGACTGCATCGCATTTGGTGATGGCCTGAATGATTTAGAGATGTTGACCATGGCAGGTAAAGGCTGCCTGATGAGTGGTTCGTTGCCGCGACTGAAAGCGGCGATGCCGGACGCCGAAATCATTGGCTCGAATGCTGATGACGCGGTGCCGCATTATCTGCGTAAAATGTATCTCTCCGAACCGGCTTAATTTTCCGGTAGGTTGAAGCATAAAAAGCGGGCAGGGTGACACCTTGCCCGCTTTTTATGGTTTCAGCGCCATGCAGAAGAGTTTACTTCTGTGGCTGCGTCTGCTGATGCTCTAAATAACTCACCGCTTTGTCCGGGAAGTCAGTGAACAAACCGTCAACGCGCGCCTGCTGATAGAGGATCTGATACAGCGAATTCACGTTGGTCACGTACTTCGGCAAATCGTCCGCGCGAACGGTAAACGGGTGCACCACCAGCTTGCTGGCGTGCGCTTCTGCGGTCATTGGCGTCAGTGTAATGTTACCCACCGTGGAGTCCGCTTCGATCAGCATATGGTAATCAGGCCCGATACCGTCAGCGTACTGCGCGATTTGTTTCATCGCGCCCGGCTTGAACATCCAGTCATAGTTGTAGTTCACCCACTTGCCGTCTTTCTGCTCCTGCGTTTCGTCCCACTTGGTGTAGGCGATCAACTGAACCAGTTTCAGGTCGATGCCCATTTTAGGCTCCAGCTCATTTTTGATGCGCTTAAGCTCGTTCGGGTCGAAGCACTGAACATAGACATTGCTGCTTTTGCTGGTGTATCCGTACTCTTTGAGCACCTCAAGCACTTTGGCCGAAATATCTTTGCCTTCCTGACGGTGGAACCAGGGTGCCTTAATTTCGGTATAAATCCCGACGTCTTTACCCGTCGAATGATTCAGCCCCTGCACAAACTCAATCTCTTCCTGGAAGGTGTGTACGCGGAAATCAGATTTGCCCATCGGGAAACGACCCGCATAGGTCTGTACTGGCTTGCCGTCTTTGATATCAAAACCTTCGGTGAACTTTAGCGATTTGATCTCAGGCAGCGTGAAGTCGATAGCGTAATAACGCCCATCTTTGCGTGCCCGGTGAGGGAAGCGCTGCGCCACGTCGGTCACACGATCCAGATAGTGGTCATGCAGAACGACCAGTTGGTCGTCCTTGGTCATCACCAGATCCTGCTCAAGGTAATTAGCGCCCTGGGCGTAAGCCATGGCCTTGGCAGGCAAGGTGTGTTCAGGCAGATAGCCGCTGGCACCGCGATGTGCGATAACAATCGGCTCCGCGGCACTGGCATAGCATGAGGCGGCAATCAGGCCCGCCAGCAGGCTGCTTTTCAGCATATTAACAAAAAGGTCGCGCATCCTTATGCTCCTTTAGCCAGTTGGGCTTTGTGCTTGTTTTCACTCAGCATGGTCATGATCAGCAGGATCACGGCTATCACACAGCCGCCGATCATCACGATAAAGCCACCGTCCCAGCCGAAGTAGTCAACGGTATAGCCGACGATGGCACTCGCTGCAACCGAACCACCAAGGTAGCCGAACAGGCCGGTAAAGCCCGCTGCCGTGCCCGCCGCTTTCTTCGGTGCCAGCTCCAGGGCGTGCAGACCAATCAGCATGACAGGGCCGTAAATCAGGAAGCCGATGGTGATCATACAGGCCATATCAATACCCGGATTACCGACCGGATTTAACCAATACACGACGGTCGCAATGGTCACCAGCACCATGAAGAACACGCCGGTGGCACCGCGATTGCCTTTGAACACTTTATCCGACATCCAGCCGCACAGCAGGGTGCCGGGAATACCAGCATATTCGTAGAGGAAGTAGGTCCAAGAGGATTTATCCAGCGCGAAGTGTTTCACCTCTTTCAGATAGGTCGGTGACCAGTCGAGGATGCCGTAGCGCAACAGATAAACAAACACGTTAGCAATAGCGATATACCACAGCAGTTTATTCGGCAGAATGTACTGCATGAAGATCTGCTTAGCCGTCAATTCCTGCTCGGACTCCTGCTTATCGTAATCTGGCGGATAGTCGTTTTTGTACTCTTCAATCGGTGGTAAACCGCATGACTGCGGGGTGTCACGCATAGTAATGAACGCAAACACCGCCAGCGCGATCGCGCCGAACGCTGGCATATAGAGGGCTGCATGCCAGTCGTTAAACCACGCCATCCCTAACAGGAATAGCAGTGGAGGAATACCGCCGCCGACGTTGTGGGCGCAGTTCCACACCGACACGATGCTGCCGCGTTCTTTCTGTGACCACCAGTGAACCATGGTACGTCCGCACGGAGGCCAGCCCATGCCCTGGAACCATCCACACAGGAACAGCAGCACAAACATGATGGCGATGCTGGAAGTAGCCCATGGCACAAAGCCCATAAACAGCATGACGGCTGCGGCCAGCACCAGGCCTACGGGCAGAAATACGCGCGGGTTGGAGCGGTCGGAAACCGACCCCATGATGAATTTAGAAATACCGTAAGCAATGGAGATCCCTGACAGAGCGAAGCCAAGATCACCGCGGGAGAAGCCCTGATCGATAAGATACGGCATGGCCAGTGCGAAGTTTTTGCGTACCAGATAGTAGGCAGCGTAACCGAAGAAGATCCCCATGAAGATCTGCCAACGCAGGCGGCGATACAGCGGGTCAACATGGTCGGCTGCCACGGGAGCCTGATGGGCTGCGGGCTTAAAGATACTGAGCATTAACGCCTCCAATGGCATAGGTCAATTCGCTTAACTCGAGCGGCTAACAAAAAAACAGACTGAAATGTTCCATAACGAGCGTCATACTAATCGTATGCGCGTAAGCGAACTGTGATAGATGACAGAATTGTTACAGTTTTATGAAGCTGGAGGCGGATTTTGCGGTATTGGTTAACATTTTGAAATACGAAATTGCGCATTTTAGCTGTTACTGATCACATTTTTGGCTTTTCAATGCGACATTTTGGGGCGTTGGCGCGAAATTATTCGTTTTTGAGCGAATAAATCCATAGAGAGAATGATGTTGTAGTGTGTCTGAACGCGTCTGAAATGAAAAAACGGGGCAAGCCCCGCTTTTAACGTCGTTAACTCTGGAAAATTACTGGATTTTCAGAGTATTAATGATCGCTTCGGCATCAGTCTGTGCCTGTTGCTGGTTATCGGCTGGCAGAGTGATTTGCAGGGTCATTAAATGATTATCCACTTTGCCCAGAACGATAGACGAATACGCTTTCTGACCGGCAGAAGAGATCACGCTGTCGTACTGTTGCAGCGTCTGCCCGTTAACCTGAATCGATTTATTGGTCACTACCTGCAGATTGGTATCGCGGGCTTTCTGCTGGTCCTGCAGGCGTGCTGTGAGAACGTCCAGCGACTCAGTGGTGTTATCTCCAAGGATAACGATCACGGCTTTTTGCCCGGTGCTGTCGGCGTAAACGTGCATGTTATTTGCCTGGCTACCCAGTTTACCGCTCTGATCGCTCATACCCTGCGGCAGAGCGAAGGTCACTTTGCCCTCCAGCAAACTTACTGGCACGGTTGCAGCGGCGGCTGAGGCTGCCGGAGCGCCCTTATCAGCGGCAGCTTTGTCGTCGGTTTTGCCATCACAGGCCGCCAGGCCGAGGATCAGTACGCTCATACCTGCAATTTTCACTAGATTACGCATAGTTCTTCCTTTGATTTTAACGCGCTATATACCCGTCACACTTCAGGTTGCTGCGGTACCGCACCCGGATTATTTTCGGTATAGATTCTTGATTTCACTGCCCGTATGGCAACCTATTCACGTCATAAATGCAAGTCAGATTATGGCGCATTTTGTGTGGATTGCACTCAGTGGGAATTCAACTGAAACTGTGCGTGATTGCCGTTCTGCGACAGGCGCTTAAGCAACATGTTGAGCAACACCCCGTACATCGGGAGGAAGAATGCCAGACAGATCAGCACTTTGAATGTGTAATCCACCATGGCGATCTCAACCCAGTTGTTGGCCATAAATTCATTACTGCTTTTGTAGAAGGCGATAAAGAAAAATGCCAGGGTGTCACTGATATTGCCAAGGAACATCGCCGCGGCAGGAGCCACCCACCAGCTGCGCTTCTGGCGCAGACGGTTGAATACGTGCACGTCGAGAATTTGCCCCAACACGTAAGCCATAAAGCTGGCCACTGCGATGCGGGCAACCATGACATTCAGGCTGCTGAGCGCGGCAAATCCCTGCCATTCGGCTTCAAAGTACAGCGCGGAAATGACATAGGAGATAAGCAGTGCTGGCATCATGACCGATAAAATAATGCGTCGCGCCAGCGGCGCGCCAAAGATGCGCACGGTGAGATCGGTGGCGAGAAAAATGAAGGGGAAAGTGAACGCACCCCAGGTGGTATGGAAACCGAATATTGAGATCGGCAGCTGCACCAGATAGTTACTGGAAGTGATGATGGCGATATGGAAAAGCGAAAGCCATATCAACGCCGTAAAGCGCTGTTGAGCAGTGAAAGAATACATAAATTGTGGCCTTTTTTAGTGTTGAATTGGGGTGAGGGAACCCAATTAATGCATAGTGAAAAATAGCGCGGAAATACAGCGCGGCGGCGCATAGTAACCGTTTGTGTCGGTATTGCAATGGTTAATTTTAGCGCAATGGTTTGCGTTGGTTGCGTCAAAGAATGAGCGGTATAAACTGTCGCGCATTAACGCATGTGAGTGAGAAATGAAATGTCTGATCCCTTTATCAACCCAGACCATCAGCTGGATGCTCTGGGGCTACGTTGTCCCGAGCCCGTAATGATGGTTCGCAAAACGGTGCGCGCCATGAAAGACGGCGAAACCCTGCTGGTGATAGCTGATGACCCCGCTACTACCCGCGATATTCCGGGGTTCTGCCGTTTTATGGAACATACCCTGCTCGCGGCCGACACTGAACAGCTGCCGTACCGCTATTTGCTGGCGAAAGGTGTAGTCAAATCTCAGTAACCCCTTACTGCTTTTTTCGACGCAACAATCTCAGCGCGTTGGCGGTGACCAACGCCGTGGCACCGGAGTCAGCCAGTACCGCCAGCCACAGTCCGGTCAGCCCCATCAGTGTGGTGACGAGGAAAATTGCTTTCAGCCCCAGTGCGATACTTATGTTCTGACGGATATTGGCCCGCGTTGCACGCGACAGGCTGATCATCTGCGCCAGTCCGCTCAGGCGATTGTGGGTCAATGCGGCATCGGCAGTTTCCAGCGCCACGTCTGTGCCGCTGCCCATCGCAATACCAATGGTTGACGCTTTCATCGCCGGGGCATCATTAATACCGTCACCCACCATTGCCGTCGGGTGAATGGCATTGAGGGCGGTTACTGCCTCGACTTTATCTGCGGGCAGCAACCCGGCACGAAACTCGATGCCCAATCGTTCGGCAATGGTTTTAGCGGCGCGCGGGTTATCGCCGGTGAGCATCACCGCTGAAATCCCCAGTGCTTTCAGATCCGCCAACGCACTGACCGCATCGTCACGCAGTTTGTCCTGCATGGCGATAAGTCCGATAGCATTGCCTTCTTGTAAAACAACCACCACCGTTTTACCGGTAGATTCCCAGTCTGCAATCTGGCGCAGGTGTTCTTCAGCAACGCCTTTTGCAGCCAGACGTTTGGGTGCCAGTACCTGAATTTTCTTACCCGCCACTAACCCTTCAACGCCTGAACCGGCCAATGCACGACGTTCCTGCGCATTGATCGGCAGCGGATTTTCTACTCTTGCGCGGGTAATAATCGCCTGTGCCAGCGGGTGATGCGAACCGGCTTCCACCGCGGCGGCCAGGCTGAGCAACTCATTTTCAGTCACGCCGCCCAGCGCCAGAACGTCTGTCACTTCCGGTTTGCCTTCGGTCAGCGTGCCGGTTTTATCGAGTGCTATGGTCTGAATTAACGCCAGCTGTTCCAGTGCGGCTCCGCCCTTGATTAATGCACCCTGACGTGTGGCGGCTGCCAGGCCCGAGGTGATCGCCGCCGGGGTCGAGATAACCAGCGCACAGGGACAGCCGATCAGTAGCAGCGTCAGTCCACGATAAATCCAGGTTTCCCACGGCAGCCCCATCGCCAGCGGCGGGATCAAAATCACCAGCAGCGACATCAGCATAATCGCCGGGGTGTAGTAGCGGCTGAAGGTGTCGAGGAAACGCTCAATCGGGGCACGACGTTCATCAGCTTCTTCAATCAGCTGAAGGATGCGGTCAATCGCGCTGGCACCGGGCGCAGAGGTTACGCTCATGCGCGCCACCCGGTCCACACACATACTGCCAGCTGGAACCTTCTCCCCTGGCTGACGTTCAATAGGGACGGACTCGCCGGTCAGGGCGCTTTCATCGAAACTGGCGGCGTTGTCCAGCAATGTGGCATCGGTGGGCAGGCGGCCACCGGCAGCCACTTCAATCACATCATCAGGGCGTAAATCGGCCACAGGGACGCGGGTGGATTTACCATCAACAATCAGCACGGCGCTGTCGGGGATCAGCGCCATCAGCGCTTTGACACCGCTGCGCGCACGGTTGGCGGCAAAAGACTCCAGCCGTTCACCGATCATAAACAGCAGTAATACCATGGCCGCTTCGGCCGTGGCGCCAATAAATAGAGCACCAAGCGCTGCCACGCTCATCAGGGTTTCAATGGTAAATGGGGAACCGGCGCGGGTCGCGCGAATGGCCTGTAACAGTACCGGCCACAGGCCGACCAGCGTAGTGGCGATGAACGCAATCTCGCCCATCGATTGGCTGAACTTGTCGATAATCCAGCTGATCACCATCAGTACAATAAGGATCAGCAGCGGGCCGTACTCCTTCAGTCGTGATGTTTCGACCACAACCTCAGGGCTTTTTTGACTGAGTGAGTGCAGGGTAAAACCGGCGCGAGTCACCGCTTTCTGTACGGCTGAAGAGAGATCACTGTCAGCACTGACCATTAATTTCTCAGTGGTGAACTGGACTTTGACACCGTTGACGCCTGCGATGCTGCTGACGGCTTTTTCGATGGTGCGGGCACAGGCCGGGCAGTCCATGCCGTCCACTTTCCAGCTAAGCTGGCAAGCGCCGGAGGGAAGCTTGCTGGGGGCACTGTCCCCGTCACCTGAACTCTCATCATCACTCTTAGATGTTGGTGAGTGCTCACTGGGTTGTGAGCTGCAACTGTCGGATGCACAGCATGCTGAAGCCGCAAGCGGGGCTTTGTCACTGCAGCAGGTCGCCGGATGGGGCTCATTGTGGGTGGTTTCAGATATTTTGTTAATACGCAGCATGGTTGGCTTAGCAGGCGTTCCGGCCTGGCAACCGCAACCAGAACGGGAATGTTTATGTGGCTGAAGCATACGGACTCCTGTCGTAACAGAGTGGAATTGCCTTCAGTCTAAAGCCTGGAGCTGACTCCAGGGTCAAGGGGAAAGTGAGGGGCGGCAATAAAAAAGGCGAAACCCAGAGGTTTCGCCTGTGGAGCGTGGTTAAAGATAGAGCGAGCGTACTATCAGGAAGTGACCACCGAAGTAGCAGGCGGCGACGATGGCGTCCGCTGCGCGAAATTTAAAACGATAACGGCTGGTCAGCCAGACCACGTTACCTATTAGCAGTAAGAACGTGCCGCATAATAGTGAAAAGGCCAGATCGGTGCTGCGGGCGAAATATTGCTCCCCGGCCAGCCACACCATCAGCAGCGTCATGGCGATGTAGGTAGAGACTGCCCAGCGCATCTCTGCCAGCCGCGACCAGATCACCGCCAGCAGCACCGCCCCAATGACAATCAGCACCAGCGGCAGCGGCCAGAAGAAGGTCAGCGTCATTTGACTGGCGAAACTCAGCGTATAAAGCAGGTGCGACAGGAAAAAAGCGCCAATGGCATAAAGAAAACGCTCTTCCGGCAGTAACAGCAGGCCGTCGGCTACCATTGTGGCGGCCAGACCCAGCAATATCAGGTAGCTATAAACATTCAGTACCGGAGCCTGCCAGGCTAAAAGCAACAGCAGCAAAAGTGTGACCGGTTTAAACAGCCAACGCTGCCAGCGTGGCCCGCGGTAGCTGGCATCGACGAACAGCCAGCCTGAAAAAAATACGGCAAGAAATGGCCAACTCATTGTTTATCCTTTTTTTAAAAAATAAAACGTAAGCAAGGTTCTGCCTGTTAGGAAAGGCGTTCCTGCTTTCCCGCTTGGTTTTCAGTGTAGGAGATTGGGCCCTTCGTCTACAATCAGAATCCCCCGTCCTCCGAGATGAATATTGAATATGAATAAATCGCTGGTGATTATTTTGCTGGTTGCGGTGGTGATTGCCCTCTTTGCTACCCGACAGTATTTCCATCAACGTCGTGAGAATGCCGATAACGACGCGGCTCCCCGGCGCGATGTCAGGGTTGAGGTGACGGCCAAGCGTGACTGGTTATCCCCAAACCGGCGCTCGCGTCAGCGTGAGCAGATCCCCGTGGAAGACAGAAAGTATGAGGCATATTTCAAGCCGCTGAACGGCGGGGCGATGATTAAGCTGAATCTGGAGCAACGGGCCTATGATGAACTGGCCAAAGGGCAGCAGGGGATATTGAGTGTGAAAGGTAGCCGGTTTATTGCTTTCGCGGTGCAGGATGCCACGCAAAAGCAATAAAAACCCGGTGTATGGCGATGCGGCCTTACTTGCGGGTTGGCAGCGGCGGCTGTTTTTTCTGCCAGGCGAGCAGTTCGAATACGCCGAACAGGAAGATGCGCAGCTGCAACCAGCCACCAATTTTGTTCTGATCCTTACCTTGGGTCGCTTTGAGCAGCATCACCTGCAAACCGTGCATAAAGAACATGAAGACCATGGCGACATCCAGAAAATATTTCATCGGTTTTGGAAACGGATGAATGATATTGAACAGCAAGAAAACCCAGATGCACAGCATCAATAACCGGCCAACATTAATTAACATCATCGTGCTCCTGTTCAGAATCCTGATCGCCGGAGGCCGGCGAAATATCACGGTAGAACAAACGGTAGGCTACCTGCCCGGCGACTTTCTCACGGTGCAGACGCCAACTGGCCGGAACCGGAATTGCGCCATGTTCCACTTCCGCTTCAACATAAATCCAGGCTTCATCCGCCAGCCAGCCCTGCTGTTCCAGTAAAGCCAATGTTTCCTGCAGAATACCTTTGCGAAAGGGTGGATCGACAAACACGACATCGAACGGTGTCCCTTTCTTCGCCAGCCAGTTCAGCGTGTTAGCGTTGAATACCTTCGCATCGCTGGCATTGAGCAGCGCCAGATTCTTTTCCAGTTGCTGAGCAACAGGACGTTCGAACTCCAGTAACGTGGCGCTGGCCGCATAGCGGGAAAGCGCCTCAAGGCCCAGCGCGCCGCTGCCAGCGAAACAGTCCAGACAATGTGCGCCGCGTATCACCGGTGCCAGCCAGTTAAATAACGTTTCGCGCACACGATCGGTGGTGGGCCTCAGACCCGGGCTGTTGGGGACGGGCAGTTTGCGTCCACGCCATTGACCGCCAATCAGTCGAATCTGGCCTGTGGCGGGTGTGTTGGGTTTTTTAGCCATAGCTCACTTCAATATTACGCAACCGTTACGGCGGCGTTGCAAATCAATTGAGGCCTATTCTACCGGTGTGGTGGCATTGGGCAAATCTTTAACATTCCTGTTTGAATTCCCAGTGTAAATCAACACGCGGGTGTGTAGCCCTTATAGGAAAGTGATAGACTGCAAGGCATTACCCTATTAACAATCCGTTCGCCCTGAATTAACGGCGAGGAGTGAAGTTGTAAAATGGCAAAAGATAAAAAACGCGGGTTTTTCTCCTGGTTTGGCCGTGGCCGTCAGGAAGAAGAACAGCAGAAACAAGAGACCAGCGTTGAACAGCCGGTTATCGAAGAACACTCTCCTGCCACGCATGATGTGGCTGGTATAGAACCTCTCCCCGTCACAGCTGAATCAGACGTTGAACACGCCGAAGCGCCGGGCGTACTGGTTGAGAATGATCCCGGTGAATGGGATGCCAACACCCGCGTTGAAGCGGCCGCAGAAATTGAGCCGGTCTTTGAGCCTGAGCATCAGCTCCCTGCCGCACCAGTGGAACCCCAACCCGTTGCTAAAGAGCGGGCTTCTGTTGGGCTGGCCGAAGAAATCGTGGCGGTCACAGAACAGGTTGCCGCCGCGCAGCGTGAGCCGCAAGCCGATGAGATTGTTGAGTCAGAGGCAGAAATTATTGCTGATGAGCAACAGGACGCGATTGATATCATCGACGACCGCATCGTGGAAGAACCTCTGCCGGTAGCATTGGATCCGATTATTACCCTGTCTGCCGTTGAAACAGAGCAGGAGCGTCCGACCAAAGAGGGCTTCTTTGCACGCCTGAAACGCAGCTTGGTCAAAACCAAAGAAAATCTGGGGTCCGGTTTCGTTGGTTTGTTCCGTGGTAAGAAGATCGACGATGATCTGTTCGATGAATTGGAAGAGCAGCTGATCATCGCCGACGTTGGCGTTGAAACTACGCGTAAAATTATTACTTCGCTGACCGAACACGCAAGCCGCAAACAGTTAAAAGATGCGGATGCGCTGTACGGTAAGCTGAAGGAAGAAATGTCCGAAATTCTTGCCAAAGTGGATCAGCCGCTGGATGTCAGTGGTAAAACCCCGTACGTCATTCTGATGGTCGGGGTTAACGGCGTGGGTAAAACCACCACCATCGGTAAAATGGCGCGCCAGTTCCAGTCTCAGGGTAAGTCGGTCATGCTGGCAGCGGGGGATACCTTTCGCGCGGCCGCCGTGGAGCAACTGCAGGTCTGGGGTCAGCGCAACAAGATCCCGGTGATTGCTCAGCACACCGGTGCGGATTCCGCTTCCGTGATTTTCGATGCTATTCAGGCTGCCAAGGCCCGCAATATTGATGTACTGATTGCCGATACCGCCGGGCGCTTACAGAATAAAGCGCACCTGATGGAAGAGCTGAAGAAGATTGTCCGGGTCATGAAAAAACTGGACGAAGACGCCCCTCATGAGGTTATGCTGACGCTTGATGCCAGCACGGGCCAGAACGCGGTTAGTCAGGCGAAATTATTCAATGAAGCCGTGGGCCTTACCGGTATTACATTGACTAAACTAGACGGTACCGCCAAGGGCGGTGTGATATTCGCCATTGCCGATCAGTTCGAAATCCCTATCCGCTATATCGGTGTGGGTGAAGGCATTGAAGATTTACGGCCGTTTAAGGCTGACGATTTTATTGAGGCACTTTTTGCCCGAGAGGATTAATACGGATGATTCGCTTTGAACAGGTCAGTAAAGCTTATCTAGGCGGGCGACAGGCGCTGCAGGGCGTCGACTTTCACATCCAGCAAGCCGAAATGGCCTTTCTGACCGGGCATTCCGGTGCGGGTAAAAGTACCCTGCTGAAACTGATATGCGGGATTGAACGCCCCAGCGCCGGACACATTTTGTTCGGCGGCCATGACATCAGCCGTCTGAAAGCGCGTGAGGTGCCGTTTTTGCGCCGTCAGATTGGCATGATTTTCCAGGACCACCACCTGCTGCTGGACCGCACCGTGTATGACAACGTGGCGATGCCGCTGATTATCGCGGGTGCCAGCAGTGAAGATATTCGCCGTCGCGTTTCTGCGGCGCTGGATAAAGTGGGCCTGCTTGATAAAGCCAAAAACTTCCCGATCCAACTCTCCGGCGGTGAACAGCAACGCGTAGGTATCGCTCGTGCGGTAGTCAATAAGCCAGCCGTTTTGCTGGCCGATGAACCGACCGGCAACCTTGACGATGCGCTGTCAGAAGGCATTTTGCGTCTGTTTGAAGAGTTTAATCGCGTCGGCGTGACCGTGTTAATGGCAACCCATGACATGACCCTGATCGCCCGTCGTAATTACCGCACGCTGACGTTGAGTCAGGGTCGCATGGTGGGAGGTGTACATCATGGCTAATAGCCCGAATCCGGCGAAAACGGCTAAGAGTGCCCGCGTAGCTAAGAGTAAAGCTCTGCAGGGTGGCTGGCGTGAACAGTGGCGCTATGCGTGGATGAACGCCCTGGCGGACATGATGCGTCAGCCGCTGGCGACGCTGCTCACCGTGATGGTGATCGCTATCTCCCTTACACTGCCCAGCGTCTGTTATTTGGTGTGGAAAAACGTCAGTACCGCTGCTGAACAGTGGTATCCGACGCCGCAGCTGACGGTCTATCTCGATAAGGCGCTGGACGACAACGCGGCTGAGAATGTCATTAAGGCATTGAAAGCAGAAGCCGGTGTCGAGAAAGTGAATTATCTGTCGCGTGACGAAGCCATGGGCGAATTCCGCAACTGGTCCGGTTTTGGCGGTGCGATGGATATGCTGGAGCAAAATCCGCTGCCAGCTGTGGCGATCATCACGCCGAAAATGAATTTCCAGGACTCTACGACGCTCAACACCTTGCGTGACCGCGTGGCGGCCGTTCAGGGGGTGGACGAAGTTCGCATGGATGACAGCTGGTTTGCTCGGCTGGCGGCGCTGACCGGGTTGGTCGGGCAGGTGGCGGCGATGATCGGTGTACTGATGATTGTGGCGGTGTTCCTGGTTATCGGTAATAGCGTACGCCTGAGTATTTTCAGCCGTCGCGATACTATAAACGTCATGAAGCTGATTGGTGCGACCGATGGCTTTATTTTGCGGCCGTTCCTGAACGGCGGGGCGATGCTCGGCTTCTGTGGGGCTTTGCTGTCACTGATCCTTTCCGAAGCGCTGGTGCTGCGGCTGGAAAGTGTGGTGACTCAGGTAGCCAAAGTCTTTGGCACGACCTTCGACTTGCACGGTCTTGCCTGGGACGAAAGTCTGTTACTGCTACTGATTTCCGCGATGATCGGCTGGATTGCCGCATGGTTGGCAACGGTACAACATTTACGGCGATTTACACCACAATAGCGATTTTTTGCTATACTCTTCCCCTGCTGTACAGGATCTTGTGCACAGGGGGAGAACAAGATCGAACGCATTATCACGTCGTCTTACATCTCTTCTTCCCCGAAAGCACAAATTCCCTATCCGATAGCCGGACCGTCACATAAAGTCGCTAGGCTCTTGCAATAAATAATGAACTTTATGTAAAATTCGCGGTCGAAAAAACGGCAAAAGAATCAGCAAGCACGTAAAGAATTAAGTAATAAAAGCAGTACGATGAAGGGCTCTGCGTTGTTTTATTTTACGCCCCAGGGCGAAGCGGTATTCACTCCGCAACAGCGCAGTATAAAACCTGCATGACGTCATACATGAGAGGCTTTGAATGACCAAAGAAATGCAAACTTTAGCTTTAGTTCCCCAAGGTAGTCTGGAAGCCTACATTCGGGCAGCCAACACTTATCCTATGCTGACTGCAGAGGAAGAAAGGGCGCTGGCTGAACGGCTGCATTACGACGGTGACCTGGATGCGGCGAAAAACCTGATCCTGTCTCACCTGCGCTTTGTTGCACACATTGCCCGTAACTACTCTGGCTATGGTCTGCCACAGGCTGACCTTATTCAGGAAGGCAACATCGGCCTGATGAAAGCGGTACGCCGCTTTAATCCGGAAGTCGGTGTGCGTCTGGTTTCCTTCGCAGTGCACTGGATCAAAGCAGAGATCCATGAATATGTGCTGCGTAACTGGCGCATTGTGAAAGTTGCGACCACCAAAGCGCAACGCAAGTTGTTCTTCAACCTGCGTAAAAATAAACAGCGTCTGGGCTGGTTCAGCCATGACGAAGTCGAGCACGTTGCCCGTGAACTGGGTGTAACCAGCAAAGATGTGCTGGAGATGGAATCACGCATGGCCGCACAGGACATGACGTTTGACCCAACTCCGGATGATGAACCGCGTGATGGCGCAGCCATGGCACCAATGCTTTACCTGCAAGACAAGAGTTCTGACTTTGCAGAGAGCATTGAAGAAGACAACTGGGACAAAGACGCGACTGACAAGCTGAGCTATGCGATGGAAGGTTTGGATGAGCGTAGCCAGGATATCATCCGCGCACGCTGGCTGGACGATGACAACAAGTCCACCCTGCAGGAGCTGGCCGACAAGTACGGTGTTTCCGCTGAGCGTGTCCGTCAGCTTGAGAAAAACGCCATGAAGAAACTGCGTTTGGCGATTGAAGCCTGATAATACGGGATTTCCAAAGTAAAAAAGCGACCTGCGGGTCGCTTTTTTTATGCCTGAAATTCAGGACTGTTTTTCCCAGCCACCGGCAATTTTCCGAAATCCACAAGTAGGCATAAAAGCATCCAGCACCGGTTCTGCATTCGCTTTCATCTCCCAGCGTTTCACCTGCGGCATTTGCGCCAGCGTATCTTCTATCAGATACAGCCCGACACCGCGACGGCGGGTCACTTCGCGCACCAGCAGATCGTGCAGTTCAGCCGAGTTGCCGGTCAGGGAAACTTTGACCGCCCCGAGAATACGTTCGTTAAACACGGCGGCGAATAACGCATTATCCCCCTCCAGTGCACGCTGCCAGTCAGCAGGCGTCTGCTGCGGCCAGATTTTCGCCAGATCAATCAGGTCCTGCGCGCTAAATGAAGTCAGTTTTTGAATGGTTAATTTCATGGTGCAGACAGTCAGAAAATGGGACTGACAGTGTAGCGGAATACCCTAAAAAACCGGCGTAACTTTTTTTGTACAGTAACAGGTCGAAAACTTTTTTGAAGATCCTGCTATAAGCGATAAATGTTGGCTTTAATGAATAAAGCCAGCGTTAACCGCTAACTGCTATCGAAAAGGCCGAGTTAACACCCAAATAAAATTCTGTTTACACCTCTTGTTTCTGATTGCCTCATTTGATTTGCAGCAGAAAATTCCTGTTTAATGATATGAATTATAAAGTCTTATTCTAAAATAAGACGAAATAAGCCGTTAACTCGTTATTACTTATAACAAATTTCTTAAGTGATGATGTTTTGAACAGGCACAAAAAAAGCAAACCACAACACACATCAACGGGGTAATCGGATGAAAGTAACCAAGGGTAAGATCTGGCTGGCAGGGTGTATCGCATTGGCAATGGGCCACGCAGCAGTCGCAAAAGATATTAAAGTGGCCATCGTCGGTGCTATGTCAGGCCCGGTCGCCCAGTATGGCGACATGGAGTTCACCGGTGCCAAACAGGCTATCGCTGACATCAACGCCAAAGGCGGTATCAAAGGTGACAAACTGGTTGGCGTTGAATATGACGATGCTTGTGATCCTAAACAAGCCGTAGCGGTTGCCAACAAAGTGATCAATGATGGCATTCGTTATGTTATCGGTCATCTGTGCTCCTCTTCTACTCAGCCAGCGTCTGACATCTATGAAGATGAAGGCGTGCTGATGATTACCCCCGCTGCCACGAATGCCGATCTGACCACCCGTGGTTACAAAATGGTCATGCGTACCACCGGCCTGGACTCAGACCAGGGTCCGACGGCGGCGAATTACATCCTCAATACCATCAAACCAAAACGCATTGCCGTGGTGCATGACAAACAGCAATACGGAGAAGGTTTGGCGCGTTCTGTACAGGACAGCCTGAAGAAAAACGGCGGTAACGTCGTGCTGTTTGAAGGTATTACCGCAGGCGATAAAGATTTCTCCACCCTGGTTGCGCGTCTGAAGAAAGAGAATGTGGACTTCGTATACTTCGGTGGTTACTACCCGGAGATGGGCCAGATCCTGCGCCAGTCTAAACAGGCCGGTCTGAATGCCAAATTTATGGGGCCTGAGGGCGTGGGCAACTCTTCACTGTCAAACATCGCGGGTGACGCTTCCGAAGGCATGTTGGTGACCCTGCCAAAACGTTACGATCAGGTTCCGGCTAACCAGCCTATTGTCGATGCGCTGAAAGCCAAGAAACTGGATCCAACCGGGCCATTCGTCTGGACCACCTACGCCGCATTACAAGCGCTGACCACCGGTATGGAACGCAGCGGCAGCATGGAACCGGCGGACATTGCCAAAAACCTGAAATCTGCACCAGTGAACACCGTAATGGGTCCGCTGAGTTGGGATGAGAAGGGCGATCTGAAAGGCTTCGAATTCGGTATCTTCGAGTGGCATAAAGACGGCACTTCAACCCCAATCAAATAAATGCCCTGCATCCTTCAGGTTGCAGGGGTGTTGGCTGCACTCGCTCACCCGAATCACTTACTTGTGTAAGCTCATCGGGATTTGCTCGATTGCCGCCTACCTGCAACCAGAATGATTTTGGGCATCCAAAGTAGAACAACGCAGTACTCCGCTTTGTATCAGTCGATGCAAAACAGGGATCGCAGCACCGTATTCAACCCCCTTGAAGTAAAAGGATAGGGTATGTCAGAGCAGTTCTTATATTTCCTTCAGCAGATGTTCAACGGCGTGACGCTGGGCAGCACCTATGCGCTGATTGCCATCGGTTACACCATGGTTTACGGCATTATCGGCATGATCAACTTCGCCCATGGTGAGGTATATATGATCGGCAGCTATGTCTCTTTTATTGTGATTGCCGCCCTGATGATGATGGGTATCGATGCCAGCTGGTTGCTGATCGGTGCCGGATTCATCGCCGCGATTGTCATTTCCAGCGCCTATGGCTGGAGTATTGAGCGCGTGGCGTATAAGCCGGTGCGCAACTCCAAGCGCCTGATAGCGCTGATCTCCGCCATCGGGATGTCGATATTCCTGCAAAACTACGTCAGCCTGACGCAGGGCTCGCGCGATTTAGCGCTGCCAAGCCTGGTGACCGGTCAGTGGACGCTCGGCGTCGCCAACGGCTTTGCCGCTACCATCTCCACCATGCAGCTGATCATCTGGGTGGTCACCTTTGTGGCCATGCTGGCACTGACGCTGTTCATCCGCTATTCCCGCATGGGCCGTGCCTGCCGTGCCTGCGCGGAAGACCTCAAAATGGCCAGCTTGTTGGGCATCAGCACTGACCGCGTGATCTCCCTGACCTTCGTCATTGGGGCTTTAATGGCCGCAGTGGCTGGCGTTCTGCTTGGCCAGTTCTATGGCGTGATTAACCCCTACATCGGCTTTATGGCGGGCATGAAAGCCTTTACCGCTGCCGTGCTTGGCGGTATCGGCAGTATTCCGGGGGCGATGATTGGCGGGCTGATTCTGGGCGTGGCCGAAGCGCTGACTTCCGCCTACCTCAGCACTGAATACAAAGACGTGGTTTCATTCGCGCTGCTGATTGTGGTGCTGCTGGTATTGCCGACTGGGATCCTGGGCCGTCCGGAGGTTGAGAAAGTATGAAGCGCCTCAACCTGTTAAACGCCTTGCTTTCAGCCTTTGTTTTACTGGTGCTGGCTTCGTTCATCATGGGGCTGCAGCTGAGTCTCGACGGCACTAAACTGGTGGTCAATGGCGCCGGTGAAGTGCGCTGGATGTGGATCGGTATCGGCTGCGCGATTGTTTTTGTCTTTCAGCTGTTCCGTCCGCTGGTCAGCAGCGGTCTGAAGAAAATCTCCGGGCCGGGCTGGGTATTGCCGAGTTTTGACGGCTCTACACCAAAACAGAAACTGCTGGCACTGGTGCTGATTATCGCCGCCATCGCCTGGCCATTTATCGTCTCGCGCGGCACCGTGGACATCGCTACGCTGACGCTCATCTACATCATGCTCGGCCTCGGTCTGAACGTGGTGGTCGGGCTGTCCGGCCTGCTGGTGCTCGGTTACGGCGGCTTTTACGCCATCGGCGCGTATACCTACGCACTGCTCAATCACTATTACGGCTTAGGTTTCTGGGAAGCGCTGCCGCTGGCCGGTCTTGTGTCTGCCGCGTTTGGTTTCCTGCTTGGATTCCCGGTGCTGCGGCTGCGAGGTGACTATCTCGCCATCGTGACGCTCGGCTTCGGCGAAATCGTGCGTATTTTGCTACTTAACAACACCGAGATTACCGGTGGGCCGAACGGCATCAGTCAGATCCCTAAACCGACGCTGTTTGGTTTGGAGTTCAGCCGTACGCCGCGTGATGGCGGCTGGGATACCTTCAGCCACTTCTTTGGCGTTAACTACGATCCGAGCGACCGCATTATCTTCCTCTACATGGTGGCGTTGCTGCTGGTGATCGCCACGCTGTTTATCATCAACCGGCTGCTGCGTATGCCGCTGGGCCGCGCGTGGGAAGCTTTGCGTGAAGATGAAATCGCCTGCCGTTCGCTGGGCCTGAACCCGACCCGTATCAAGCTGACTGCGTTTACCATCAGCGCCGCGTTTGCCGGTTTCGCCGGTACGCTGTTTGCCGCGCGTCAGGGCTTCGTTAGCCCGGAATCTTTCACCTTTGTTGAGTCGGCCTTTGTGCTGGCCATCGTAGTGCTGGGCGGTATGGGCTCGCAGTTTGCGGTCATTCTGGCGGCAATTCTGCTGGTGGTTTCCCGCGAGCTGATGCGTGATTTGAACGAATACAGCATGTTGCTGCTCGGTGCGCTGATGGTGCTGATGATGATCTGGCGTCCGCAGGGCTTGCTGCCAATGAAGCGTGTGCATCTCAAACTGAAACTGTCGAAAAGAGAAATCGCTGACAAAGGAGAGCAGGCATGAGCACGCAACCTCTGTTAGTCGTTGAAGGCCTGATGATGCGTTTTGGCGGTTTGCTGGCGGTGAATAACGTCGCGCTGAATCTCAATCAGGGCGAAATTGTCTCGCTGATTGGCCCGAACGGGGCCGGTAAAACCACGGTATTTAACTGCCTGACTGGTTTCTACAAGCCGAGCGGCGGTACCATCAAACTGCGCGACCAGCATCTGGAAGGGTTACCAGGGCAGAAAATTGCCCGCATGGGCGTGGTGCGGACATTCCAGCACGTGCGACTGTTCCGTGAAATGACCGTGATCGAAAACTTGTTGGTGGCACAGCATCAGCATCTCAAAAGTGGCGTGCTGGCCGGGCTTTTCAAAACGCCGGGCTTTCGTCGGGCCGAAGCTGAAGCGCTGGACCGCGCTGCCGACTGGCTCGAACGCGTCGGTTTGCTGGAACTGGCAAACCGGCAGGCGGGTAATCTGGCCTACGGCCAGCAACGCCGTCTGGAGATCGTACGCTGCATGGTCACCCGTCCGGAAATCCTGATGCTCGACGAACCCGCTGCGGGCCTTAACCCGCGCGAAACCGAAGAGCTGAACCAGCTGATCGCCGAACTGCGTAATCAGCACAATGTCTCCGTGCTGCTGATCGAGCACGACATGAAGCTGGTGATGGGCATTTCGGACCGTATTTACGTGGTCAATCAGGGAACGCCGCTGGCGCAGGGCACTCCGGCAGAAATTCGTAATAATCCGGATGTGATCCGTGCGTATCTTGGCGAAGGGTAAGGGGCAGAACACGATGTTGTCATTCAATCAGGTATCCGCCCATTACGGCAAAATTCAGGCACTGCATGACGTCAGCCTGCACATTAATCAGGGTGAAATCGTCACGCTTATCGGCGCGAACGGCGCGGGGAAAACCACGCTGCTCGGCAGTTTATGTGGCGATCCGCGTGCCTCCAGCGGCTCGATTATCTTTGAAGGTCAGGATATTACCCAGTGGCCGACGGCGAAAATCATGCGCGGCGATATCGCCATTGTGCCGGAGGGCCGCCGGGTGTTTTCCCGTATGACGGTGGAAGAGAATCTGGCGATGGGCGGCTTTTTCGCCACCCGCGACCAGTATCAGGCGCGACTGGTGAAGGTATTTGAACTCTTTCCTCGTTTGAAAGAGCGTCGTGCTCAGCGCTCCGGCACCATGTCCGGCGGCGAACAGCAGATGCTGGCGATTGGCCGTGCGCTGATGAGCCAGCCGCGCCTGTTGCTGCTCGACGAGCCGTCTCTGGGTCTGGCGCCGATCATCATCCAGCAGATTTTCGACACCATCCAGCAACTGCGCGATGAGGGTATGACGATCTTCCTCGTGGAGCAGAACGCTAACCAGGCGCTGAGGCTGGCTGACCGTGGTTATGTGCTGGAAAACGGTCACGTGGTGCTGGAAGATACGGGAGCGGCGTTGCTGGCGAATGAAGCCGTGCGCAGTGCCTATCTTGGGGCGTAAAATCCGGCGATAATCAGCCGTCCACCGCATCATATAAAAAACCGCACTGCAGGCGCTTTGCGGTTTTTATTTTTGGTTTAAATTACTTTGGTTAACATCTCATTAAATTTTACGCATCATTTGGAGCGGCAATGAATACAGAGGGTTTACTCGCCAACCGCATGGCCCGGATCAAAAGTTCGGCCATCAGGGAGTTACTGAAACAAAGCAAAATGGAAGGCGTTATTTCACTGGCGGGTGGTATTCCTTCGGCGGCGCTCTTTGATTTCGAAGGACTGAAGCTGGCGACGCAAATGGCCATTACTGAACAACCAGAACATGCTTTCCAGTATGGTCTTACCGAAGGCAGCCATACACTGCGTCAGCGCATTGTTGAACTGTGCGCCGACCGCGGCGTGCTGGCTTCGGCGGAAGATGTCGTCGTCACCGCTGGATCCCAGCAGGCGTTGGATCTGGTGATGCGTGCAGTGGTCAATCCGGGTGACGTGATGGTGGTGGAGAGCCCGACCTATCTGGCAGCGTTGCAAACGCTGGAACTGGCCGAAGCGAAAATGATGACCGTCGGGTCGGATGCCGATGGAATGCGGGTAGACGAACTGGCAGAACTGCTGAAAACGCAAACAATCAAAGGTGTGTATCTGGTGCCGACCTTTGGCAACCCCAGCGGTGTGACCCTGAGCCGCGCCCGCCGCGAGCAGCTGGTGAAACTGGCGGTGGAACACCACTTCCTGATCATTGAAGATGACCCTTATGGCGAGCTGCGCTTCACCGACGAGCGCCAGCCGACGTTGTATCAGCTCGCACATGAGATGGTTGGGCACGCTGAAAACGTCATCTACACCTCGACTTTCTCTAAAATTTTGGCTCCTGGCCTGCGTTTGGGCTGGGTGATTATGCCCGCGTGGTTGCTGCGTAATGTGGCCATCATCAAGCAGGCCGCAGACCTGCACGCCAGCGCGCTGTCGCAATCGGTGGCCGAATGCTATCTCGGTATGAATCGTATGGCGGCCCAGGTTGAAAAAATCCGCGCGGCCTACAAGAAAAAGTGCGAGATTCTGGCACAGCTGCTGGAAAGCGAACTGGGTGACGTGCTGACTTTTGAATACCCGAAAGGTGGCATGTTCCTGTGGGCGAAATTCCGCGAGCCACGTAGCTGTAGCGAATGGCTGAAAAAGACGCTGGAGCAGGGCGTGGTATTTGTCCCTGGCGAATATTTCTTTGCACAAAACCCCGATCACTCTACCTTCCGCTTGTCCTTCGCCACGGCCACGGAAGAGCAAATGCAGGAAGCCGTTGCCCGTTTGAAACGCGCGTTATAGCCCTTACGGCGTATTGCGCCCGCAATACGCCTTGTTCTTCCCCCGGTAAACGTTGCCATCTCCCCGTCACCTGCACTTCACGTCCCTGTAACCTTAATGTCATTTAACGTTTATTTTTCTGTCATTTATGCATGTCATCTTGGCTCCCGAATCAGAAGATCCTTACAACACTGACATCACACCAGCCCTCTTCAGGAGACAAGCATGCTTAAGCACGCTGTTACAAAAACGACACTTTGCATCGCACTGGCATTCGCGTTCAGCACCCAGGCGATGGCGGTTACGGAAATTCCTTTCTGGCACTCAATGGATGGTGAATTGGGTAAAGAGGTGAATTCTCTGGCCGACCGTTTCAACCAGACCCACCCGGACGTCAAAATCGTGCCGATATTCAAGGGTAAGTATGACGAAAGCTTGGCAGCAGGTATCGCCGCGTACCGCACTGGCAAGGCTCCGGCTATTTTGCAGGTGTATGAAGTGGGCACTGCGACCATGATGGCCAGCAAGGCGATCAAACCGGTTTATGAAGTGTTCGCTGATGCGGGCATCAAAGAAGACGTTTCCCAGTTCGTACCGACGGTTTCTGGTTACTACTCCGACTCCAAAGGTCGTCTGCTTTCACAGCCGTTCAACAGCTCCACGCCGGTGCTGTACTACAACAAAGATGCCTTTAAGAAAGCGGGTCTGAACCCGGATCAGCCGCCGAAAACCTGGCAGGATATGGCGGCCTATACGGAGAAGCTGCGTGAGTCTGGCATGAAGTGTGGCTACGCCAGCGGTTGGCAAGGTTGGATCCAGATTGAGAACTTCAGCGCCTGGCATGGTTTGCCAATCGCGACCAAAAATAACGGCTTCGATGGTACTGATGCGGTGCTGGTATTCAACAAACCAGAGCAGGTCAAGCACATCCAGATGCTGGAAGACATGAACAAGAAAGGTGACTTCACCTATCTGGGCCGTAAAGACGAGTCTACCGCCAAGTTCTACAACGGTGACTGCGCAATGACCACAGCGTCTTCAGGTTCACTGGCTGATATCCGCCAGTACGCCAAATTCAACTACGGCGTAGGCATGATGCCTTACGACGCGGACGTCAAGGGTGCACCACAAAACGCCATCATTGGCGGTGCGAGCCTGTGGGTGATGAACGGTAAAGACAAAGAGACGTACAAAGGCGTGGCCGAATTCCTGCAATTCCTGACAACACCGGCTATCGCCGCTGAATGGCACCAGAAAACCGGTTATCTGCCGGTCACGACGGCCGCCTATGAGCTGACCAAACAGCAGGGTTTCTATGAGAAGAACCCGGGTTCAGATGTGGCAACACGCCAGATGCTGAACAAGCCACCGTTACCGTTCACCAAAGGCCTGCGTCTGGGCAACATGCCACAGATTCGTACCATCGTGGATGAAGAGTTGGAAAGCGTGTGGAGCGGTAAGAAAACGGCTCAGCAGGCACTGGACTCTGCGGTAGAGCGTGGGAACCTGTTATTGCGTCGCTTCGAAGCTTCCACTAAGTAACTATCGGCTACTGCGCTTCGCCAGTCTGGGATTGGGCAGTGCTCGAAATCCTCATGGACTCAATGTCCACTGCGGTTTCTGCGCGCTGTCCGCACCCAGTCTGGCTTTGCTCGCTACGCCTCGTACCGAGTTGCCTTTCTTCGATTCTATCTCTTGTCTTTTCGCTTTAACGAGTAACCCATTATGAGTTCACACCGCCCCGGTTTTGGTTGTAGCTGGCTTCCCTATGCATTAGTCCTGCCGCAACTGCTGATCACGGCAATTTTCTTTTTATGGCCCGCCGGTCAGGCGCTGTGGTATTCGGTCCAGACGCTTGATCCCTTCGGTTTGTCGAGCCAGTTCGTGGGCCTGAGTAACTTCGAGCAGCTGTTTCAGGACCCGTATTACCTTGAATCTTTCTACACCACCCTGAAATTCAGTTTCCTGGTGGCGTTTATCGGTCTTGCCGTTTCCCTGTTTTTTGCCGCGTTGGTGGACCACGTGGTACGCGCCAGCCGACTTTACCAGACACTGATGATCCTGCCGTACGCCGTGGCCCCTGCGGTCGCCGCCGTACTGTGGATGTTTTTGTTCAGCCCAGGTCTGGGCCTTATTACCCATTTCCTCGGTTCGATTGGCTACAACTGGAACCACGCGCAGAACAGCGGACAGGCGATGTTCCTGGTGGTGCTGGCGTCGGTGTGGAAACAGGTCAGCTACAACTTTCTGTTCTTTCTGGCGGCGTTGCAGTCCATACCTAAATCACTGGTGGAAGCCGCGGCCATTGACGGCGCAGGCCCGGTGCGGCGCTTCTTCAACCTGGTGCTGCCGCTGATTTCGCCGGTCAGTTTCTTCCTGCTGGTGGTTAATCTGGTGTACGCCTTCTTCGACACCTTCCCGGTGATCGATGCCGCGACCGGTGGCGGTCCGGTTCAGGCCACCACCACGCTGATTTATAAAGTCTATCGCGAAGGCTTCGCCGGTCTGGATCTCTCCAGCTCAGCCGCGCAGTCGGTGGTCCTGATGGTGCTGGTATGTGGCCTGACGTTTATTCAGTTCCGTTTCGTCGAACGTAAGGTGCGTTACCAATGATTGAGAACCGCAGAGGGCTGGATATTTTCAGCCACATCATGCTGATCCTCGGCGTGCTGGTGATCCTGTTTCCACTGTATGTGGCCTTTGTCGCCGCCACGCTGGATAACAAACAGATTTACGAAGTGCCGATGAGCCTGATCCCGGGCACCCACCTGTGGGATAACATTCGCGCCATCTGGACACAGGGCGTGGGTGATAGCAGCCCGGCGTTTGGCCGCATGCTGATCAACAGCTTTATCATGGCGATAGTGATCACTATCGGGAAGATTTCGGTATCGATGCTCTCGGCGTACGCCATCGTCTATTTCCGCTTTCCGCTGCGTAACCTGTTCTTCTGGCTGATTTTCCTTACGCTGATGCTGCCAGTGGAAGTGCGTATTTTCCCAACCATTCAGGTGATTGCCAATCTGAATATGCTCGACAGCTACACCGGTCTCACGCTGCCGCTGATGGCTTCGGCCACCGCCACGTTCCTGTTCCGCCAGTTCTTTATGACTCTGCCGGATGAGCTGCTGGAAGCGGCGCGCATCGACGGGGCGGGCCCTATGCGCTTTTTCTGGGACATCGTGCTGCCGCTGTCGAAAACTAATCTGGCGGCGCTGTTTGTCATCACCTTTATCTACGGCTGGAACCAGTACCTGTGGCCGATTCTGATCACCAGCGATGCCTCTATGGGCACAGCGGTGGCGGGAATCAAAAGCATGATCTCTTCCGGTGACGGTTCTACCCAGTGGAATCAGGTAATGGCAGCGATGATTTTGACTTTATTGCCCCCGCTTGCGGTGGTGCTCCTGATGCAGCGCTGGTTTGTGCGCGGTCTGGTAGACAGTGAGAAGTAATGCGAAATGGCTAATTTAAAATTACAGGCAGTGACCAAATCCTACGACGGCAAAAATCAGATCATCCAGAGCATTGATCTGGACGTTGCGGACGGTGAATTTATTGTGATGGTCGGGCCGTCGGGCTGCGGCAAGTCTACGCTTTTACGCATGGTAGCGGGGCTGGAGCGCACGACCAGCGGCGATATTTACATTAATGACCAGCGCGTCACCGAGATGGAGCCCAAAGATCGTGGCATC
>Ga0209848_1000140_pt1 | contig 38946 bp, 27 predicted proteins | sample OrgsoiDNA_201062_FD_185810 | JGI IMG/M metagenome (GOLD analysis project Ga0209848, IMG submission 185810) | Permafrost soil microbial communities from the Arctic, to analyse light accelerated degradation of dissolved organic matter (DOM) -... | ecosystem: Environmental > Terrestrial > Soil >...
CGTAAAAGAACTGCAATCTCCACGCGTAACTCCAATGTCAACATAGGCAGCTCCAAAGCTGCCATTTTTACCCCAGGTGGGTCTGTTTTACATTGGCATGTGGGTCATTTTTACATCGGTACTAACAACAATGACTGGGCATGTAATTTTTAGGTGTCTACGCCGATATGATATATACGACTAGAGTAGCAACGCAGAAGATAATTACGTTCAATCATTTTTATTCGTTTTCGCCCACGTCAGCTCTGGCCCGTTTAATTTGCTCCCGCTTAGATCAATATCTCTACAGTCAGCCCAACTAAAATCAGCATCTCTCAGGTCAGCATTTTTCAGGTCAGCATATCTCAAGATAGCCCAACTCAAATCAGCATCTTGCATATCGGCCTCGATCAGGACAGCCCCGCTCATATTGGCCCTGTTCAGCTTAGCGTATCTCAGATCAGCCCCACTCAGATCCGCCTCGCCCAGATCAACTCCTCTTAAGTCGGTCTGATAAAAGTCCCCTTCCCGCAAATCCATGCGGCCATTAGCGGTTAAAACAGCCGAGGTGGCGGGCAACCCCCCCATATTGCGCAACAGCAGAGCGGTGCTAATACGGTAGAAGATATCCTTATCTACCGTTGTCTCAGCCTTTTCCCCGCCCTTGCTGACCTCAATGGTCACTGGGCCCGTCGCATTATGAACTTCTCCCGGTTGTGTGCATGTAATGGTGAAATCTAAATATTCAATGATCAATGTCTCAGGAATGAGATAGGGATGAGCATTTTTTGTTACCTGATGATCAAGCACATTTGTCAGCATTTCTACGAACGCATCGAATTCTTTGGCTTTCTCCCGGCTCACAGCACCAAGGGTAAAGAAGTCGACAATATGCTCCAGAAGCCCCTGAGGCCGAACCATATTATCTCGTGCCTGTGTGGTGGCAATAACCGTCACGCTGGCCGCTATAGTACTCATCTGAACGACATTCTTTATGTTGAACATTATCACTTATCCTTAAGGTAAAAGGCCCGATGCTTATCGGGCGAATCAATAGAAAAAAAATCGCAAGAGTAAAACTACTTCGGCAAACAAACGGAGAACATACGGGAAACCTCGTATTTTGCAGTCAAATTGATCAACAAGATATCGATGTTCAACGGGTGACGCTTAAACGTCATATTGAGGTAATGGGATAAACGCTAAGCAGGCTTCCGGGGGGCAAATAATTATTGTGTCCCCCGTTATTTTGTGAGATATAACGAGTAAAATCATGTCGGTAAAATGAGAGAACATAATTGACTATTGCAAAAATCGTTAATCGGATCTCGCCTCCTAACTTGGTAACTCAAGGAAATCAGCTACTGGAAGGCGCTTATGATGTATCACTCATTGAAATGCGCCTGCTGTATCTTGCATTGACCAAAATTGATAGCCGTAAGCCACAGCCACAAAATCAATACACCATCCTCGCGACTGAATATAGAGACAAATTCTCCCTCGATTCAAAAAACTGCTATGAGCAGTTGAAATCAGCAGCGACGACTTTAGGCTCCAAGCCAATAGTGACCTATGAGTGGAACGAAACGAAACAACGTATAGACACAGTCAACCGTTATTGGTTTGATTCTATAAGATACGGTTCTGGTAACAGCAGTAGTGACATTACCTTGCGATTTTCTGAGTCTGTAAGCCATTACCTTTATGAGCTCAAAAGTGAATTCACTCAGATGAATCTTGAAAATATGGTTCCTCTAGATACGCCTTTCGCTTTTCGCCTGTATTCATGGCTTTATAAATATAAAAATTTGAATAAGAACAAAAATAGACAAGGCGTGGTTTCTACTGACCCCCTGTCAATTACATGGATCAAAGAAAGAACGGGATTAAATGGGAAATACCCTTATTACAAGGATTTCAAAAAGCGCGTCCTTGATCCTGCAGTTGACATGATTAACGGCCGGACTAATTTAAGCGTTACCTACGAAGGCATTAAATCCGGCAAGAAAATTGAATCGATTGTCTTCACGTATATTGTCGAAGACGAATACACCGAAGGCACCATTGCCATGTCCAAGCCTCTACGGCCACGTATGCCATCTCGCCCACGTGTCATTAAAGGCAGTGCCGCTGAAGGAGACTGGGCACGGCGTTGCATTGAAGTAATGAAGGGGTACCTAACGGCTTTACACACTTATGACTCGAAATTAAAACTCAGCAAGTCTGATTTAGTAAAAATTGAGTCCTGGCACGAACAGACCGGCAAATTCATGGATAAGTCGTTTTGGTATAAAAATGTGAAAGTACAGTAACCAACCTTCCCTCCTCATCAGAGGTTGCCTGAAATTATTTAGGCAACCTTCCTCACCCATCAACACCTTACATTTCAAACTCGTGATACCCATTTTATAAGATATGCATAATTATGTGCATGTTACAAAAAATCACTCCGTGTCGACTTTTCTGTTACAGTTAATAAAAACGTGAACACGGAGAGATTTTAATGACCGACAATTTTGACCGTCTTTTGGATACAGGGCGTAGAGCAGATAACATGTTGAGTGCGCTGACAGAGCAGATCCAGGCCCAGCGCGAAGAGTTCGAAATGACCGATTACTATCAGACCTATTCCAAAGCCGCAGTCTCAAAGATGACTAGATTAAGTAAACGCGCTGTCGATTCAGCGATGGAGGAAATGGAGGCGAAGGGCTATATATTCGGTAAACGTCAGAGTGGTTCATCACTGCAATATGCGTTGACCTTGCAGAATATTATCGATATTTATTCGCACCGAGGGATCACTCCTTATCGAGAAAAGCGTGGTGATGCCTTTGTGGTGTTTGTCGTCAATCTGAAAGGTGGGGTGTCAAAAACAGTCTCTACGGTCTCATTGGCACACGGCATGCGTACTCATCAGCGTCTTCTGTGTGAAGACTTGAGAATTCTGGTTATTGATCTAGACCCTCAATCGTCTGCAACGATGTTTCTGAATCACAATCACAGTATCGGCATGGTCCGTAATTCCTCTGCACAGGCAATGCTTAATGACCTGACGAGAGAAGAAATCATCAGTGATTTCATTAAGCCATCCATTGTCCCTGGTGTTGATATTATTCCAGCGTCTATTGAGGATGCTTTCATTGCCTCCCGTTGGGAAAAGCTATGCGATGAGCACTTACAAAGTGTTAATCAATTTAATGTCTTGCGGGAAACCGTGATCAATAAGATTAGCGGCGATTACGACTTTATTTTCGTTGATACAGGGCCGCATCTTGATGCATTTCTGATTAATGCTTTAGCGGCAAGCGACATGTTAATGACGCCCGTTCCGCCTGCTCAGGTGGATTTTCACTCGACGCTTAAGTACCTCACTCGCCTGCCAGAAATTGTGCAGCTTATTGAGGATTCGGGCGTTAAAAGTCGGATTATCGCCAATATTGGCTTTATGTCTAAGATAAGCAGTAAAGCCGACCACAAGCTTTGTCATAGTTTTGCAAAAGAAGTGTTTGCCGGTGACATGCTTGATGCTGTTTTGCCGCGCCTTGATGGCTTTGAACGGTGTGGTGAGTCATTTGATACTGTGATCAGTGCAAACCCTCAATCGTACGCCGGTAGCAGTGATGCATTGAAGAAAGCTAAGAATGCTGCTGAAGATTTTGCGTGCGCTGTTTTTGACCGTATTGAACTGCTCCGAGGTGCCGTATGAGTACGAAAAAAGAAAGGCCAATTATCGGTCGTACATTGAATGAGACACCACTAACGGCAAATTCCCGCATGGAAGGAACCCAGCGCTGGACACTGACTTCCGGGCATAAAGTGATGTTTCAGGTGGAGACAATCCCTGCTGAACACGTTCAAGAACGCACCTATGTTGATCAGTCAATTAATGGTCGTGACCAAAGTGCCCTCAGTGCTGAATCTCTCGAGGATATAACCCGGACGTTGCAGTACCAACAATATTTCGTGACCATCGGAAGATTGGTCGGGGAACGTATTGAGATCCTAGATGGTTCTCGCCGCCGTGCGGCAGCCCTGCTCTGTGGTGTCGGGTTGAAAGTAATGTATACCCGTAGTGAACTCACTGTAGAGGATGCCCGACAACTTGCTGCTGATATACAAACGGCAAAAGAACATAATATTCGTGAGATCGGGTTAAGGCTCAAAGTGCTAAAAGCCAGCGGCAAAACACAGAAAGAAATAGCGCAATCTGAGCGCCTCTCAGAGGCTAAAGTGACAAGGGCGATGCAAGCCGCAGAGGTCCCGCAAGATATGCTTGTGGTGTTCCCCGTACAGTCAGAATTAACCTATCCAGACTACAAGTTTCTTCTGAATGCGATGGAAGTGGCAGACTCTAAGAATGTGCCACGAGACGAACTGGTCATCGAAGTTCAGGCGGCGGCCAGAGAATTAAGGATTCAGGATTTCTCACCGGAAGATCACAAAAATGAGATCATCAATCTTTATCGCAATAGTGTTGCCGCACTCACCTTAAAAAAGGCAGCCGATAAGCCGGTCACTGTTCAGCTAAGGCAGTTTGATGATCGTCGCGTCTTTGCCCGAAAAACGACTCATGCTAAATCACGTAAAATTTCTTACGAGTTCGGCCGTATTAGCACAGAGGCGCATGAAAGAATTGACGAGGCTATCCGTAAAATTCTGAAAGATTTATAAGGCAAAGTACGGATGAATTGTCCCGCAACAAAAAACAACGCAACCTGTTATATTTAAAAGATAATTCATTATAATTTCAGGGTGAAATTCCCACTATGGACGATAAAAAAGCCACTGAATTGTGGCTTTTTATCATTTAAAATCACAGGCGTTATATTACACACATATTTTTGTTTTCCAGCCCCGCTCCTACACGCGTGGAGGTTTTATAAACTTCGTCGCGGCTCACGCAGATTCCTATTCCTTATGTTGTCAATCTCCTGCCGTAGTCCATTGATCTTACGCTCACCTTGCTCCCAAACAACCTCATCTTTACGGTTTTTCATCATACCTGCTTCTATCTTATCTATTTTACCACGCAGGGTTGAGACAGCAGCTTCCTCCTCTGGAGTTATAACCCGTACCTGTTTGCGGGGTGCTGCCCTAGGTGGTTTGCGGGGTGCTCTTGGCTTTGGCACTGGTGGTGTTGAGGATCCTTTTGGCTGTAACACCTGATAATTTTCCACGTTATTAAGCCATTCTTGTATTTGGTTCTGCGTTTTATACGCTCCATCATCCGACGAAGCTCGACTAACAAAGCTACTAACTGTCTCTTCCAGGGGCTCTTTCGAACCGGCCATAGATGACTCCGATGATGACGTTAAGAAGGTCTTCCCTCTACGCCTTCCGGCGTTACTGCTTTGAAGAAATTCTTCTAGTAGTTGAGACTTGGGAAGCCTTCTAGCTAAGCCGGCTTTACCCAACATACCGACTCCGCCGGCGACAAGACCGCCAGCAAGCCCTATAACGAGAGATGAAATACTCAAAGCACCACTGGCAGAGGAGTTGCTGTTTTTGGTAGCTTCCGCCCCTGCAGCCAATCCTGTAGCCAGCAGCTCTACACCCAATCCAGCAGCAAGGGCAATCGCACCTCCCCCTGTCGCTACCGTCAGGGCAACACCAATAGCCGAACCGATACCAATCCCTACCCAGCCCAACCATGAAGGAACATTCCCTGAAGGGTCATGGATGTTGACGGGGTCGCCGAGACCATACACGTACCGGTTCAGACCGCCATCCCCCAGCGGGCTCTCGCTGTCCGGACTGTGGAACCGCATCAGCACCGGGTTGTACACCCGATACCCGTTACCCAGCAGGTACCACCCCGGCCCCTCCTCTCGCACCTCTCCGTTGAACCCCAGCACCGTCTCCAGCTCTCCCTCTCCCCGCGTGCCGTACGCGCCGTACGACGCCTGACGCACCTCGCCCGACGTCTGCTCTCCCGCCACGCTACCCGCCGTATCCGTGATAAACAGACGCTGAACACCCGACACCTCCGACCTCCTGTGCTCCTCGCCCACCGCCTCCTCACCGTACAGGTAGTGTATCGCGTCCTCCCCACGCCGGCTCGCCAGCAGCCGGTACCCGTCCCACTCCCGGCGCTCCTCCTCCTGTTTATCTCGCGACCACACCCCCGCCAGATGACCGTTGCCGTCATAGCGGTAGCGCAGCAGCTCTCCCTCCGCATCCGTCACCGTCAGCAGCCGCCCCTGACCGTCATACGCCAGATGACGTCCGCACTCATCGTTGGTCATGTTGCCGTCGCTGTCGTAGCCGAACCTCATCTCGCTCACCTCCTCCCCGTGGCGCGTCACCCGCTGACCCGCCGGCAGCGTCCACAGCGGGTGGCTGTACGTCAGGCTTACCAGCCGGTCAGCATCCGTCGCGTCACAGGTGAACCACGCGTCGTTCACCTCCTCAGCGCCGTCCACCAGGAACCGGGTGCGGCACAGCTCCACGTTGTCCAGCGCGTCGTACGCTATCTGCTGGCGCACCATCGCGTGCCCGTAAGGCGTGCGCGGCAGCCGGCTTTCGTCCGCCGCCTCGCCGCGCCAGATTTCCAGACGCCCGCGCGCATCGTAGCTGAACGTCTCCGTCAGCACCGCCGCGCCGCCCTCGCTGCGGGTGCGCGTCGCCACCCGGCCGTCGTCGTGCCACGTCAGGCTGAAGGTCACCGGCCCCGCGGCCGTCTCCACCGTTCTTTCACTCTCCCGGCCCTGCTCGTCGTACACGTAGCTGACCGTCACCGTCTCCTCACCCGCACGCCGCACGCTCTTTTCCAGCGCACCCGCCGCGTCGTAGCTGTAGCTTTCACTCAGCCCACCGGCGCTGATGGACGCCGGGCGACCCTGCAGCCAGCGGTGCTCCTCCTCTGGGCCGCCGTCCGTCCTGCGCTTAAGCAGCAGCCCCTCCCGCGAGTAGCTCAGCGTGGTGACCGCCTGATGCCCGCCGTCCACCCGCGTCGTGGACTTCAGGTTGCCGCGCCCGTCGCGGACGTACTCACGCCGCGTCTCCTCCCCGGTGCCGGCGAGGGCCACGCTGGCGGTCAGCTCCGCGGTCTTCGGGTTGTAGCTGAAGTCTGCCGGCACCGTGCCGGCGCCGCTCACGCTCACCGGCTCCTCCGTCAGCCGCGGCTCATAGCCGTAGGTCAGGCTGCGCCCCGACGGGCGGGTCAGGGTTTTTACCCGCGACGTCGCCCGCTCATACGCCCGCGTCTCGGTCAGGGACCCCGCCGTGGTGCTCTGCGGACGGTCCAGCTCGTCGAACGTCTGGCTGACCAGCGTCAGCGTGCGCACGGCGGGCGCGCCGCGCGCCGCCTTCATCGCCCGGACTCCGGCGCGCCAGCCGTCCTCGTCGTCCTCCTCGCCGCCGTTCGTCTGCACCGTCAGCGACTGCACCAGCGACGCCTCGCTGTGCGGCGCCCAGGTGGTGATAACCTGCGTGTCGTCCGGCAGGGTGATCACCGTCGCACGCCCGAAGGCGTCGTAGGCGTGGCGGGTCTCAAGGCCCTGCTCGTCCGTCGTCACCGTCACCTGACCATAGCCGTCATAGCGCAGCGTGCGCCCGGGCAGCGCCGTCGCGCCGTCGGCGCTCAGCGGCGTGACCGACACCGGGTTGCCCGACTCGTCGGACACCGTGCGCACCCGCCCGCGCACCACGCGGCCGTCGGCGCTCTCGACCCAGCTCTCTTTGGTCAGCGTCACCGGGCTGCTCACCGTCACGCTGACCGTGCCGTCCGGCCCGGTCACCCGGCTCTGCTCGCCCCATTCGTCATACGCGATGCGGGTGGTCAGCGCCACGTCCTCCTGTCCCTCCCAGTCGGTCTGGGTAGTGGCCACCTGACGGCCCAGACCATCCCAGGTCACCGAGGCCACCGGGCGGTAGCGGCGGGCCGGGTCGTCGACGTCCTGACGGTCATCGCGCACCACCCGGCCCAGCCCGTCGTACCAGGTCCGGCTGATGGCCTGGTCCTCGGCGCGGTGCCGTTCGGTCCACGAGCCTCCCGCCACGCGGTCCACGCCGTAGGCGTAGCGGCGGGTGGCGGAGAACGCCGTATCGGGCGACACCACCTCTTCGGTCAGACGCCCGAGGGTGTCATAGACGTACTGCACCCGCACGTCGCCGGACGGCTCACCGATGCCGTCCGGCCACGTGCTCTGCGGCTCGCCGTGCGCCAGCAGGCTGTCGGTGATGCTGACGGACACCCGCTCCGCGGCAGGCTCCGGCTGCCCCGCCGTGCGGCTGAAGCGGCGGGTGGTGGTTCTCAGCGACGGCAGCCCGTCCGGCGTCACGCGCTCGTACTCCCAGGCCGAGACCCCGCTCGTGCTCTGACCGGCCAGCGTCTCGGTCACCTCCAGCGGCATGCCGTGGCGGGTCAGGTCGGACGGCGCGTTCACCCACCGGCGCGCGGTGGTTTTCAGCAGCCGCGGGGCCAGCCCGTCGTCCAGCGCGGACAGCGTCACCTCACTTTCGGCGAGCCAGTCGCCGTCGCCGCCCTCCGCGGCCGGCATCTGCACGTAGCGGTAGCGGGTTTCCAGCGCCTGTGCGGCGTCACGCGGCGTCAGCTCAGGGTCACGCCCGGCCAGCGGGAAGAGGCGCCGCACGGCCATCGCGCGGGTGAAGCCCTGCGGGTCCTTCGGGCACAGCAGGTGGCCGTCTTCGTCCAGGGTATCGCTGTCTGCGGCGTACCATTCCTGTTCGGTCACGGTGCCGCTGGCATCCCGGCGGCGGATAAGGTTGCCGTGGCTGTCCCAGGCGCTCTCTTCGGTGGTCTGCCGGACCACGCTGGGGGTGTCACCGTGGTAACACTGCTGGGTGATAACCTTCGGCATCTGATACCAGGCGACCTGGCTTTTGAAGGGGAGGCTCTCGTCCGCGTGGTACGCCGTCTCCGTGCGGGTCACCGTGGTCAGGGCCTTTTTCTCAGCGTCGTGCGCGGCCGGCAGGGTGAGGGTGCGGGTCACCTGCTCCAGGGTCTGCAGATGGAAGCGGTTGTAGGTGCGCAACGCGTCAATGCGGGTGTCACCCGCCTCGCGTATCTCGGTCACGCTGTAGGCATAGTCGCCCTGCGCCCGGTAGAGGTTATCCAGCCCGTCGTCGCTCCAGCTGATGCCGGTGGCGCCGAGACCGAGGAAGTTGCCGCCGTCGTACTCATAGCGGGTGACCATCCCGCTCTGGCCGCCACCGGGGGTGACGGCGTGACGGGTGACGCGGGGCAGGGCGGGGCGGCCGCCGCCCGGGAAGGCGTGGCCCTCATCGCCGTAGGTCACGGTCTCGGCCGCGCCGGTGGGGCTGGTGACGGCGGTGATGCAGCGGGTGCCGCGCAGGGTCTCGTAGGTGAAGGTCCACGCCGCATCCATGTCGGGCATGGCCACGCTGCGGAGCAGCTGGCTGCCGCTCTCACCGCTGAAGTTGAGCGTCCAGACGGAGGGGGCGTCGGCGGGGGTGATGCCGCTTTTTTGCGCGGCGGGGTGCAGGCTGATATGCATCACGCCGCCTTCGCGCGCGGCGTGCATCAGGAGGCGGCCCTCGCCGTCGGTGACGCTGCGCAGGAACGGAGCACCGTTGTACTGCCCCCAGTCGAGGGAGATACGGCGGCCTTCCTGTGAGGTGACGAGGACCGGGAGGAAGATGCCGTCGCCGGCGACGTCGCGCAGGTGCTCGGTGACGCCGGAGCGGTGGATAACGCGCCAGCCGGGGATATCGTCGAGGGTCTCGCTGAGGAAGCGGAAGGTGAGGAGGCGGCGCTCTTCAATAGCGGGTTCGTTGCCGGTGCCGGTGATGCGAAAGCTCTCACCGGTGTGCAGCGAGAGGTGCTGACCGGCGTAGCGGGAAACGGCCAGGGCCCAGCCGGTACCGAAGCCGGCGTCGGCGTTGTTGAGCGGACTGTAGCTGATGGTAAGGGGGAAGTCGGGTCCGCTGAGCGCGCCGGAGCACAGGGCGGGGAGGGTGAGGGTGGCGGTGTAGAGTCCGGTGCGGGTATCGGTACCGGTGGCGATAAAGCTGTTGAAGCTGAAGGCGCCGGAATGAACGTCGGTGGACGCGAGCATAGGTTACCTCTGGGCGGTGTAGGGGAATAAACAGTCGGCAGCAACCGACTGGAGTTTTATAAGGTGCCAGATAAAAGACGAATGTTAATCAGGCCAGGCTGAGTCTTTATGTTCATGGCATAGTCGAACGTATAATTTTCACGCAGGAAAGTTTTCCATCAATACTGTCATCATTTCGGTGATAGGCGTCCACGCGCATTACCCCAGGAACGACAACCTCTTCATTCCCTTTGTCAAAAAATTTAGAAAACTTTAATTGAGTGACATTGGTCGGTTGCTTGATAGTTTTAAATTCAATCCAGTAGTTTTGGTCTTTTTTATCATTGCAGTCAGGCGTGTCGTATAAATAAACGGTTGTTGCTGAGGGAACACCCTTAAGGTCAAGTTCAGATTTATCGTCGTTTGCGCAACCGAATCCTCCTCCATTGTTACTGAAGTCATAAATGCCTGTTTTAAAGGGTATCGTGCAGCTTGCTGAGCCATCCGTTTTGGATAAAACGAGAGTGCCATCATTAATGGGGTCGCCAGCCGCATCCTTCGCTATCAACGCCGTAGAGTTTAGTGAAAACAGGATGAAAATAGCCGTACGCCACCTAATAAACCGAATGTTTAACAGGGTCATAATAAATTCCTACTTAACGCGATATAGAGGGTTTAAGCATAGAATGACTCTTTACGTTACTCCTTCTAATTTTTAATCAGAAGGTACGTAAAAAATGTTATGCTTTCGGAAATACTCATATAATCTGGAGTTAATTATTTTTAATTTATTTAAAACAGCTACACCACTAAATTAATATTAAGGGTACCAAACGGGATCCAAGTTTCTCCGTCATCATAACTAATCTTAGTTTCTACGTAGAATTTCTGATTAAGCCCGTAAAGCGACAGTTCTTTATATTCTAGCTGTTTACCGACATACTCCTGGTCGACTTCTGGTTGAGTTACTTTATGATTGTTCAAAAGTACAGTAGTAAGCGGTTCATTGTTATTGTTTATGCCGTTCACATGCACGTTGAATCTATGACCGGCCGCCATGAATGGCCAATCTTCGATAGCAAAACGGGCTCCGCCCTTAGTAAAGGCCTCACTCAGTTTCATATTGAGTCCAGAAAGCACGGGTTCTGTACAGCTGATAGCACCAAATTCGCCTTGGGTGATTTTTTCAACCGTCAGCAAGAGGTCATCGGATTCAGCCACGACCTTATCTCCGTTTATGACTTGGTACTTAACCGTAATTGTTTTTCCTATCTGTGCCGGGAACCATTTAAAGGGGATAGTAAATTCAGTAATATCACTGTCGGGTAACGTTTGTTCTGCGCCCGCTGTGCCAGGTTCCCCCCAAAGAGCCATCAATATATCCCCCTCTTTTATAACGGCCTCTTCCGGGATAGTTAGCGTCAGATCGCCGTTGACGAATTTAGGATTTATCGTCTGGTTGTTTCCTGCTCCGGTGGCTTCATTTAGCACCGGATGGGGTAACCAGCGGGGTTTCGGTGTTGCTGTAACATTGAGCGTAGTAATTAGCGAGTTTGCGCTGACATTTCCTGCACGATCGGTAATAGAATAAAGCGCATAATGCTCTCCATCACCCAGTTTGATAAAATCCTCGCTCTTTATTATATAAGTCAACGGAGGTGCAGCAATTTCCTCACGGCTCCAGGTTTTGTGACCAATGATATTTGGCGCCCCAGCATCACGGGATAATGAATAATACACCGTGTCTCCCGCCCATATTTCAACGTAATCAGGAACAGTGACGATCACTTGATTTTCGTGTTCTTCAAGATACCGTTCTGTTATTTCGGTCTGAGGGAAAAGGGGGGCGCTGGCAACTGCAAGCTGAGGAGGAGTGAGATCAACCTCAAATTCTTGAGCAAAAGAGCCTCCATCTCCTAACAGGTTGTGAACATGGTAGGAGATGCTGTAGACGCCATCGGCATTAAAAAATTTTTGGGGCAGCAGAGTAAAACGCTCATCATCTTCCGCTCCGGCAGGAATATCCTTGTCAGCACCGGGAACTACCGAGCCATCAAGCAGGATGGAGACCGTTGACGTATGCCCGCCATCAGCCCACCCTCCCAGATTGAGCCGTAATGGCTCAGACTGTGCAGTTATCGGTAACAGATTCCGCTGCCCATTTTCAATATCAGGCAGTAGCGCTGGAATTTTCGGTTTGGTAAATTCAAGTGGTCCAGGACGAACCTCCCCAAAAATTTTATTTTCGTTATGCATAAAAATCACCTATCACTATCACGATTTCATATCAATAAAGGGCCATCAGTGATGGCCCCAATGATTGATAACGCTTATGGGAAAGGAATAGTCGGTATATCGCAGATACGGTAATCGTTGTGCATCATTCCCAATAGATTCGGGGCAATGTCAGACGTAATAGTTACGCCATCCACAATAAAGCTATATGTCGTTTCGACCTTCACCACTTGTTCACCAAAATCAAAAACGGGCTGAACTATGTCAGCATATGGTTTGATTTCCCAATGAAAACCATTCTGGATCATTGAATCGTTCAACGTTGTGCTAGCAGTAAATTTCGCATCAGGAATTTCGACATCGCTGTTGTCCAGCGGTTTCCACTCAATATTGATCGTGTCGCCGTCTTTAAGTTTATAGACGGGGTTTTTCAGTGAAGGAATAGTGACGGGGATACCCGTCGCTTTATCCTGAAAAATGCGCAATGACTGGCAGTTAATCAGAGTAATGGTACCAAACGTTTCTTCAGTCGGGTAAGTCGGCTTAGCAGGGGGCGGGATTTCAATCGCATTGACGATAACCGAAATCGCCTTGCTTTTTTGCTCATTGTGCGGTGTTTTTCCGTTGTGAATACGACAGTCGACCGCGATACTTGGGCTATTACCAGCGTCATCAATGAAGGACCATGGAATTTCCAGTTGCAGATCATCACCCGCCTGTTCAGTGGTCATGATGTGAGTGTATGCTTTGGTATTCGCCCAGTAGATATCCATAACTTCGTCGGCATTGACGTTATCATAAACCTTGACTTTGAATATGGCAGGTTCACCGCGATCGTTGCTGTCCAGCTCATTTGCTTTGCCGGAGTTTTTCCCCTCAATAGCATGGTCTGGCAGATTATCGTTCACTGGGTTTGGCCAGTCAGGTAATTCCGGCCCTACATAAGAGAAATCGACGTTTATGTCCGCTTTGTCAGAATCCTTACTCCAACCGCTACTGCGCCCCAGGGTGTAGTAAGTACTAACTACCTGAACGCCTCCAATGCCCTTATCATACTGATCCTTGAGGATATTTTTCGGAATAGTGATGGGCATTGGGAAATCAGTGTCAGGATTGACGGTGTATGCCGGGATGGATGCCGCCCCCCAATGCAGGGTAATGGTATCGACTTGAGGCACTGGAGAGACATAAAGTTGAACCGATGCATCAACAGGGTTTACACCGGCATCAGCCAGGCTAAGAAGCCCATCTTCCGCCAGAGCGACTTTAGGGGCATCTAGCGTTACCGGTAGAGTACCGAGCGCAATATGTACCGTCAGCGGTAAAGAAATATGAATATTGCCGGCTTTATCTTGCAGCACATAACAGATAAAGCGATCGCCGGACCCCAGTTTATTGAAGTGGGCAGCCGTGAGCACAATTTTAGGATCTGTTTGCGGGAAGTCATCAACAAAGACTGGCGTTAACCCTGGTAAATCAGCTTCTTCCGGCACGTGGTCTTCTAAATAAAGAGCAATCTTGTCACCGGCTGCATAATCATTGTATTTCGTTAACTTATAGGTAATACCCGTCGGATTCTTATCCAGTACATCTTGAGTAATGGTGCCAGCAGGCTCTTGAACCGGAGCCGTCGGTACACCTGGAGCATCCTGCCATGGTGGAATAGTATCTTTGATCACAGGGTAAGCGGTGGACTCTTCATCACCCAATGGAGTCGACGTATTGTAGCGTAAGGCGAAAGTCCCGTTTTCCGGTATATCCTGGATATTTATCTGAATATCATAAGGGAATTTGACATCCTGAGGCAGGGTGATCTCGCCACCTAATGGTAAGTACTCTCCAGGGGTACCCTCAAAAACGTAGGCATATTCAACCTGAACTTTTGCATTCAGGTTAGCACCGGCAAACTCTGTTGGAATTTGAGCATCGAGTGGTTGTTTCCCGCGGACAATAGAAGAAAATAGTGTACCGTCTGCGGTATCTGCAAAATAGGAAGCCGATTTTGGGAAAGTAAATGCGTCGATCGCATGGGTACTGCCCCGTCTTTGAGCATAATCTTTACGCACGCGTTGGCGAGTCTGGCTAGTCGAATTCATCTACAGGTTCCTTATTGGTTTTTGTCTGAATAGTTCCTTTTCAATATAGATAACTTTTTCGATCAGAAACCTTGCAATTTCTAGAGTGAGCAGACTAAAAAATAGAAAGCAGAGTCTGGGCTTTGCCAAAAAAGAAAGCATGCCTGATATGTTATTTTTCTGAAAAGCATGAAGTAAAAACCAAGGCCGCAGTGTTATATTCGGTACAGCCCGTGTACATAGTTCGGGCTTGTACGCATTGCCGGCAAAGGTAATTCACCTCTGACTCATGGCGCGATTCATCAACTTTCATCTTGATGAAAAAGATTTACCCCTTCCGAAATCAATTTTAACTCGTTGATTTTATTGCTTTTATATAAAATCACAACATTTGACTTTTCGGCGCGGTGAACTGCATTATACTACTGTGACTAAAAAACGCATGGCGGAGAGTTTGCATCTTTTTCCGAACAACCCGATAGCAGGCAGAATAAAGACTATATTCTTTACATACCGCCATTTTTTCAGCGAGAGAAGTAGGTCGTAATAACGCTGGTTGCAATACTTTCTCTCTATGCCCGTAATAGTTGAGAGGATTAACGCTCAACACCTTGTTATGATAAATATAATATCAATACACTCATTTTTTTGGATAAAGTTATAATGAAACTAAAAACATTCCTTCTGGTAATCAGATGCTTTGTTCTATCCAGCCTTGGATACTCTATTTTATCTCAGGCTTCTAACGTTATTGTTAACGGCGATACTGTTGTAACAGGGGCGGGTAACCATACTAATAAATACGTATTTGATTCGAATACTACCGTTCCTCTGGACCTGAAGTTCACTGCGCAAAATACAGTAATTTCCAGCTTTGAAGATACTTCAGATCATAGTAGCCAGATTGGCGATCGGGTACTGACCTTTTCAGGAACCACTGTTTTCAATGGTATCTCGGTTCAGCGAGGGGGAACCGAATTAGTGATTGATAGCGGGTCACATATCACGGCTGGAAGCAGAGGGACCGGAGTATTTATTGGTGGTAGTGATCTAGGCGCTATTCCTACAGAATCTGTTGTAGCAAGGATTCAGGATTCTTTGATTGAAAATAACAGCACAAATACTTCGCGGTTTCATAACTCAGCGGTGACGGCTAATGCACTGTCAGATGTAACAATTGAAAATTCAACGCTAATATCCACCACTGGTTCAGGAATTTATGCCCTTCTTGCCAATTCCGTTCAGGTAACAGGTTCGACGATCAACAGTAAAACGGCCGGTCTGGATATTATGACCACAGATCTGGTTGAAAATCCCGGCAGATATTATATTGACAATTCTACCATTACCAGTTCAGACGCGGCAGCCATTGAAATAAACTCGCTTACACCTTCTGAGGATAACCAGAAAGTCGCGGTGACGATTGCAAACAATAGCATTCTCTCCGGAAAGGATAATCAATTAGTTTCCATGTCGGGCGATGTCGATACTGAGGTGGTAGTCAATAATAGCCAGCTGACTGGCGATATTAGTATAGATACCGCCGAGGGTGGAACGGCCCACCTGATTTTGGAAAATAGTGCAACATTAACTGGGCAACTCACCAGTCTATCCTCCGTAGCGCTAAATAGTGGCGGATCGTGGATCCTGACGCAGGATAGCACTCAGTCAGCGATTGCAATGAACGGCGGTAGCGTGAATTTTGGTGACGCCAGCTCAGGTTTCAAAGTTCTTAATGTTGAGACTCTCAGTGGTAGCGGTGAATTTTATATGAGCACCGATGTGACCGCTTCAAAGGGTGATTTCCTCAATGTTACTAACCGAGCTGACGGCAGTTATTTGATCCACGTGGCAAACACGGGGAAAGAGCCGACGCTGGATGATGATGGAAAAGTACATTTAGTACATATCGCGGATGGTAGTGCATCTTTTGATCTGAAAAATAATCAAGCTGATATTGGTGTCTGGCAGTATGGCCTTGAGCGTCAGGGCAATGACTGGTATTTGGAAACCAATAACGATAACACGGGCGGCGGGGAAAGCGACCGAGAAACCTCTTCTTCGACTGATGGTATATTGAGCATGGCTAATGTTACCCGTCAGGTTTTCTACGGGGAAATGGATGCCTTACGTGCACATAGTCAGGTCCGTGATACATGGACTGCCGGAGAAGGTCGGGTCTGGGGAAACTATCTGAATAATACGGTTAACCAGAAAGGTGACATGACATCAGAGTATCGCCTGCAACAAAGTGGCGTGGTGTTAGGAGCAGAGCAAGATCTCCTTACTCCGCTGGGTAATGCGGTTGCCGGTGTTTTTGCCGTCAACTCAACGAACTCAGTGAAACACGACCGCGGTGGTAAAAGTAGCGTGGACAGTTGGGGGCTTGGGATGTACGGCACACTGTATCTACCCGATAACTACTATGTTGATGCCACTATAAAGGGGAACTCTTTCAATAATAATTTGCATGCCAGAATGGCAGATGGTGATACGGCTAACGGTGGTTTTGATCAGTTTGGCTACGGTGTCGCCGTCGAGGGCGGTAAAAAATTCCATGCGACAGAATCGGTCTGGATCACACCGTATTTAAGAACAACCTGGTTCCAGACTAGCAGCTCCTCGCTTGCGGTAGATAACGGTATGCAAGCTGGAATGTCAGGCGTTCGTTCGTTACAGAGTGAAGCAGGAGTCAGAGCCGGTAAAGACTCTATCGGGGTCGGACCAGCAGCAATAACACCTTATGTGACGCTGGCCGGTGTGCAGGAACTGATCACGGCTAACCGTGTAGATATTAACGATCATGACTTTAATAACGATCTTTCCGGCACCAGTGTTAAAACCGGTGTAGGTCTCAACGCTCGTATAACCAAAGATCTTACCGTCAATTCCGAAGCTAAATATGTGAAGGGAAATAAAGTCGAATCGCCTATTATGGCAACTCTCGGCCTTTCTTATGCATTTTGATTCATGCTTGCAGCAAGAGGGTTGACCTCTTCAATACGCTGATCGGATTTTTAAAAGTAGACAAACTTTAACTTTCCCAGGTCCCAGCCATCGTGCTGGGACTTTCATTATTTCCCTCAATTTAAAGCTCTGCATCGCATTGAATATACGCTTCTATTCCCGCAGTCACCTATCAATAGCATCGTTATGATATTCACCTGTCGTGAGTGCCTATGCCGAATAGGTGAATGTATGAAATAGTTGTGAAAACAAACTAGTGGGGTATTTAAGGATAGCTATGAGCTTGTAAAGTATATTCTTTTTAATCCACAGGCAGTCTTGAATCGTGAACATTATCACCCCGAATAACCACCTACGCTACGCACTTGAAACACTTGTGGCGACTAAATATCGGCCTGAGAAAAAATTCGGCCATGAGCTCGTTCTCATTGAACTTAGTGGGATAAAGGAATTATATCTGATGACGTTCATACTCAATCAACTGACACAGCTGAAAAAGAGTGAGGAGTATCAGGTGATTATTTTGACACGCTGCGAAACGTTACTCAGTCAGACCTCGTTTGACAGGTTCATGCTAAGTTTAAATATGTGCCCAGACTCTCTTCTGAACCGACTGGAGGCTCGGGTCGAATACTCAGGAAATCTATACGAGCTGAGTACACAACTCCTCGCCCTTAAGCGCATACATCGCTTAACGAACGTGGAACTCGAAACGACAAACTTTATGCTTAGTGGAGATACCCCACAGGATATAGCCAGAAAAAAGCAGATATGCATTAAAACAGTTTACAGCCGCTTTCAGAGTCTAAAGATGAAAACTGGAATAAAATCGCTGCCACCATTGTATTTATATTTTAATGAAATAAATGCGCAAATTCAGAATTTTTACAGAGCTCGAAATCGGACACCATTAGTATAATGGTAAATAGTACTATTGCCATTATACTAGGGGCTGATAGCGCCCTAATATTGTGATTATCCTCAGGGCGACGTTGTTCAGGCAAGACGGATATTTCGTTATTTTCTCTTGGGGAAATGATTAAACTCAGCCAAAGCGCGATTTATGGTATGCCTGAACCAGGGAGAAAATGTTTCAGGCATGTCAGCCAGTTCCTGAAGTAATTTTTCCTGAGTCACGTATCTATGAGCCATAACTTCATTAGGATTAATCTTGGGCTTGAAATCAGAATATCCAAAGAAGACATGGCAGTATTCATTTTCAATCAAATCATCGGTAACCTTAAGACAATAGGAAATATTGAAAACATATCTTATTTTACATTTCAATCCCATTTCCTCACGGAGCCTTCTACGTGCAGCATTTAGTGCCACTTCACCAGGATTCGGATGACTGCAGCAAGTATTACTCCACTGACCGCCACAATGATATTTATCACTGGCTCGCTGCTGCAATAACATTTTGCCATCACTTGAGAAAACATAAACACTAATAGCTCTGTGTTTCAGACCACGCTTATGTGCTTCAAGTTTCTCCATTGCACCATTAGGGATATCATCCTCATTAACTAGTATAACGTTATTCATTATTTTCATCCTTCTAAAAAAGTGAATTTACGTGAAAATACGTAATAAACCTTACCTGAAATACATTGCTCTTGATTATGCGCCACGTGTTATATAGCATACTTAAAAAGAACAAACAGGCAAGGGGGTGGTATGGATAACACGCTAACGTATAAACAAGCTTATGCCCTTCTGGAGATGCAAAATAGAATAAATAGCATTGTGAATCCAGATTGGATTCATATTGACTATGCATACTCTCGGGCTATTTTCATGGAAATAGCAGAGGCCATTGATCACTATGGTTGGAAATGGTGGACAAAACAACAATGCTCTATAAGTCAGGTTCACATTGAGTTAATTGATGCTTTACATTTTTGTCTTTCCTACGAAATAAGCCAGTCTAAAGGTAATTTAGATGCGTGTGCAAAAGGGTTGCTTGAATCATTGACTCTGAAAAACATAACAGAACCTACATCTTTATTAGAGCTATTAGAGCTTATCTGCGTACGGGCTCTTTCCAAAAAAAGTATTTTCAGATATATATATGAAGCGCTGAGTCTCAGCGGCATACGAACATGGAATGAGATAATTGATTTATACGTCAAGAAAAACTCTCTTTCTTTGTATAGACTAGAAAATGGCTATATTAATGGGACTTATAATAAAATATGGCATGGGAAAGAAGACAACATTTATCTAGAGGAACTACCTCAACTAACAGAAGAAGACACAAAAAACACTCATGCTAAGTTGTATAAAAAAATACAAAGCATACATATAAAAATGCGTGATAAAAAACAATAAAAGAGGATAAATGTCATTATATATAGTAGCGTCATTTTCTTCTTTGCAAGAAAAAACAAATAACAGTGAAGAACTAACCTTTAAGGAAAGAATTTCAATTATTGAATCCATTGGTGAAGCTGTTAATAAAAATAAAGATAAATTAATAAAATCAATTTCGGGAGACTTCGGTTATCGTTCAAAAGATGAGACATTATTATTTGAATTTTTTTCGATATCTGAATCTATAAAGTATATAAAGAAAAACTTGCACTCTTGGATGAAGCCAAAACATACTTCAGTATCATCTTGGTTTTTTCCAGGTAGAGCATTTATAAAATATCAACCATTAGGCATCATCGGTATTTCCGTGCCGTGGAACTATCCACTTTATTTATCGATAATACCTCTTATATCAGCGATAGCGGCGGGAAACCGAGTCATGCTTAAAATGTCCCGACATACTGTTCGGACAACAAAGTTATTAAATTATTTAATATCATTAAATAATTTAAGTGATTATATCGTTATTGTTAAAGGGGGGATAAACGATGACATCGTTTTTTCATCTCTTCCTTTTGATCATCATTTTTTTACGGGTTCATCGGAAACAGGTAAGAAAGTAATGCGTGCAGCCGCTGATAACCACACCCCAGTTACCTTAGAGTTAGGCGGTAAATCGCCAGTATTTATTGCTCCTTTTTATAGCGGACTTCAGAATGCGGCGAAGAGCGTTGTTTGGGGTAAAATGATAAATGCAGGCCAGACGTGCATTGCGCCTGATTTCGTCCTCATACCTGTGAATAGGGTTAATGACTTTATTGATAAAATAAAGAGTGCCATGAATATATTTTATCCCACTAGTCAAGATAGCCAGGATTATTCATCAATATATCATGACTATGATATCGAACGACTAGATAGCTATATTCATGACGCAATACATCATGGTTTGGATGTCGTGAGAATAGCTCCAGGGAACGAAAGTGTAGAATCATTACGACTAAAAGGAAAGTTACCACTTACATTAATAATTAATCCTGCTCCTGAAAACAAAGTGATGCAAGAGGAAATATTTGGCCCCTTGTTACCTATCATTGAATATGAAAATATTGAAACGGCAATTAGTATGATGAAAAACACTCCACTTTCAATGTATATATTTTGTGATGATATTAATTTAACAAATGACATTATAAAAAAAACACGATCTGGTTCGGTAACCGTCAATGATACATTGCTGCATGTTACTCAGGAATCATTGCCTTTTGGTGGGATAAGAACATCAGGGTGCGGATATTATCATGGGCATGCGGGGTTTCTAAATTTCTCTCACCAACGAAGTATATTTATACAACGAGGGATTAATCTAAAATCATTAATCACCCCTCCTTACTCTAGATTTTTCTTCAGGCTAATTCTTAAATTAATGTTAAAGAAATGAGAACATTATGCGTTATGATTTTATTATTGTAGGTGCAGGGCCATCAGGTTCTGCACTTGCTGGGAGACTATCCAAACAACAACCGTTGGCTAAAATATTATTGATCGAATCAGGCGGCGATAATAGTGCCTCATGCCTGAAATGGCCAGTATTTACCGCATTATCGATTCCGTTTTCATCTTCTGTAAACTACGGATATAAAACCGCGCCACAATATTATTTGAATAAACGAAAATGCTACTTCCCTCAGGGAAGAGGTTTGGGTGGTGGAAGTACAATAAATGCTATGGTATATATTCGCGGCCATCAGGAAGACTATGATAGATGGGCTAGAAATGGGTGTAATGGTTGGTCATGGGCCGATGTTCTTCCTTATTTTATACGTTCTGAAAATAATACAAAATGGAATAATGAACTACACGGAAATGATGGCCCCAGTTTTATATCAGATCTAAAATCCGTGAATCCTGCTTCAATCCGGTTTATAAACGCCGCAAAGCAGGCTGGTCATCGCCTCACAGCAGATTTTAATGGGGGAGAGCAGGAAGGTGTAGGGCTTTATCAAGTTTTTCAGAAGAATGGTGAGCGATATACTACCTATAATGCCTATAAAGATTTTTTTAACGCAAAAAATATCACAGTATTAATTAAATCCACTGCCCAAAAATTAATTCTTAAAGAAGGGACTGCTATTGGCATAGTTGTTAAAACAGGGGCATTAATTCAAGATTTTTATGCAGATAAAGAGATTATCCTTTGTGCAGGGGCGATCGGTACACCCCATCTTTTAATGTGTTCAGGCATCGGCCCGGCAGATGTTTTACGTACAGCGAATATCCCTATGCTTTACGAGTCCAGCCATGTTGGGAAGAACCTTCAGGACCATATTGACTATGTTCGCTGCGCCCAAGTACCGACAACAGATCTGTTAGGCATATCTTTTAAGGGATTAAACAGATTCTGCCATGAGCTTAACGCATACCGCTTTGACAGAACGGGGATGCTATCGAGCAATGGTGCAGAAGCAGGAGGGTTCTTCAAAACGGATACCAAATTGGCCCAACCCGATATACAAATGCATTTTGTCATTGCCATGATGGATAACCATGGAAGAAGTCCACACTATGGTCATGGCTATTCATGTCATACTTGCTTACTCCAACCATTAAGTAGAGGTAGCGTAACTGTTAATAGTATGACGGTGAGTAGCCCTCCCATTATTAACCCACAATATTTATCAAACTCGCATGATATAGAACGTTTAATACGAGGAGTCCATATCATGAATAATATATTATCACAACAAGCCATCTTAAATATAAAGGGTAAATCATTATCAAAATTGCCAAAAAATGATGCTGAATGGGAAAATGAATTGCGTGGAAAAGTGCAAACTTCATATCATCCTGTTGGAACCTGTGCAATGGGAACCGTTGTAACGCCGACCTTAAAATTCATTGGGATCAGAGGGCTTCGTATTGCAGACGCTTCGATCATGCCAACGATTATCAGCGGAAACACACAGGCCGCCTGCGTAATGATTGGGGAGAAAGTAGCTGACTTAATCATTAATGAGTATTTTTTACAATAAAACAACTTAGGAGTTTATCATGAATAAAATAATGAAAGATTATTTACTTAACGTCGGTGAACACGATAAATTACGCTTATCGATTTTAGCAAACATATACAATGAAAAAAGCATGGAGTTTATTAAAAAACACATTTCATATTCCGATAAAAATATCCTTGAAGTTGGCTGCGGGCATGGCCAAATGACACACTGGCTAGCTCGGGAATTACCAAACACTTCTGTAATAGGTGTTGACATATCTGATGAGCAGCTTAGTATTTGTCGTAGTGAATATAATGAAATGAATTTATCTTTTATAAATCACGATTTTTCAATAGCTCCACTATCAAATAAAAAATTCGACTTAGTCTATCTTAGATTTATACTTCTGCATATAAAGGAATGGGATGTCTTTTTCTATAATATATTCAAATCTTTGAACCCAGGTGCGAAAATAATCATAGAAGAACCAGGCTTTCCATTTTTCTGTTACCCATCGAACCCTTATCTTGATAAAGCTAATGAGCTTGGTTGTAAAATCACAAAGTCTTTAGGCCTGCGTTATGATTGCATTGAGCCATTATGGAATAAATTATCAGAGTTCGATAATGTCCGAGTTGATGATCTTAGCTTTAATCAACCACTATTAAAGACTGCGCAAGATAAAAGCATTCTTTGGCGATCATTCATTCAAATAATTGAACCTCTTATTGCTCTTGGATTTTCTTCCAGAGATGACGTAGAAGAAATCCTCAATGAATTGATTGAAATATCTAAAAGCGATAAATATATCGTAGGTTGTCTTCGCCTTATTCAATTAAATTTAATTCATGAGATATAATTTTAAAGGAGAGTGTTATCATGAGAAAGGCTATCGTCATTGGTGGAAGTATTTCCGGTTGTATGGTTGCTGAAGTACTTTCCCGCTGCTTCAATGAGGTTGTTTTGTTTGAGAAAGATCAATTTGAAAATACCACCGCCCCTAGAAAAGGCGTGCCGCAAGAGGACCATCTTCATATTGTTCTCAAGCATGGTATGAATATTATAGATGAAATATTCCCAGAGTTATCCAGAGAATTAGCTCACCAAAGTAAGGTGGATATAAATCTGGGTGAGGGGTTAAGATGGTATCAAGCTAGGCGATGGAAAATTCCTTTTGAAAGTACGCTATCATCAACATTATTTAGTAGAGTTCTTTTAGATAAAACAATAAGGAAAAGAGTACTAAATAATACTGCCGTAAAAATCAACTGTTACACCAGAGTTAATGGCTTTATTATTACTGATAATATGGTTAAAGGCGTTAAATTTAATCAGCATGGAAAGCCTCATGAAATGAGGTGCGATTTAGTTGTTGACTGTAGCGGTTTAGGCTCTAAAACACTTGAGTGGCTTAATTTTCATGGTATGGGGGAAGTCAAAAAATCAAAAATAAAAAAACATATCCGATACTCATCACGGATATATCGTTCAGAACACGCAGTCCCAAAAAATGCGGTAGTCATTTGGGATACGGGCAGCAATAAACACAATGTGGGCCTTATGTTTCCTATAGAAGATAATAAGTGGATTATTTCCGCCGGCGGATGTTTTGATAACGCCCCGACGACTGATGAAACATTATATCATGAATTTCTTAGCGCGCTGCCTGTACAGAATATTAGTAATTTTATAAATAAATCCGTCGCTATATCCCCTATTAAATCGTTCAGATACTCCGGAAGCACATGGGTACATTATGAAAAAATGTCAAACTTCCCTAATGGCTTAATTGTAACAGGTGCAGCATTTTGTGGACTTAATCCATTTTTTGGACAAGGTATTACGCTTTGTGCCAGTCAGGCTAGGGTTATAAGTGAAAATATAAAAAAATATCTTGATAAAAAAACCGATACATTAGGGATACAAAAAAAAATGGCTAAAGTCACTCGCGCTCCATGGCTGGTTGCAGAAGTAGAAGATTTCCGACATTCACGCGTTAAAGGTAAGCGTACAATACTGACCCGTTTTCTTATGTGGTATACAGAAAAATTCCATATCATATCGAATGATAATATTTTTGCCCGAGAACTTCAGCTAAAATTAATTCATCAAATGGTATCGCCTTACGCTATTTTCACTCCTTATATCTTTATTAGAGTCCTTCTGAAGTCATATGCATAAATAAGTATCTCTTATAATTGTACCATTTATATTAAAAATTATTCACCGAAACCGCCGAGATAGACTTAGCAAGAGATAACTATTCTAGTGCTGATCCTGTCGAGCCATGCAACGTATCCGGCAAAAACTGAAGAACGAGGTGGTTATTTCCCAGTCATATCTTTAAGGCTGTCGGTCAGAATGAAAGGGCTCGGTTTCTTGTCATACATTATATATAGCACTGGATGGCAGTCGCTCACTGAAGACGCTGACCGAAGATCAGGTCAGCGCTCATTATCTGATTCCGAAAAAGCCAGAGTCAACACCGGGTAAGGCTGTTGTTTGCAGCTGGTTGGCGAAAAAACGTGCGTGGCACGCAGCCCGAGGGCTTAAGTGGGGTCGTTTCAGAATTAGGAAAGTAATTCCTAGTCAAAGATCCTCCACCACGCGACTACTGCTTCACCAGCAAGCGAGGGATCAATCTCACGCCACGGTCACTCGCAATCGATACCAATAGTGCGACATTCAGGCTCTCGCGAAAATGAATAAAAACGCTGATAAGAATACGTCGACTGCAAGTCACTGCTCGGTAGCCTGAACTGGCAATTCTCAGACCGAAGCCATTACCCACACACTGATCTAAAAATGCCTTATCGAACTGTCCAAGCGTGTCTTTTTTCATTCTCACCCTGTCTCAGCTCACCGTACGCACGGATCTTCGCATGGGCAATAACCCAGAATATCAATCAATGTATGGAACTAAAATCGACCTATTTGCATACCATAAATCTGACCACCGTTACTGAGGAGGGAGCCCATACAAAGCATCTCAGGTAATGTTAGAAGGGAAAGAACCATAATTATGTCCCCCCTTAAAAAAAGCACTTTCAATTTTCCAGCACCTAAAAATACATTAGTTGTTAATTATCAATTATTTACACAAAATCCATGTGTGTTTTAATGACCTTTACACTAATACATAAATTTGTCCCTCGTACGGATAACAAAGTGATTCATATTTTTGTCCCCCGATGAGGAAAGAGAGGCTTTTCGGCAGAGGTGAGGGAGGAGAAATTTATGCCTGATTAATGTCTATACCGCGTGGAGTAAGGCCTGAGAGAATTAAGGCGTCATAAATCTTCTGGATGAGCTCCCCTTTAGGGGCGAGAACAGTTGGACCATAAATTTGTCCACCTGAAACCTATACATCGACCATAAATTTGTCCACCTGAAACCTATACATCGACCATAAATTTGTCCCTAGATCATCTTTAGGATATGTCTTGAGATAATGAAATTGGTAATTTACAAGGAGGGCAATTCTGTGAATTGGACTTAACTATACCTATAAGTCCTTTTTCACTTGAAAAAATGCGTGATCAGATCTTATCCACAGTAAATCTGTCCACCGCAAGCCATAAATCTGTCCACCAAAGACCATAAATCTGTCCACCACTACAAAACAATAAACCATAAATCCGTCCCCTTTAAACCATATTAATGACCACTTTAAACCATAAATATGTCCACTTTAATGGTTTTAATTCACTGATTTTTATATCAAATCCTCCCCTCTAAAAAGAAAAGAAACCTATATGTAGCATAGGAGTACTAATCTTTTAGAAAAAAGAAAAAGAATAAAACAGACTAACGCGCTTCGCTTGTTATTTCCCCTATTAATCAGATAGGATCCAGAAAGGATCTTTTGTGGATCTAGCGTTACATAGCGAAAATTAGACCACAGAAACACTCAGGTGACGTTTATAGGAACTGCAGCACCCTATGAGGTAAACAGAGCACTAAAATTGATTAGAGACTTTCTGAGGAGCTTTCACGTAGTTTGACAAGTTCGCAGACAAATCATGCGCGTGTACAGCGAGTATCGGACGAAACACTTTTTTTCCAGAGTGCTTAAACCACTAGGGATGATGCTGTACTGCCGACATGCAGATATGTGGTATTAATTTCGGATGATCGGTATGTAAAATTAACGCTAGATTTATCTTTTAATCACCGTGCTAATAGGAGTTTAATCATGCCATTACTCAATGACGTTAAGGATATTTGCAAGCGATTAGCTCCTCATGGTTGGGGTAAGCTGTTTAAACAACATGGTTTAGATATTCTGGCATCTAATTTACACGCTGAATTAGCACGTGAACTTACCGTGAATAGGGGACTTGATGGGTTCAGTGATTTTTCTTTAGCGGGTGTTCGCGGTATAGAGCCGACTAAACCGGCTTTGAGCTTGTTATATCATGGCTTTGCCTCTCCAGCAGTATTACATGATGGTCAGGGTGTGGAACTCAATGAGTTTCCTACGCCTGATGAGCTTGACACCCTTTTAAATTATGTTTTTGGCGTGACACCGCCTTCACTGGCAGACCTCCATAATATCGCTGGTGACGATGCTAAATTAGCATTGGTCACTTTCGCCAGTGAATACAGAACGCGGGCCAATACAGTACACGGACGACATGCGGACCTATGTTATTCCAGAACAGGTATCGGTCGTGTCGGTACCGCCGGAATGTTATATTCTCCGTTTAAACGGCGCTATATTTCAGCATCAGAAAACGATGCTGCTGCCATTCATGTAATCCCAGTTCGTTACAGCGCATATATCGCCGTGCTTCAAAAGGGCAGCCAGGAAAAGAGTATTCCGATGAATTTTCAGCACACGGATGCAACGTGCGACTTTTGGCTCCCCCTGCATAAGATTTTCGAAGGGAATGAATGCCTGCTCGGAATTTCTGTTGACCTTCATTTTGAGTCTTCACATATTAATGAAAAAATTCGGTTTATCGCTACCGAGTTCTCTAACACCGGTTGGGGGGAACAGGATATATGCCATTCGCCTTTTGTAAGGTCAGAGGGACTGTGTGATGTTACTCTGTTAACGAAACTCGGGAGCGTCGAAATCAGCCCTGTAGCTCACCCCAGGCTGGTCGAACAAGCGTTCTATCAAGGTAAGCCTCTCACCATCGTTGCCCCAAAAAACAATGCCGGCGGAATGACCCATCTGCGCCATCAGTTACTTGATAATGGTGAGTTTTTTGACCTCAATACATCTCCAACACTCAGTGAGCAGCTACAGGCCGGTGGTCATCGCGCTTTGCAATATCAGGACTATACTGCTGACGGTTGGGTAAGGGCGGTATCTGCCAGTTTAGATCCTTATTTTGGCTCGCATGCGGCATATTCGGTGATTGGGCCACCTGACTTTTTCCCTCTCACGAGTCAGGCGGCACTTAATGAGTGGGTTGCCGGGCATCCGGCTGGGTTACCACAAAGCGCGGATAACTTACCGCAATACATCTGGCAGGCACGGCTCACCCCATTAAGCGATATACGCTATCCGGCGAACCTGACATTATCCGGCGCGCCTTTTGCTGCGCATGACTTATCTGCTTTTTCCATCGTGTCACAGGAATGGCCCGTGAAGTTTTATGCTCCAGAGATCACTACGCTTGCTGTTCCTTCAGTCTTGCCCGACCATGCCGCAGGGACGTTTGGCCCGGGCTGGGAAGTGGGGATTGATCGCATCCTTGATGAGTCAGAGAAAAATATCACCTTTGTTTGCGGCTATCGGCTGGGAACGCCGTTTACCGAAGATGTGCGTATCTGCGCGGCTTTAGGTTCATTTTGGCCGGCTGTTTCGCCTGACTCAACCCGTACCTTTGAACCCAGAGGATTTCAGACGCACATCCCCACGGTGGATTCAGAAATTGGTATCGGTAAAGTGACATCATGGGATGGCGTGACTGGGCCGAAGGTGGTGGAACGAGGTCCGATCCGATTTGCTGAATATGCGTCATATCTCTACACGGATTACACCAGCAATGCGTTAAAGAACACACTCTCTGTATCACATACTGCTGATGTATCCGCTGAGCAATATCAGCAGCGGATACTGGCTTTACGAGCGATATATCGGGCTCTTGGGTGCGCAGAGGTCACGCTTGAGGATGAAAAGCGGCAGGCCGAATGGGCTATTTTAAGTTTTGATGCAGTGCAGCGCCCGCACGCTGTTTTATCAGATGCCGAAAAGGAGTCTTCTTTCGCTCTTCGAGGTGAGATTTATTATTGTCACCTTTACAGGCATGGCACGGTCTCCACGTCCATAGATAATTTGACCAAGCGACACGTCGAGATGCTCGAGGAGATTTTTTTCTTTACCGGAACGAACGGTGTTTTAAGTAAAGCCTACCTGGGCCAGTGGAAAGTTGCCGATGATGCATGACATGATCGTACTTGGCGCGGGGCCAGCGGGAACGGCCTGTGCAATTGCGGCTGCCCAGCGGGGCTCCCGAGTGCTTATTTTATCGCACTCGTCTAAAGTCCCACGGCCCGGCGAATCCCTGCACCCTGGCGTTGAGCCGATACTTAATCAATTGGGTATTGACTTAACGCTCAGGAAACCACATTTTCGCCGATATCACGGGATTTGTGTCAGTTGGGGGCCCCCTCCAACGTTCATGCCTTTTGGCCACGATACTTCAGGTGCCTGGCGCGGCTGGCAAATCCCCGGGGTTGAGCTGGATAGGATATTGCTGGAGCGCGCAGCCCGATTGGGTGTCGAGATTATTGATGACATGCGTCTCGTTTGCATTCTGCGTCACAACGAGCGAGTTGTGGGGGTCAGGACTGATTGCGGCGAGTTTTTTGCGCATTTTACTGTGGATGCCACGGGCCGAAAACGATGGTTAGTCAGGCAATTAGGTTTGATTGAACAACAGGCCTCCCCTTTTCTCCTTGCCAAATTTGGATATGTTCATGGAGATGCCAGTTTGGCCTTAGAGGAGCCTTGGCTTATCGCTGAGCCCACAGGATGGTGCTGGATAGCTAGGGTTGGGGAAAATAAGTATCACTGGATGCGTCTTTTATTTTCCAAAGAGCAGGGCAAAGAACTGGGCATTCCCGCGAGCCTTTCTTCGTTCGCATCCGCAGAAAAAGCGCGTTATGCCGACGTTACATGGCGGATAACCTTACCCTCTGCCGGCTTGGGATATTTTTTGATTGGTGACGCTGCTTGGGTGTTGGACCCGTCATCTTCACACGGTGTTCTCAAAGCGCTACTCTCAGGGATTAGAGCCGCAGAGGATGCGCAAAAGATATTGCTTTTCCCATCGCAGGGAAAAGAGATATGCCAAGCCTTTACACAGGATTCCCAGCGTTGGTTCGAGTCAGATAAAGCGGCAATGATAGCGGCTTATCAACGTCATCCTTTTCCGCCTAAATGGGTGCTAGCGTTGAATGAAGCGCGGCAAACATAAGGTTGAGTCAAATGGAATTAGGTTGCAGGGTGAATTGGGGAGTTATCGAGAATATTCCTTTTCCTAGTTACAACATCCATCTTAAAGTCACTCTGTTCGGGCCTTCGGCCTGAGTGGCGGTTTTTTAGGTGCGCGAGGATGTTGAGTAGGAGTGTTGTGCTGAAGTGGTCATTGATATAATACAAACGCTGTATGTTGTAACTAATTAAACTTGTGAACTTATGCCCCGGACGCGTCCGGGGAGCTACTCATAACTATTACACAACAGCTCGAACAGAAGGGCATCGAGAAGGGTATCCACCTTGGGTGTCAGGAAGGGGGTGCTTGAAGGCAAACTTGAAGTTGCCCGCACAATGCTGACATTTTTCCATTGCTAATACTATAAGCGGGAAAGTAACCGGAACCGATGCAAAATGATATATATTAAACCCCATTTAACAGATATTACGGGAGGGTATAATGTGTTAAATTTTTTTCGTAATCGGGTTAAATGCCCATTTAAATGCGATCATGGGAATCCGGTCGTTCGTTACTGAGCCAGGTGTCGGGCAACATTTCAAAAAAAATCCTATTTTTCTTCAGTATATATATTAAATTGTTTGCCAGGGATCGTTACCCAGGATGCAATAGTTTTTGCTCCCTGTGGTCCAGCTTGGGTAACATGAACGTCCTCAGCAGCCAGTTTGTAGCTTTCACCTGCATGAACAACTTTAGTGGGTTGCCCCTCAATCATAACGCTGACCTCACCTTCCAACACATAGGCAATTTCAGGACCCAATGCTTTATGCTTGGGGTTCTAAGCGGGAACCCGCCAAAATTTTGTTAGCACGAAAGCTTGCCTACTTATGGGTTCCGCTAATGATACTCAGGAGGCTGAATTAAGCCCATCTGAACGATTAAACCAGATACATACACCGTCAGGATAAAGTGCGTCCAACTTACGCTGAGTTTATCTGGTTAGCACCTCAGTTCGCGTACGGCAGTCGCTGCAACACCGGATAAGTGAAAAAGAGTAAATGACACAGGTTAAGCCCGACGTGAAACAGCACCGCTACCCATAATCTTCCGCTCAACATCCATGCTAATCCGTAAATCAGACCGGCCAGCGTAGCAAAGATGACCATCAAACTACCGCCAGCGTAATGCAGCCCACCAAACAGCAGCGAAGCGATAATGAGTGCCAGCACGGGATGCATCACCGAAGACAAACGCTGCTGAAGGTAACCCCGGAAAAGTGCCTCTTCCGCCAGTGACACGAAGAATATATTGGCCAGCACGAACTGGAACAACCATTCTGGATGGTGAAGTTCTATCTTCAACCCACCAAGCACCACTGCCACCATCAGCAATACCGGTACGGTAACGGCTAACATCAGCCAGTACAAGGGCTTAGTATGTGGACGGGTATCAGTGGTGAGCAGAGATTTCAGACAGATAAGTAATACAAACGGCACCAGCGCTTTATCAAAGTTGTAATACATCGTTAATGGAGCGCTTTCTGGGCCCATCCTGACGCCGTCCAACACTCTGAGGTTATGGAAACCGGGTATCAGATGCAGCATCAACCCAACTGATGCCAGCAGCAGCAGGATCTCCAGCATGGTGCGCAGTGTTTTGTCGCTAAATTTGTAGTAAACACCGGCCATGATGGCTAACACAGCCAAAAACGCGAGAGCACGCCAGTCAAGGACCTGGGTGTATCCTCCAACAACGGCGGTAACCATTAGCAGGGCTACGGATAGTTTTTTATTGAACTGAAGTATGAGTAGAGATGTAGCCAGTAAGTACCACATAGGGTCCCCTGTGATTATGTTTTAGAAAAATCGGATGGACTGTGTAAGCGGGGATCCGCCAAAATTTGGGGTCGTTTGCTTTCAGGCTGGGACAGTGTCAGTCCGTCAATCATCGCGTCAAGATCGAGCTCTTTTCCTCCACTGATAAAGGTGTAATGTCCGTTTAAAAATATGTGTTGCCAGGCTACGGGCGACATTCGTCTGAGGCGCTCCAGACCCCGGGCGTTACTGGTTGTTTCATATTTATGCAACAGCCGCGACAACAGGGCTGAGTTATAATAAACGATAACGATGCTGAGTAATCGGCCACACTGATTACTGATTTCCAGTTCAATATCATTCCGACCGGTCAGTTCTTTTTTCCCGCCAACCTGCGCGATTGCCGAGCGAAGCTGATGCCAGGACTCAATACGATTCTGTGACCGGTGACTGTTTCTGGCCACCTGTGGGTCACGGATATACCGGAGGATGTAGAGGCTGCGGATCAGTTTATCAAACTCAAACAGCGCCTGCCTTGTCGGGTTTTCTGTTGAATAGGTGCACAATTTGCGGATCAGTGCGCCCTGAGTGGTTTCCTTCATCCCCAGCGTGGCGACAATCTGGTCCAGGTGCGGTTTTTCATCGATGATAACCTTCTGATTTATCTGCCCCACTGGTTGGATCAGGCATTTTTTATAACGTGTCAGGTCATCTGCACAATATAACTCTTTCAGCATGTCTTCCGTGGAGGTAAATCGGGGTTCGAAACGCAGGCCGAACCAGTGAAGAATGGCGAAATTGGCACGGTTAATACTGTGCATGTCGCCGGTGATCGCCGTCGGCACAATCCCGCTGGTATTCCGGTACCAGATATCGAAAACGTGGTGGGCTTCATACTCATGGGCGCCAATAAGATAACCATTCAAAGGAATGTGATTACACAGCAGGGTGTAAGCCACCACACCTTTCCCCAGCCCAAAATATTTTTTTGAGGCTCGGGCTTTTATCGTGGGACGCTCAACGCTAAATTTTTGCCCGTCAACGGCGGCATATAATTCACCCAGCTCCAGTGAATAATACGGAAAGACAGGAAGCGTCTTAATTCCATCACTGATGCTGTCGCAGGCCGCTTTCAGAGAGGAAAGTCGCAGATATTGCTCATAAGCATCATTGAGCACATGGTAGGGGATATCGCTGGTTCGGGACATCGTCAGATTACCGTGGTTCATGGCCTGCGCCATGATCACCGCCATCAGACTGCCTGCGTCAGCACCCTTTTTTACATACCGAGGCTGCAACGGCGCAAGCGCCGACAGAAAGCGACACTGTTGATTAACAAAGTGGAAAACATCCGTCAATTCACAGAGCGGCAGCTGTGAATAAAAATCCGTCACGCTGTCTGATTGCCCGGCCAAGTCCAGCTTACGCCAGCTGAGTTTTTGTGTGTCGTGATCAAATGCCAGATGGGGCAGTTTTCCCTGCTTAAGCTCTCTGTTGAAAGCTATCCACTCGCAGTGCAGCTCGCGGGTCAGTACATCCAGTTGCTGTTCGATGGGTTTGCGTAAGAATGGGATATCCATCTGCGCCAAAATGTCGGCTTTTTTCTCAACGGAAACCAGCTCGTCTGAAAGATGCCGGTGCTGCAGGCTATCATCGAGATAAAGCTCACCTGCTTCCAGTCTTTTTCTGATTTGTCGGTATAACCAGAATTCATAACGATCGGCATGAAGCCCTGTCGGCGTATCTTTTTCATCAACGATCAATAGCCAGGACCGCAGCCGCGCGGGGAGCGTAGCCGGTGGACACTCTTCCAGCGGACGTTGCGTCAACCGGGATTGCTTTGAAAACAAGTGCTTAACCAAGACCAGCGCGGCAAGCCAGGGGCTATCGGGTATCACACTGGAAAAATTCAGAGTGCAAAACAGCGGGCGTAAATGGCGTCGTATATGAGAGGCCTGAGTGTCAACGGCCTCCCAGCGCCGGGCCATCCGGCTGACAGGTTTGACCCGCATTCGTTGCGCCGTATTTTGCAGGTTTCTCTGGGCATAATTTTCCAGGCCCGCCGTCGTACATCGCCAAAAGGCGTGGCATCCGTCACCGCATCATCGACAAACAGGGATAACAGGCGCCCGACTTTATTATTCTCCTGTTGCCGCTGCAGCACGTCCGCTTCGAAGATTTTTTTGGCTTCTTCCTTGCAGCGATCTTCTGTTTGCTTCATATGCCACATCATGGCGCTGATCAGGTTATCGGATAATTGTCGGTAACGAAGCCAGATATAGCACATCAGATATAACCAGCTTTGCTCTTTCTTAAGGTTACGCAAATCGTGGATGGTGTAAAAGTTGACCAGGCTGGCAAAGTACAACAGATTTTGTTGCGAAACCCCGAGCCCGGGCAACAGTTGTCGTGCCACCTGATATAAGGGTGCCAGCAGATTCTGTTTCTCCCTTTCGCCGGCCATTTGCCGCCACCGAAAATCTTTCGCTTCCTGTTTCAGCACGGCCAGGCCAGACAGGGCGTCATCTTTCTTCAGAAGTGCATTCAATGCGTTCCGTGTTTCTGCATCGAGCGCGGGTGACAGAATGTCCGCCAGTCGCTGCCGCTCTGCCGACAGTGCTTTACTGATGATTTTTTGGAGCGTGGAATACCCCGGACGAACGATTTTCTTCTCATTCAGCCAGCAGATGAGCTCAGTGGCAACAAAGCCAGGGGTGATATCACGGCGAACAATCTGCGCTGCACGGGCGTCGAGATGCGGACCAGCGGAGCTGGACCACAGACCATAACCAAAGAAGTCGGTGATAAGTTTACGCTGGGCGTAATATTCATGATCGGTAATGGTTTTGCAGGCGACCAATGCCTCACGAAAGTAATGCTGCACCACAAAATAAAAATCACTCTCCACGTCCTCCGGTGAAAAATGAAAGAAGGCGTGTTTGGCTTTAAAATATCCCATCTGTAGTATGCAGTAAATCTGCGCCTGTATTCCAGGGCGGCTGGTTGTAAGCTCCAGTTCCCTAGCTGAGAGTGACAAAAACTCCAGTTGCTGCCCTTCATCAAAATCAGGCAGGCCGTACAGCGCGAATTTTTCTGCATCCGTTAAAACGGAGAGCCTTTTACCTTTATCGTTATGATGAGATGTCATCCTGACCCCACGCTGAACCTGTCCGTAAGAGGATCGCTCAGCGGACAGTGAAAATAAATTCCGAACCTTCCATATATCGCGGCTGAAGTTGTCTCATATAACTGGTACGGTATCAATCTCTTTCATGGCCCCTTAAACGTACACATTTATGACTGAAATACGGATTGGCTATGCCCGGTGTTCCACCGACCGGCAGGATTTGACCGCTCAACAGGACGCACTGGTAAAACTGGGTGTGTCTCTGGACAGAATTTATACCGATAAAGGGCTCACTGGCTCAAACCGGCAGCGTCCCGGGCTGGATCAGGCCCTGGCGGCTGTTCGCCAGGGAGACACGCTGGTAGTACCAAAACTGGACAGGCTGGCACGCTCGGTTCCTGACGCACGGGAAATTGCTGATGCTCTGCAGGCCAGAGGTGTGAAACTGGCCCTGGGGGCTAGCCTCTATGATCCGGCAGACCCTATGGGGAAAATGTTCTTTAACGTGCTGGCCACATTTGCCGAATTCGAAGGGGACCTGATACGTTTGCGTACCCGTGAAGGGATGGCTATTGCCCGGGCGAAAGGAAAGCTGCGAGGAAAGCCGCCCAAACTATCTGATAAGCAACAAAAAGAACTGTGCCGTATGCATGAAACGGGACAGTATTCGATTAGCGATCTTGCTGAGTTATTTTCAGTATCACGCCCAACGGTTTATCGGACGCTGGCTCGCGGTAGGGGGAGTGAGCCAGAGTGACAAAATTTTGGCGGGTTCCCGCTTACAACCCCTGCTTAGGTTTTAAGGCATTAGGTGGGAATTCTGATATCCCCATACCCATTTCACGGTCCGTACCATTAACCGCCAATCTTTGTAGTGTCTGCGTTTCTTTTGCTACAGGTGCTGCTTCAACCCGGACTAAAAGGCATAAAGGAATAAGTAGTGTCAGGGACAGAGTAGGAATAATTTTATTCATTTTTTGACCACTTAGGTTTGGTGAAAGGTGAATTATAATAATCTATTGAAAATATAAGGTATGGCATTTTTATTCATCTTTGCGTTGCGCAAAGGTCCTCTCCTATATCCTGTGATCATACGAAGAAGCGTTCAGTATGTAACTACGGTGAAATATGTAATGTGGACTGCCCCTATATGTAGTATTGGCATAGCTCCTCGGGGTGCAGTAAATATCTAAAATAATATCCAAATGGCATGGAAGTCCGAAAACTCCTGAAATCTAACCTCAATCTTAGAAGAATAACAAAAACACAGAAACCCATCACTAATCTAAAATGCTCATCAGTAAATATATGTAGTGATGAAAAATATTATAAATATGGTGATTTTATATGAATTTTATAAAATTGACGGGCCCGATGGTTTGACAAAAAAGGGGGAGCATAGCAGAGTCAGTGATATTAATTTTCGTCATCATCTCAGTCAAGGGGGTGATTCAGACATCACAACATTAACAGCCATATACGGACTAACCGGAACATCGTTAACGCTTATTATAAGGCATATCGTTTTGCACGAAGAGACAAACACCGTTGATTACACCATCAACGGCATTCCTAAATCCCTAGATAATACCCTTAACAATCTTTCGACGTTGACAGGAACCCCCAAGTCCGTTCTTGTCCGTGAGAAATTGATGGAGGTGTTTACTGACCGTATTAAAACCTTCGGTATACTGAACCCGTTGGTCGCCGCCCTGGATGAGGTCATTGCTAATTACATCAAAGGGGGGGTGCTGAGCGAACAGGTAGATAACCATTTTGGGACCAAATGGAATATTGAACTATGCAAGTTGCTCGATATTCAAAGCGACGATGACCTACTGTGCATGCTGGTGAGCAACACGCCCTACCTGATGGTCCGCGCCGAGCAGGTGATGCAAGGTTCCGACAAGGTTCCTAAAGCCACTTCCTTGTGGTTCGCATTATTTGCCGAGATCGCGTTTTCAACCCCGGCCGTGGTGAAACTGGCTTGGGAGAAGATCTTCTATTCTTACTCCGGGGAGCGCTACTACCAGTTCTACAATCACGTCAACGAGCTACGTCGTCTGCGTCATTTAGACCTCCTTACCGCTTGGGACTACCCTGAGGTGCGTGCGTTCGGTACGGTTCGTTTGTATAAGCCAGAAGAGTACCAGTTCGGCGCGTGGCGTATTGAGATCATCCTGAACGAGGAGGCTGCGGCGCACGCCACTCAGGAAGCCCTGAAAGGACTGCGTTTTCCGAAACTGCCGCAGCGCCTGTTTATCACCTCACCTGAAGAAGGTTATGGCTGCGCTGCTATTAACTATCAGGGTGAGTATGAGCCCGGGTTTCGCTTCATTAACGGTAGGAGTGAATTGGATCTGTACTCTAGTGGTGTATGCGAGGATTCTAACCAGACTCAGCTCAAAGGTGTTGTCACCAAACTGGCCGATGGCATTGAGGAGCATTTCCGAGAGCATATGGTCTGACGTATACACCGAGTCACCAGACTCTGAATATTAGTAACATCCATTAGGTTTGTTGGTATTAATATATTAAAAACAGTTTGTTAGCTTTACCTAAAAAGTGGGCTGCCATGAAATTTCCAGAGGAAGAATAATTCAAAAAAACCAACATAAAACGCAAGATGGGCTGTAATGCCGATCAGTTAAGGATCAGTTGACCGATCCAGCCAGTATGTGAACATCCGTGATCTCCCTGAGGTTACGGATTTTTTTATGCTATTTAATCAGTCTCTTGAAACTTTCCAGAAATTTACGCCCGAAACGTTCCCCCTTTCTGACCTACTTTCACCAGAAATTATCGATGAATGCCTTGCCGATACCGGCGTTGTTACCCTGCGTAAACGTCGACTTTCTATGGGCTTGAGGCACATTCTCAATATATACAGAATCATGTAAGCATGGATATTATGATTTAGCTAATTATTATTTTTCGAAAAAAGTAGCAATAACCTTTTATTCGGCCCAGTGGAAGCGAAGCTGCAAAATGCGACATTTGACTATACGAGTGTCCGAGGTAAAGGCGTAAAAAAAGGATCTCAATAAGATCCTTTGGTTTCACCGTGCGTCATCACACTGAAGGGGCAAATGCTAATCAGCAACGCACCCTTGCTTATCCTCAAAAATTTTAGAAAATTGGTTGTTTTTCAGAATATAATAGGGGTCCGCTTGGAAAACGGAAAATATCCTACGCTAAGCCTGTTTTTTGAACAAAGCAGTGCTCTTCCACGTTAGAAGTGAAGCGACAAAATGTAGCTGTTTCAGGGAAATGCTAAAACAAAAGGATCTACGAAAGATCCTTGTGCACTATTCATTCTTCGATTATTTCATTGACAGTAACTTGTTGTAATCCGGGTAGATATAAGGTATTTCTTCACTGCTGCCATCAGGATAAGTTGCAGTCAGGTTTCCAGGACGAATAGCAGGCGGTACTAACTCAACTACTTTTGTTAAATGTATTTGTGGTTCAATATCAATCCGTTTCGCATTTACTATTTTATATCTTCTCCGCCATTGCTCGCGTCTTGTATCACCACCAAAAAGAGACAGGTCCAATTTATTATCTATATGGTGAACAACCATAGGGAAAAAGTCTGTTTTCAGCGCCAGCAGCTCACCGCTGAACACTTTTGCCCGCCCGGTTCCGTAGCCGTCACTGAGTCCGTAGTCACCGAAATCGAAGATATAGCTGGTATCAATCACCTCTTTTCCCTTCATCAATGGATTGTCTCCCGCAATCCTGAAGCTCACCATCAGTGAGTTCAGTTGCCACTGGCACGGGCCGCCACCATCAACAGCAACCCGCAGACGTCGAATATCGCTGCCTTCCTGCGAACTGAAGGGCTGTTCAACATCGTTATAGCCCGGAATATCATGAGGTTCATTACTCGAGTTATAGTGAATCGCCCCGGGGATCCTGGAGACTAAACTAGTAGTTAAAAGGAGACTCAAATGTCATCAAATCGTTACTCACCTGAATTACGCGAACGTGCAGTGAGATTAGTTTTGGATCACCGCAGCGAGTA
>Ga0209848_1000143_pt1 | contig 38468 bp, 32 predicted proteins | sample OrgsoiDNA_201062_FD_185810 | JGI IMG/M metagenome (GOLD analysis project Ga0209848, IMG submission 185810) | Permafrost soil microbial communities from the Arctic, to analyse light accelerated degradation of dissolved organic matter (DOM) -... | ecosystem: Environmental > Terrestrial > Soil >...
GCTTGATGCGTCTTCAATCGGAACACTGCTGCTAAGCTTATCCACAATTGCTGGGGCAAAAATCAGCAATCCGTCCTGGGTCAATTTTCAATCGGCAGGGTGGGTCAGTTTTCAATCAGCGCCAACACACAGGTGATCCTGCAATCACCCCGGTGAGCCCTTTATTCAAATCTACGATTGAACCGTGAGGCATGCTTATATGGATGACGACGAGTTCCTAGACAATTCCAAAGCCCACGGGTGCGCCGCATCTGCACGCTTGTTTCGGATAGCCTCAGTTTCTGAGCTAGCTGAAAAGGTCTTTGAGGACAGGAATGCTGCTGCTCAATGGATGACAAAGCCGAACCAAGCTCTCGGCGACAGAGTTCCAATTCTGCTGTGCGAAACAGAAATTGGTGCCAAGCAGGTTCGCCGCGTACTCCATGCACTGGAATCGGGCGGGGTAGCTTGATGGGCGCGTGAGCCATACGGCCGATCTTGGATTTTCCTTTGCCTAAACAGTGTTGAAGACAGTAGGTTGGAAATAGGTGCGGGCATGACTCACGTGACTGTTGGAAAGTTTAGATGAGTGGACTGTTTTGATTAAACGGTCCTCAAGTTCAGCGCCTGCGGCCACTTCGCTTGAAAACTAAGCGGGCCAAAGCTTGTAGCTACGGCGCATCTATCATCCGCAACCTCATTCAGTTGACCAGCAATCTCACGCAGTTGAGAGGTTTGTACGGTACACCATGTACGTGGCAAATGGGTCTGCGATGACTGCGAGACCCTGATCCAGGCGCCGTTCCTGCTCAGGTCATCGACAAGGGCATCCCTACGGCAGGGCTGCTGGCCCACGTCATGATCGCCAAGTTTGCTGACCATCTGCCGCTTTACCGTCAGGAGTCGATCTTCGGTCGAGCGGGCCTGGCGATTCCACGCTCAACACTGGCGCAATGGGTTGGCATGACGGGCGTGCAGTTGCAGCTTCTGGTCGACGCGCTGCGCGACGTGGTACTCGGCCAGAAGGTTATTCATGCCGATGAAACACCCGTGCAAATGCTCATGCCGGGCACAAAGAAAACCCACCGTTCCTATGTTTGGGCCTACGCCACCACCCAGTTCTGCGAAACTGTGGCTGTGGTTTACGACTTCAGTCCCAGTCGCGCCGGTGAACATGCCCGCAACTTCCTACAAGACTGGAAGGGCAAGTTGGTCTGCGATGATTTTGGCGGTTACAAAGCCAGTTTCGAGCTTGGCGTAACCGAGATCAGCTGCATGGCTCATGGCCGACGCAAATTCTTCGAGCTGCACGCTACCAATAAAAGCACGCTCGCCGAGCAAGCCCTGCGCTACATCCGGTTGCTGTACGAAATCGAAAGTGAATTCCGTGACCTGGAACCGGATTTACGCCGCCGAATACGGCAAGAAAAAGCCGCGCCGGTAATGGATATGCTGCATGCCTGGATGCTCGCCCAGCGAGATCTGGTGCCCGAAGGCTCGGCCATCAGCAGAGCACTCGATTACAGCCTGAAACGCTGGGCAGCGCTGTCGCGCTACCTCAATGACGGGGCCGTACCCAGACAACAATTGGGCGGAAGTGCGACACGAAGTCGCTTACAGAAGTTGTTCCTCTTTGAGGGAACCACCCGTGTCACCGGGTGAATCTAGAAGGCTGAATCAAGAGCGCCTTTGACAACGTGACGAGGCACCGCAAGGTGCGGGGTACTAATCGTGAGAGGCGTACTCTTCTGGCAGCCATGGCCGGACAAGGGCTAGATAGTCGGTATGGTGAACACATGTGAACCTGCGTAAAGATCGTTAAGTTGAACGAGCGGAAATGGCTTATACGCTCGAACCAAAAGGTAGCGGAGGTGGGAACAGCATTTTTCTGCACGCGCGTTCGTGACCCACATGCCTCCCGGTCGATAGCAGGCGCCTAACCCGACGTACTTCAGTAAGCGGAACGTGGAAATCCCGTATCGCTCCCCTCGGGGACAGCCGTTTGCAAAAACGGCCCATGGCGGTGCGGGCGAAGGAACGAGGAAAAAGCGAACGCCATCCTGTAACGGGCTGGATAGAAGTTGAAACATCACTTCACGCGAAAGCGGGCAGACGTCCTCATGGTCTCTCTTCACAAGAGAGTAGGTAGAACCCTTTGAACGGAAGGAGAGCAAATGAACGCAGCAGCATTGGCGTGTGCACCTTCCGGCACGTCGTGGGACGGCATCAATTGGGCCGACGCTCAACGTCGAGTAAGAGGGCTGCAAGCGCGTATTGTGAAGGCCGTACAAGACGGCAGGCATAACAAGGCAAAAGCCCTGCAATGGCTGCTGACTCACTCGTTTAGCGGTAAAGCTTTAGCCGTGAAACGGGTGTCTGAAAACAAAGGCAGGAATACCCCCGGTGTGGACAAGGTCACTTGGAGTACACCAGGGGCCAAGATCCGTGCGATAGCATCGTTGAAGCGGCGAGGCTACTCGCCGCTTCCGCTTCGGAGAGTGCTTATTCCGAAGAAAAATGGCAAGACGAGACCTCTCGGAATTCCCGCGATGAAATGCCGGGCCATGCAGGCGCTTCATTTGCTGGCTCTGGAACCGATAGCGGAAACTACCGGCGATCCGAACTCATATGGGTTCAGGCCGGAACGCTCAACTGCGGATGCCGCCGCACAGTGCTTTGGTGTGCTGTCACGAAAAGCAAACGCGGAGTGGGTGCTAGAGGGCGACATTCAAGGCTGTTTTGACACTATCAGCCATGACTGGTTGATCGCCAACATTCCTATGGATAAGGCGATTTTGCAGAAATGGCTCAAAGCCGGTTACGTCTACCAGAATGAGCTATTCCCCAGCCACGCCGGAACCCCGCAGGGAGGCATCATTTCTCCGGTGTTGGCCAACATGACGCTGGACGGTTTGGAAGCGATGCTGGCGAAGAAATTTCCCGATGCAAAGTGGACAGCCCGAAAGATGCGTGTGGTGCGTTATGCAGATGACTTCATCATCACTGGCTGTTCGAAAGAGTGGCTGGAGAATGAAGTCAGGCCTGCCGTGGCTGAGTTTCTGGCAGAGCGTGGACTTGTCCTCTCTCCGGAAAAAACCAAAATAACGCACATAGGGGACGGGTTCGACTTCCTCGGATGGAACTTGCGCAAGTACAACGGCAAGCTCCTGATCAAGCCATCGAAAGCGAATATCAGGGCTCACCTCGCCAAGCTCCGGGAGGTGATCAAGACCAACAAGGCGATCAAACAGGTCAATTTGATCGGGCTGCTCAACCCGATTTTACGGGGATGGGCGAACTATCATAGCCACGTGGTCGCCAAGAAAGTCTTCAATCAGGTGGATAGCGAAGTCTGGATAATGCTCTGGCGCTGGGCGGTGAGACGACATCCGCGCAAAGGAACACGGTGGGTCAAGGACAGGTATTTCAAAGTCCGAGGATCGCGCCGGTGGGTGTTCTCCACCGTTGAAAAATACGCAGACGGTAAGGCAAGGGAATACACCTTACTGAAGGAATCAGACACGCCGATAGTGCGGCACATCAAGATCAAGGCCGCTGCCAACCCGCATGACCCCAATTGGGATGAGTATTTCGAGTTCCGATGGGGCAAGAAAATGCTCAAATCAACGAAGGGACGAGCGAAGCTGTATCGCGTCTGGCGACAGCAAGGCGGCCTATGCTCTGTTTGTCATAAGTCCGTTACCAAAGATACGCCGTGGCATAGTCGCCACATCGTAAAGTTGGCCGACGGCGGAACGGACGCCGCAGTCAATCTTGAGATCTATCATCTACGTTGCCCCAGAGATCAGCAGTACGCCAATGTCCAAGAGGTATAGCCGGGTACTTAACAGTGCCTTTGCAGAGGCTTGAGCCGTGTGCTGGGAAACTCGCATGCACGGTTCTTAGGGGGTTGGACGCGGGTAACCGCGTCTGACTACCCGACAACCAAATTAGGCCATGGGCGCTTGGACGCAAAAACTGGCTCTTCGCAGGGTCGTTGCGCAGCGGAAAACGGGCTGCGGCAATCATGAGCCTGATTCAGTCGGCACGCATGAACGGGCATGGCCCGTATGGCTATCTCAAGGATGTGCTTACGCGGTTGCCGACACAGAGGGCCAGTGAAATTGGACAGTTGCAGCCGCACCAGTGGGTAGCTCCATCGCGATCTAATGGGCGTAACCCACTAGATTTTGTTAACCGCGCCAAGATTTTCTTAAAATGTGCGCCGAACACTCAGAAAATATTAACCGAAAATGGCCGCGCAACCACTATTTTTGGGGTTTCCGCTTATCGGCGGTAAGCGTCCCGCAATCACACCTTGCCGCATCGCGCTTTCTGGACGACCTGGACTTTGAACGGTTTGGGATAAGAGCTACGTTGGCGCATGGAAATCCTAGCGATAAGGGTGATCGCGTTCGCTTAAAAATACGCGGACACCATCGCCCTTAATGCTGGAGTTCGGAAGGTGACTTGGCCGGACGGTTACAAACAGCGGGCTGACGCCCGCTGTCTCCGAGGAGAAACTTAACGCGGTGACCGAGATTGGTTGACCACTACCAAGTGCCTTAGGTTAAACGGGAAGGCCACACTTCAAAAACCGAGGACATCCAAATCATGAACGTGTGCAGGGTTGAACTGAGTGAGGTACATATCTAGATCCTTCAGGTCACCCGGCGAGAGCACTCCAACAACCTGCTTCAGCTTCAACGTGTCCAATACGTACTGATAACGCGAAGAGCTGTAACTTCGAATAGCCGAATAAAGCTGCCTCTGCGCATTCAACACATCAACCAGACTACCGGTCCCAATGTCGTACCCCATCTGTGTTGCCTTGACAGCGCCTCGATTGGAAATCACAGATCGACGTAAAACACCTAACTCAGCAACGCCCGTCGCCACGGAACGATAGTAATTACGCGCACCAGTAACCACCTGCCACTTGAGCGATTCAGATTGATCTTCACTTATACTCAGTCTACCTACACCCTCTCTAATACGAGAGAGCGAGCTACCGCCACTGAAAATCGGTACGCTGACCTGGAGTGAAAGCGTGCGCTGCTCTACCGCATTGCCATACGTATGCTGACTGTACTGATTTGTATAACCAAAGGCGTCATTGTCGCCTTTGGCATACTGGGCAACCAAGTCAACCGACGGTAGCTGTTCGCTTTTATATTCACTCACCGCTTCACTGGCAGCGTTGACGCCTTGAAGACTCGCCAGGAATCTTAAATTACCCTCCACCGCCCTATTTACCCAGGTATCAACGGATGCGGGCGTGGGCGTATTCAGGGGAAAGAAATTTGAAATCGGACGCACCCCCGCATAGTCGGCATGGGCAAATATATTAAGCGCGTCAGACGCTTCTAATAGTTTTCGTTGCACGGAAATCTGATTCGCCGAGGTTGCATCGACCGTCGCTTGCGCCTGGAACACCTCAGCCTGTGTGGCGATACCAATAGTGTGACGCTGCTGAACCAAATCCAGCTGAGTACTCAGCGCATTCAACTCGGCTTCCACAGTAGTCAGTTCATCTTGCGCCTGCAAAACTCCAACATATAGCTCAGCCGACTTTAGAATCAGATCTTGTTCATCGGCAGACAGCACCAACATTGCCTGATCGTTCTTTCTCTGGGCAGAGGCGTAGTGATACCATCGATCAACTCTGAACACAGGCTGTGTCAGTGTTAATTTATATACCGAGCTATCCCGCTGCAGATTTTGACTAGGCAGCGCGCCAACTGTATCAGTGCCTGAGAGCGTTCCCTCCGCCGCCAGGCTCGGTAACAGCGCGGCGCGGGCTTGCGGCACGCCTTCACGCGCAACTGTAAACTCTGCGCGCGACTCTGCAATATCAGGGTTATTTCTAGAAGCATCCAAATAAACGGTATAGAAATCCGCGAGAGACGCACCTACAGCCTGCGCACAGTAGAGTGCGATACCGGCAATGATAAAAACGTGACGCATATTTACGCCTTCCAACTCAATGATGCAGCCTCTATAATCAGAGGCTGATCACAACTTTACTTACTGACAAAAACTGCCTCTGACGATATCAGCGTTCTAATGAAACTAAAGAAATCCTCATCAGCAATGTTTGGAACTTTACTTCTCAGCACCGCGAGGCTTTGTTCATCAGTCGACAAATGCTGAGCAAGCAAAAGCACACCTTCAACCCCTGGCAATGCGGATATCGACTTCTCCAACGCACGAAAAGGCGATGCTAACTTTATAGACACACCGCCCAGAAACTCTTCCGATAAATTGCAGTAGAGTTCAAAGTTGAAGCCATTATCGATCTTCTCCTTTTTTATTATTTGTTCTTCAAAAGCCTGTAAGTTTTCATCATCCGCTATGCTGGATTGAAGTGCTTCCAGCATTGAAGCATCAATCAAACTCTTTCCATCTAAATCAAGCCCCTTTCTGAAGTTTTTATCGCGAGCCAAAATAGACGCGTTAATCCAATTCAAGTAGTCGATTATATAGGGTTTATGCACACCCACTGCTACATGAAAACATGGCCCTTCTGACGGATAGGCGCAATGCCACCACCCCCGAGGGATATAAAGTATATCTCCAGGCATCGTGATGACATCAAGACAGGCCTCTTGTGGGCAGTCCTGAACATGATCGACGCTTTTTTGGCCCGCAATAGGATCCTGAAACGTGGGCGGATAAATAATCCAGCGTTTACTTCCGAGCAACTGCGAGGCGAATACATCATGGCTGTCCCAATGATTGCCGAACGCGCTACTTCCCGTCTTGGCGAAATAACCGTTAGCGACCACCTGCCCTTTGGCAAAAAGCGCTATCTGATTACACAGCCGCTTTATACGCAAGGATTTTTGCTCAATCCGGTTTAAAATTAACGTGGCACCCGAGTCAAGCTCCTTATAAACAAGCGACTTATTGAACGTATTTCTAAAGAGCCCGTAATGATGCGTGGACTCCAAGAACGCACTTTCGGGCATCAGGCCATTTTTTGCCAAACGAACAGTTTTAGCATTGACATCGACGTTGTAAAGCAACTCATCTAGATCCTGCCAAGAGAATAACTCTGGACTGAAGGCGTTCTTGATGTAAGTTGGTTTTTTTTGAAAAAAATCAGACTTGATATGTTCTACGGAAAAATTCAGCCTCATTAGTCTTGATCCGAACCAGGTGCCGACAGGTCAAGAGGACCGATCTGGACAGTGCCCACGGGGTCTAAATTAGGAGTCGTGAACCATTCCGCGTGTGAAGAGAGATAAACAGGGTCAAAGATATCAAAGCCGAACCCACCCAACCCAACCTGTCCTGGCGGAATAACAACGTGATTGATATCAGGATTAAAATCGCTCTGCTTAAATATACGAAGCCCTGGGGAGTTCACAAAATCGGTATAGTTAGTGCCATCATGATGCTTGACGTAAATATATTGATCCAAGGTGAGCCCGGAGCTCTTGACCACGGGATTATCGAAACGTGCAGTATAGGTAGTAATGTCACTGAAGAACGCTGCTATCTGATGCGGCGTTGAGTTTTTGTCGCCTAACGAAGCATGCGTACTCCATCCATCATTATTATAGCCAAACAACCCGGCAGCGGTAACGCCGGGCTGAGGGTTGGCCATTTGCATACCCAATGATGACTCCAAAAAAGCCACCTTGACGGCCAACTCAACCTGAGCGTCGGTAAAATGATTGCGAACTCCATAATCACTGATGAGCTGCGCATTATTCAATTGTGTTGCATTCAACGGCTGCATATCACTTCCCTTTACATGCTTGAAGATGTTGTTTTTCCATACCGACAACCAGAGAGTCGGTGATGTTGGACGACAGCTTTTTACGCCCCTCAGTCAACACACGGCACGCGTCTTTCACTGAAAGCCCTGACTGAACAACCAATCGCTCAAATTCGAGCACATACCGGTCTCCCTGCAGGCCTACACGCAGGTAATTGTCCAGCACAGATCTATATATATCGCGCGCCTGTTGATCCCTGGACGGCACGAACCCAATCGAGGCCGGACTGAACGCTAATTTATAAACCTTATAAAACAACCCCTGGTCAATAAGGTCACTGTAGTCGGCAGTCAAGAAATAATAGTCTCCTGCCCGCACTTGCATATCCGCTTCCATCTGGCCGAACCCTAGCGTTGAAAATACCCACCCACCACTCACGCTACCTAATATCTGAAGAGTTTCATTACGGCCACCTCCGGTATTCCCGCATAACACGGGAAGTGTCTTACCCGCAAAAACAATATTGGAAATTGCCGGCAGCTTAGAACATCCAGGGGCCAATACTGTCTTGATGTCGTATAGTCGCTCATACGCATTATTGACTGTTATCTGTGCACTACCATGCGACTCCATCTGATCAACTGGAAGCGCCAGCGTTTGGTAAGTTATATCCAGGCCTGCGACGTTCTTAGACTCAGCAGACGCAGCCACCGAATAGAGAGCCCCGCACACAACCAAGCTTAATAATACTTTTCTACGCACGCTATGGTCTCCGAATGGCTTCATCAATATTTTTAATAACAGGCGAAAAGAAAAGCGCAGCCAACGTTTTTTGTTGGGCGACAATGTCAATGGTGGCTGACATGCCTGGCTTTAACAGAACCTCCCTTGTTCCCAACTCCCACTCTCCCACGTCAGACTCCAGATTGTAGTGTCTTCCCCCTCTTTCTCGACCTGACGCCGTTGTATCTTCTGCTGAGTCAGCGCTGATCCAGCTTACGCTGCCCTTGATCGCGCCATAAATCTGGTACGGATAAGCATCAATTTTTATATGTGAAGGAGAACCGACGGCGATTAAGGCAATGTCTTTCGTCGGCGCCTCGGCCATAAGCACCAAACGTTGATCCTTCGGCACGATCGTTGCCACCACTTCAGCCGTGTTTAACGCCTGACCTTCGTTGGTGACTTTCAACTGATTTACAAACCCGTCTTCCGGCGAGACTATTTCCGTGAGAACCGCCTTTCGCCTGCTTTTAACAAGTTCCAGATCAACCGAAGCCTGTTCGGCTAAAACCTGTTCACGTTGCTTGATGAGTTCCTCATTTCTTTTGACTTGCACGTCTCTGAGTTTTCCAATCGCCATGTCCAGCTCTTGAGTTTCCTGCGCCCGCGTGGCCTGCTGAACTCTCAATTCACTACCCGACCGGAGCTTCGCATTTTTGTAATTCATATAGCTGAACTCAGAAACCGCCATGCCAACACCACCTCTTACCAAGGCCTCCTGTTGGCTCGCATTTTCATATTCACCTTGAGCTTTTTCCAGTGAGGCCTTCCCACCTTCAATACTGATCTTTCTTATATTTATCTGTTTAACCAAGTCCTCTCGCTCTTCCCGGTATGCAGCCTCAGTCGCCACCCATAGTTCCTGTTCACTGCGACCGACTTCAACTGGAAAACTGGCAAAGTTCGGATTTGCACCTTTAAGCGAAGCATTCAAACGTTCCAGTGTTGCCAATAGCCGCGTTCTTTGCGCGGAGAGCTTTTCAATTTCCGCAGATGAAATCGTTGTATCCATGATGGCGAGCGCTTGACCGGCCCTCACGTAAGTACCGTCACTCACCAAAATCCTTTTGACTTCTCCAGGCTGAGGCGACTGGACGACTTTAACTTTATTAACAGGGATGAGATGCCCCTGGAAACTTTCGACCACGTCAATTTTAATGAAGCACATTGAAATGGCCACTACCACGACTATAGCGATACCGCCAAGTATTTTGCTTCGAACATGCCGACTGCTATCTTGGCCTAGAAACTCATCAATCGTTAACATTATCCATCCCTTACACCCAGCTCAATTCCTCCACAGCGCGAACCAACTCCAGTTGGCCCTGAACCATGCGATAGATGACGTCATACCCTTCCAGACTTTTAGGCCTATGGCTTACGGTAATAATAGTCATCGCACGAAAATCCGAGATCAATCTTCTGTGGATTCTAATCTCCGCGTCTTCATCCAAAGCACTGGTAGATTCATCCAACATCAACACATCCGGTTCAAGCATGAGTGCCCTGAGCAAACATAGCTTCTGCTTTTGGCCGCCTGAATAGTTTGCTCCCAGCTCAGAAACCAGCCTGTCAAACCCTTCAGGGTGAGACTGAATCAACTCATCGACTTCAACTAATCGTGCACAGTCGAATAGCCTGTCGTTGAAAGCCACCGAGCCCAAGGGTGCTACGTTTTCCAGCACGGTCCCACGAAACAATACTGACTGCTGTGGCACTAGGGCCATACGGACACGTACCTGCTCTTCGCTTAAATGGCGTACATCTATTCCATTGACTCGAACACTTCCGCGCGCAGGAGAGTACACATTGACGATCAGCTTCAATAACGTACTTTTCCCGCTACCACTCTCACCAATTATGCCGACTTTTTCGCCTTGCCTGACGGTCAGATTGATACCATTCAAGATTAGCCCGCCGGCGGCACCGTGTGCAAAAGTAACATTCTTCATTTCGATCTTCTCGATCGACTTAAAGTAATGTTTACTGGCGACACGCTCGACATTTATTTTCGCAGCAAGCTCTACATAATCGAAAAAAGCTTTTCTAAGCTCTTTGATTGTATAAGCCATGCGGGCAGCGGGATGAAACACGCGACTGGCGAACATTTGAAAGGCAATCAGCTGCCCCATACTCATTTTCCCATCAAGCACCAGCGTGGCGCCTATCCATAACGTCGCCAACATCCCCATCCTTTGCATCCACATATTGAAGGAAAGCAATATGTTAGAGCGCAAGGCGGTCTTCGCAGTATGGCGAGCGCGCGCGACAATGCCGATCTCTAACTTTTTTAACGTGCGCCCTTCGCGACCCGACAACTTGATGCTTTCAATCCCATACAGCGACTCGGTCAAATCAACAGAAGGATCATTATAACCTTCATCGCGTACACTGGATTTTATCGCCCAAAAATTAAAGCCACTGATGAGCAAGACCATACCAAAGCATAACAAGGCGAGCGTACCACTGTAGCCAATCATTATGGCAAAGAATACCACCGTAAAAACCATGTCCAAGGCGTTGAACAAGGTTCCACTGAGTATCAGTGGGGAAACAATATCGGCCTTGCGTGCCATTGCCACAAGGTTGCCAACTCTACTTTCTTGGAAGAACGAGAGTGGTTTCTCAAGAATTGATTCATGGACTCTATAAGAAATGGCCGCGTCAATTTTCTTGCCCGACTCAATGGTTATCTGAATGCGTGCTATAGAAAAGGCTAGCTCGGCACAGACCATAACAATCATCAACACGCCGAACACGTACAAGGCGGACTGATTTTGATGAACGAGCACTTTATCAACAATAATCTGACTGAACAGCGGTATAGCAATAGCAAATACCTGGACTAACAAGCTGGTCGCAACTATCAACCCCACTACGTTCAGACTGCCGTATTTTTTTACGATGTCAAACAGATACGTTGAGCTGAATCTTTTTTCAAACGTCAGCGCTTCACCCGTCCAAGTCTCATACAGCTCAACGCTTGATAATGTGATCGGCATCGAAGGAAGTCGGGCCTGGAACAAATACGCAAGGTCTTTTTCCTGCCTCACCAGCACGCAGGGTCCGTAGGTAGGGTGATCAATGACTACCGGACGACTTAGCGCACTATTTTTGTCAACGATGATGTCTTTCGACTTATAGCGAAGATGCCTGCTGGCATTCAGGTAAAACGTTTTGCCAGTAGTTTTACAATCGCCCAATTCTCGCAGCAAAGAACGGGGATCGATGAAAACCCCTTGCAGGCTCAGGTAAAAGCAGAAATTCAATGAGGCTTCTTCCATGAACAAATGCGTCCGACACATCGAATGATAATGGTTCGCACTCTATCACCGGAAACATCTTGAAATACATTTTCTTAATTATGGACCCCTCCGAACCAATAGCTATTCGCTATCAGTCAGGGGTGAAAATGCTGGTCGAGATTAGGTAGGCATCAGGCTCAGTACGAATTCCTTGAAATATCGATTTTCATAGAATCTGCCGCCAGGAGACTACGATTGCAAAGCGGTATGAAATCCCCGCTGTCGCCTTAGATTTGGTCACCCACATTTTCACGCAAATCCGTCGCAGCAGGGCTCACGGGCTGATGATTGCCTAATGTCCAACCTCGCCCTTTGAGAAATTTGCTCCGGCGCGGCCTGGCGAGATATGCCGGAGCGTGTCGGCCCTTGGTCAACGATGTACTAGCGCTTTCGCGATTGGCGTAATTGCGGCGCTTTCGATCAGATGTTCAAGAGCCCGATTGAATGAGCAACACTTGATTGATCTGGAAGGCTTGATGATCGGTCCCACTGCCGTGCGTGCAATCCGAGCCTCGTCAGGCAGCGGAAAAAAGGGGCCTGAAGAACCGAAAGACCACCCACTTGCACGTAGCCGGGGGCGGGGGCGGGGGCGGGTTACGCCAGGAAACGGCGTTGCCCATCGCTGAAAGACTGCATGAGTGAATGCTGACCCAACGCGAACTTGTGCCCGAGGGCTCGGCCACCGCCAAGGCCCGGGATTACAGCCTTAAACGCTGGGTAGCGCTGACGCGCTACCTGGAGGATGGTGCTGTGCCCATCGACAAGAACCAGGTCGAGGACTTGATCCGGACGTGGGCGCTCGGCCGCTCCAACTGGTTGTTTGCCGGGTCGCTACGCAGCGGCAAACGAGCAGCGGCATTCATGAGTTTGATCCAGTCGGCGCGCATGAATGGGCATGATCCGTATGCCTATCTCAAAGATGTGTCTAGAGAATCCGGGGCGATTCATGCTCGGCTTGCGGTATCCGCAGCAGTGGCATTCATCAATTTCGTATCGGAAACGCATCGATACCGAGAAGCTTCCGAATCGCAGAGGTGAAGAGCTTGGCAGAGCAGTCGCCTGATGGACCCGATGGGGCATTAGTCCCGGTCGGCTCGCCTCCCTTCCGACGCTAATAATGTTCCAGCCAGACGTTTCCAGATACGTCAAAAAAGCGCAGTTACGATGAATAAAACGTCGGCATGAAACCGATATTAGCATTGGATCCGAAGAAAAAATCAATTTGCCACTATCTGGGCGGCCCGCTTGTTGTTCGCAACGCAGGTAGCAACCTTGATGACCCGCGGTCAGCACCTGGCCCCGGCATGTGATTCCGATAAAGAGGCCAGCATTTGGAAACTCAGCGAGACCTCGCCCCCGAAATATCTGTATTGCGGCACAGCCTGGGTACCAGGATTGCTTGACTATTCCCGCTCACTGCCCCGCTTACCAGCAACCACCTTGGGCGGCATGTGTTGACTAGTGTTGACTTTCTGGCCATACGTGCTGATACTTTGCTGGCTGATGACCCGCTGCCGCCGATCTTTTGATGATCGGAGTAGGTTTAAAATCGACCTGGCGGTGGGACCTGATAGCTGAAGATTACTAGGATCTCGACAGCGAGTCGCATGCAGGCGACTGACTCACGCTACGTCAAGATGACTGCCTCATTTGCGCCCTAGTATTCCTGACCCCTGCAAAAAGCAACTACAGATATCACCCCTTAGGCACGTGCCTAAGGGGTCTATTTTGCTTATGGGGATCAGCTATGGAAAAGTCAGCCTACTTCGACGAAGTTGTTCGCATCGCCTCTAGTACTATTCCCCCTGGAACCCCCTACGTTACGGCCGCCGCGCTTGGAATGCACCTGCGCAAAGCTCACCCCTCCGTAGACTGGAAAACCTTCGGTTTCAAGAGCATGTCGGGGCTGCTGACTGATCCCTACCTTAGCTCCAAACTTCAGATTGTGAAGACAGAGAAAGATGCCTTAGCCGTCACTGTCATCTCCAATAATTCTCAGATCCCGACTCCTCATGTCGAGACCTACAATCCGCTGCGCAAAGCTGTCTGGGAAGCGTTCACGCTCCCATCACCTCCTGGGCGCCGCTTCTTCAACCGTCTAACGGGCGCCATCAGAATCGGCCTCGATGCTGCTCCCACGCCAGCAGATGACTGGGTCGAACTGGAGAAGATCGGCTTACTCGAGCAGAAAAGGTGGGCCGAGTGTTTTATCGAGGAACAGCTCAAAGATTGTTCTTGTGCGGATGACGCGAGAAACCTGGTCTCTCTGCCCACATGGCACCCGCATCAGTTTGGGCTGGAACTGGAAAGTCTCAGCGAAGGGCTGATGCGCCAATGGAACCTGTACAGGTCAGCTCGGGTGTCTGCCTTCGCCAAGAAATGGCTCGCCGATAAAAATCTTCCAATTCACTGGGCGTTTCAAACCAAATCTGAAATCCCAGAACCGGCACAGCCTGAAGCGGTAGCAATGGCTGCGCAGCAGTATCTTCTGCACTCTCCGGAAGAAACCAAACGTGTAATCCTCGCAGCACTCAGCCAGATGCCTGTTGAGCAACTGCTCGAAATCCCTATCCCCCCTCGCTTGATCCTTTCTGCCCTGTCCTCTGCAAAACCGCGCTAACGGAGGAGCGAAGCAGGAGGACATACGATGACTTCACTGTACATAGGATTCCCAAAGAACTGCTTTCTCGACGGTAGCAACGATATCGGTGCCACAGTCGCGCGCTTGGGCAATGCTTTTCCCGACGTCACAATCAAGCATGTCGTCTACGACGATAGTTACTCTCTGAACATTCTCAATTTCAGTTCGATGGTTGGCCAGAAACCGGGGCCTGTGCTGCTGTTGCAGCCCCTCAAAGCTACAGTGCTCGATCGTATCCGTGTTCGCTTGGCTGTAACTGTCCCCGTGGCAGCACCTACCATAGCCAGCGAAGCCGAGTTGCACGAAGCCGTGACCTCGGTTATCGACCATTTTACAAACGGTGAGCCGCTGGTAGCCGTGGACATCATCGTCGCGCTGCTCGTTATGGCAAAGCTTGAGGCAAATCACATGTGGGCCGGCAATGCCAAGGGTTACATGTGGGCAGCCGACATACCCAAAGGCCGGGGCGTCGACGAGAAGTACAAAGATCGTACACCTCACGTGCTCAACCTGCTGTACCAGCACGACCTGTTGGTCAAAAAGCCAAGCCAGGGTAAATCCAAATTCGCCCTTAACGATCAATGCCGGACAAACATCTACGAAGTTCTCAGGGACAGAAAGCTACCTCGGGAGGTGGAGCGCTTGCTGCAGCGCCATCCGACATTGGAATCAGTTAGAAGCCTGGATGCGCTTCCCGACTATGAGGTTTCGCGATGAATCCATTATTACCGTTGAGCCGGTCTCGCCAAGTTGCGGACAGAGTTCAGCGCAGTCCCAGGACGTCTTGACGTCTGCAATTGAGAGGGTACGCCGTTGAAGATGACGAACATAGAACTGTTGCACCAGAGCATGCTCTGTCAGCTGGATCAGTACGGAGAAGCGATCGAACACCAAAGTTTTCGCAGCCAACATGGTGCAGTGGAGTTCGAGTGCATCTTTTCCACCAGCGAACAAACCTACATGCTTTCGATGGCCAGCAGAGGTACGGAGCAACAGCCGATTGCCGAGTTTTTCTTGTTCAAAGTCAGCAAAAGCTACGAAATCTCGAGTTTTTTCGAAAACGATGACTACAGGCGGCTCGCAGCATTGCTGAGGACGCGCAACGGCGGCACTTTTCGTGCTCTAAATCCGAACGACTTTCTGGCGCAACTGAACACCAACACCCCAACCGTGGCGAATCATGCCGCAACGCCGGATCTAACGACCCGGCTGGAAAACAGACCCGACATTACTGAAGAGCAGGATAAGCCCTACTTCAGTCATTGGAGACGACCAAATCGGCGAGATAACGGGACGCCAGGGCAGGTGTCACCGGAAAATCGACGCAAGACCGCCATGATCAGCGCAGCCGCTCTCGCCTACAGCGACCGGATAGGCAAATCCTCTTGCTGGAGCCCGATCCCAACCAAAGTAAATTGGCGAGAACAGGGTTGACTCCAAAAAGCATCGTGAGAGCGAGGAATGAGGGTAAATCTGTCACGCCGGCTTGGGAATCAGATCAGGGCGTAGACGTTACGTTGCCCGTTTCCATCCAGCGACCCGAACAGCAATAGCAAAATGGGTTGCTGGCCATCAATGCATCATGGATGCGCACCGGAAGATTGCAAGATCGCACGATTACGAACGCAACAACCTGTACCTAATCGGCTGCGCATTCGCCAACGACTCTGAGTTGCTGGTACCCATCCCGTGCTGGCGGATCTTTGTATCTATTGCGGTAGATACGGTGACGATAGACAACATAATGTTTGGCTTGGCCGAACAGCCTTGATCCCTTAAGACCGGAGTAAGTTTTGTCTCAACGTTTAAGAAGGATCATGCCTCGTGACAATTTATGTACCACTCATGACGGCGACGCAATCCTACATGTTCACGGTACGGTGGTCGTGTGGTGGTATGAACGCATTCAGCGCAACCCAGACGCTCAGACCATACCCATGGTAGTTGTCATATTCCGGTTTCTGGATAAGGACGATCGACTGGCCGGAGTGACTCAAGTTTCAATCGGTGTAAGTCGGATGGGGAGCTTTCGCATCGGCACGATCTGGAAAGACGGCAAATGCATCGCTGAAACCGATTTCGGTGATACGCAAGAATTTTCGGTCGATTTCACGGACGGCGCATGGTCATACCTGAGTGTCACGGGAAAACATGATTTTCCGTATTTCAAGCAGGATCATGAACTCCGTAGCTTAAAGACCGATAGCGTAGTCTGCGATCTGCTCAATTTTCCGTTACCAAACGAAAAAAACCTGCTTATCCCATGTATCGACTTTCTTTACCGATGCTATGGGACGACATCTGACATGGCCAGAATCCTCGTGACTTACGAGTGGTCAGACGTGCTTGAGAAGCTGTACGCGTCTTTTGAGGAGGAAGACTCAGAGACATGGACTGTTAGTCCTCATCCGGATGTCGAGGATAGCGATGCTCTTTTCTTGGCAACCCTGCGATATAACGCGAAGGCAGAGCTTGCTGCCAAAAATCTGTACGCACAAATCGATAATGCGCTCGGACACGGCATTCATGAAACAAGTCTAAAGGTCGCTCCATGGTTCGAGGGGCCGGCTAAAGTCAGTGCGCGCGGGCGCTGGATCAATAATGGCCGGACATTTCTGAGCCTGGAAGTCACTGGAATGAGCGAGCCGCTGCACCACTCATACAACATTCGCCGAGACAAACGGTTGAATAATGGTCCCGAGCGGGCAGAGCCCGCGGCACATCTAACAAGAATAATCGTTGATATCCCGAAGCCTCAGGATCCTTTTCCCGTTACTGATAAAATTGAACCGGGGAGGAACGCAGGGTCCTGGGGCAAACCAGATCCGTCGTTTGCCAGACTGGGTCCCGCTTGCCCATTCACTCGTACATCCGTCGAACGCCGCTATTTGAAGAAAGAGACAGTGACTATACGAGTTGAACCTCCTTCTCTTTTCTCGACTGGGGATCCTCAAGGAACACCTAACGGTGTCAGCCATATCGTCCATCACGCCAAACGCGTTACTGGCGACGGCGGCATTCTCGGAGAGCTTTGGGCAGAGCTTCAGTATCTGAAAGACGTGTACCCAAGCTTTACCAGCTTGGCGTGGTATTCAGAAGCGCAAGGCTTTATCCAAGGCCCCGAATTCAGGCTCTACACTCTCGAATCATTCGACGCAGAAGACGATGTGGAAGATGGCGCAAGGAGGTGGCTGCGGTACATCGATAACGCTACTCGGCTGCGCGGCCTACTGCTCATCCAGGCGGTTATAGATGGGAAAACGATCTACCTTTTCGAGCTACAACGCAAAAAGAAACGCCAAGGCAAGGTGTTCAAAGACGAACAAATCTCCGGCCTGGCTATCAACGTTGACGATCCGGAACAGGCGCGAGAAGTAATCTCCAAGGTCTGCGACCAAATTCGGAATGCGATGGGCAATTTTGCCCGATTGGAAAATCTAGGTGTTCCACCCAACATTTTCCGCCACTACAGCCACAACGGAACTTTCGCGGCAGGCCTCACCCTGCGCAAAGCCCTCGAGCCGTTCGGTATACATCTGCCCCTTCTACAGCGAGACAAAGGTTTGCATGCAGCCAAGCCAATCCTGGATGCCCGATTGCGTTGACCACCAATCATTTGCATCGGATCCGAGCGGACGCGATGACCATTGTCTAGGGGATTCAAAGCGTCAAGGTATCTCCCACTCCTGCATTGACGAGCGCGTAATTGCAAGCTTGGCTATTCACCCTAGTTGATTACATGAACGCACCATCACTGAGTGGCTCCATGCTTCGTTGATCAACGCAAGGGTAGCGCTGCAGTGCTAATGCATAGCTACCGATTGTATATTCGGATATACACCAAAATCGATACGCCCTCTGCCTGATCGAATGGAACGCAGAGCAGGCCGTCGTCATCACCGGTCGCCGGGTCGCCGGGTCGCCGGGCTCAATAACCATACCGCCTAAGGCGATGTACACGTTGATTTCGCCTGGGCCGTCCTTATAAGGGCGGTATAGATTAAGGACTCGACGCCCTAGGCGTCGGAGCCAAGTCAGCAGCGAGCATCTTTTTTTCTTTAGCGCCGTTCGAGCCGAACAGGGCCCTGCGCATTTCTTCTTAAGTCAGAACTGAGCCATCGCTCAAATCTGTTTATGGATTCATTGTCACTCAGCTTCAATTTTAGCAGGCGTCGGTTTGTGCTCAGGGCTGGGTACCCAGTAATCTTTTCGCTTCAGCGTCACTCTAAAACCTGACTGACCTTGGAATGACTGGTGACGGTAAACCACTGTTTTTTTGTTCACGCTCACCACTCCGTGCAAGAGCATCAAAGTAGTCTTGATCCAAGCACGTTCGAACGCTTCCCCTTCGCCTGCACGTTGGTACAACTCGAACAGCTCAGATTCTAACTTTTTCGTACGAGCACGAGCCTTGGCCAACACATCAACTTCAGCCAACAGGCTAGAGCCATGAGTCCGGTTCAAATAACCGATGAATCCTTGGACGGCGGCGGCCTGCCCGGGGGTGTGGGTCAGATAGGCAGTCACTGACTTTTGAGTGGGCAATATGTCGAATGTCGAAGATGTGGAGGCGAGCAAATTGACGGCAGCTCTCAACGAAATGCGCACAGATCGGGTCGTCGTGCGCCCTTCTGCTTGCTTCGTCTGTAGAAAAGCTCTGTAACCCACCAGGGCCTCGGCAGCCACTCCAGCAGGAACCGCCTCAATCATCCCATCGATTCGACGTTTATCGGAATGCTCTTCTCGCATAAAGGCGTCAGGTTCCACGCCATACCGGACCTTGAGCCACAGCATGGGCGTCTGCAATCTGCGCAACCCGTCAGCGTCGAAGTGGTTGAGCAACGACACGTAGGACGGTACACCCGCTTGGTGCGTTTCCAGAAAGCTGAAGAAGATGAGGTAGTTCTCAAGCTTCAACGTGGCTTTGTGTGGCCCCATTTCGCTTTTCAGCCAGCGGCAAAAATCGGCAAATCGCTGACGCGTTAAGGCATGTTCGAAGCTTTCGACAAGTATCGCAGACCGTTGGCCGAAGCTTCTCTCCCAACTACAGTTCTCGCATTCTTTGCCTCGTCCAGCAGGCATAGGCTTTTCGCAGGTTTGGCACAGGCTTTCGCCTACCTCAGAGCAACGCTTGCAGCGACTGCGGCCATCCGGCGCTTCGATCAGAAATCTGTGACGTCTGCAATCTGGGCACGTGGCGGCACCCTCCCGGGCGCATTTTGGACAGCACCTAAGATCATGGTCAGCATTCAGCACACGCGTCAGACGGGTCGACGGCTCACCACACTTCTCACAGGGCTCAGGATCCGAGTAATAATGAGCACAACTGCTGCACGCCGGACCTTGCTCCGTCATCACCCCTATCGGTTTACCGACTTTGGAGCATCGAACGCAAGGTGCCGCAGATTCGCAACGCCGGCATATGGCCTTCTCGTCAAAGGTAAGTATAGGCAACCTGGCATGGTTGCCACAGGCCGGGCAGAGTCTGCGCTTGAACAAGCGCGCATAGCAGGTACTACAAAACGGACGCCCTTTATAGACGCGATGCACTTTTTTACCGATGCAAAGGCATTCGTTTCGAAGCCTCCGGACTGGAGGTGTTGCCTCTGTCATCGCTGAAACTTCCTGAGCAAGCGGTTCCATCTCATTAAGACGCTGGAGGGGGGACGAGGCGAACCTGAATGGAGATGTCCACCTCGGCCCTGTCGGGAGACTTTCAGTACCGTCGCAAGCTGGGCAAGTGCAAAAGGCAATCGGCCTGACTGCGGTATCAGAAGCGAACGCCTGATTTCTTCCTGGACGGCGGCACTAATTAGCTTGTCTGGCCCTGCCTGGATCATTTTCCATACATTGGAGAGCAAGCTCGCGCGCTCCCCAGGGGCGAGATATTCAAACGGTAACCCAGTGGGCGGGGGGTGCAGCGTTTCCACACTAACGTCCAGTTTATCGAAAAAGTTTGAGATGCACGAACCAGGGTCGCGTGCGGCGCAACGCAATACGCCAAGCATCCAGTGGGCGAGTTCAAACCACTCACTTAGATTCAGTCGAGAGTTGCCGTATGGCAGCGTAAGCCCTCCGAAAAGAGAATCGGTGGATGCTTGAAAAGACATTGCACTTGCAAGCGATCGCCCCACAGGCGCCGAACACAGCTCATAGCCACACCGGTGACAACGGCCGATATTTTCTTGAGGGGGGCCGATCAGTTGTGGGCATAACGGGGCATGACAGCGATCGCAGCAATCCAACAGAGCTACCTGATGGATAGGACAGCTCGTATGCCACGCACATCGGTCCTGAATACGGTAATACGGTTCACGCTGGGCAAAGCACAAGGGACAGTATTGCAAACCTCTGCATCTTCGGCGGTTTCTAATGCCCAGGCAGAGAAGCCAAGGAGCAACGCCATGCGGAAACATTGTTTCCCCAGCGATGGACTGGTGCACGGCAGTCAACGTCGAAGCATTCAGCGCCTCTGTCGTCATACCGGATAACCTACCCAACGCAACTGCGTGCTCAGCGCTCAAACTCCGGTCAGGGTCGATACTCCAGATCCGATATCCGGGCCATACGTTGTTGGTTAGAACTAGCGGTTCGCATCCATGCTTGAGCGCGCACCTCACCAACCAAGAAGAAATGATCTCGTCATCGAGCAAAGGCGGTACGAATGGCCATACCGCATCTACAGGGTACGTACGCGCACGCCATCGGCACTGGTTGGGCGCATCCATGAGTTTTTCTCGAGAAGCGAGCGGTCGATAACCTCAGAGCCAGTTCGGATGGCCTCTTTTGCGCACTCGCGGAGCAAGTATTCAATATTCCCGGTGTTCCCCCCCGAAATACGATGGATCACGGGGGTGAGCTCCGGACTGAACAACCTGGACGGCTTTTTAAGCGGAAGCACCGATTCAAAGGATTTGAGGAACCGCTGCAAATCCGCATTGGCGGTCCACTCGGGCAGCGCAACAACTTCAAATCGACTGGTGTATTGCGGATCGAGCATCAGCAGTTGCAAAGCCGTTCGCGTGCCGACCAATACCAGCGGGATGTGCAAGGTATTCGAGAGCATCTTGATCTCATTCATCACATCCATCGCCTTTCGAGGAGTGCCGTTGTTCGCGGTATGGATCTCATCGACGATTAGCATGCGTGTTCGGGCTTTACGCATTAGATGCAACGCTTGGTCTCGGAGCTTGGAAAGCACTGCAGCCGGGTTGTGAGGCGCCCAGAACTCGCGAAGGATAGCGCTGTAGAGTTCTCGCTCGTCAGGCTTATGAATTTCTATGTAGATGACGGGACGAACACTGACTGCGTCGTCGCTGACATAGGGCGTGCCGGTAGTGTTCTTGAACCGCGTGACCACCGACGTCTTGCCAGAGTTGGACTGGCCGACCACTAACAAGTTAGGCATCCGTGTTCGATCAGGTACTCGCAGCAAACCATCGAGAATCGCCCTTAGCTTGGTTGCCGCCTGGTACTCAATCCAACGAGACTCTTCCAGAAAATCGAGACGCTCTAGATCTGTCTTAAGCATGACCTCTTTGAACTGTAGGGCGATGTGCGCGTAGTCGGTCACCAGACATCTCCAAACGTTTCAACATCATCGATCGCCAGCAATCCTGGAACAACCACAGGTATCGGGAGCCACTGGGACCTCCGGCTTAGGTTTAGCGGGCGTGCTTTGCTTGGCATTGTTGGTACGCTTCTGGGTGCTCTTACGTGCCTGCTTCGTTCGAGCTGCCGCTTCGAGTTCTTGCTGACGGTTTTCCTCGATCAGACGCTCGATGAGTTCATGGTCCACAGCGTCCCGACCCATTTGCTTCGCTTTTTTCTTCGCAGCGACATACTCACTCACCGTGACGCCGGCGTAGCGACCACGTAGGATCGGGATCTCGAAATACTCTCGCAGGCCAGGGTCAAAGAACCAAATGCGGTTGATGTCCCGCGGATCACGACGAAACAGGAACTTGCGAGGAGTCTTGGTCACTGGATCAAGTGCCCCAACATATGGGCGTAGTGCTTCTGCGTAGTACATCGCGTCCATTTCAACGCCATCTGGGCGGATCGTGCGACGAGCCGATGGCAGAAATTCAAGCTGGAAAGCCCAAGGGTCTGCAATGCGAGGCGGGAGCGGCAGCAAAGCATTGTTCTCCTTATCACCGAAAAATGCGGTGTTCCATTTGTGAGTCGGCGAGCAGTCAATTTCCTCGTGATACTTGTTGTTGTAGATAATGATGTTCTTGACCAGCCGCTCCTCATACTCGGCAAAGGTATAGGTCGACTTCTCGTCCGAATCATATTCACTGCGTTCAACGGGGTTGCTGAACGTTGCGCCTTTGTCTTTCTTGGCTATACCCGCAAAAGTACCCATCAACCGCTCGATATGTCCGCCCCAGTGCGGTTTCTTCTTGGGTCTGAATTCACGTTTGATCTCGTGAAGAATGCACGACTGGACGAGGCTGTGAGTACGGAAGTCCGCGCCGTTATCACTGTGCAGTGTGCCCATCTTGCCCCAAACGGGCCACGTGGCATCCACGTTGTGATGCGCGAGCCACCGCTCTTTGGGCAAGATGGAGTGAACGAGACACATTGCAACTGACACCGCCGAGGGCGCATCCATCGAGAAGAAATACCCGGTGACCATCCGCGTGTACACGCAAATGGCAAGAGTTAGCCACGGGCGTCCAATCGGGCGACGATGTACGTCGTCGACGAGTATCACATCCATTGGCGTGTGATCGATCTGAACGATTTGCAGCGGATATTCGGTATGTAAGCCACCTGGACGCGGATCATATTTGTTCCCCGCCAGCTCCTTATCGCCGCGCTTGCGCAGACGGATATGAATAGGGATTTTGTTGATTCTGGCTTGAACCGTCGTGATATTGGGTGGCTGCAGTCTCAAAGCCTTGCAGCGCTTGCGGATCACCTCGTTCGTCGCCTTGACGTTTGGTTTCTGATCGGTGAGGTAGAAATCCTTAAGCGCTTCTCCGATGACAGCTTCAACCGCGTCGGAAATCCGGGGCCGCCCTTTACTCCATCCACGTTTAATGGGAACAAGAGCGATGACTTCTCCTTGTTCTTTATAGCGCCGCAACCAACGATAGACCGTGACCGGATCAACGCCCGCGGCCTGTGCACGCTGTTCAACCACGCTGCGGGACTGACCTTCTATACCCAGCAGAGGAGAGATGACGGAGTAGCGCTGCTGCGCAACGGCCCACTCTTCTGCGCCCAGTTCTTCGAGATCGTAGTCTGCGTATGCGCCTCTGATTTTGCTGCCTAGGAATGGTTTGAGTTCCGCAATCGGCATCACGGAGGCTCGCCCACTTTCCACATTGATTCCAAGCACAGACTCAAAATCGAGCACCTGGGTTATTCGAAAGGTCTCCTTTTGATGACAGACCAATCCCCCAGGCAAGACGTTTACCATCGAGCGGTCAAGTTTGGTGCCGCGAGGCACATCGCTGGACTGTTCGCTCATTGCGGCACCATGACTTCAAGTGAATCGCCCAAGAGTTCTGAGATGTCACAGTCGAGGCGTCGAATGGCGATCAAATGGAAGATATGGGATTTCCCTAATGCCTCTGCACCGTTGAAATGAAGCGCCACAAGGTACTGCACTGTTGTGATTCCCATGAACGAGACAGTACGGATGATCGCGTCCAAATCTACCTCTTCGTAGTCAGCCCTTTTGAAGCGCTCCAGATATTGAATGTTTCTCAGAGACTGTCCTCGGATCCGCGACTCATCGTAGATATGAAAACTCCATCCTTGCTGCTTGGCATAACGCAGCGCTGCCTTCCACTTCGGAAGCGAATCGCGCCACGACTTACGCCAGTTCTCCTCAGGTTTAACCTCGACAAGCATCGGGCTCTGCCGAGTGTGCGAATGAAACCGAACGAGGAAGTCAGGGGTGTATGTATAGGAACGACCATTGCGCGCAACAAAATTCAGCTGAATAGGTTGGGCTACGGCAGACATTACATCCCTCCTAAAATCCATGCGACTGAGAAAGTCACGTTCGAGGCCGGACTCAAACGCAACGCCTTCTCCGCGGAAAGCGAACACTCCAGAGAGGCTGCGCGTCGTAGATTTCACGCGTCGGGCAACGGAAAACGGGTGCTGGTTGCAGCTATTGCTATCCATAACAGACCTGGTTGCACGTATTAATTGGTTTCGATTGCATCAATTGTGGGGGTAATCATACGGTAGAATGCGCCCTGCGCCCGAAATGCGTTGCATCAATTTCCAAATGTCACAGTGGTAGTCGACCGCAACCCGGAGAAATTACCCTCGCCCACCACGGAGTGCTGTTCCTCGATGAATTACCTGAGTTTGATCGCAAGGTGCTGGAAGTGCTGCGTGAGCCGTTGGAGTCGGGACACATCGTGATCGCAAGGGCTCGCGATCGTGTGCGTTTCCCGGCGCGTTTCCAGTTAGTGGCTGCCATGAACCCGTGCCCCTGCGGCTATTTGGGCGAACCCACGGGCCGTTGCCGGTGTTCCACGGAGCAGATTCAGCGTTACCGCAACAAGCTGTCCGGCCCGCTGCTGGACCGGATCGACCTGCACTTGACCGTCGCCCGCGAAGCCACCGCCCTCAACCCCGGCCCACAGACCGGCGACGACACCGCCAGCGCTGCCTTTCTCGTCGCACAAGCCCGGGAGCTGCAACAGAAACGCCAGGGCTGCGCCAACGCCTTTCTCGACCTGCCAGGCCTGCGTCAGCATTGCGCGCTGTTGCCCGCCGACGAAACCTGGCTGGAGACTGCCTGCGAACGCTTGACCCTGTCCCTGCGGGCCGCGCACCGCCTGTTGAAAGTGGCACGTACGCTGGCGGATCTGGAGCAGGTCGAGGCTATCGGCAGGCATCATCTGGCTGAAGCGTTGCAGTATCGGCCGTCGAGCAATTGATCAGAAGACTCTGAGCTTGTCGGCAATCTGTAGAGCGAATTTCTTCGCGATGCGGTGTGCCAGTTACCGAAGATGCTGGATGTGCTGGCCACTCGCGAATGAATTCGCTCCCACGGCTTTGTATGGACCTCGGGCACTGGTCTTAAAGCTTCATCCCCACCGCCAACCGGTTGAAGGCGTTCATCAGTGACGCGGCCATGGTCAGGTCGGAAATCTCGGCGTCGGAGAAGTGTGCTTTCAGCGGTTCGTACACGTGATCAGGTGCGCCCTTGTCGCTGACGTAGGTGAGCGTCTCGGCCCATTCCAGCGCCGCACGCTCGCGGCCATCGAACAGCTCGCTGACGCGCCAGCCTGCCAGGCAATCGAGCTTGGTCTGTGGCACCCCGGACTCGCGCAGGGTTTGCGAATGCATGCCAAGGCAGTAGGCGCAGCCGTTGATCTGCGAGATGCGCAGGTACACCAGTTCAAGCAGCGGAAGACCCAGCGGGCTCTCCGACAGCGCATTGCTGGCGGCGACCAGGCCTTTATAGGCGGCAGGCGACAGGGAGGTAAACGGCAGTCTGAGTTGGCTCATGGTGAAACTCCTGTGTAGAGATAAACGAATCAGTTACGAACGAGACGGTTGAAAAGCGGTTCCAGCGCCAGCCGGTTGCGGGCCTCTTCGAGCGCAGCAGCGACGGTCTCCTCACCCAGCACCAGCCCCTGGAGGTAGGTGAAGTGCAGGTCAAACAACCCCAGGGTGTTCAGGGCATAACGCAGGTAAGCCGTGAGGAAATCCGATTGCCGCGCCCGTTCGCCACGATGAAACCCGCCAGAGCCGACCACGATGTAAACCGGGCGGTCGGCCAGCAAACCCGCCTTGCCGTCGGGCCCGGCACTGAACGTGCGCTGGATGCGCAGAACGTAATCGATCCACAGCTTGAGCGCCGCAGGCAGCGTGAAGTTGTGCATGGGTGTGGCGATGAGCAAGACGTCGCTGCGCTCCAGCTCACGAATCAGCCCTTCCGAGACCTCGAAAAACGGCGAGTCGAACGGTGTATCAGTGGTCAGGGCGCGAGCGTAGTCGATCCCCAGCGGAGGCAACGGCTGGCCGCCCAGGTCGCGCTCTACCAGCTCCAGCTTCGGATACCGGTGCCGCAACGACTCCACCAGCTCAAGGGCCAACCGGTTGGCGTGGGAAACCCAACCCTGGGGGCTGGCATTGATCAGCAGCACATTGCTCATTCCTCACTCCCCGAGCGAAGGCTCTGGGTAAAGTGCATGCCACGGGCCAGCAGCCCCTGGCGGAAGTAGAAGCGCTGGGCCAGCGGCATATGCAGCCCGGTATCCAGCACAAAATGATCGCATCCGCGCTGGGTCGCCTCGTCGCGAACGGCGCTCAGTAGTTGGGCACCTAGGCCGCCACGCTGCAGATCGGGGCTGACGACCAGATCATCGACGTAGATGAAGTGCCCGTAGAGCAGGTTTTCCAGCGAGCGATAACCGGCCAGCCCGACCACCCGCTCGTCGTCCCATGCGGCCAGTAATCTGTAGCCCTGCACGGTCTGCCGTGCCAGTTGTGCGGCATAAGTGACCGGATCCTTGAGATGAGGGCGCAACACGCGCATCAGGTCGAAACTGGCCTGAAATGCTTTTTCATCTTCAAGGTGCTGAAGTCGGTAAGCCATGTTTGTCGCCCGTTGTCTGGAGATGGGCTCACTTTAGGCCAGCGATGACATAAGCTATAGGTCCAAAAAGTGAACAAACGACTAGGCCATGCCCCTACCCTTTGAATTGGACCGCAGCCATACAGCGCCGATCTATCGCCAGCTTTACCAGCGCTTTCGTGAAGCCATTGCCGACGGGCGCTTGCAACCGGGCAACCGGGTGCCTGCGGTTCGGGCCCTGGCAGCCGAGCTGAATCTGGCCCGGGGCACGGTGGAGGCGGCCTACCAATTGCTGATCGGCGAGGGTTATCTCGTTGCTCGCGGGCCGGCGGGCACCGTGGTCTCGCCGCAACTGGCGCCCAAGTTTTCACCCCAGCCACGCGCAGAAACCACCACGACGACTTATCAGCCAATCCACTCACGGGCCCTGCCGATTCCCCTACAAATGGGCCTGCCCGCACTGGATGCCTTCCCGCGCAAGCTGTGGGCGCGACTGCTGGGCCGTCAGTTGCGTCAGGCCGGGCTCGACGGGCTCGTCTATCCCGAGGCGCGCGGCCATGCGCCTTTGCGAGCAGCCATCGCGACCTATCTGGGGATCTCGCGGGGCATCACTTGCCGCCCGGAGCAGGTGTTCGTCTGTGCAGGTTATCGCGCATGCCTGGACCTGATCGCACACACGCTGATGCACCCAGGCGATGCGTGCTGGCTGGAGGAACCCGGGTATTTCATGGCCCGGAATGCACTGCAGGAAGCGGGCGCCACGCTGGTGCCGGTCCCGGTGGATGAACAGGGGCTTGATGTCGCAGCAGGCATCGCCCGTTCGCCTGAGGCGCGCTTCGCGGTGGTTACCCCCACTCATCAGAGCCCGCTGGGGGTGTCACTGTCCCTGCCGCGCCGGCTGGCACTGCTGGACTGGGCCAACCGCCACGGCAGCTGGATCATCGAGGACGACTACGACAGCGAATACCGCTATCAGGGCAAACCGCTGCCTGCCCTCAAGAGCCTCGACGAACATGGCCGGGTGCTCTACACCGGCACGTTCAGCAAGGTGCTGTTTCCAGGTTTGCGCCTGGCTTATCTGGTGGTGCCGCCCGGTCAGGTGGATGCGTTCACCCGCCAGGCAGATCGCCTGCACAACCATTGCCCCCACCTGCTACAGGCGACGGTCACGGCCTTTCTCAACGAAGGCCACTTTGCGCGCCACCTGAAGAAAATGCGCAGCCTGTATGCCCGACGCCGCCAATGGCTGGTGGACGCGCTGCACCAGCAGTTCGGCGAACGCCTGCAAATCAACCCCCAGGCCGGGGGCATGCACCTGGTGGCGGGCCTGCGCGAGGATGACGTTGAGCTGGCCCACCGCGCCCAGGCCGCCGGACTCGCCGTCCAGCCGCTGTCGCAATGGTATCTGGAGGATGCTTTGAAGCATGGCCTGATGCTGTGTTTCACCAACATCACCAGTGCCGAACAGGCGTCGGCGCTGGCGCTGCGGCTGGCTCAGGCGGTGCATCATCAGTCGTCAGAGCGTTGATGGGAGTCGAGCTTGCGCAGAACGGGTACGAGCGTGGCTTGCCCGCGATTGCGGTGTATCAGTCACTAGTAAGGTCTCCGGACTGCCGCCTTCGCGAGCAAGCTCGCTCCCACTGGATTTGTGCCGGTTACCGACTCTGACCTGAATACAACTTCAGTGTGGGAGATTCACCGCCGTCCAGACGCCGCAGTATCGCGCAGCAAACACGGCCCCCTGTAGGAGCGGACTCGTCCGCGAAGACGTCGGCACAGGCGATATCTTCCGCGCCTGAGACATCGCTTTCGCGGACGAGACTGCGCGTCCCGGTCGCTCCTACAGTAGATTTTCGTCGTCTGAAATCATCAGTTAAGTCAACGAATTAAATTTTGTTTGATAAGAGCGAATTCATTCGCGATTCGGTGTGTCAGGCACCAAATATGTTGTATGTACTGGCCTCTCGCGAATGAATTCGCTCCACACCATGAATCACCTCACCGAAACCGATCCACCTCACGCTGCAGCTCTGCCGCCAGAGCGTTCAGTTCCTGGGCCGTAACCGCCAGGTTGGAGACCACTTCCCGCTGTTCGGTGTTGGCCAGGGCGATGCTTTGCAGGTTGCTGCTCAGCAGTGTCGCGGTGTTGCTCTGTTCCTGGGTCGCGGTGGTGATAGCGGCGAATTGTTGGCCAGCGGATCGGCTTTGTTCGTCGATTTGCGCCAGAGCGGCAGCGACCTTGGCGTTGCGCGACAGGCCTTCCTGCATCAGCGCGTTGCCGTGTTCCATGGTGTTGATGGCATTGCCGGTTTCCTGCTGGATGCTGGCGATCATGCCGGAAATCTCGTCGGTCGCCTGACGGGTACGGGACGCCAGGTTGCGGACCTCATCAGCCACTACGGCGAAACCGCGTCCTTGCTCACCGGCCCGGGCCGCCTCAATGGCGGCGTTGAGCGCCAGCAGGTTGGTCTGTTCGGCAATCGAGGTGATGACGCTGACAATGCCGCCGATTTCCTGCGAGCGCTGGCCCAGGGTGTCGATGACCGTGGCGGTGCCTTTGAGCGATGTGGCGATCTGCTCCAGAGAGGCCGATGCCTCTTCCATTGAGGTACGACCGATTCGCGTCTGCTGGGCGTTTTCCTGGGCCAGGCGTTCGGTGTTACTCATGTTGTCAGCGATGTTCAGTGACGTGGCGCTGAACTCTTCCACCGCGCCGGCCATGCTGGTGATTTCACCGGACTGCTGGTCGATCCCTTCATAAGCACCGCCGGACAAACCGGACAATGCCTGGGCCCGGCCGCTGACTTCCTGGGCGGCGGTGCGAATGTGGGAAACCATGGTCGACAGCGCTTCGCCCATCCTGTTGAAGCTGGTAGCCAGTTGACCGATTTCATCGTGATTGGAAACGCTCAGGCGCACGCTTAAATCCCCCGCGCCCAGCGCTTCTGCCTGACGCACAAGGTCTGACAACGGCTGCAATTTGCTGCGCAACAGCCAGATCGCCGAGCACACGGCGATCAGCATCGCCAGCAGGCTGCCGATGGCCAGCTGGGTGCCGACGCTCCAGGTCACCGCGCTGATTTCACGTTCCGGCATGCTTGCCAACACCACCCACGGACCGCCAGGGAAGGGTTCGGCAACGCTATAGAAGCCTTGTGAACCGTCGCTCCAGAACTGCCCCTTGCCCGGCTGTTTGGCGAAGTCCGCGACGGTCTTGCCCGCCTGGTCAAGAGCCTGGACGCCTGCGGGCGGCACTAGCCAGTTGTTGAGGTTGTCCAGCAATGCCAGCGAACCCGTGGCACCGATGCGGAAACTCTTCAGGTTCTCGAACTGGGCCTTCTGCGCGTCGGTGTAATCGAAACCCACGAACAAGGCAGCGATGATCTTGCCGCTGCTGTCGCGCACCGGGCTGTATTGAGTCATGTAATAACGGTCGAACAACAGGGCTTTGCCCACGTAGCCCTGCCCCGCCAGCAAACGGTCGTAGGCCGGGCTCTTGTGATCAAGCGCCGTACCGATGGCGCGGGTGCCATCCTGCTTGCTCAGCGAAGTGCTGATGCGAATGAAGTCGTCGCCACTGCGCACGAATACCGTGGCGACACCCGCCGTCATCTGCTTGAACTCATCGACTTCGGCAAAGTTGTTGTTCAGAACCTCGCCCGCCAATGACAAAGCCGGTGTCTGCATGCCCGCGACGGTTATCTGCTTGTCCGGCTGCACACTCAGGCCTGCGGAAAAACGCTTCTCGAACAGGCCGCTCAAGCGCTGCGTGCTTTCACGCAAGGTGCTGTGGAAGGTGTTGAGCTGGTCGGCCAGCAGGCGCGCCTCACTCGCCATGTGGTCTTCGCGGATGGCGAGGTTCGCGGCATCCAGTGAACGCAGTGCAAAAAGCGTACTGCCGCTGATGACCACAGCAAGAATGACGGCAAGGGCAATGCCGAGTTGGGTAGCGATTCGGGCGCGAGGTTGCGACATGACAGCTCCTGGCCGAATGACCGGACTTTCCTGATCCCGGCACACAATTCAGCAAAAAATTCGACGTGGGAAAGACTTGAGCGCTTTTGAACGAAAGGATCCTGATAATACGGATTCGGCTGACGCTCGGAATACTTGAGTCCTACACAGGGATAAGGGCTTTTTGATCGGTCAACACAGTCCCCTTGTAGGAGCGTGGCTTGCCCGTGATTGCGGTGGGGCAGTCACGGGCGATGTTTCAGGTCTGACGCCATCGCGGGCAAGCTCACTCCTACATGATCTGCACATCCGGCAATTCCATGGCCTGGACTTCTGCCTGGAGAAAATCGCTGAGGCGGCGCAAGCGTTCACCGCCGGGGCGGGTCTTGGGCCAGACCAGGTAGTAGTTCTCGCCGCTGACGACCGCCGTGCGCCAAGGCAGGCTAAGACGTTTCTGCGCGAAGTCCTCGGCGACCATCAGCAAGTCGCCCATGGAAACACCATAGCCCCGGGCGGCGGCGATCATGCCCAGTTCAAGGGTGTCGAACAGCTGGCCGCCCTTGAGCGATACCTGGTCAAGCAACCCCATGCGCTCCAGCCAGCTGCGCCAGTCGCGCCGGTCCGGTGTCGGGTGCAGGAGTTCGGCGCTTGCCAGGCGATCTACGTCCCAGGGCGGATCATCCAGCAGTGTGGGTGCCCCAACAGGGATCAGCAGTTCGGGGAACAGGTAAGTCGCCTCCCAATCCGGCGGGAAATGCCCACGGCTGAGCAGTACAGCGCAGTCGAAAGGCTCCTGCGTGAAGTCGACGCTGTCGATGTCCATCCAGGCGCTGGTCAATTGCACCTCGTTACCCACCTGAAGATGGCGATAGCGACTCAGGCGCGCCAGCAACCAGCGCATGGTCAGGGTCGATGGTGCTTTCATGCGCAGGATGCCCTCTTCCGCGCGCAGGGTATTGCACGCCCGCTCCAGTGCGGAAAACCCCTCGCGGATACCCGGCAACAAAAGCCGTGCCGCTTCGGTCAGTTGCAGGTTGCGGCCGTTGCGCTGGAACAACCGACAGGCAAAGTGATCTTCAAGGGTGCGGATATGGCGGCTCACCGCACTTTGGGTGATCGACAGCTCCTCTGCCGCCCGGGTGAAGGAACTGTGCCGCGCAGCCGCTTCGAAGGCGCGCAACGCATAAAGCGGAGGGAGACTACGAGACATTCGCCATTTTCCTCATGGGTTTCCTGATGGCAGCGATGAACACACAGTACCTCAAATCCATTGGCATGAGTTTTACTCATGCCAATGATCGGATTTATCCCTTTGTGGCAATCGTTGGAAACCCCCAGAATTGCAGGCTCATCAAAAAACTCTTATTCGAGCATCGCCATGCAACAGCCCGCCTTCAAAGAACTCTGGATCATCCTGCGCCTGGCGGGGCCGCTGATTGCATCGCAAATGGCGCACATGCTCATGGTCTTCACCGACACCGTGATGATGGGCAAGCTCGGCCCTGAGTCCCTGGCGGGTGGCGGCCTGGGTGCAGCGACCTACAGCTTCATTTCGTTTTTCTGCGTCGGTGTGATGGCCGCGGTGGGCACCCTGGTCGCCATCCGCCATGGCGCGGGCGATACCGAAGGAGCGACGCGCCTGACGCAAGCCGGGCTCTGGCTGGCCTGGGTCATGGCGCTGGTGGCGGCGCTGCTGCTCTGGAACCTTCAACCGATCCTGCTGGCGTTCGGGCAAAAGCCTGCCAACGTGCAAATGGCCGGGCAGTTCCTGCTCACCTTGCCCCTGGCCCTGCCAGGCCTGCTGAGTTTCATGGCGCTGCGCGGCTTCACTAGCGCGCTGGGTCGTGCAGGTCCGGTAATGGCCATCAGTCTGGGCGGGGCAGCCGCCAACTTCGGGCTCAACTATGCCTTCATTCATGGCTTGTTCGGCTTGCCACACTGGGGCCTGACGGGTATCGGGCTGGTCACGGCCATCGTCACCAACAGCATGGCGTTGTTGCTGGCATGGCATATCCGGCGGCATCCAGCTTATGCGGCGTATCCGATTCGCCAGGGCCTGATGCGCCCGTCTGGCCGTTACCTTAAAGAGCTGTGGCGTCTGGGGCTGCCCATTGGCGGAACCTACGCGGTGGAAGTGGGCTTGTTCACCTTTGCGGCGTTCTGCATGGGTGCCATGGGCAGCACACAGATGGCAGCGCATCAGATCTCGCTGCAATCGGTGTCCATGGCCTTCATGATCCCGGTGGGCATTTCCTATGCCGTGACCATGCGCATCGGCCAACACTACGGCGCGGGCAATCTGCTGCAGGCGCGCACGGCGGGCCGGGTCGGGATCGCCTTTGGCGGCGCAGTGATGCTGGCCTTTGCGATTCTGTTCTGGGCAGCACCGAAACTGGTCATCGGCCTGTTCCTGGACGTGAACAACCCGGCCTTCAGTGAGGTGGTAAACCTGGCGGTAAAACTGCTGGCGATCGCGGCCTGGTTCGAACTGTTCGACGGCACCCAGACCATCGCCATGGGCGCGATCCGGGGCTTCAAGGATGCCAAGACCACGTTCCTGCTGGGGTTGGCCTGCTACTGGCTGGTTGGCGCACCGGCGGCCTGGAGCCTGGGCTTTATTGCAGACCAGGGTGCTGTAGGTGTCTGGTGGGGGTTGGCGCTGGGTCTGCTGTGTTCGGCGGTCAGCCTGACCTACGCCTTCGAGAGAAAGACTGCGCGGCTGTTGCGCAAAGAGGCAGCGGGTTCGGTGGTGATGGGTTGAGCTGCAGTAAGTACTGCCTTGCCTCAAGCCACCCGCTGTGGGAGCGAATTCATTCGCGCCCACAGGTTTCGCCTACAAATGCTGCGCACTCACCTTCTGCACCTGATCACTTACCAAGTACTCAATCAACTGCGGCAACGCCAGCGGGCGACTGATCAGGTAGCCCTGCACCTGGTCACAGCCAAAGCCACGCAGCAGCGCCAGTTGCTCAGGGGTTTCGACCCCTTCGGCGACGACTTCCAGGCTGAGGTTGTGCGCCAGATTGATCATCGCGTGCACCAGCTTGCGGTTCTCTTCACGCTTTTCCATCCCGCCCACGAAGCTCTTGTCGATCTTGAGTAATGCAATCGGCAGGCTGTTGAGGTGAACGAAGGAGGAGAAGCCGGTGCCGAAATCGTCGAGGGAGAAGCGCACGCCCAGACGGCCCAGTGCGTCCATGGTCTGTTTGACCAGATCACTGCGACGCATGACGGCGGTTTCCGTCAGTTCGAACTCCAGCCATTGCGCATCGATACCGCGCTCGGCGATCAGGCGGCTCAGGGTCGCCAGCAACTGGTTGTCCTGAAACTGCCGGAACGACAGATTGACCGCCATGTGCAGTTGCGGCAATCCGCGCTCGCGTAATGCCTGCATGTCTCGCAGGGCGCGAGAAATCACCCAGTAACCCAGCGGCACGATCAGCCCGCTCTGCTCGGCCAGCGGCACGAACTCGCTGGGCGGCAACAGCCCGCGTTCGTGGTGGCGCCAGCGCACCAGCGCTTCCAGACCAACAATGTTGCCCGTGGCCAGGCAAAGCCGCGGCTGATAATGCAATTCCAGTTCGTCGCGGCGCAGCGCCCGGCGCAGTTCACTTTCCAGATCGGCCAGGCTGCGCGCGTTGCGGTTGATGCGTTCGTTGAAGACATGAAAGGTGCAGCCCTGAGTACCTTTGGCCTGCTGCATGGCGATGTGTGCATGCCACATCAGCGGGTCGGCACCGGCCTCGGCGCGTGCATGGGCAATACCCAGGCTGCAGCCGATCAGCAGGCTTTCGCCGTCAACCCAGTAAGGTTCGGACAGCGCTTCTGTGATCCGCTCGGCCATCCATTCGGCGCGCTCGGGCGCACGGCGGGTGTCGATCAGCAGGGCGAATTCATCACTGCCCAGTCGCGCCAGTTGATCCCCGGCTTCGAGCTGGCTGCGCAAACGCGAGACCACCTGAAGGATCAGGCGATCACCGGCCTGATGACCCAGGGCATCGTTTGCGCGGCGGAAGTTGTCCAGGTCCAGGTGCCCCAGCGCCAGGCCACGGCCTTGATGTTCGGCAAGACGCGCGGCCAGCAAGGTCTGAAACCCCTGGCGGTTGGCAATACCGGTCAACGGATCCTGCTCGGCAAGACGCTGCAGGGTGCTTTCCAGCACACCGCGCTCGCGCACATGGCGCAGGCAGCGACGGACCGAGTCCAGGCTCAAGGTCTCGCGCACCAGCCAGTCACTGACACCCAGCGGCGCTTCGAGCGGCTCGTGGTCCAGCAGCATGATCATGGGCAACTTGCAGCGACCAGGGCCGGGTTGCAGCTGCGCTGTGGTCAATAAAAGGGTGTGGCGTTGATCATCGTACTGGCTGCTGACGTCGTCCCATTCGTCGACGCAGACCAGCGAAACAGCCTCGCCCAACGGGGCAAGGCACTCGCGCAACAAGGCTGGCCATTGCGACTCTGCAGCCAGCAATAGCAAACGCGAGGGTTCGACAGGCGTAGACACGCTAAATCCCCAGACACATAAAAAGGACGACTTTGACGCCCGTTCAAAGCAGGCGTCCGATGAGCCTGATGGCACTTGTGTGCAAATGTAACAAAATCAAAAAATATAGATAGCGTGCTGCGTCACAGTGTCGGACGGTGGCCGCACAATCGCTTCAGCCTGCTAAAATGCCCGCCCATTTCGCAAGCGATCCTTTTTCGTCATGTCCCGACTCAATCCTCGGCAACAAGAAGCCGTGAACTACGTCGGCGGCCCTCTTTTGGTGCTCGCCGGTGCTGGCTCCGGCAAGACCAGCGTGATCACGCGCAAGATCGCTCATCTGATCCAGAACTGCGGCATTCGCGCCCAGTACATCGTCGCCATGACCTTTACCAACAAGGCTGCGCGGGAGATGAAAGAGCGGGTCGGCACCTTGCTGCGAGGCGGCGAAGGTCGTGGCCTGACGGTCTCGACCTTCCACAACCTGGGCCTGAACATCATCCGCAAGGAGCACACGCGGCTGGGCTACAAACCCGGTTTCTCGATTTTCGACGAGACCGACGTCAAGGCCCTGATGACCGACATCATGCAAAAGGAGTACTCGGGCGACGACGGCGTTGACGAGATCAAGAACATGATCGGCGCCTGGAAGAACGACCTGATTCTGCCCGCCGAGGCGCTGGAAAACGCCCGCAACCCCAAGGAACAGACTGCCGCCATCGTGTACACCCACTATCAGCGCACGCTCAAGGCGTATAACGCGGTGGACTTCGACGACTTGATCCTGCTGCCGGTCAAGCTGTTCCAGGAACACGCTGACATCCTGGAAAAGTGGCAGAACAAGGTGCGCTACCTGCTGGTGGACGAATACCAGGACACCAACGCCAGCCAGTACCTGCTGGTGAAACTGCTGATCGGCAAGCGTCATCAGTTCACCGTGGTGGGCGACGATGACCAGTCCATCTACGCCTGGCGCGGCGCAAGGCCAGAAAACCTGATGCTGCTCAAGGACGATTACCCCTCGCTCAAGGTGGTGATGCTGGAGCAGAACTACCGTTCCACCAGCCGCATCCTGCGTTGCGCCAACGTTCTGATTTCCAACAACCCCCACGCCTTCGAGAAGCAGCTGTGGAGCGAGATGGGCCACGGCGATGAGATCCGCGTGATCCGCTGCCGCAACGAAGACGCAGAAGCCGAGCGCGTGGCGATGGAAATCCTCACCCTGCACCTGCGCACCGACCGGCCCTATAGCGACTTCGCGATCCTCTATCGCGGCAACTACCAAGCCAAGCTGATCGAGCTGAAACTGCAGCATCACCAGGTGCCGTATCGCCTGTCCGGCGGCAACAGCTTCTTCGGCCGCCAGGAAGTGAAAGACCTGATGGCCTACTTCCGCTTGCTGGTGAACCCGGACGACGACAACGCCTTCCTGCGGGTGATCAACGTACCGCGCCGGGAAATCGGCTCCACGACCCTGGAAAAACTCGGCAACTACTCCACCGAGCGCAAGATCTCGATGTACGCCGCCACCGATGAACTGGGCCTGGGCGAACACCTGGACAGCCGTTTCACCGACCGCCTGCAACGCTTCAAGCGCTGGATGGACGGTGTGCGCCAGCAATGCGCGCAGAACGACCCCATCGCCGCGTTGCGCAGCATGGTCATGGACATCGATTACGAGAACTGGCTGCGGCAGAACAGCTCCAGCGAAAAGGCCGCCGATTACCGCATGGCCAACGTCTGGTTCCTGATCGAGGCGCTGAAAAACACCCTGGAGAAAGACGAAGACGGTGGCATGACCATCGAGGAAGCCATCGGCAAGCTGGTGCTGCGCGACATGCTCGAGCGTCAGCAGGAAGAGGAAGACGGCGCCGAAGGTGTGCAGATGATGACGCTGCACGCCTCCAAAGGTCTGGAATTCCCTTACGTGTTCATCATGGGTATGGAAGAGGAGATACTTCCGCACCGCTCCAGCATCGAAGCTGACACCATCGAGGAAGAACGGCGCCTGGCCTACGTGGGCATTACCCGCGCCCGGCAGACGCTGGCCTTCACTTTCGCGGCTAAACGCAAGCAATATGGTGAAATCATCGATTGCGCACCGAGCCGTTTCCTCGATGAGCTGCCCCCGGACGATCTTGCCTGGGAAGGCACCGACGACACACCGACTGAAGTGAAAGCCGTTCGCGGCAATACGGCATTGGCGGACATTCGCGCCATGCTCAAACGCTGATTATCATTGCGCCCTTTGGCGCGCCCGAGGAACCGAAGTGGAAGCATTGCACAAGAAAATTCGCGAAGAAGGCATCGTGCTTTCCGATCAGGTATTGAAGGTCGACGCGTTCCTCAATCACCAGATCGACCCTGTGTTGATGGCCCAGATCGGCGACGAATTCGCCCGGCTGTTCGCCGACTCAGGGATTACCAAGATCGTCACCATCGAAGCGTCGGGCATTGCACCGGCGATGATGGCGGGGCTGAAACTGGGCGTGCCGGTGATTTTCGCCCGCAAGCATCACTCCCTGACGCTGACTGAAAACCTGCTATCAACCACGGTTTATTCCTTCACCAAGCAGGTTGAAAGCACGGTCTCGATTTCGCCAAGGCACCTGACCAGCAATGACCGCGTGCTGATCATCGATGACTTCCTGGCCAACGGTCGCGCATCCCAGGCGCTGATTTCGCTGATCCAGCAATCGGGCGCCAGCATCGCCGGCCTCGGCATCGTGATCGAGAAGTCGTTCCAGGGCGGCCGCGCAGAACTGGACTCCCAGGGCTACCGCGTCGAGTCGCTGGCGCGAGTGAAATCGCTGGACGGTGGGGTTGTGACGTTCGTCGAGTAATCAGGCCAGCCACATCGTGGGTGACGGGTTTTGTGTTCAAACCCAATCTGCGGCAACACACAAGACTTGTAGATACTCTGTTCCCGGTCAAGCTTTTAGCAGGTGTTTCTCGCTAAAAAGCTTGGCCGTGTCAAAGTCCTCTCCCGACTGCATGCATGCCCACAATCCCGTCAGGTATTTACGCATCACAGCAC
>Ga0209848_1000144_pt1 | contig 38341 bp, 30 predicted proteins | sample OrgsoiDNA_201062_FD_185810 | JGI IMG/M metagenome (GOLD analysis project Ga0209848, IMG submission 185810) | Permafrost soil microbial communities from the Arctic, to analyse light accelerated degradation of dissolved organic matter (DOM) -... | ecosystem: Environmental > Terrestrial > Soil >...
AGTGGTGGTGGAACCGGGTGCTGAAAGGCGCCTTTGCAGAGGCTTGAGCCGTGTGCGTCGAAAGAAGCACGCACGGTTCTTAGGGGGCTGGGCGCGGGTGACCGCGCCCGGCTACCCTGCGTGGCGCGCATGGCAAACGGATCGACGTGGAGTGAACAGGAATTCCGACAACTCGACTTGGGCGATGCGCGCCTGAACCGGCGAGCGAGAATATTGATGGAAACAATGGCGGCGACACCGACGGCGAGCGTGCCGAAAGCGTGTAATGGGTGGGGCGAGACGGTGGCGGCGTACCGCTTTTTCGACAATACCAGCGTTGACTGGCAGGCGATCCTGGGGCCGCACTGGCAGCAAACGGAACAAAGGATGGCCGAGCAGGAGGTAGTGTTGTGCCTGCAGGATACGACCGAACTGGACTTCAACGGACAGCAAGCGCGCGGCCTGGGGCCGCTCAGCTAGGAGCAGATAAATCGGTTATTCTGAACTTGCCTGAGAGCTGAAATGCGTATGGGGCGATGGCGCTGGCCGATCGGCCCTCGGCATAGGATGGCTCGGTCATTTTCGATTGCAGGTAGCGCAGGACGGTATTGCGCGAGATGCCGAGGCGCTTGGCGATCTCCCTCAAGGGAACTTGGTCGTGAAAGTGCCAGCGTTTGATTATTCCTAATATTGCCACGTCCGCGATTAAATTCGCGGTGACGCTGTCACGCAATTGGCAGATGGCGAAATAAGCTTTGCTTGACGCTATCGAGTACCAACGCGAAGAGTACAGCTGCGGCGAAAATACCGGCGACCATTTGCAAAGGGAGCATCGTCATCATAGTGCCCGACGTTGCCAGCGTGCAGACCAGTGCAAGATCGATGGTCGAAGAAGCGATAAGCCAGGTACCAGGGCGAGAACTCCAGATATGTTTCCTTTCACGCGCCACGTAAAATATAGCCTGGCCGCTACATACCAGGGTGACCACCGTAAATGTACGCAAGCTGTCTATGTCCAGCGCAAAATAATATTTTCCTGTCGCAAGGCAAGCAACGCAAAACAGCAAGTCGACGATCCCGAGTACGATGCCCGCGATCGTCAAATTCCGCACGCGCCAGACGTTCGGCGTAGGCGATGGCCGCACATTGTCAGTCGATGACGACATCGCGAGAAAATCCCCGGTCACCATCATCAGCACCATCAATGTTGGCGTCAGAATGGCGTGACCGGTCATGATCAGTCCAACCGCGAGGAACAACACCTGCACCACTTTGTGGATGACCGATCTGAGCGTGTAGGTCAGAATGCGTTGGAACGTTTTTCGGCCCTCCGTAATCAGTGAAATGATGCCGCTTAGTCCGGCTTGGGTCAGTACGATGCCGGCAGCCGACTTGGCGACGTCGCTGGCGGTGGAGACGGCGATGCCCATTTGTGCTTGGCGCAGAGCGGGCGCATCGTTAACGCCGTCCCCACACATGCCGACGATATGGCCTTTCTTTTGCAATGCTTTCACAAGCATGAATTTATCCTCAGGTAAGACGCCGCTAAAAATGGCAAACTGCTCCACATCCGTTTCCGCAGTCAGGGGCTGTAGGCAGAACGCGGGCCCGGAGATGCCGACGGCCTTGGCGACCACTTCGGCGGTTGTCTGAGCGTCACCGGTCACCATCACCGTGCGTACGCCCAACGCCTTCAAAGCCGCTACAGCAGAGGCTGAGTCCGCGCGTGGCGGATCGCTCAGCGCAATCAGGCCAATCACCGCCAGATTATTGCCGGGCCCCGTGGCAACCGCCAGCACACGAAAACCCTTTGTTTCCAATTCGGTGACGATAGATGCGGCTTCTACGGGGACCTTGGCCAAGCTCGCGATGGTGCTGAACGCGCCTTTCACAATACGCGTTGTGACACCGTCTGTTTGGAGTACGGTCGCTTCCGAGCGTTTCAACGCCGGATCGAATGGCGAAAATGTTAACAGGGTAGGGCTGTCGGCGATAGTCACAACTGATCCGGCATCACGGATGGCCGCGTCGACCGGATCCTGTCCCGCTTCCGAACTGGCCAGTAAGGCCATCGCCAGGACATGAGCCTCGTCGGACGCAGGCATCGGGCGTACCGATGCCACGGCGAGCCCGTTACGTGTGAGCGTGCCCGTTTTGTCTACACAGAGGACGTCGATACCGGCCGCTTCATCCACCGCCGACAATCTGGTTGGTAAGACCCCTTCTTTTGTCAGCGCTCGGGCGCCTATCGCTGCCGCCAGTGTAAACATGGAGGGCAGTGCCAGGGGAATCGAAGAAAGCAGCGCCACCAGTATGAGAGGGATGAGTTCGCCGACCGGCATGTTGAGAAAATATGCGTACAAGGATAGCGCCAAGGTGACGCTGCCGTTAAACAGCACCAGGTTGCGCACGACGTGGAATACGGTTTTTTGTTCGGAACTTTCGACGGAGGCGACGCGGATGAGCTCTGCAGTACGTCCGAATTTGGTGCGTACCCCAGTCGCCGTGACCAGTGCGATTGCCTCACCGCGGCGAACCAGTGCGCCAGCATATGCGGGGGCGTCACGATCTGCTTCGACGGGCATGGACTCGCCAGTCAACATCGATTGGTCGAGCAGGATGTGCCCGCTAAGCAAGCGGGCATCGGCCGGCACAATCGCTCCCAGCGTCAGCTTTAGTACGTCGTCTGTCACAAGGCCAGCTGCGGGCAGCGTCGCCCAAGCGCCATCGCGCCGGACGGTGGCGTTTAGCGCCAGACGTGACTTGAGCGCGTTGACGGTGTTTTGTGCGCGCCCCTCCTGAAAAAAACTGACGCCAGCGTTGATGATCAGCAGCAGGGCAACGACACCTGCTTCGGCATAGTCTCCGAGGCCGAGCTGGACTACAATGGCAACTTCCAACATCCACGGCACTGGTGCCCACAATTTTGCCAGCGCATTCACCAAGAGATGCGGTGCCTTGTCGCCCATGGTATTTGGACCAATTTGCTGCAGGCGATGAAGTGCAGCGTCGGTACTTAAGCCAGCGGAGTTATCGCTCATAGTTATTTCCCGGTGAAATGTAATCGGTGTGCGCGGGCCGGCCACCCGCGTTCACGTTCTTCAAATGTTCTTCGACCGGGTTGCATCTGTATGTTGCCTACCGCAGGGACCGGGAGGGGATGTTGCCAGGGTAGAGATGGGCGCGCGACCAAGGCAGCATCGCCTGGGTACCTCCGGCTTTGGTGCAGACTACTTGGAACAGTGAAATCCAGTCCGCTTCGAACCCGTAGGCGCAACCGGCCAGATACAGCCGCCAGATTCGGTAACGTTTATCACCGGCCTCCTTGCGGATCTCTTCGCTGTTGCGCTCGAAATTGTCGGACCAGATGGCGCAGGTTCTTGCGTAGTGTTTTCTTAAATTTTCAACGTCGAGTGCTTCCAGGCCGCCTTCTTGCATCGCCTTCAACACCAAGCCAATGTGCGGCACCTGACCGTGTGGGAAGACATACCGCTCAATGAATTCGCCCCCACCGTATGGCGACTCGCCGCTGTCAGGGTCGGTGGAGGTGATACCGTGGTTGAGGGCGATGCCTTCATCTGAGAGCAAGTTGTATATTTTGCGGAAATAATCTGGCAGATTCTGCAGGCCGACGTGTTCAAACATGCCGATACTGCTGATGCGACTATAGCGGCCTTGTATATCCCGATAGTCTTCCAAGCGTATCTCCACCCTGTCCGACAAGCCTTGCTGCGCTACCCGTTGCCGGGCAAGGTCTGCCTGGTTCTTCGACAAGGTGACGCCGACGCAGCGTATGCCGTATTGTTGCGCCGCGCGGATCACCAGGGCTCCCCAGCCGCAACCGATGTCGAGCAGGGTGTCGTTCGGCCCGATTGATAGCTTGGCGAGGACATGGTCGATTTTCTTCAATTGCGCCGAAGCGATATCTTCGTCGCCTTTTTCAAAATAGGCACAGGAATAACTCATGCTATCATCGAGCCAGAGCCGGTAGAACTCATTCGACACATCGTAATGGAAGCTGATTGCTTCGGCATCTTTCGCCTTGCTGCGTTTGAGGGAGCGCCGGAGACGCCCGAACTGTCCCTCCTGCTTGAGTGACTTTGCCGCCAGTTCGCCACCGACTGTGATGATTTCGCTGGATTTGCCAAGGATGTCGATATGCCCATCGACATACGCGCCGCCCAAATTCGAAAGCGATGGCGTAAACAGGTAGCGCAAGGCAGAGGCTTGGGGAATCCTAATGGTCACGGTCGGCGCTGCAGGACTCAGCTGGAAATGTTTGCCATTCCATAGCTCGATTCTCAATGGCAGGGTCATTTTCTTGGTTGCCGATTGTATCCACTGGTCGAGCTTGTTTTCCATAGACATGGGAGGCTCCGGTTCCGCGGCGGCTTAGGCGACGGTCAATTGATCGATGACATTGCGGACGCCTTTTGTGCCCCATGCCGAATTTCGCGCCAGCGAGCGCTCATCCCAGTTCGCAACCACGCCTGTAAGGGTGACATCGGCGCCATGCACGGCGACATCGATTTTCTCTGCATCGGCGTGGCCCCTTCGCTTCAGGGCCGCCTCGATATCGGATTTGAGAACCTTGGAGGAAATGCCGGGCTTGACCGTGATCTGATCGCTGACGCCGGTAACGCCCATCAGATAGCGCACGGCTGCCGCAGCGGTCTCGCGCTGGTACGCCCAGTTGACCTCGCCCGAGAGGGTGACGTAGCCGTCCTCTACCACTATCTTGATCGATTCTTCCGGCACATACATCGACCACTGCAAGGCATTCCCGACGGCGAGAGCGATGTCGGCATCGTTACGCTTGCTCATGCTTGGCAAGATGACGTCCATCTCGATTGCCAACGCCGTCACGCCGGCAACGCGTTGGGCGGCCCGTTCCGCATTGATTTTTTCAGCATAACTGGCGATGTGTCCAGTCAGAGTGACGACGCCGTTTTTAGCCTGCACGCCAATATCGCTGGCGTTGACGGAAGCTTCCCAGTCCAGTTCAGCCATTACGTCTTGTTGCAGTTGCAGATCGGTTTTCATGATTGTCTTCCAGTTGGGTGAATTGACTTGCAGCTTGCGGGGATTGTCGTCACTAATCGGTGTGTTAGCGCGCATTGCAAAAAAAATCGGCTAGCAAATGCGGAGGGCTTGCACAAAACGTCAGGGGCATTGATGTGTTACCGCTGTTGAGGAGGCCGCTTGCTCGCAGTGATCGGTTTTCTTTCTGTCACCTGGAGAGATAGGTGCAAGGTCGTTTCGCTACTGAACGCCTGCTATGCGGCCTACCACACTGAGCGAGACTCCGCTATGGGCGTAAGGTGATTACTGATCCAGCTCGACTGGATCAAGAACCCAACCATCCACCGGAGATTTACATGAATAAGGTTCCCGTCACCTCGCCACCAAAAACCGCCCAGCAGCATCCCGCGAACGAGCAAAAGGAGAAGGGCTTGAAAGAAAAAGCCGAGCGCGAGGAAGTCGCAGGCCGCCATCGGAACAGCGGCCAAATGGATCACAAGGGCGCACGCTAGGACAGCACGTCTAGCAAGGTGGCGATCGCGCGCTCCATACGATCGTCTCCGTCCCTACACAGCAGGCATATTTTCAAACACCGCCAAGGCAGAACATGTTCACTCCCACCCTAATATCCAGCACGTCTGACGACCTGTTCCTTCCAGTAACTCTCGGCCCCTATGAATTAAGCAACCGCATCGTGATGGCGCCGCTGACCCGCAGCCGAGCCCGGGCCGGCGATGTGCCGGGTCCGCTGGCGGCGGAATATTATCGCCAACGCGCTTCGGCCGGCCTGATCGTCGCCGAGGCCACACAGATTTCTCCCCAGGGCAAAGGCTATGCATACACGCCGGGCATTTACGATGCGGCGCAGGTGGCCGGCTGGCGTCGCGTGACCGAGGCCGTGCATGAGGCTGGCGGGCGTATCTTCCTGCAACTGTGGCATGTCGGGCGAATATCGCATCCCAGCCTGCAGCCGGGCGGCGCCTTGCCGGTGGCGCCATCGGCGATCCAGCCCAAGGGCAATGCCTACACCGAGTCCGGTTTCCAGCCCTTTGTGACGCCACGCGCGCTCGGGCTGAACGAGTTGCCGGGCATCGTGGAACAGTACCGCAAGGCGGCCATGTATGCCCGTGAAGCCAGCTTCGACGGCGTCGAAATCCACGCCGCCAACGGCTATTTGATCGATCAATTCCTGCGCGACGGGAGCAATTCGCGCACGGATGCGTACGGCGGTCCGGTCGAGAACCGCTGCCGCCTGCTGATCGAAGTCGTCACTGCGGTGGTCGGGGTCTGGGGCGCCAACCGCGTCGGCGTGCGTCTTTCGCCGCTCAGCCCGGCCAACGATATCGCCGACAGCGATCCGCAGGCGCTATTCACCTACGCCGTCGAACAACTCAACCATTTTCATTTGCTGTACCTGCATGTGATTGAAGGCGTGACTGGCGGGTCGCGTACCGTTGAGCGTGGCTTCGACCTGCAGATCCTGCGTCGATTGTTCAATGGTCTCTATATCGGCAATAACGGTTACGACCGCGCGCTGGCGATCGAGGCCCGGCGTGCCGGGCTCCTAGATCTGGTGGCGTTCGGCAAGCTGTACATCTCCAATCCCGACCTGGTGGAGCGGTTACGCGAGGACGCGCCGTTGGCACCACTCGATCCCGACACCTTGTACGGCGGTGGCGCAAAGGGATACACGGATTATCCATTTCTTCGGCCGCTGCACTGAGCGCCAGCCCCAGACCTTTCGCCTCTGCGCGCTTTGTCCACATAGTCGTTTTTCACATCAGGAGTCTCATCCATGAAAGCTCTCGTCTACCAAGGCCCGGGAAAGAAATCTCTTGAAGACCGCCCCAAGCCGGCGATCACCGCGCCCACCGATGCCATAGTCAAAGTCAGCAAAACCACGATCTGCGGCACCGACCTGCATATCCTTAAGGGCGACGTAACGACCTGCCAACCGGGCCGCATACTGGGGCACGAAGGCGTGGGCATCATCGAGCAGGTCGGATCGGCCGTCACGGCATTCAAGCCGGGTGATCACGTGCTCATATCGTGCATTAGTTCATGCGGAAAATGCGCCTACTGCCGCAAGCAAATGTATTCCCACTGCAGTACAGGCGGCTGGATACTCGGTAACAGCATCGACGGAACACAAGCCGAATACGTGCGTATCCCCTATGCCGACACGAGTCTCTATCCGATACCGGCCGGCGCTGACGAAGAGGCCTTGGTCATGTTGAGCGACATCCTGCCGACCGGCTTTGAGTGCGGCGTATTAAACGGCAAGGTACAGCCGGGAAGTACTGTGGCGATCGTCGGTTCCGGACCGATCGGCCTGGCCACGCTGCTGACCGCCCAGTTCTATTCGCCGGCAGAAATCATCATGATCGATCTGGACGACAATCGGCTGCAGGTGGCAAAGCGCTTCGGCGCCACCCATACCGTCAACAGCAAGGACGTCGATGCGGTCGAGGCGATCATGCAATTGACAGGCGGGCTTGGTGTCGACACGGCGATCGAGGCCGTCGGCATACCTGCCACGTTTGAGTTGTGCGAGAAAATCATCGCGCCTGGCGGCACCATCGCCAATATCGGCGTGCATGGGGTGAAAGTGGATTTGCATCTGGAGAGCCTGTGGGATCGCAATTTGACGATCACCACGCGATTGGTCGACACCGTCAGCACACCGATGCTGCTCAAGGTATTGCAGGCAAAAAAACTCGACGCCAAGTCGCTGATCACGCACCGCTTCAAACTCGATCAGGTTCTCGAAGCGTATCAAACCTTTGGCCAGGCCGCCGAGACGCATGCGCTCAAGGTTCTGATCGAGATGTAGTCCGGTGCCGTGCCGGTATTTTTAGTTGTGTGCCCGGCCACGGCATCGGCGGAAATGGCGAGACCAGGCGCGGCGACCTTTGCATTGAGGCACCGCGCCTGATCCGTCTCTCAGACCACTTCCATCGGTTTGGCGTGCGCGAGAATCGAGCGCACGGTGTCAGCATCGCTCTCGCTGCCATGGACCATCAGAACGTATTTATCGGCCGCCAATGCAGTTTCGTACTTGACCACCTTATTTTCGGGCATCCCGATCTGGCTGAGTGCCGCTCCCAGGGCGGACACGCTGCCGACAACCACGGCCCCCTCTAGCGCGCCGACCAATATCGACACGATCGGACCGGCCATGACCATCAGTCCCAGCCCCGGCAACAGGAACACCGCCGGCGCCAGCAGCATGCCCCAGATGCCTCCCCAGAAGGCGCCGGTTTTGCCCCATGACTTGATACGATCGCCGGCTGTATAGAATCCTAGCGGATGTTCTTCGCTGTGATATCCCTTGCCGACCAATGACAGCTTTTTGACGTCGAAGCCGGATTTGCTCAACGAAACAATTGCATCTTCAGCTTCCGCATGGGTGTTGAAGATGAAGAATGGTAGTTTTTCGGTTTCCATATTGTTGCCTTATGTGTGTGACTGGCTCAGTGGCCATGGGCTAGGATGCGAGTGGAGGCAGCGGTGTTACGAACTTAATCAGCGACGGTAGGAATGTCTTTCCATAACGAGGTCGGACTTTGAGCTTGCGCGCTGTGCACGGCACCATCGGTGCGCTGGCGCGCTTTAGAACCGAACGAGCAAAATAAATTCAATGGGAGCCGGGTTGGCGGTCGCCATGCTCCGCGATAAACCCAAGGTCTTGTGCAAGCGACGGGCCGGGATATTGGAACTGTACGGGGCCGTCAGGTTCGGCGTGGATGAACTGCTTGATATAGGGATCGGCCGATACCCGCATATCCTCCGGAGTACCGTGCCCGACGATCTTGCCTTGGGATAGAAAGTAGATGTAATCCGCCATCTTCAGCGACTGCTGCACGTCGTGCGAGACCATGATCGTCGTCGACCCCAGCGTGTCGTTCAGGGTGCGAATCAGGTTTGCGATCACGCCCTTGGAGATGGGATCGAGTCCGGCGAAGGGCTCGTCGTACATGATAAGCGGCGGATCGAGCGCGATCGCGCGTGCCAGCGCCACGCGCCTTGCCATACCGCCGGACATTTCGGCGGGCATGAGCTGAGCCGCGTTGCGCAGGCCAACCACCTGGAGCTTCAACAGCACCAGGTCGCGTATCAGTGCTTCGGGCAACATGGTTTGCTCCCTCAACGGGAAGGCGACGTTGTCGAACACGCTTAGGTCGGTGAACAGCGCCCCCTGCTGGAACAACATGCCCATCTTGCGCCTCAGCGCATACAGTCGCACGGTATCGTCGGTATCGAGCACCTCGCCATCGATGATGATCTTGCCCGACTTAGGTCTTAGCATGCCGCCGATCAGGCGCAGTATCGTGGTCTTGCCCGAGCCTGAGCCGCCCATGATAGCGATCACTTTGCCCCGCGCGAAGGACATATTCAGCCCCGACAAAATCATGTGCTGGCCGAAGGCGAAGTAGAGATCCTGGATGACGACAATATCGCCCCGCTCTGCTGCGTCAGTCATGGATGGTGCCTGTCATAAATTGGAGGTATTCGATGCCCCTGGATCGCGGCCACCGTGGCCGTGCCAGGTCGCGCATCATGTTTTAGGTACTGGTTTCGTTGAATTCGGCATCGACCGCATCCGCGGTAGACCCGTCGCTTGAGGGATGTGGCGGGGGCGCGGGCCTCTGCTGCAGCGCTGCTGCGGCGTCGGACAGGGCGGATGTCTTGGTGGAGATCTGGCTCAGGTCACCTGCTTCGAGGGCGGCTTCCAGACCCTTGATCAGCGCTTCCATGGCGCTAACCTCTTCCGCACCGGCCGCGGTGCCCAAGGTGGCCAGCGATTTGCGGGCCGCATGGATCTGCGCCTCGGCCTTGTTGCGTGCCTCCGCCATCAGCACCAGCGCGTGGTCGCTGGCCGCGTTGAGTTCGGCGTCCTTGACCATCGCGCGTATCTCCGTTTCCGTCAGGCCGGAGTTCGCCTTGATGGTGATGCGGTTCTCCTTGCCGCTGGCCTTGTCCTTGGCGCCGACGTGCAGGATGCCGTTGGCGTCAATGTCGAAGCTGACATCGATCTGCGGTGTGCCGCGGGCCGATGGCGGGATACCTTCGAGGTTGAACTCGCCGAGCGCCTTGTTGCCGGAGGCCAGCTCGCGCTCCCCTTGGTAGACCTTGATCGTCACCGCCGGCTGGTTGTCTTCCGCCGTCGAGAACACTTGGCTGAACTTGGTCGGTATCGTCGTATTTTTTACGATCATCTTGGTCATCACGCCGCCCATGGTCTCGATGCCGAGCGACAGGGGGGTGACGTCGAGCAGCAGCAAGTCCTTGCGGTCGCCCGACAGCACGGAACCCTGGATCGCCGCGCCGACGGCCACCGCTTCATCGGGATTGACGTCCTTGCGCGGATCCTTGCCGAAGAACTCCTTGACCTTCTGCTGCACCTTGGGCATGCGCGTCATGCCGCCGACCAGGATGATGTCGTCGATCTCGGCTACGGTGACGCCGGCGTCCTTGATCGCCGTGCGGCACGGTGCGATGGTCGCCTCAATCAGCTCGTCGACCAGCGACTCCAGCCGGGCGCGCGTGAAGGTCATGCTCATGTGGATGGGAGCGCCGTTGGCCATCGCGATGTAGGGTTCGTTGATGTCGGTCTGCAGCGCCGACGACAGCTCGATCTTGGCACGCTCGGCCGAGGCCTTGATGCGCTGCAGGGCGATCGGATCTTTCTTCAGGTCGATGCCGTTGATGCGCTTGAAGTCGTCGATGATGTAGTCGATGATGCGCTGGTCGAAGTCCTCGCCGCCAAGGAAGGTGTCGCCATTGGTCGAGAGCACCTCGAACTGCTTCTCGCCGTCGAGCGCGGCGATCTCGATGATCGAGACGTCGAAGGTGCCGCCGCCGAGGTCGTACACGGCGATCTTGCGGTCGCCCTTTTGGTTCTTGTCCATGCCGAAGGCCAGCGCGGCGGCGGTCGGCTCGTTGATGATGCGCTTGACGTCCAGGCCCGCGATGCGGCCCGCATCCTTGGTGGCCTGGCGCTGGGCATCATTGAAGTAGGCCGGCACTGTGATGACGGCTTCGCTGACCGCCTCGCCGAGATAGTCCTCGGCCGTCTTCTTCATCTTGCGCAGCACCTCGGCCGAGATCTGCGGAGGTGCCATTTTTTTGCCGCGCACGCTGACCCAGGCGTCACCGTTGTCGGCCTTGACGATCTGGAACGGCATCAGGCCGATGTCCTTTTGCACTTCCTTCTCGTCGAATTTCCGGCCGATCAAGCGCTTGACGGCGTACAGCGTGTTGCCAGGATTGGTGACAGCCTGCCGTTTGGCTGCGGCCCCGACCAGAATTTCGCCATCGTCCTGGTAGGCAATGATGGATGGCGTGGTGCGCGTGCCTTCCGCGTTTTCGATGACCTTGGGCACGCCGTTTTCCATTACTGCCACGCAGGAATTGGTAGTACCCAGATCGATGCCGATGATTTTGCCCATGATGTGCTGCTCCTTGTGTTGTCGTTGATAGTCTTGATGCGATTGAAATAGCGTTTGCTGCCGTGGCGGCTCAGGGAAGGGACCAGCTCTGATCCGGCTGGTAGAGCGTCATCTGGCGCGCTACGCGGTCCGTGTCAGGACCGAGGTTCTTGGCGTAGACCACGCCGTCCTCGCTGACGATGTAGCTCAACACGCCCGAATTGCCGTAGCGGGCAGGAAAGGCGATCAGCGCGAAGCCGGGCGCGCCGGCGGGCCGGCCGCCCGCCGGATGGCTCAGCATGCGGTAGTAGTAACCGTGATACGGCGTCAGCGTTTTGCCGCTGGCCCTGCCATAGCCTTCGGCGGCGGCTCGCGCCATCAGCGGCCCAATCGGACTGGCCACCTCGCCGTCGGTGACGGGCCAGTACAGGCCGTCATGGCTGCCGTCGGCGCTGACCAACTTGCTCGCATAGCGGTGGCCGACGTGGTCGGCGGCTGCGTACTCGCGTTGCGCCTCGACGTAGGCGCGACAGACGGCGATCGCGTCGAGCTCGTTGCGCCCGACACGCCGGTCGAGGATTTCATCTATACCGGCGGCCGTGTCGAAGCGCCAACGGCCGTTGTGCTCCAGGATCGGCACCGGATACGGGAATTCGTCGGTACCGACGATCAGCCGGGCCGTGTGCGGTCCGACCGTCTCAAGACGATGGGCGCTGTCGTATTCGGCCGCCAGACGTTCGCGCGCCTCCTGCTCAGCGACTGGATCGTTGGAGCTGACCAGCTTCCAGCCCACAGGCCCGAACACCTTCAGCAAGGCCGTGCGTTGACCCTCGTGCCAGGCGGCGGCCAGCGCCTCCGTGGCCTGTTCGGCGCTGGCATAGCTTTGCTGGACGGGCTGTGCCGCATGGGCGGTGCTGAGCAGCATGGGCAGGGCGATGGCGCAGGCGACTGCCAGGCGCGTGGCCGGCGTGAATAAATTATTCATGAGATGTCCATTGTTGTTAGAATTGGGAAGCGGCGGGTTCATCGATGGCTCCTTCCGCCGCTGCCGCCCGAACCGTGTGGCTGTCCACCCATGCCCTGGTGCGCAAACGAGGGCATCGAGCTGCGGCTCATGTGTCCCTGGCCGGCCTGCGCGCGCACGTCGGCGCCGCGCCCGAACGATTCGAATGCTGGCGACGCCGGCCGCTCGGCCCGGTAAGACTGCGTCGGCGGCCCGCCGTGAAGCTGGGCAGTGCGCGGGCTGGCCTGCTCATGCGCGGCCGCGCCGGCATAGCCACGGTAGCCGCGCGCCGCTTCAGCTCCGCCCTGGTAGCGCGTGCGGTTGCCAGCATCGGCGTACGGCACATGGCCGCGGTGCGCGGGGTCGTGCTGCCATGTGCCCGAGGCCAAGCCTGGCCGCCCGCCATTGATCCGATTGAAACGGCCGCGGTCGATGTCGATGCCGTGCCCACCCCAGTCCCACGTGCCCCAGCCCCACAAAGGCAGGTCGATGCCGACGCCGAACCAACCAAAGCCCAGGCCGCCGCCGATGGCTCCACCGTAATAGCCGGGGAAATAGTATGGCGGCGCATCGGGATAGGGCCAGGCACCATAGGCCGTGGCGGGATCGTAGACCGGGATATAGACCACGGCGGGATCGGGCTGCTCGATCAGGATGACGGGATGCTGGTCGACGATGCGCTCCTGTGCGTTCGATTGCAGTGTCCCGGCCGTGACCGAAGCGCGCCGCAAGCGCTGCACTGCATCCATCACGGCTGGCTGACCCGCTAGAAATGCGTCGCCAAGTTGCGAGGTCCAGCTCAGATTGTCGTCCATCATGCGCAGGATCTGCGGGAACGGCACAAGCGACTTGATGCTGGGATCCCAGGGCTGCTGCTCCAAGGCGCCGACCAAGGCGTCGCCCTTGAGCGCGGCGTTGGCGGGTAACCTGCGCCAGCGGTCGGCCTGCACCACTTCGAGCGGATAGGTGGCGGCCATCAGTATCTGCGCCAGCAACGCGTCGGGATAGAGCGCAACCGGCGCCAGCACGCGGTCCAGCTGCGGCACGCTCTGTTGCGCGCCGTCGGCTGGTGGTGGCGTGGCCATGGTCTGCGCGGGGCTCTGCGCCAGCAGCAGCAGCGCGGTCAACCCGGCCAGCGTGTGCGTGAACTTAGGATGGGGCATGGGATATTCCTTGTTGGTCGAGGTTGTGATCGTCTTTGACGGGCGGCGTACACGGGGGACAGCGATGGCGCTGCACGGCGTTCATGGTGCGGCCCCGGCGCGGCGCGCCAGCAGCAGGGCGATGGCGCAGGAACCGAGCCGGGCCAGCGTCTTGTCGGCGCGGCTGGTCAGGATGACGGGCACGCGCGCGCCGAGCACGATGCCGGCCATCTGCGCGCCGCCGAGGTATTCGAGCTGCTTGGCCAGCATGTTTCCGGACTCGACATCGGGCACCAGCAGGATGTCGGCCAGTCCGGCCACCGGTGAGACGATGCCTTTGGTGATGGCGGCCTCGGCTGAGACGGCATTGTCGAAGGCCAGCGGACCATCGAGGATGGCGCCGGTGATCTGGCCGCGCTCGGCCATCTTGCACAGGGCCGCCGCGTCCAGGGTCGACGGGATGGCCGGGTTGACCATCTCGGCTGCCGACAGCAGTGCCACGCGCGGCAGCACGATGCCCAGCGCGTGGGCCAGGTCGATGGCGTTTTGCACGATATCGCGCTTGTCGGCCAGCGTCGGATACAGGTTCAGGGCGGCGTCGGTGATGAACAGCGGCCGCGGGTAGCCGGGCGCGTCGATCGCGAACACGTGGCTCATGCGGCGGCCCGTGCGCAGGCGCGCGGCGGGCGCCAGGATCGCGAGCATCAGTTCGTCCGTGTGCAGGGCGCCCTTCATCAGCGCCTCGACTTGCCCGGTGCCTGCCATGGCGGCGGCGAGTTCGGCGGCCGCCGCGCTGTGGGGCGCGTCGATGATGGTATAGCCGCGCAGATCGTGGCCGGCCATTTCGGCTGCGGCGCGGATCCTGCGCTCTGGACCTACCAGCACCGCTTCGATCAGGCCCATGCGGGCAGCCTCGACGGCGCCGCCCAGTGAATTGGCATCGACCGGATGGACCACGGCCGTGCGCAGTGGCGCCAGGCCGTTGGTCATTGCGATCAGCCGACGGTAGCGGCGGCCCGGATGGCGCAGTTCGACCTGCGGCAGCACCACCCGTTCGCGCTGGATCTTGTTGCTGGGCGCGATGACTTCGACCTGGCCCGCCACCACGGTCTCGCCGCGCTGGTTGACGATGGCGCATTTGAGGTGCACATGCTGCTGCGCCAGCTCTTTGTCCCGCACTTCGACGGTGACGGTGACCGTGTCGCCGACGGCGATCGGGGCCAGGAACTCCAGCGTCTGGCGCACGAGTATGGTGCCCGGCCCTGGCAGCTGGGTGCCGAGCACGGTCGAGATCAGGGCGCCGCCCCACATGCCGTGGGCGACGACTTGGTGGAAGCGGTCGCCCGACGCGTACTGGGCGTCGACCTGTGCCGGGTTGACGTCGCCCGACATGATGGCGAACAGAGCGATGTCGTCCAGGCTCAGGGTGCGCGTGAGCTGGGCGCTGGCGCCCACGTCGAGGTCGGCGAACTGGCGGTTGGTGATGAGGCCCATGGTGTCCTTGGAAATGGGCGGGGTCAGTGCGGGCCGGCCGGAACAGCGCCGCGCTCGTATCCCTGCAGGATCTTGATGTAGTTGGCGCGCTGGTAGTCCTCGGGGCGGGCGATGTTGCGCTGGCTGAGCATGCCGCGCATGCGTCCCAGCTCGCCCATGTCGCGGCTATCAAGCCAGTGGCGCAGGCCATCGACCAGCGTGCGCATGTGGCCCACACCGTGGGCCAGCAGGGCGGACGTGGTCATCACGACGTCAGCGCCGGCCAGCAGGTATTTGACGACGTCGTCGGCGTTCTGCACGCCGGTGCTGGCGGCCAGCGAGGCCGTCGTGCGGCCGTGCAGGATGGCGATCCAGAGCAGCGGCAGGCGTATCTCATGCGGCTGGCTCAGCGCCAGGTCGTGGCGCAATTTGAGGCGCACGGTGTCGATATCCGGTTGGTAGAAGCGGTTGAACAGCACCAGCGCGTCGGCGCCGGCGACGGCCAGTTCGCAGGCGAAATGGGCCGGCGCACTGAAGTAGGGACTGAGCTTGACGGCGAACGGGATCGTGATGCGCTCGCGCACAGCGCGCACGATGCCCAGGTAGCGTTGTTCGACATCGCGGCCCGTCAAGTCGAACTCGGACGGGATGAAATAAATGTTTAGTTCCAGCGCGCTGGCGCCAGCCTGCTGCAACTGGGTCGCGTAGCTGGTCCAGCTGTCCTCGCTCACGCCGTTCAGGCTGGCGATCACCGGAATGTGTACGGCATCAGACGCGCGCCGTACCACGTCCAGATACTGGTAGGCCTGCAGCTGGTACTGGTCGGAGGTGGGGAAATAGCTGCGCGCTTCGGGCGAGCTGGCCGCGCCGGCGCCCGACAGATGCTCATGGCGGCGGCCCTCGGCCTCGATCTGCTCGGCGAAGATGGACGGCAGCACGACTGCGCCGGCGCCGTGGTCTTCCAGCGCGCGCACGTTGCCGATCTCGCCGGTGAGCGGCGAGGCGGAGGCCACAAGCGGCGAGCTCAACGCCAGGCCCATGTAGTTGGTGCGCAAGTCCATATCAGTGCTCCCCGGTGGTGTGGATGGCCGGCGTGGCGGCCATGGATTCGTACAGGCGGTACTTGTCGCTGACAGCCGCCTGGGCCGCAGCCATCAGCTCGGCCGCTTCACGCGGCTGGCTGCGCGCCAGCGTGGTGTAGCGGATCTCGTTGCCGGCATAGCGCTGGAAGGGGATCGTCGGGCGCGGCGAATCGAGCCGGAACGGATGCAGGCCAGCGTCGCGCATGGGCGGGCTGTAGCGGAGCAACGGCCAGTAGCCGCAAGCCACAGCCAGGTCTTGCTGATGCATGCCCAGGCGCATGTCGATGCCGTGCGCGATGCAGTGGCTGTAGGCCAGGATGATGGACGGCCCCGGATACGCCTCGGCCTCGCGGAATGCCTGCAAGGTCTGCTGCGGATTGGCGCCCATGGCCACCTGGGCCACGTAGACGTTGCCATAGGCGATGGCTTGCAGCGCCAGGTCCTTGCGCGCGGTGCGCTTGCCGGCCGTCGCGAACTTGGCGACGGCGCCCATCGGTGTGGCCTTCGATGCCTGGCCGCCTGTGTTGGAATAGACTTCGGTGTCGAGGACCAGCACGTTGACGTCGCGGCCACTGGCCAGCACGTGATCGAGGCCGCCGGAATCGATGTCATAGGCCCAGCCGTCGCCGCCCACCAGCCAGATGCTGCGCCGAACCAGGTGGTCGACCACCGACAGCAGGTTGCGGGCCGGCTCGCTGTCGATGGCCAGCAAGCGCACCTTCAATTCGGCCACGCGCAGGCGCTGGGCGCGGATCGCCGATTCCTCGACCTGCTGCGCGGCCAACACGGCGGCCGCGAGATCGGCGCCCACCTGGGTGGACAGGCTGAGCAGCAAATCGCGCGCCAATGCCAGATGCTTGTCGGCCGTCAGCCGGAAGCCGAGCCCGAATTCGGCATTGTCCTCGAACAGTGAGTTGGACCAAGCCGGCCCGCGTCCCTCGCTGTTCTTGGCCCACGGCGTGACGGGCAGGTTGCCGCCGTAGATGGACGAGCAACCGGTGGCGTTGGCGATCATGGCGCGGTCACCGAACAGCTGCGACAGCAGTTTCAGGTACGGCGTCTCGCCACAGCCGGCGCAGGCACCCGAGAACTCGAAAGTCGGCTCGAGGAATTGTATGCCGCTGACCTTGGAGAAATTGACGCGCGCGCGGTCGTTGACGGGCAGTTGCTCGAAGAAGCCGATGTTGGCGCGCTCGGCCGCTAGCAGCGGCGCCTTGGGTCGCAGGTTGATGGCCTTCAGCTCGGGCACGACGGTGCTGTCGGCCGGGCAGGCTTCGATGCACAGTCCGCAGCCGGTGCAGTCTTCAACGTAGAACTGCAGCGTGAAGCGGGTATCGGGAAAGCCACGCGCGTTGACCGGCGCCGACTTGAAGGCGGCCGGGGCCTCGGCCAGCAGCGTCTCGTTGTAATAGCGGGCGCGGATGACGCTGTGCGGACAGACCAGGCTGCACTGGCCGCACTGGATGCACAGTTCGGTTTCCCAGACCGGGACGAAGTCGGAGATGTTGCGCTTTTCATAGACCGCCGTGCCGGACGGATAGGTGCCATCGACCGGCATGGCGCTGACGGGCAGCGCGTCGCCGCGCCCCCGCATGGCCGTGGCGATGAAATTCTGCACGAACGGCGGCGCCGATGCCGGCACGATGGGCGGCATGGTCAGCGTGCCCAGCGCTTCGGCGGGCACGCTCACGGCGTGCAGCCGCGCCAGCGCGCCGTCGACGGCGGCGTAGTTGGCCGCGATCACGGCCGCGCCCTTGTTGGCGTAGCTCTTGCTGATGGACTTCTTGATGTGCTCGATGGCGTCGGCCGCCGGCAGCACGCCCGACAGCGCGAAGAAGCAGGTCTGCAGGATGGTGTTGGTCAGGCCCGGCAGACCGGCTTCGCGCGCCGCGCCGGAGGCGTCGATCACGTGCAATTTCAGCCGCTTGGCGATGATTTCCTGCTGTACCGTGCGCGGTAGCTGGTCCCACACGGCATCGGGGCCGTACACGGTATTGAGCAAGAAGGTAGCACCCGGCGCGGCGACGCTGAGCAGGTCCTGCCGAAGCAGGAAATGGAACTGGTGGCAGGCCACGAAGCCGGCGCTGGCGATCAGGTAGGGCGCGTGGATGGGCTGCGAGCCGAAGCGCAGGTGCGACACCGTCTGCGCGCCCGACTTGTGCGAGTCGTAGACGAAATAGGCCTGGGCGTGGCGACCGGCGTCCTCGCCGAGGATCTTGGCGCTGTTCTTGTTGGCGCCCACGGTGCCGTCGGCGCCGAGGCCGTAAAACACGGCGCTGATCTGGTCGCCGGCGTCGAGCACGAAATCGCGATCCTCGCGCAGGCTGCGGCCGCTGACGTCGTCGTCGATGCCGACACTGAAGTTGTCCTGCGGATGTTCCTTCGCCAGTTCGTCGAACACGGCCTTGGCCATGGCCGGACTGAAGTTCTTCGAGCCGAGGCCGTAGCGGCCGCCGATCACCCGCGGCATGGCGGCGCGCTGGCCGCGTCCGCAGGCGTGGGCCAGCGTGGTGACGATGTCGGCGTACAATGGCTCGCCGGGCGCGCCCGGCTCCTTGGTTTGCTCAAGCACTGCGATCTCCATGCAGCTGGCCGGCAGCGCCGCGAGCAGGTGCTCGGCCGAGAACGGCCGGTACAGCCGCACCTGCAGCACGCCGACCGCTTTTCCCTGCGCTGCTAGCACCCGCGCAACGGCGCCGGCCGTCTCGGCGCCCGAGCCCATCACGACGATGACCCGATGCGCGCCGGGCGCGCCGCTGTAGTCGAACAGGCGGTACTGGCGGCCGGTCAGCGCGGCGAAGCGGTCCATCTGCCGCTGCACGATGGCGGGCAGGCGCTCGTAGTAGGGATTGACGCTCTCGCGCGCCTGAAAGAACGTATCTGGATTGTGGGCCGTGCCGCGGATGAAGGGCGTTTCCGGGCTGAGCGCGCGGGCGCGGTGAGCGCGCACCAGTCCGTCATCGATCATGGCGCGGATATGGGCGTCGGCCACAAGGTCGATGGTGTTGATTTCGTGCGAGGTGCGGAAACCGTCGAAGAAATGCAGGAACGGTATGCGACCCTCCAGCGTCGCGGCCTGGGCGATGAGGGCGCAGTCGTGCGCCTCCTGCACCGAGGCCGACGACAGCAGCGCGAAGCCGCTGCTGCGTACCGCCATCACGTCGGAATGGTCGCCGAAGATGGACAGCGCCTGGGTCGCCACCGCGCGGGCGGCGACGTGGAATACGGTGCTGGTCAGCTCGCCGGCGATCTTGAACATATTGGGCAGCATCAGCAGCAGGCCCTGCGAGGAAGTGAAGGTGGTCGTCAGCGCGCCGGCCTGCAGCGCGCCGTGCACGGTGCCGGCGGCCCCGCCCTCGCTCTGCATTTCCTGCACCACCGGCACATTGCCCCACAAATTGGGCTGGCCGCCGGACGACCATTCGTCGGCCAGCTCGGCCATGGTGGAGGAGGGTGTGATCGGATAGATGGCGCATACCTCGTTGACGCGGTAGGCGATATGGGCGACGGCCGTGTTGCCGTCGATGGTGGTTCTGCTGGCCATTTATGCCGCCTTGAAAAGGGTGAGGGGGGCCGGGGCCGGTTCGGCGATCATTTCCATCGCGTGGCAGGGGCATTGGTCGACGCAGACCGCGCAGCCGGTGCAGGCTTGCAGCAGGATGCGGTAGCCCAGTTGCGGCCCGAGTTTTTCGATCGCCTGCTCCGGGCAGGCGGCGTAGCAGTTGTCGCATTCGAAGCAGTTGCCGCAGGACAGGCAGCGCTGGGCCTCACGCCGGGCGGCGGCCTGGTCTAGGCCGGCCGTCACTTCGTCGAAGCCGGCCACGCGCGCGGCCGGCGCCAGTTCATGCTGGGCGGTGCTGGCGGCATCGGCGTAGATCGGCAGGTTGAGCATCGTGAAGGTCGCCACCGGGGTTGCCGGCGTCCGCGCCGATGGCACGGCGCGGCCAACCAGCCAGGCGTCGATCTGGCGCGCGGCGCGCTTGCCGTGGCCGACGGCTGACGTCACCGTGCGGGCGCCGGGGACCAAGTCGCCGCCGGCAAATACGCCGGGTGCGCCCGTCATCAGTTGGGCGTCTACCACGACGTTGCCATCCGTGCCGAAGACGACCCCAGGCAAGTGGCGCAGGAAGCCGCTGTCGGCCTGCTGGCCCAATGCCAGCACCACCGAGTCGGTCTGCAGCGTTTCGAACTTTCCGGTCGGCTGCGGCTGGCCATGCTCGTCCAGAGCCATTACTTCGAGCTGCACGGCGCCATCGGCGATGTCGTGTATGCTGCTGAGCCACTTGATGGTGACGCCTTCATCGAGCGCTTCCTGGGCCTCAAAGGCATGCGCCTCCATGTGGGCGCGGTCGCTGAAAAAGACGATCACGGCGTCTTCGGCGCCCAGGCGCTTGGCTGTGCGGGCCGCGTCCATGGCCGTGTTGCCAGCGCCATAGATAGCCACGCGCCGACCCAGCTTGGGCGGCGTGCCGCTCGCCGCGCCATGCAACATGCTGACGGCGGTAAGCACCCGGCCGGCGTCGCGGCCGGGGATGTCGATGCGCTTGCCGAGCTGGGTGCCGATGGCGACGAAGACGGCGTCGAAGCGGCCGGCCGCGCGCGCGGCGGCGACGTCAAGCACCGGATGGTTCAGCGTCAGCATCACGCCCATCGCCTCGATGCGGGCGATTTCCTGCAGCAGGCCGGCGCGTGGCAGGCGGTAGGCCGGTATTCCATATTGCATCATGCCTCCGGGCGCCGCTGAGGACTCCTGGATTTCGACGGCGTGGCCGAGACGGCGCAAGTGGTAGGCGGCTGACAGGCCGGCAGGCCCGGCGCCGATCACCAGCACGCGCTTGCCGCTGGCGGCTGGCACGGCGACCTGCCAGCCTTCGGCGGCAGCCAGATCGCCAAGGTAGCGCTCGACGCCATGGATGCTGACCGCGCCATCGAGCTCATTGCGGTTGCAGGCCGTTTCGCACGGGTGGTAGCAGACGCGTCCATGGACGGCCGGCAGCGGGTTGTCTTCGACCAGCTTGAGCCAGGCCTTCTGGTACTTGCCGGCCTGGGCCAGGGCCAGCCAGGCTTGGATGTCTTCGCCTGCCGGACAGACGCTGTTGCAGGGCGCGCGCAAGTTGGCATATAGCGGCCGCGCCGTGCGGGCCGGGCCGGCGCCTTTGTTGCGGAGCGGGTCCAGTTGCGGCGTAAGGTCATGAAATGGTGTAGTCATCCTGATTCCTGTTGATGCCCTGGTTACTTGAGGGCTTGCGTTGTGTGTGGGGGCCGGCAGCGGTCAGGCCGGTGCAACGACGGCGATGGTGGCCGGCTGCCGTATCGCGGAACCCGTTTCTTTGAGCATGCATGCCAGCACGATGGCGATGACGATGCCCGCCAGGCCGTACAGACCCCACTGTTGAAAATCCTGCAGGTCGAGCGGCGCGCCACCCGCTTCCCGTTGCAGCACCCAGCCGGCCACCGGTGCGGCCAGCGCGCTGAGCGTGAATACCAGAAAGTTCATGGCGCCGGTGGCGCTGCCTTTGACTTTATCCGGATTGACTTCCTTGATGATCGAATAGGGGATCATGGCTGCGCCCGAGGCGAAGCCGAACAGGAACCCGCCAAGGTAGGGCGGCAGCGCTCCAGCCGGTAGATAGAGAACGGCCGCTGCCAGCGCCAGCATCGCCGCTGCGCTGGCGATGAGCACGGGCTTGCGCCTACCCAGGCGGTCGGCGAGGTAGCCGAGTATCGGCGCGCCGAACACCCAGCCCAGCGGCACCATAGCCGCCCGGTTGACGGCTACCGCGTGCGCGGCGCCGAAGCCGTGTTCCAGCATCGGCACGCCCCAGATCATGTCGCCGATGGTGGTGGGCAAGAATAGCAGGCCAGCGCACAGGCCGCACAGATAGGATTGTGGATTGCTCAGAACAATCTTGTACGGCGCGAACATCTGCGCCAGCGGGCCGCGCGTGGCCGCCGCGCGCTCCGCTTCACGTGGCGTGGCGAGCAAAGTGATTGCGGCGAGCACGGCGGTAGCAATGCCGGCATCTATCCAAAATTGCTGCCATCCGACGACACCGTGGATCAGCGGAGAGACGATGAATTGCCCACCGGCGCCGCCGAGCATGCCGAACATTTGCGTGGCACCCACCGTCGTCGCCAACAGTCGCGCCGGAAATCCATGGGCGGCAAGGTAAACGGCACCGACAAAGGCGAAGGCCGAACCGGCGCCCTGCAGCAGGCGGCCAAGTTGCGCCGCCGTGGCGCTGCCCAGGCCGAACAGCACGGCGCCGGCGGCGAGGCAGGCGATGCCGACCGGGATGGACAACTTGGCGCCATAACGGTCGAGCGCGGCGCCTGCCAGGATGGAGCAGCCGGCATAGGTGTAATAGTAGAGGCCGAGCAGGGAACTAATGCCCAGCGCGCTGAGTCCCCAGGTTGCGGTGAGCTCGGGCACCATCACGCCGGGCGCCGAGCGTAGCGCATATTGCAGGAAATAGAACACTGCGCAGAGCAGCCAGGCGCAGATGAACAGGGGATGGAAATCACGACTGCCTGTAAGGCTGCCGGCTGGCTCGTTGCGCTGCATGGACCGTCTCCTTGATGCGTGCCGGCGCATGAGAAATCAAGGCCGCGCGGCATCTGTTGTTCAGGCTAGCGCTGGTACGTGGCAGGGTCTGTGTGTTTGCGCGCTTAGGCTTTTGGCAGGCCTTTGCGGCTACCTCAAAGAGGGGCTGTCAATGTGTTCGACATCGCCGGCTTGAGTTATTCGGTATGGGGCGGTACGGCGACCTGGTGCGGCGATTTTCCCGGGCATAACTTCTCCTAGGACATCGTCCTAGTCCTGCCCGGCGCCTACTATTTCCTGATTCGCAGCATCGTCGTTGGCAGCGCGGGCGCCTCTTACGGCTTGTCCCTGGTGGATGGTGTGCCTGAACCCGAAACGCTGAGCATACTGCTTGTCGGGCTCGGTGGCTGGGCCTCGTTGCACGGCACCGAAAGGTTGACGCGACGCTAGGGCCTGTTGACATTTACTGTAACCAAAGCAGCGAAGTGGTCAATGCGACGAAAGAAGCAAAACGAGACGCGAGTTTGTCGTAGCGCGTGGCCACGCGGCGGAACTGTTTAATTCTGGCAAAAAGGCGCTCGATCACATTGCGGTTGCGATATTGGTGGCGGTCGAATTGACGCTGGAGTTTGCGGGGCGCCCTCGGCGGGATCACCGCCTGGGCCTGTTTGTTGGCGATGCAGGCGAGCAAGGCATTGGCATCGTAGGCCTTGTCTGCCAGTACCGTCGCCGGTTCCACCGTCTCAAGCAATGCTTGGGCCTGCGTCACATCGTGTACCTGTCCCGCCGTGAGGATGAAGCGCGCCAGTTGCCCCAAACCTTCAACGCAGGCATGGATTTTGGTGCTCAATCCTCCGCGAGAACGACCGAGAGCTTGCTCGCTTTTTTTTCGCGGCACCGGCCGCGTGCTGATGGGTACGCACAATGGTGCTGTCGAGGTAGGGCGTGGCAGCGATTTTTTTTAAGAGTAGTTTCATGGTCGAGATGCATCGATGGGTTAAGTGGGTTCCCGTCGATGGGGGCGGCCCATCGTACCGCGCCGCATCCCGACTAAGTAAGTGCTACTGTGTGGGTCTTCAAATGGAGGTCATCATGCCAGCAACGCGCGAAACCGACACCCGAATTCAGGGCCATCAAAACAAATACGATATTGAATATACGAGTTTGCGTTATACGATTTCGCTCAACGGCAAAGTGCTGAAAAACACTAAACTGCCGACATATTTTGGCACCGGTATGAGCGGTTGAGGCCGCTTAGCGGAGTGCTATTTTTGATATTGAATACTTGCGTGGAATCCCGAGACGTAGGGCCGACTCTGCTTCTCGACTCTCAAACATGCCCTCGATGAAGTCTGCCATTGGAGAAGTGGTATGAATATAAATGAGGTTTCAATATATGTTCAAGCGCCATCGAGAGCAACACCATCTGGAAAGTGTAGGATGGTTGCGCGCCGCAGTGCTCGGTGCGAACGACGGTATCGTATCAACTTCGAGCTTAATCCTTGGTGTGGCGGCGTCGCACGCGACCCATAGCAGCATTTTGGTTGCAGGCGTTGCTGGCCTCGTCGCTGGCGCCATGTCGATGGCTACGGGGGAATATATTTCAGTGCAATCCCAGGCCGATACCGAACAGGCTGCGCTTGAGACCGAACGAATCGAACTGCATGACAATCCGGCAGCTGAACATCATGAGCTGACGGGTATCTATATGGCTCGTGGTTTGGATGCGGCGCTGGCAAAGCAGGTGGCTGCTAAATTGATGGCGCATGATGCCCTCGGTGCCCACGCGCGCGATGAATTGGGCATCACCGAAACGATGAGCGCTAAGCCATTGCAGGCAGCATTCGCATCAGCCCTTAGTTTTTCGATTGGGGCTTTGCTGCCCCTATTGGCGGCGATGCTGACGCCATCTAAATCACTGATTCCGGTGGTGGTGGTGGCTTCATTGGTGTCTCTCGCCGTTCTTGGTGGGCTAGCGGCAAAGGCCGGCGGCGCGGACCTGAGACAGGGCATTCTGCGCGTGACGTTCTGGAGTGCTGTTTCGATGGCTGTCGCCGCGGCGATTGGCGCTATGTTAGGAACTGCGGTATAGCGCGTCGATGGGGTGACCAATTACCCTGGATGCGTATTAATGGTATAAACGATATAAAACATTATTATCGTCAGTATCGTTGGCGGACTAGGGTCTGTTGACATTTAATCGGCGCGCCGTGATTTTTTGTGCGGGGGCTGTTAACTTTTCGTGATTTGTGTTTACATCCTTAGCTTTGGGCGAACAAGGATGTTGCGGATGTTGTTACGGGACGATCAATGGGAGCGCATAGCGCCGCTGGTGCGTGGTAAAGCCGGGGACCGGGGGCGCCACGGCGCGAATAACCGCCTGTTTGTCGAGGCGGTATTGTGGCTGGCCCGTACGGGTAGCCCGTGGCGAGACCTGCCGCCGGAGTTCGGCTCATGGAACAGCGTTTATGTCCGCTTTGCCCGCTGGTCCGACAAGCAGGTATGGCAGAATATTTTCCAGGTGCTGCGCGAGGATGCCGACTTCGAGGAGGTCTATCTCGACAGCACCATTGTGCGTGCCCATCAGCATGCGGCCGGTGCCGCGAAAAAAAGGCGAACAGGCTCTCGGTCGTTCTCGGGGTGGACTGAGCACCAAAATCCACGCCTGCGTCGAAGGTTTGGGGCAACTGGCGCGCTTCATTCTTACCGCAGGACAGGTGCACGATGTGACACAGGCCCAAGCATTGCTTGAGACGGTGGTGCCGGCGGCAGTACTGGCAGACAAGGCCTACGATGCCAATGCCTTGTTGGCCTGCATCGCCAATAAACAGGCCAAGGCGGTGATCCCGCCGAAAACGACCCGCAAACTCCAGCGTCAATTCGACCGCCATCAATATCGCAACCGCAATGTCATCGAGCGCTTCTTTGCCAGAATTAAACAGTTCCGCCGCGTGGCCACGCGCTACGACAAACTCGCTTCTCGTTTTGCTTCTTTCGTCGCGTTGACCGCCTCGTTGCTTTGGTTGCAGTAAATGTCAACAGGCCCTAGTATCGTACGAATCATAGCGCCACCTGCAAAAAAGTTCTTTGTTGGAGGCATTTTCCGAGCACCCGTTCCCACCGATTCGCGGCGGCATTCGACTACATTACCAATTGGCGGGCAAGAACGCGCTGTACGAACAAGCCGCCTACACCACTCGCAGCAATAGCCGCTCGCACATTTTCTTTGACCGTCGCTTCTCCGACACCGATTGCTGAGACTCCTGCTTAGCGATAGCCTTGATTTCAACAAGCGCCTCCTTGATGCGCTGGATGGGCGTGTCTGATTTCCAGCCAAATGCGTTGCGGCGGAAGCGAGGGGGTGTAGGCTGTGGTCATGAGTATGACGGTTCCTTGGAGATTGGTTTATCGGTAACAGTTAAGGGCACCAGCGCTTAAGGCGCGCTGCTTCGTACAGGGAGTCTGCAATTGGTGGCACTTTCCGCAGGCTCCGGGGGCAACACCTTCATTAGCGACGCACCGGTGCCAAAAACACGCCTACCGACGGCATGCTTTTTTGGTCGACCAAAATCAACGGGGAGACGATTGACGTTATGCTTGGCGTCGATCGGCATCCCCCCAGACCCGCATCTTGCCAGCGCCGCTTTCTTCAAGATAGCTTCTGTTTCCGGCCCGTGTACGCGGCGGCCTATCAGCTCAAATTGAGTTGCACCCGGGCACCTGAGGCACGGGCGGCGCTGCAGAAAATATCGCTATGCCGGCGCGTCCTCGGTCGGCGTAGCGGACAGGATGCCTTGGTAGTTGGCCAGCCGCGCACCGATGCTGATGCCGAGCGGGCCGATGTCGAACAGGCGGATATCCTTGCTGTGGTCGCTCGCCCTGACCTTCACCACGGAGATCATCCGGCTGAGTTGCCCCTTCAGTTCGACATAGCGCTGCATCACGATGGCGTCGGCCAGGAAGGCATTGCCGTAAGAACTGAAACGCAGCATGGTGTAACGGTCTTCCAGCTCTGCGGTCATCAGTACGGTCACGCCGATGGAGGTGAGCACCGCGATCATGCGGTACAGCGATTCGCGGAAATCTTCTCGGAACACTGGCGCCAGTGCCAGTTCGAAACCAGACAGGGAGTCGATGACGACCCGCTTGGCCTGCATGGCAGCGATCATCTTGACCAGCTCGTGAAGGATTTCATCGATCGACAAATCGAGCGCACGCGTATCGATCACGCCGACCTGCCCGGCCTGCACCATCTCGTTCAGCGCATGGCTGAGCAGCTGGTTCGGGCTCTTCTCGAAGGCGGCGATCACGCCCGGCTCGCCCAGGCGCACGCCCTCGGCGAGGAACTGGGTGGCCAGTACGGTCTTGCCCGATCCGGACGGCCCCACCACCAGCAGCGAATAGCCGGCCGGCACGCCGCCGCCCATCATCATATCGAGCTCGGCGATGCCGATCGACAGCCGCTGACTACCGGCGATGCTGACCTCGCCCGTGCCCGAGGCCTTGAGCATGGCGCGTGGGAAGATCTCGACGCCGTCGTCGCTGATGCGGAAGGTGTGCACGCCCAAGTTCTGGGACTGGCCGCGCATCTTGACGACCTGGATCTTGCGCACCAGCGCGTCGCGGTGCACCTGCTGCGACATCCAGATGATGCCGTCGGCGACGGTGAAGATGGGACTCGATTCCGCCTCGGGCGCCAGGTATTCTCCGATCAAAAAGGTGGTGGCCAGCCAGCTCGTCATCTGCATGCCGAGCTGCTGGATGAAGTGCTGCAGGCCAGCCGCGCCATGCTCCATGCTCTGGGCCGACTGCACCACCGAGCGAAACGAGTCGACGAACACCAGGCTCGGTGAAGAGTCGCGCACCTCGTCGGCGATACGCGTCAGCACTCGGTCGAAATCGCCCTCGAACAGGTCGGCCGCCAGGTTGACGAACTTGATCGACTTGTTAATCTTGCCGATATCGAAGAAGGGAAATTGCTGCTGGTAGCGCAGCATCTTCAGCGGCGGCTCGCCGAGCACCGTGAAAAACAGCGCGCGCCGCTCCGGCGTGGCCAGCGAAAACATGATCTGGTGCGCCATCGTCGTCTTGCCGCTGCCGGGCGTGCCGGCCAGCAGGTTGAAGGAAAACTCGGGGATGCCGCCGCCGAGTAGGTCGTCGAGGCCGGGGACGCCAGTGGCCAGGCGCTGTATGGTTACTTTGTTAGTCATTGTTGCGGTTCCTTACCTGCAGTAGCGATGGCGTCTGTGTCCCAGGCCGAATGTAAAATGGTCGTCGTCAACGGCTCGCCGATCAGCCGGATCAGGGTGTCGATGAAGATGGTCAGCAACGTGATGTTGATCTCGGCTGCTTGGCCCGGCGTCTGCAGCAACAAGTAGTCCCTCAGCACAGCAAAATCGGTACCGGCCGTCGTCGGCAAATTGGCATGCTCGATACTGACCAGATACGCCGCGCGGCTATACAGTGTGTAAAAGTCAGCGTGGCCGACGACGGCCGCCAGTTCGCAGGCCAGCCGCTCCCATAAGAGAATCATGTCCGCAGTGGTGGCTTCGTGCCGGCGCATTCCGATGCGTCTGATCATCTGGTGTCGCTGCTCGTCGATAGTCGCCATAGTTGAATGTCATTCATTGCTTTAAGGTGATCTTGGTGTTCAGTGCTTATTCATGGATAGCGAATGTCGACCGATCAGCGCCAGTAGTTCAGCGATGGCAAGCGGCCTGACCAGGTAACGGTTAAAGCAGATTTGCTTGTCACGCTGCTGATTGTAGGCCTCATTGAGGCCGAAGGTGGAGATAATGGCGAGCATGGCCGACTGCGCTACCGACCGTATTTCCTCGGCCATGATCCGGGCCTCGACGCTGCTGATAGGCAGCCGCTTATTGACTTGGCGCAGCGTCTTGATATTGTTCTCCAATCCAAGACGCAGGCCTTCGGCGGTGCGCAGATCCGATTCCCCTACCACAGCAGGGCTTGCTTGCGTGTGTCCGGTGCCGGGGCGACTGGGTGCAGCAATGGCTCGTGGCAAGGCTCAGCAGAGAAGGGGCGTGCGGCGGCCTAGCTGGCGACTAGGATGTGGTCAGCAACGTTGCAGACGCCGTGCGTGCCCCAAGCGGCGTGCCTGACTGCCGAGAATGTCGGCGCGTGCGTAGCCGAACATTTTCTCTGCCGACGGATTGAAGGCGATGATGCTTTGCGCGTCGTCGAGCATCACGATCGCGTCCATGGCGGACGCGATCAGTCCTATCATTTGAGCCTGATGCGCTTGCTTGATGTGCTCGGCGTCCGGCTTTGTTGCACAAATAAACTCAGAGCGTAATACCCCTTTCCCTAGGCGCAATTAGGCCATGGCCACCGTCGTCGGCGTGCCGAGTCGGGTGAAGCGATTGAGGATGGCAGCACGCACTTGAAGCTCGGCGACCTGGCGGTCGAAATCGCGCGCCATCACCCGTTCGCCGAGCTGCTTGAAACAGCGCATTTTGGTTTCCACCAGACTGCGTCGATGGTAGCCGGTCCACTTCTTCCATATTCGACGACCCAGGTGCCGCATGGCATGCAGTATGGCGTTGCGCGCCTCAGCCCCCGGTCGACGGTCTTTCCAGGGCTTGCCGTTTTTGCGCGTTGGAATAATGGCCTGTGCGCCACGTAAGGCAATGGCCTCATGGCAGGCCTTGGTGTCGTAGGCTCCATCGCCGCTGACGCTAGCAATGGCTTCGCTTGCGCCAATCTGGTCGAGCAGGCACGGCAGCATCGGCGCATCGCCGGTGGCGTTGTCCGTCACTTCAATAGCCCGGATTTCCAAGGTCGTGGCGTCAATTCCAAGGTGCACCTTACGCCACTGACGGCGGTAGTCGGCACCATGTTTCTTCGTTTTCCACTCCCCCTCGCCCAACATCTTGATACCGGTACTGTCGACTAGTAAGTGCAATCCCGTCGTCGTCGGGTTCGCTGTAATCGTCACGGCGAGATGCTTTTGTCGGCGGCTCACGGTGCTGAAGTCCGGAACTTCCCAATCGAGGCCAGCTAGCTTGAGCAAGCTTTGCGCCATGCCCATCGCCTGCCGTAGTGCCAGGTTGAACAGCGCCTTGATGGTCAGGCAAAATTGGATCGCCGCCTCGCTGTACTTCCGGCTACGCCCACGTTTGCCACTGGCACTGCCGTGCCAGCACATGTCCTGGTCCAGCCAGATGAGTAGCGAACCACGCGCCTTCAGCGCCGCGTTGTACTCCTTCCAGTTGGTCGTTCGATATTTCGGTTTGCTCGGTGCACTCATGCCGATAGTTTACCCGAGCCGCGATTCAGGCGCGCCTCGGGCATTTGTGCAACAAAGCCGCAATGCATCCTCCCCATGTCACAACCAAATGTCGCGCTGGGTTGATTGGAGCAGTCTTACTCCTGTGCTTAACAAATGCCATGAGGGTGGTTCCACCCAATGCGAGAAGCACCCCGACTGCTGAAGATAGTGAAACATTGGTCATCATCGATGATTCGCCCAAAAAATTATCAATATAATCATATTACTTGAAATATGATCGCAAAGGTCTTCAAGAATGAGTAATTCAACGGCTATCGTGAATTCCGAGAGCTCCAGCGTCAGCAGTGGCCGTCCGTCTTGTTGCATCAACAACGACCAGCGCTGTCCCTGTCCCGTCAGTTGCAAGCAATCCTGGTTCGCAGCGATGGAATGCAGGTCGGCGTGATGGAATGCAGGTTCATTCGCAGTTATCTCTGGTTTGAGGGGTGCGCTGGTCGCAATTAATTCTGGTCGAAAATGCCGCTGAATGCAGGTCGGGCTGCTTATGAATGCAGGTCGCTACAGGTAGAAGGCAACGAATTTTTTATTGTTGCCACGAGAGTCTCCAAGTTCAAAGGTCTTGCACATTCGGGACAGGTCCTGCACTGGCGTCAAGGCACCGTAACAGTCGAACTCTTCTAACTTCGCCTTAGCATCGCTTCAGGTTGGAGTTGTTTTTCTCACGGGTCTCCCTTTGTCCTGTAAGGCATCGATGCCGACTATCGTAGCATGTTGGCATCCAGAGTAAAGAATGGCCGAGTTCGTCTTACCTGTTGTTTGTGAGGTTCTTTGGTGGTTGATGTTTTGGTCAATTTGACACGTGTACACCAGACGATCTTCGAGGCAGTACCCGATCAGCTACTGCCGACGATTTTTCGTCATGAGAGTGCGTAAGATAATCGAAGGCGCGATGCAATGAGCATCCATGTAAAGTGCGGCCATCGCTGTACCGCAGAATTGCCCCAACTTTATGGCTTCATTGATGCGTTCAGCGCTCTCAAAATCAGGTCGCGTTACTTTGTCCGACCCGTGTTTTTTTGGTTCGATGACTATCGACTGCATGGTAGGGGCCTTTCCCGCTCTACTAAGTCGGGTATGCGCTGTTCGCAATGGCACTACATCCCCGTTGGAGAAGCAGCTTACGCGCATTCGAGAAAAGCCAAAGGTTTGGATTCAATCGTGTGCGTCAAACGACCGTAAGCGGCCAGCGCACCCACCTATGAATCCGTGAAGCCCCAGTCCAAACTCCGAATTTTTACTTGGAGATGAGGATGGTAAACACCGAACGCGAAGCGGTTTGGCAAGAGCGTGTTGAGCACTGGCGAGCAAGCGGACTGTCGCAGCGCGCCTTCGCCCTGCAAGAAGGCTATCCAATACGACAGGTGGGTTACTGGGTTCGCCGACTGACCCGGTCGCCGGTCGCGCCAGGGCTGTTGCCGGTGCAGGTAACGCCAGCGCCGCCGGTGCCCGTCGCGATCAGCCTGATCAACGAGCGCGGATGGACGTTGAGCTTGCCGAGTGATGTGCCGGCCAGCTGGCTGGCGGAATTGATGCGAGCGCTGTGATGGAACTGTCGGCCGATGCGATCTGGCTGGCGACGGCGGCGGTGGACATGCGCACCGGCATCGACGGCCTGTCCCTGCATGTGCAGCAGGCGCTGGGGCGCCTGCCGTGCGACGGCACGGCCTATGTATTCGCCAATCGCCGCCGCACGCGCCTCAAGCTGGTGTGCTGGGACGGCACCGGTGTCTGGATGTGCCTGCGCCGCCTGCGCCGTGGCCAGTTCGTCTGGCCGCAGGCGAACGATGCGTGCTGGCAGATAAGCGCCGAGCAATGGCGCTGGCTGGTCGCGGGCGTGGACTGGCAGCGCCTGTCGGCGTCGGCGCCGGTCCAGTGGCGCTTGTGATGTCGTCGTCGGTGGCGATTGTAAACATGCACCGTTCCCTGTAAACTGCGCAGCATGAACCCGCTCGACGACCTTGCCCGCACCGACATCGACCCAGCGCTGCTGGCGCAGGTGCGTGCCCTGGTCGAGCAGCAGCAGGCCGATCTGGCGCAACGCGATGCGGCCTTGGCGCGACGAGATGCCCTGCTGGCCGAGAAGGAGTTCAAGATCACCGCGCTGACGCACGAACTGGCCTACTATCGGCGTATCCGCTTCGGCAAGGCCAGTGAAGCGCTCGTCGGCGAGCAGCGCCTGTTGTTCGAGGAAACGGTCGATATGGACCTGGCCGCCATTGAGGAGGAGCTCGATGGTCAAGCGCCGGCCAAGCAGCAGCGCAAGCGCGCTGGCCGGCAGCCGTTGCCGCCCGAGCTGCCGCGCATCGAGCACCGCCATGAGCCGGCATTGTGCCAGTGCGGCCAGTGCGGCGCCGAGTTGGTCAAGATCAGCGAGGACGTCAGCGAGCAACTGGACGTGGAACCGGCGCGCTTTTTCGTGCATCGCCACATCCGTCCCCAATATGCCTGCCGTTCCTGCGAGACGGTGAGGGCAGTGCCGATCCCGGCCGCCGTCATCGATGGCGGCATGGCCGCCGTGGGCCTGCTGGCGTGGATCGCGGCCTGCTAATACCTCGACCATTTGCCGCTGTACCGGATCGAGCAGATCGCGGCCCGCCAGGGCGTGCCGCTGGCCCGCTCAACCCTGGCCGAGTGGATCGGCCGCATTGGCGTGGCGCTGCAGCCGCTCGCCGACCGGCTCGCTGAACTGCTGCGGCAACGGGCGTGCCTGCATGCCGACGAGACACCGGTGCGCCAACTTGACCCCGGCAGCGGCAAGACCCGGCACGCCTACCTGTGGGCCTACCGCTCCGGTGTGCACCACGACGGTCCGCCCATCGTCGTGTTCGACTACCAGACCAGCCGGGCCGGCGCGCACGCGCGCGCCTTCCTGCATGGCTGGCGCAGCCATCTGATGGTGGACGACTACGCGGTTATGTGGCGGCCAAATTTATGTTGTGGCGCGCTCCAAGTTCAGAGACGCTGATTGTCTGAATAGCTCGTTGAACACCACATAAAAATAAGCACTATCTAACAGTCGCCGTCGCGTTAACTGTGATGCCTTCCCTCGTTACGTCTGGCAGAGCGTGCTCGTGAACTCTGCGCCGACGTGCTGGCTCGTTCAATACTTATGTGCGGTCTATTTGGCGGATGCCGCTGTGCGGCCACTTGTTCCGCGTGCCTGCGACAACATAAATTTGGCCGCCACATAACCGGCGTTATGTCGAGCATCACATAACGTCGGCTACAAGGCGTTGTTCAGCGACGGCCCAACTGAACTGGCCTGCCTGGCGCATATCCGGCGCAAGTTCTTTGACGTGCACGCCGCCAGCGGCAGCCCCGTCGCCGAGGAGGCGCTGCGCCGTATCGCGGCGCTGTACGCGATTGAGCAGCAAGGCGCCGGACTCGATCCACCGCAACGGCTGGCGTTGCGCCAGCGCTTGAGCGTGCCGGCGCTGGACGATCTGCATGCCTGGTTGCTGATGACCCAACGCACCATTGCCACCGGCAGCAGCACGGCCAAGGCCATCGACCACGCGCTCAAGCGCTGGCCGGCGCTGGCGCGCTATGCCGACTCCGGCAGTCTTCCAATCGACAATAATCCGGTCGAGAACGCCATCCGTCCCATTGCCATCGGCAAAAAGAACTGGCTGTTCACCGGCTCGGAGCGGGCCGGCCGCCGCGCCGCCGCCATCCAGAGCCTGTTCGCCACTGCCAAGCTGAACGGACTCGATCCGCTGCGCTGGCTGGCCGGCGTACTGGAACGTCTCCCGACGTGCCCTAACAGCCAGATCGATTCGTTGCTGCCATTTCCGAACTCTACGCAGTCCTAAAACCGCTGAACAGGTGGGATGGCTGGTCGCTTACAAACGACCGAGGAATACTGACAGTAAACACGGTGCCTGCAATTTCGGTGGAGGTGACCGCTATCGTGCCGCCATGGGCGTTCGTGATTTCGCGGGCGATGAACAGTCCGAGGCCCATGCTGGTTGATGGGCGACCGTTCTGGTCGTCCTCCACTAGAAGCTGAACAAGCGGGTTAAAGATGACGTTTAATGATTCTGGGGGTATCACTTTCCCAAAATTCTTTACTTTGACGGTGACAATTTCCGCTTCACTGCTCGCAGAAATTTTAATGGGTTGATCGCCTGTATGAAATTGCGCTGCGTTGTTCAAAAGGTTGGAAAACACTTGTTGCATGCGCGCAGTATCAAAGTAAAATTCCAGCTCGCCACATACCTCAAGCTTGAACATACAGTCGGGATGGACGGCACTCGCGTCATCTATCGCCCACTGACATACCTCGCGAAGATCGGCAAGTTTCGGTACAATTGGAATTTCGCCGCCTAACTGAGTCCGAGCGAACTCCAGCAGGTCGTTAACCATGGTACTCATGCTAACCACACCACGTTTTACACGTGCGCCTAGCGCAATCGTTCGCTCGATATTGTTGTCGCTGGTCCGAACAAGTAGGTCGCTTGCCATCGACATCGTTGCGAGAGGGCTGCGTAGATCGTGTCCGAGAATGGCGAGAAATGTATCGCGAGTGCGTGCAGCGTGCTCGGTATAGGTTCGAATTGATTCGGCCAATGCTTGGTCGATGGTTTCGTTGAATCGAACAATATCGTTCGTAATGGTCCCCGTCGGATTCGATGGATTTACCATCCAGAGCCGGATGACGGTAGCCCTGAGTGCGCGATATTCGGCTGCCAACTGAACAAGCGAGAAGCCACTCAATCGTCTTTGCACACCATGTTCAGACGCCGGACTTTGAGTATCCGGCTCACCTGGTGCACGCCCTTTCGATTTCTCGATCTGCTGACTGGCACTTTGCTCGGTGTCAATGTCCTGCACAATCGAAAGCAATACGCGCTTCGCGTCATCGCGTATTGCGGGTTCTGACATTCCACTTGCGGCAGGCTCAAGGGTCCGCGCAAATGCGTCCCACTCCATCAAGATTTCTTCAAGGTTGTCACGAATAAAGGACGATAATTTCATTTTACACATCCTTCATTGATGATAGGGTGAAATCAACCTATTACACCTCAGTGTGACGTCTGTCTGTGCGGTAGCGCACGAGCGAAAATACCTCCGGGCTACACAAATCCGATATCGAGATCGCGAAGGTATTTGCGCCCCTCAACAGTGATACGAATACCGCCCTCGTCATTCGATTCGACGAATCCGCATGCTGACAGTGTTGCCGCCTCGTTGTGCAATGGCTAATAAATGTCGCCAAGGCTCGCCAGTTTTTTGAGAGCGTCCTGTTCACGATCAGTGAGTTTGGGATTCATGATTACCTCGCCGGTTCAGAAATGCCGCCAAGCATTGACCTACATCAGGCATAGTAAAAGCTAAGCTTATAAAATTGGCAAGCCGCAAGTGGGCAAAATGCATGTCTCCATGCCCAGCAAAATCCGCGAAATTCATGACTCCATGCACTATGCTGAAATCGATACTCAAGAATGAACCATTGCCTATTGTTGGCCTTCCCCCACCATGACGGACACTTTCGATAGGTCTGGCGCTTTGCGGAAAGATAAACTGGCGGGATGATTGTGTCCATGATTGAGCACAACGGAAAGCCGTGCCAACTAATTTTCGCTAAGCGACTAGCTCCGTTCGATAGGCTGCTCCCCCGGGAGTGCTGAGGGAGGTAGGCCACAAAAATCAGACTCGACCTGAGACGTTTTTTCAAAGTTAAGCGCAACATTGAGCGCATCCATGAACTCGACGACGTTGATCGGCTTGGTCAGATAGCGGCAAAACCCGGCCTCGATGCCCTTCTTGATGTCACGCGGGACGGCGTTTGCCGACAACGCCATGACCGGAATGTGGGCCGTCAAAGGATCCATGTTCAAGATTTTCAAGGCTTCATATCCACTAATGCCGGGCAAATTTATATCCATCAAAATCACGTCCGGCTGATAGGTACGCGCTAACTGGATGCCCAACTGCCCTTCAATCGCCGTCAACAATTTCAAATCGGTGCGGCGCTCGATCAACTCCTTGACCAGCTCCAGGTTTGCCGCATTGTCCTCGATATAAAGCAGCGTCCGCTGGGACGACAATGCGCGCTCCGCCGTGTCACTGACGTCGTTGTCCGGTTCGTCGGGCTGGTCTGGAGCTGGCTCATGTATTGTCGAAGCGGGAAGCTCGATCCAGAATATGCTGCCGGTGCCGACACTGCTTTCGACGCCGATGGAGCCACCCATCAGTTGGACCAACTGCTTGGTCACCACCAATCCGATGCCAGTGCCTTCTTCGGTACTGGCCTCTTGGCCCAGGCGATTGAACGGCTGGAAGAGCTGGGTCATTTGTTCCGGCGCCAATCCGACCCCGGTGTCCTTGACGCTCATCCGTACCCGGCCTACGTCGGACATCATCATGCATTGGACGATGACTACGCCTCCGACTTGGTTGTACTTGATCGCATTCGACAGCAAGTTGATGATTACTTGCTTGACCCTGGTTTTGTCGCCACAAATAGAGAATGGTTCGTCGAAACGAGGAAACACCATCTGGATGTCCCGTTTTTGTGCCTGAGGCAAGATCATTGCATGGCAGTCCTTCAGCACATCGGTGAGCGACATTGACTCTTGTGACATTAGCATTTTTCCGGATTCGATCGTCGCCAGATCCAAAATTTCATTGATCAGACGCAGCAGATACCAGCCGGCTTGCAAAATCTGGCTGATCGCTTTCTTCTGCTTTGGCTCGGGCGCGGGATCCGCAGAGTCCATCAACTGCGCAAATCCGAGCACCGCATTAAGTGGGGTACGCAATTCATGGCTCATGCTGGACAAGAAATCTGACTTCGCCAGATTGGCTTTTTCGGCTGTCGCCTTGGCACTGACCAACTCGAGGTTGTTGTGCTGAAGCATTTTCTCGAATTGCTTACGGTCGGTAACGTCACGGGCCGCCGCGAACACGCCTTGCAAGTTGCGGTCACGGTCATAGAAAATGGTCGCGTTGTAGGAAACCACCGTTTCCTTGCCGTCCCTTGCGTGGGCCGTCAACTCATAGTTGGTCACCTTGCCTTCTTGCAGCACGCGAGTGATGGTCTCCTCGGCCCGCTCCGGATCGGTGAAATAGTTCTTGAACGGTGCGCCGATCAGTTCGTCGCGTGTACAACCGGTCAGCGCTTCCATCTGCTTGTTGACATCACTGATGATGCCTCGCGGGTCCGTCGTCATCAAGGCATCGATGTTCGATTCAATGAGGGAGCGGGTGTAGAATTGTTGATCGCGCAGACGTTGATCGGTCTTCAACTGCTCTGCTTCGCCCCGCTTGCGCGCGGTATTGTCAGTACCGATCAACAGATATCCAATGATGGTGTTTTGAGCGTCGCGCAGTGCCGTGACGGAAACGACTGCGGGAAAACGGCTGCCATCTTTTCGGAAGTAGGTCAGTTCGTAGATGTCTTCAATGCCGCGCGAGGCCTTGAACACCAGCGCCTCAAAGCCCGGCAAGATTACCGTTCCAAGTTCAACACTGAGCGCCTTGGCGCGCGTGATCACCTCCTGCGGGTCGGAAATATCGGCGGGTGTGATCTTGTTCATCACTTCGGCGGCGGTGTAGCCCAACATGCGCTCGGCACCAACGTTGAAGATCTGGATTACACCATTCGCATCAGTGGCGATGCTGGAGAAATTGGCACTGTTGAAAATCGCGCTCTGCAAGGCGCCGGCTTTCAACAACGCCTCCTCTGCCAGCTTGCGCGCAGTGTTATCGGTGCCGATCAATAAGTAGCCGATGATTGCATCCTGATCATCGCGTAGCGCGGTGACTGACACGACCGCAGGGAAGCGGCTGCCATCCTTGCGGATGTAGGTCAGCTCGTAGATATCTTCGATCCCGCGCGAGGCCTTGAATACCAAGGCATCAAAGCCTGGTGTGATGGCGGTTCCTAGTTCGACGCTGAGCGCTTCCGCGCGCGCGATTACTTCCTGGGGATCGGAAATATCGGCCGGGGTGATCTTGTTCATCACGTCGGTGGCCAAGTAGCCCAACATGCGCTCGGCGCCAACGTTGAAGATCTGAATGACGCCATTTGCATCGGTGGCGATGCTCGAGAAATTGGCGCTGTTGAAAATTGCGCTCTGCAAAGCACCGGCTTTCAACAACGCCTCTTCGGCCCGCTTTCGCGCGGTATTGTCGGTGCCGATTAACAAATAGCCGATGATGATGTTCTTGGCGTCGCGCAAGGCCGTGACCGACACAACGGCAGGGAAGCGACTGCCATCTTTGCGGAAATAGGTTAGCTCGTAGATGTCTTCGATGCCGCGCGAGGCTTTAAATACCAAGGCTTCAAATCCTGGCGTAATCGAAGTGCCCAACTCAAGGCTAAGCGCCTCCGCACGGGCGATTACCT
>Ga0209848_1000149_pt1 | contig 36981 bp, 29 predicted proteins | sample OrgsoiDNA_201062_FD_185810 | JGI IMG/M metagenome (GOLD analysis project Ga0209848, IMG submission 185810) | Permafrost soil microbial communities from the Arctic, to analyse light accelerated degradation of dissolved organic matter (DOM) -... | ecosystem: Environmental > Terrestrial > Soil >...
CCTGCCAGAAGACCTGACCCGCCTGAAAGCACAAATCAGCGCGCTGGAGATGGAAGAACAGGCGCTGCTGGAAGATATTGCGCTGGGAACCCATACCCACGGTGACCGTCTGGAGAAAATGGGTCAGCAGGACGCTGAACTAGCCGCACAACTCGCCGTATTTGAAACTCAGTATTACGCTGAAAAAGTGCTAACCCAGCAACTGTTGGACGCTCGCCAGGATATCAGCCGTCAGGAAGAGATGGTCACGCTACATAAGCAACTGAGTCATTTGCAGGGAAACTGCCCTTTGCTAAGCCTTGACGTGGACATACGCACCGTCGCCACGGTCATTGCCGACTGGACAGGCGTGCCGCTGAGCAGCCTGCTAAAAGACGAACAGGCCGACCTGCTGCAGTTGGAAAACCATCTCGCCACGCGCGTAGTGGGTCAAGACGCCGCGCTGGTGGACATGGCCCAGCGGCTGCGTGCGGCGAAGACCGGCCTGACATCTGAAAATGGCCCGCTTGGTGTATTTCTGCTGGTCGGCCCAAGCGGCGTAGGTAAAACCGAGACCGCGCTGGCACTGGCTGACACCCTATTTGGCGGTGAGAAGTCACTGATAACCATCAATATGTCCGAGTATCAGGAGGCCCACACCGTTTCCCAGCTCAAAGGCTCGCCTCCGGGCTATGTGGGCTACGGCCAGGGCGGCATTTTGACCGAGGCCGTGCGCAAGCGTCCGTACAGCGTGGTACTGCTCGACGAAGTAGAAAAAGCCCATCGCGACGTGATCAACCTGTTCTATCAAGTATTTGACCGTGGCTTTATGCGCGACGGCGAAGGCCGCGAGATTGATTTTCGCAATAGCGTGATCTTAATGACCGCCAACCTCGGCAGTGACCACCTGATGCAGCTGCTGGATGACCAACCTCAGGCCACCCATGGCGAGATGCACGAGCTGCTACGCCCTATCCTGCGCGACCACTTCCAGCCCGCCTTGCTGGCCCGTTTCCAAACGCTGATTTATCGCCCGCTGGATGCCGAAGCGCTCAGAAAAATCGTCGAGATGAAGCTGGCACAGGTCGCCAAACGCCTGAATAAACATTACGGTTTGCAGTGCACCTTTGGGGAGAGTCTCTATGACACCCTGGTCGCCGCCTGCCTGCTGCCAGACACCGGCGCGCGCAACATCGACAGCCTGCTCAACCAGCAGATTTTGCCGGTGCTGAGCCAGCAGTTATTAAGCCACATAGCTGCAAAACAAAAGCCTTCCACCCTTCAGCTTTCATGGGATGAAGAGGAAGGCATTGTATTGGCATTTGATGAGCCGATTGAAGGAGTGCAGCAATGAGCGACTCTTTAATAAGCAATGCCGCCAGTCTGGTTAAACAGCTTCTCGGCCAGTCACGCTACCGGATGGACGTACATGGCTGTGCTGACTTTCTGGACGTGCTGAGTTACAGCGCCGTTGAGTCACTTAGCCAGCCATGGCGCTATGAAGTGGTACTGACATGTATCAATCCAGACATTGCCTGCGACGCAGTGTTGCTAAAACCCGCCTCGTTTACCTATCAGACGCCGATGTTTACCGGCGCGCCAGCCGTGCCGGTGCGTACCGTTTTTGGCGTGGTGAATGGGCTTCGTCGTCTATCCACCTCGAAAGATGAAACTCATTATGCGCTGACGCTAGTGCCGCGTATTGCCCTGCTAGCGCACACGAAAAACAGTGAGGTTTTCCTTAACCAGTCCGTTACCGACGTAGTCGAGCAGGTACTGCGCAAGCACGGCCTGGAAGGACCCGATTTTGAGTTCCGCCTGTCGCGGGAATATCCGCCCCGCGAGCTTATCACCCAGTGGCGGGAAACCGACCTTGAGTTTGTCCAGCGGCTGCTGGCCGAGGTGGGCATTTTCTGGCGCTTTGAGATGGACAGCCGTCTTGAACAGGATGTGGTGATTTTTCAGGATACCCAGCAGCAGTATCAGTTTGGCGTCACCTTGCCGTTACGCAATCAGGCCGGGATGAGCGACCTGGGTCAGGAAAGTATCTGGGACATTCATACAACCTATAACGTCGTGAGCGGCAATGTTTCTACCCGTGACTACAACTACCGCGACGCCCTGACACCGCAGGACAGCACTCAGAGTATTAGTAGCAAAGAAGGGATCACCACGGGAGAAACCTATCACTACGCCGAGCCGTTTTTGTCGGAAGGTGATACCGAAAGCACGGAAACCGGCGCGTACTTTGCCCGCCTGCGACATGAACGCATTTTGAATGCTCAGTTTACCGTAAGCGGCCATTCCTCTAGCCCGCTGCTGGCCCCCGGTCAGGTATTGGAAACCGACACCAGCCTGCCTGATGCGATAAAAGACGGCATTGTTATCACCTCGGTGAGCAGCAGCGGTTCACGTAAAGACAGCTTCACGCTGACCTTTGAAGGCATTCCGTACAGTGAAACTGTTTGCTACCGCCCTGCACTGCTCAATCGCCCGGTGATATCTGGCTCCCTGCCCGCTCGTGTAGAAAGTGCCCAAAAAGGCGATACCTACGCCTGGCTAGACCCGCAGGGGCGCTACCGCGTAAAACTGGACTTCGACCGCAACAGCACCGAACAGGGTTATGCCTATCTGTGGCTTCGAATGGCAAAACCCTATGCCGGGGATACCTACGGCTGGCATGCGCCGCTTCTCGACGGCACCGAAGTCTCAGTGGTGTTTGACAGCGGCGACCCAGATCGCCCGTATATCGCCTATGCCCAGCATGATTCCGAACACCCCGACCACGTCACCAGCGATAACCATACGCGCAATATCTGGCGCACGCCGTCGAACAATAAGTTGCGCATGGAGGATAAGCGCGGCGAAGAACACGTCAAGCTCGCCACGGAATACGGCAAGAGCCAACTCAACATGGGGCATCTAGTCAACGCGCAGCGTGAACAACGCGGTGCAGGGTTTGAATTACGCACGGACGAATTTGGTGCCGTGCGTGCCGCCAAAGGCCTGTTTCTGACGGCGGATGAACAGCCTAAGGCGCAGGGGCCGGTGCTGGAAATGACGCCAGCGATTAACCAAATTAATCAGGCCAATAGCCAAATGCAGGCGCTCAATAGCGCGGCAGAAGCTGCGGGTGCGCTGGTGTCAGATATCAACACCCAGATGAGCCTGGTGACGGATCGACTCAAAAATCTTCAGTCCGCCGTGCTGCTGGCCAGTGCGCCGCAGGGCGTGGCACTGACCTCGGGTGAACACCTCCAGCTCAACAGTACCCGCAACACCATGATTAACGCCGGTCAGCATCTTGATATTGGCGCCATGAAAAACCTGTCAGTTATGGTTGAAAAAGCGCTGGGGCTGTTCGTGCATAAAGAGGGCGCGAAGCTGGTCGCCAATCAGGGTGATGTGGACATTCAGGCCCAGCACAACACCCTGGCGCTCTTCGCCAAGCAGCAGATAACGGTCACCAGCAGTGAGGATGAGATCATTATCACTACACCGAAAACGCTGACGCTGAACGGCGGTGGCTCATACCTGAAACTGAGTCAGAACGGGATTGAGCATGGTTCTTCGGGTGACTTCGTCATGAAGACGGCGAATTATCTGGTGCCCGGTGCTGGCGCCAGCCTGCCTCACGAAACGCCGGACTTTACAATGACCGAATTGCAAGTGACCACGAAGAACTCAGCCAAATGGGCCAGCGAATAACAGGGACGCTTATCTATGCCAGCAAAACTACCAAAATTCAGTTACCCCGTTCCGTCGAATAAAAACGGTCAGGCGTTTTCCTCTGCCAAAGACCTGTTGTCCAAGCTGGGCGGTGAAAGCTCGGGGCACTATCTGGTCGGCAACCAGGGGATGTGGCACGGCGGTATTCATATCACGGACGCCACTATTCCCTGGTGTGCATTGAGTACCGACAGTGAGGCGGAGAAAGCCTATTACAACGGCGTGCCCTACAAGGGTGAGCAGTTTATTCGCTGCATGGCGGACGGTGAGATTGTTGCCTTTCGCGTGTGCAAAGATTACGAAAGCGAAGCGATTGAGTGGCGGGATGAAAAGCTGCAGCTATCTAGCTCCTTTGTGTTGGTGAAACACTATGCTCAGCCGGCGGATAAAGATAACAGCGGGCTGACGTTTTACACCCTGTACATGAACCTCGCGCCCTTTGCTGCGTATGGTAAACCGGGCGGCGAACTTGACCGTAAAACGGCGCGCTCTCAGCGCTACTACGCGAGCGCGGACGACACGCAGTCCGGCTCTGACTCTGCTAAAGGTTCGCTGACAAAAGATACGCGCGTGACGCTGGGTGACAATATCATCACCCGTGCCAGCGACCTTCGTCAGTTCACTGAGGTAACCCTCACTGCAGAGACGAAAAATGCAGCAGGAGCGACATTAGCCGCAGGGACTAAAATCTGGACGGTATCCGACCAGGGCTCCCTGAAGGCGGCATCGCAGTCGGTCCCCGTTCCGCCCTGGTGGGCGAAGTGCACGCCGGCTTACGGCACCCAGCGCGCGCGGGGAGTCAATTGTACCTCCCGTACCGACTGGTCATTTTACCTGAGCCGCGAGGACGTGCTGCAAAGCAAAGCGGCGGGTAAATTGGCGGCGGGCTTCCCGCTAACGTATGAGCCGGGTAATGCGGCGCAGCAGGTCATACGGCCGGGCAAGCGAGCAACCGATGCCGCACGTACGTTTAGCCTGTGTACGCTGGGTCGCGACGTGGGCAAGCTGAAAAAAGGTGACCGCGTCTGGGTGGTGTCTGACGGTGACAGCCTGTCCTCTTCACCGACGGCGTCTGGCACTCAGCCCGCGTTTGGTGGCGTGGTCACACCGGTCCCTCCTATCGGCATCAGCGCCGGTGACAGCATCGGCCACATGGGGTTCTACCAGCTGCCGGAAGAGCACGGTAAACGCTCCCGTTATCAGGTGCATATCGAGTGCCTGAGCATGGACGACACGCTGCCGACCTTCCTGACCAACCCGGAGCACGTCGGTGCGGACTCCCCTGCCTTTCTGAAATACCCCGAGGGCGCGGTGCTGTACGCGAAGAACGCGGAGGGCGTGATGGCGGCGACGCAGCGCAAAACGCGTGCGCCGGGAATACTGACGCTGTCCGGGGTGCCGGTGCTCAAAACGGGCGAAGAGGTGACGCACTATCAAATCTACCCGGAGGTCGGCTGGCTGGCGGCGGCCGATATTCAGAAAGTATCGCCATATTCACTGGGTGAACTGGGCTTTGTGACGCTGGACAAGGCGCCAGAGAGTTTTGACCTGATAGACGGCATAAAACACCCTGACAACGTGGTGAAGGGCATTCTGGAGCAGATGTATAAAGTGGCGCAGGATGAAACCCGCACCAGCCATTCGCTAAATAAATATAACTATAAGCGGCTGCTGGACAGAATTGACCGTAACCAGGACGGGTATTATTCAGAGAAGGAGTATCTCGATGCGATTCACAACGAATCTTATCGCGATGCGCTGTACCGCATCATCGTCAAACATGGCAGCGAGTGGTATTACGGCAAAGAGGATCCCCTGTGGAAGACCTACCTCGATACGCTGACCAAAGATGCGCCGCTGTGGAAGACCTATACCGAAACCTTTCTTGATAAAATGACCTGGATGAAGAAGGTTCCCGGCATGGGGCCGGAGCCGTGGCATATGCACCCGGTGGTGTTTTTGGATGCGATTAATATTAGAAATGATGGTATTACATACGAGCAGCTGCAAAAAATTTTTCCGCAAGCCTTAGATGATGACCTAAATACTGTCGTTAATGAGTTAAGAGGAAAACTAGTAACGTATAAACTCGATACACCTACCAGGCTGAGACATTTTTTCTCTCAAATTAAAGGTGAGGTTGGCCCGCAAATGAAAGGCAAAACAGAAGGTTTCCAGTTTTCACCCGATACACTGAGATCTTTTAGTCTATATTACCGTCAGCACTCCTCGGAAGCAGAACAGGACGGGTATGAAAAAAATGCGGCTGGCCGGATAACTCGAAGAGCAGATGAACAAGCAATAGGAAGAAAACATTATTTAAGATTGAATGGAAATAGACAAACTCATCCTGACGATGGATATAATTTTAGAGGTAGGGGGCTGATTCAAGTTACAGGATATGAGAAATATGATGGGTTTTATACTGAATACAACAACTACTGGTCAGATACTCCACCTGACGTAGTAAACTCCCCAGAGAAAATCAATGAAATGCCTTATGCCATTCGTAGTGCCATATGGTTTTGGCTACATTATAAAGTATATACATATGATCATGGCAATGGGTACATTGATGTAGTAGCCGTAACAAAAAGAGTAAATGGAGGAAGCATGGGATTAACCGAGCGTCAACAAGCCTATAATTTATGTGCGGAGACATTCTTATGAAGATATATTATTTATTGCTGATTGGCATGTTTTTTTCATTAAACGCATTGGCATGTGAGCAGGATGATATGGAAATTATTTCCTGCTCATTGGTCGGTGAGACGCCAAGAAATGTTTCATTTTGCTTAAACAAAAAAAGTCAAGAAATTAATTATTATTTCAAAAGGGCAGGTAAGACAGAGTTAAATGTATTATTTAATAGTAAAAGAAAACTTGAAAGGTTAACGGATAAGGCTATGGGTGTTACTTACTTAGGCTTTTCACAGGGGCAGTATGGTTATATGCTAAGCATTATAAATGGTACGGAAAGTGAAGAGTATTCAATGTCATTTGATATAAAAAAAGGAAACAAAACAATACAAACCACTGAGTGCTCATCTAACTCATACCGGAGTAATAATATAATCAGTAAATACATAGACGACATTCCATATAATCCTTTAAAAAATGAAGAATTTATATTTCCTTAAGGAGGTATTCACTCAGTGAACTGGGCTTTGTGACGCTGGACAAGGCGCCAGAGAGTTTTGACCTGATAGACGGCATAAAACAACCTGACAACGTGGTGAAGGGCATTCTGGAGCAAATGTATAAAGCGGCGCAGGATGAAACCCGCACCAGCCATTCGCTAAATAAATATAACTATAAGCGGCTGCTGGACAGAATTGACCGTAACCAGGACGGGCACTATTCAGAAGAGGAGTATCTTCAGGCGATCCACAACGAATCTTATCGTGACGCGCTATACCGGATTATCGTCAAACATGGCAGCGAGTGGTATTACGGCAAAGAGGACCCGCTGTGGAAAACCTATCTCGATACGCTGACCAATGATGCACCGCTGTGGAAAGTCTATACCGAAACCTTTATCGACAAAATGGCGTGGATGAAGAAGGTTCTGGGCATGGGGCCAGAGCCGTGGCATATGCATCCGGTGGTGTTTTTGGATGCACTGAAAACTGAAGATGACTGCGCGAAATTAATTTGGGGTGAGATAGTAAACCAGAGATTAGGTTCAGACAAGGCCTGCGAATTCAGGAAAAAAGTTGTCAAAATTTGCGCTGAATTATGGGGAGAAGAGAAAAAAAATGAGTATGCTAATTCACTTATGGCTTGTATGGCGGTAGAAACGTCAAGATTATTCACGTCTTCAGTTGTTAAGCTGATGCCAAAAGTTAACTCTAAAGGAGAAGTATTATTAAATAGCAAAGGGAAGCCAATAAGAGAGTATAGGCCAATTACAAAACAGGAACTAACAGCGAACCCCTCTATAGCCTCACAAAATGCTGTTGGACTTATTCAATTTACTGGACCAGCAGTTACTCAACTGAACAGAACACATGGGCTTTCGGTTACTAAGCAAGATTTGGCATTAATGGACGAAATAGAGCAGCTAGATTATGTGAAACTGTATTTTTCATCAAACAAAAGTCTATTCAACAAGATAGAAAGTAGCGATGATATATATTTGTATATTTTCTGCCCTACTGGTGTGGGGAGAAATAATGATTTTGCATTATATAGCAGGCAGAAAGATAAAGATGAAGGTGTAAACTATTATAGCGCCAATAGTAGCCTCGATTCAAACAAACATGGTAATAATGGGAATAATGATGGAATTATCCAGAGAGGTGAGCTTTTAACTCGATTGAATAAATTAAGAGATGAGGGGCAGAAGCATATAAATAAATGCCTTTGCAATCCTAACTCTGTGGATATTTCGAAAGAGCCTAGTGGGGGTGCTTGGGTAAACAGATTTCCGACCAGCGCATCTCTTGAAGATCTACTTCCCGCATTCTCTTCTTCAGTACGAAATTTTATTCAGTCAATCAAAAATGCTGGAGGTAATGTGAGGGTCTCTGCGACTTATAGACCCGTAGAACGAGCATATTTGATGCATTATTCTTGGCGTATTGCCAGAGAGGGAATGGTTCCCGAAGATGTACCAGCAAAACAAGGAGTAAATATTGACTGGACCCATAAAGGTAATCATGCAAGCGCCGTGGCCGCGGCTCAGGACATGGTTAGCGGTTATCAAATAGTTTACAAACCAGTGCTAACCTCAAGACATACTCAGAAGCGTGCTATTGATATGACTATTACTAATATCATAGGCAAGCTATTGAAGGATGCAAGCGGCAATGAAGTTCTTATCCAATCACCGTCATCATTGCATAGTGTAGGAGTAACATATGGTGTTTACAAATTACTCTCAGATCCACCTCATTGGTCCGATGATGGACATTAAATAATGGTGATATATGTATAAAATATTAATGGTACCATGCTTTATTTTGTTTTTATTTTTTCCATACGCAATAAACGCTAATGAGTTATATGAAAAGTTGTCAATAGGTATCGTGCGTTCTGACAACGCAGGCATCCAAGTTTCAACGACAAAGGACTCTTTACGAGGTGATATAATATTAATTTGTTCACCGGTAAAAGTAGTGTGCACTCCCGTTTTAAGCGATCTTTTTTCTGCAGGAAAACCAAATGAAGTTGTAGAGGATGTTGCTACGGGAAAAAATATTCACACTTACTACTACAATGTTGCTCTCGACAATAAGTTACAGTCGGCCATCGATATTGCTGTTATCTTGCCAAAAGAGAATTCAAAAACTTTCACCTTTAAGTTTGATGAGAAACATCGTCTTTTAATTAATTACAATAGTCTAAAGGATGTGATTTCTTCTTGTGCAAGCCATGAGGGAGTACATATTTACTCCAAAAGTGGAGATGTACACTGGTATTATGCTTTAGGATATGAATTAATGGCAAACTGTTCTGATGAGGTTTATAAATGAAAAATAAGCTGCAATTTATAATGTTAATGATTTTTCTTATGAGTCATACGGCTTTTTCTTCTTCATCTAATATATTTCAAGTTGGCACTTACTCATACACTCAACAAGGTGATGAGTTAATTGATGGGCGAAGAGCAAGTATTACATGGAATATTGAATTAAAAGATAACAGGAACGCGGTTGTTTCCATATCATCATGGCATGCACCATTTACTTGTGATGGAGTATATACAATATCCTCTGAAAAAGACTATGTAGCCTTGAGTTGGTCCAGTAAGGATAATAAAGACTCGGAATGTGATACGCCTTCACCACAAATCTTACTGAAAGAATCCTCGGCAGGAAATATGTTAATTCGCAGCGAGCTATTCCCCTGGAATAATGATGATTGGAAAAATCTTCGAAAGATAGGTTGAAAATAAAAGCTTTAGCTCGGGCCCTCAACGATAGACAGCTTCAAATGAATATGAATATAAATTGAACCCAAGAGTAGTTATGTTTAAAAAATTCTTATTTTTAATTTTATTGTTTTTTAGTTTTTACACCTCAGCTGAGCAAATCGTTGTTCAGGGGCCGTATTTTCTAAAGGGGGCAATGAACTCATCAATAGCGTTTGTGAAAAATAGTGATGAATCCATTTCATTACAAGAAATGGGATATGGAACAAATAAAAGCATTGATCTTTATGAGGTTGGAGACGGAGTTCCGAAAATCGAAACAGTTTTCTTTGATCAAATAAAAAGCAAACGAAATTTAATAGTTTTAGTTTCATGGGATGAAGAGAATATCAGTGCAATTCACTACAAGATTCATGTTTATAACTACACTACTGAGGGAGTGCTAGAGAAGGATGAACTTCTTTCCAACGATAAAAATCTTGAAGGTTACGATGGTTATTCTGGAAATGGAATGATATTCAATCTTAAAAACGCTGGTACCATAAAAACTTACTTGCATAGATGAGCCTGATTTTCTATTTCCCTTAACTTACCAATACATGGTTCATCATCAAGGATAAGTCGAATTTTATATCATCCGTAACAGTGGCATTAAATACTAAGACAAGTTTTTTCTGACTTCAAAGACATGAAGTGTTAGCCGCATCAGTTCATAGGCTAATCCTAACTTTATTTACTTCGTTCTAAAGTCTTAGCAAACATAAAAATATGTACATCTCTTGTTATTTTCAATAATAAGTTCAAGGACGCACAGATGCTGCAAGTTATTCGTAAGGGCGATAAGACCACGCATGGTGGTACCGTATTAACCGGCTCGGACAAAATGAAGTTCGGGGGTATTGGTGTCGCCCGCAAAGGCGATAAAGTTTCGTGTCCTGTTGAAGGACATGGACCAACAACCATTGTAGAAGGCAATCCAGATTATCTGGATAACGGTATCCCCGTGGCATTCCATGGTCACAAATGTGGCTGTGGCTGCACGCTGATTAGCTCGTTTTCAGCGGCAAGGGTTGGGTAATTATGCCTGTTTATCTGGACGCTATTCCTGACCTCGCTCCGCGTATCCCTCGGCCAGTGACTCGTCATTGGCTGTATCTTCTCGGGGCGATGATGATTCTGGGAAGCGTTCTGGTCTTTTGGTTATGGACGCAGGAACGATCGGGAGTCGTCTTCTGGTTTATGGCATCAGGCTTGCCCTTTTGCTTATGGGGCTTGTTGTTCAGCATGCGCCGTTTTGGTTACAAGTGTGACCAGGTCTGGGCTGCATCGTGGAACAAGGAAAGAGAACGGTTGCTTGAGCAGGAGATAGCTCGGGGGCAAAGGGCAGCGAGAGTTTTACAGGCGGGGGTGATCTCACAACTCGGTAACGGTACGGAGAAATTACTTCTTGCCGTGAAATCATCAGAACCTCAGCTCCGTATGCAAAGCCCCCGGCTGGGTGGTTTACCTGTTCGTCACTCCCAACTACCGGGTTTTGCTGATAAACAGCAATTTCAGGATCTTGACACCGCGTTCAAAACTATCGCCAGCCAAGTCAGGTCAGTGCTGGATAAAATTCCTACTGACGTGTTGTGCTGGCTGATGGTGGACTGTGATGTTGCCGGTGTTCCTGATGCCAATGAGAAAATACACGACATGATCACGGCTCAGACAGGCAAAACCTTTCGTTTATTGAACGCAAAAGGTTTCACCGCCTTCGATTTCTGGTTGGATGAGATTTGGAAACAACCCGCCCTTCTTCTCGCTATTAGCGCCGTGATTCGCGCGAAACCGCAAGACGATGAAGGCGAAGCCATAACCTGGACTCTTCTGCTAAATCGCGACCATTCTAGTTTTCTAAATGCTATTAAATTACATCGTCCTCAAAAAGGGAGCATCGGTACGCTCTCCCAAGTGCTTGGCCGCGCACTGCTATGGGGCCAGATATCCGGAGGAGATGTGAAGGAGGCATGGACGACCGGCAACGCACCGGCGCAGGGCGGAGCGTGGAGTGAAGCCTGTGAAGAAAATGGCCTTATATTCGGCATGGCTGAGGATAACCGGGATGTGGACCAGACTACGGGCTATACCGGCAACGCTGCGCCATGGCTTGCAGTCAATCTTGCGGTAACCATGGCTCAACAAGGTAGCGCGCAGGTCGTTGTGGCTGAAACAAACCCGGAGGAAATCTGGGTAGTCAATATCACGCCAGCCAATAACACAGGGATTAATCAGGACTTATCGTGAAAATTAAAACTCTCATCGGAGCAATTGTCGCTGTCTTACTTTTTCTTACGGCGATCATCAGCTTTTTATTCCTTGCCCTGCCTGAAAAAATGGCTGACTGGACCGGGATCGGACCACTGGATCATAGTCGCCTACTTACTGTGTGTTTGTTCATTGCCACCGCGCTGATCCTACTGGGATGGTTGGTTGAAAAAATATTTGACCGGGTAGGTAAATCAGGTGCCCGACTGTCATTTCAGAAAAATAAGCAGTCCATAAATGACAATGAAGATCCCCTCACACTCCATTCAGTGGTGATCGCAGATGTGTTTAGTGCGGCTTCCGTTACCGAACACCTCAACCTGCGCTATGGCCGTCATTGGAAGCGTAAAATCCGTATTCTGTTGGTACAGGGTAACGATGACGATGTTGAAAAGGCCGTGCCGGGCCTTACTCGTGATTTGTGGCAGGAGAGCGAGGGCTGCGTCCTCATCCACGGTGGAAATGCTCAGTCGCAACCCGATGAAACCTTCCTCACCGCGTTAAAACAGATAAGGCCACGATGCCCACTAGACGGCATCGTTCACGTCATCAATGCCTCGGCATTGCCGACGGATATCGAGCGCGACGCCTTTTTACGCCGCCGTCAGAAAGCCGATAATCTGTTGGGCTGGCAGGCTCCGGTATGGCTGTGGTTGACCGATAAAGAGTCCGGCGAGCAGAAAGGCCGAGAAGATATTGCGATCGGCGCTATGTTTGGCCTTGGTGCGACGCCAGAGGGGGCCGACGCAACGCTGGATACGCTGGTGCCTCGTTTACGTCAGGTAGGCATGTCTCAGGTGCTGCGCAGCCCGCAACATGACTGGCTGCTGCACCTCTCCTCCCGTTTGCAGGGAGAGTTGAAAACGAGCCTGAACGGGTTGTTTAACGGGCTGATGCAGGGCTCTGCCGCCTACCGCCTGCGGGGGGCGATGTTCAGCCCGGACCTGTCTGCTGCGGAGTCGTTACCTAATACCCGTCTCGATACCCCAACATGGAAAGCGGTCATTGATGACTGTGATGCGGTCCGGCCTAAAAAACTCACCTTCGACTGGCTTAAGGGGCTGCGTTTACTGCTGCTTACCCTGATCACGCTGTGGGGCATAGGCACGCTGCTCTCCCTGACCGTCAATCGGACGCAGATTTATCAGGCGCAGGATACCGCCCGCCTGGCGGCTGATACCAACCAGCCACTGGCGGAGCGGCTGCATAATCAACTGGTGCTTCAGCAGGCTATCGCGCGACTGCAACACCGTGAAGCGACCGGCGCCCCGTGGTATACCCGTTTTGGCCTCAACCAGGACCGTGACACCCTTGCCGCACTTTGGCCGTTGTACGCTCACAACAACACGATGTTGATGCGCGATGCCATCGCAGACCACCTGAAACAACAACTGAATGCCTTTGTCCAACTCCCCCCGGCCAGTGATGCCCGGGCCAATGGCACACAACGCACTTACGATGTGTTGAAAGATTATCTGATGATGGCCCGCCCGGATAAAGCGGATGCCGCATGGCTGGCGAACGATGTGTTGAAAATCTGGCCGAAACGTCAGGGCATTCCTGATGGCACATGGCAGGCGCTGGCCCCGAAATTATTGGGGTTCTATGCACAGAACCTCCCGGCGCACCCAGAGTGGAAAATTAAGCCCGATGCCGGACTTATCAGCAATGTGCGTCAAATCCTGCTCAAGCAGATTGGGCAGCGTAACGCCGAATCCGGGCTGTATCAGGACATGCTCAAGCGCGTTGCCAGCAACTGGCCCGATCTGACGCTGGCTGATATGACCGGCGACACCGACGCTTCAACGATCTTCAGTACTGAAGAAGTGGTGCCGGGAATGTTCACCCGTCAGGCCTGGGAAGAGCAGGTACAGGACGCCATTGATGAGGTGGTCAAAACCCGCCGCGATGAAATCGACTGGGTACTGACGGACAAAACGCATCAGCCGGGGAGCGATATTGCCCCCGAGGCCCTGAAAGCCCGCCTGACCGAACGCTATTTCACCGACTTCGGCAACGCCTGGCTGAATATGGTCAACAGCATTCAGTGGCAGGACGCCAGCTCACTGTCCGAGGCGATCGCCCAACTCAATCTGATCGGCGATGTTCGCCAGTCGCCTCTGGTGGCACTGATGAACACGCTCGCTTGGCAGGGTAAAACCGGGCAGAAAGGCGAAGCGCTGGCGGACTCGATTGTGGATTCCGCGAAAAAACTGATCGGCAAAAAGAAAAACGCCAAACAGTTTATTGAACAAGCTCAGGGACCCAAAGGCCCACTTGAGGGGGTATTTGGTCCGCTGACGGGGCTGATGGAAGGTAAAGAGGGCACCGGCAGTAACGGCAACCTGAGCTTCCAGTCGTGGCTTGCCCGCGTCACGCAGGTACGCCTCAAACTCCAGCAGGTCACCAGTGCGCCAGACCCGCAGGCGATGTCGCAGATGCTGGCTCAGACCGTGTTCCAGGGGAAAGCTATCGATCTGACCGATACGCGCGATTACGGCAGCCTGGTGGCCGCCAGCCTAGGGCAGGAGTGGAGTGGCTTCGGGCAGTCGCTATTTGTGCAGCCGCTGGATCTGGCGTGGCGACAGGTGCTGGCCCCGGCGGCGGGAAGTCTTAATGCCCGCTGGCAGACCACGATAGTCGATCAATGGAACAAGGCCTTTGCCGGCCGCTATCCGTTCAAGGCCACCGGCAGCGATGCCTCTTTGCCGCTGCTGGCACAGTTTTTACGCAGTGACTCAGGCCGCATTACCACGTTCCTGAAAACCAACCTCGGCGGCATTCTTCGTCAGGAAGGAAATCGCTGGGTGGTGGATCCTGCCGCCAGTCAGGGGCTAGTGGTGAACCCAGATTTTCTCAGGGCAATTAACCAGCTGGCAGAATTGTCGGATATCGTTTTTGCTCAGGATGATGCCAGCGTGCGCTTTGAGCTGATGGCGCGGCCTTCCCGTGACGTCGCGCGGATGCAACTGACGCTTGATGAGCAGAATCTGGACTACTTCAACCAGATGGAAAGCTGGCAAAGCTTTGTCTGGCCGGGGAACACCTATTACCCGGGCGCCAGCCTCAGTTGGCGCAACGTGAATACCGGGATGCAGCTTTACGCTAATGATCAGGGCAACTGGGGATTCATTCGCTTACTCGGCAAAGCGCAGGTCACGCCATTAGATGGCAGCCGAACGCAGCTGGTGTGGCAAGCCTCCGACGGTAACCCGTTGAAATTTATCATGCGCAGTGAACTGGGCGAAGGGCCGCTGGCGCTGCTGAAACTTCAAGGATTTACGCTGCCTGACGCAATTTTCAACGTCGATGCAGCCAAGGAGGAAATGGAATGAGTTCACCCGACGCCTTGCTAACAGCCTGCGCGACACACGAGGGCGCGCAGCGCCGTCTTCTCTCTCAGGCATCTGAAGGCCTGTCACTCTGGGATAACTGGCTACTTCCGCTCGGTTCTGAGCAGGAGACCGGAGAGGACCCGGCGTATGACGATAACTTCCAGTTGATGCGCGAGGAGATCAATAAACTCTCCGGCACCGACCCACAAAGGCTGTGCGAGCTCGCTGAAAAGGTTCTGTGTGAAAGTGCCAAAGATATTCGGGTGGTGACCTGGTACATACAGGCCCGTCTGAATCGGGACGGGGAAAAGGGGCTGGCTGAGGGTTTATTGCTGCTGGCCGCGATGCTTGCTCGCTATGGCCAGCGCTGTCATCCGCAGCGCCCTAATGCCCGCAAGGCCGCGCTGGAGTGGCTGAACAGCACCAAAATGCTCGATACGCTCTCGATGTGGCCGGAAGTCGACCGGGACGATACGGGCCTGACGGTCGGCGCGGTTAATCTGCTCGCCAACGCCGTTGCGCAATGGCCTGATGATGAAAAACCGTCATTTGCCGGGCTCTGTACCGCGCTTGAAAACCGCCTGGCACGCTCAGGCGGCATGGACTCGATCATCCCCCAAAACAGCAGTGTTCAGGGGGCGGAACGTGGCTCGGTCTTCGCAAACGCCCTTGAACTGTCAGCGGTGAAGTCGGGGCGTGACTTACTCGACCAGACGAAACTCCTTTCCAACTGGCTAAGTGAACAGCCGCAGGGCTGGCTGGCCTCTCACCGCCTGATGAAAACCGTGCGTTGGGATACGGTCGACCAAATCCCCCCACTCGACAGCAGCGGCCGGACTCGACTGGTGCCACCAAAACCGGAGTACCGTGCGCAGCTGAAACGACTGTATATCCAGAAAAGCTGGGCCGAGCTGGTCGAACAGGCCAGCCAGATGTACATCGAAGGGGTGAATCACTTCTGGCTCGACCTGCAGTGGTATCTCTGGCAGGGGCTGAGCCATGCCGGTCAACCCTGGGAAACGTGGTCAGATTCTGTCATTTACGATATGCGATTTTTACTCAAGCGCCTGCCGGGGCTTGAGCTGCTTGCGTGGAACGACGGCACGCCGTTTGCCGATGAGGTGACCCAAGGCTGGATAGCCGAGAAGGTCAATGAGGATGCGCTGGTCTTCCATGAAGAAGCGACCACTGTCGCCCATAGCCAGGCGGACGACGTGCTGGCGCTGGAGGCCGAGGCGATGGAAAGAGGAGACGGTGAAAGCCCGGAAGCCGCGCTCGCCTGGCTTCAGACGCGTCCCGGTTCTGATACCCCGCGCCAACGCTGGCTGATACGCCTGCTGATGGCGCGCGTCGCCGAGCAGTTTGGCCGAAACGATATGGCGCTGCACCTGCTGGGTGAACTGACCGCCAGCGCGCCGACACTGACGCTGGGTGACTGGGAGCCTGCCCTGCTGTTTGAAGTGCAGGCTCGTCGCCTGAAACTGCTGCGTATGAAAGCCGGTCGTAATGAAACCGACAAGGCCCGCCTGATGCCCGAGATGGACGCCTTACTGGCGGGCCTTATCGCCATCGACCCCGCCCGGGCCATGGTGCTCTGTGGATAATTTTTTATTTGATAACGTTCAGGGATCCCGTGCATGGATGATTTAACGCTGCGCTACTTTGATGCAGAAATGCGCTACCTGCGTGAGGCGGGTAAAGAGTTTGCCCGCGCCCACCCAGACCGGGCGGCAATGCTCAATCTGGATAAACCGGGTGCCCGTGACCCTTACGTCGAGCGCCTGTTTGAAGGCTTTGCCTTCCTGATGGGGCGTCTGCGTGAAAAGCTCGACGATGACCTCCCGGAATTGACCGAAGGGCTGGTCAGCCTGCTGTGGCCGCATTACATGCGCACCATTCCGTCGCTGGCTATCGTGGAGTTTTCCCCCGACTGGCGCAGCCTGCGTCAGTCTGAGTGCCTGACGGAGGGATTTTCTGTTCTGTCCCGCCCCGTGGGGCCACATCAAACGGCATGCCAGTACCGAACCACCCGTGACGTCCCGCTTCAGCCGTTGCACCTCGCGGATGCCCGCCTGACCACCGAAACCGATGGGCGTTCCGCTATCCGCCTGCGCTTTGAATGCGCGGAAAAAGTGGACTGGAGCAAGGCCGGGATAGACAAGGTCGCCATTTTCCTTAATGCCGAAAGCCCTGTCAGCTCGGCGCTGCATTTGGCATTGACTCGTCGCGTACATGCCATGTATGCCCGCCACGCCGGAACCTATACCGAGCGTCGCCGGTTTGATGGCTGGTGCAAGCCCATGGGCTTTGATGATAATGACGGGCTGTGGCAGAAAGCCGATTCCGCCTTCAGCGGTTATCAGCTGTTGCTGGAATACTTCAGCTTCCGGCCGAAGTTTATGTTTGTTGAGCTGCGCGGTCTTGAGACTCTTGGACTTAACTCGGTCAGCAACTGGTTTGAAATCGACATCGTGCTGACCGAAGCCTGGTCGTCCGATTTGCCGTTTGAAACCGAAAACTTCCGTCTGCACTGCGCGCCGGTGATCAACCTGTTCACCCTCGAAGCCGACCCATTGACCCTCAACCCGCTGGACAACGAATACCTGCTGCGCCCATTACGCCTGCAAGACGGACACACTGAAATCTACAGCGTGGATAACATCCACGGCGCGGTGAAACACGGCAAATATCCGTACGTCCCCTTTACCAGCTTCCGCCACCGGGGCGGCATGATGCGCCACGATGCGCCGGAGCGCTATTACCACACCCGCGTGAAGCGCGGGGCCTCCGGTCTGTATGACACCTGGCTTATCCTTGGCGGGCGCTCTTTCGAGCTCGACCAGCTTGCTGAGAAACCCGAGTCGCTTTCCATGCGCATCACCGGCACCAACGGGCAACTCCCGCGTAAAGCGCTGGAAAGCACCCTGCTCGACCGCGTGGTCAAGGCCGGTAAAGTGCCGGTCAGGGTGCTGAACGTCTCGGCACCGACTCTGCCGCTCTATCCACCCGCCAACGACCGTTTTCACTGGCGGGTGATGAGCCACCTGGGCTCCAACTTCCTCAGCATGATGGACAATCCCGAGGTGCTGCGCGGCACGCTGGCGCTGTATGACTGGACCGACGATGAGATGAACCGCCGACGCCTCGAGGCGATTGTGGCGGTGAAACACTCGCTTATTCGCCGCTTTGAGAAAGGCTTTATGCTGCGCGGCGTGGATATTGAAGTCACGCTGAATATGGATAACTTCGCGGGCGAAGGGGATGTGAACCTGTTCGGTGAGATGCTGCACCGCTTCTTCGGGCTATACGCCGATATTCACCTCTTTAACCAGCTTACGCTGGTGCTGCAACCGACAGGGAAACGACTCAGATGGAACGAATTCCACAGCCAGCACGTACCGGGCTGACCTTAGCGCTCAACAAAGACATCTGGCGGGCTAACTTTTACCGTTTCTGCCAGTTGCTGGAGCAGGAAAACCCGAACGCACCCAAGCTGGGGGCGACCAGCCATCCGGGCACCGACCCGGTGCGGTTCAGGCCGTGGCCGGGGATGGGCTTTCCGGTCAGCACCCTGAAAGCGGTTGAAACCGACGAAGACCACCCCGAGCTGCCTCCGACCGTGCGCACCACCTTTCTGGGCATGTACGGCGTGGATTCACCGTTACCTAGTTCTTATCTCGATGATATTGCCCAGCGGCGCGAAGGCCATGAGGCCGTTACCTCATTTCTGGATATCTTCAGCCACCGTATCACCACGCAGTATTACCGTATCTGGCGTAAATATGCTTATCCCGCCACCTTTGAGGCCGGGGGCCGCGACGCCACCTCACAGTGCCTGCTCGGGTTGGTGGGGCTCGGTATTCCAGGCACGTCTGAGCACGTAGCTACCCCGGTTTCGCGCTTTCTGGCGCTGCTTGGCACCATGCGATTACCGACCCGCAACGCCGAAGGGATACGCGCTTTGGTCAGCCTGCTGGCCCCTGATACGCGGGCAACCGTCACCGAGCCTGACCCGGTCAAAGTGCATATAGAAAACCGCAGCGGCCTGAGTGCGGGCAACCGCGTCCGGCTGTCGCAGCGGGCGACGCTCGGCAAAACCGCGAAAGAGGCCTGTAGCCGGGTGCTGGTGACCTTAAACACTGAAAACCCGGAGGAAGCGCAAGGGTGGTTGCCCGGCGGGCACCTTCATACTGACCTGTTGGTGCTGATGCGCGTTTATCTGGGCTACCGCAGCGATGCCCGCCTGCGCCTTTCCGTGCCGGTTAGGCTGCTGCCCGAACCCCGCCTGGGCAAAGGCAGGCGCATCCAACTGGGGCGTACCGGATTGCTCGGGCTGAAAGACGGCAAGCTCAGCAATAACCGTGAAACCCTGACCGTCAGCCTCGGCTGTTACGAGGGGCTGCAATGCGCAGCATTACCTTCGGCTCAAGACGGTCATTACCGCTTCGAATAATCATTTCCTGAAAGGAACTCACCTGATGACAAGAGTAACCCGGTGGCGTGCGCTGACGCTCATTGCCTGCGGCCTGCTTGCAGGCTGCGGCCTGACCCAGACCGTCACGGACGGCACGGTAAGCATGACAAAATCCATTTTCTATAAAAAAATCAAAACGCTGCAGCTGGATTTCGCCCCGCGCTCGGCCATTAACACGGACGGCGCGCAGGCCCCGCTGGCCACCATGGTGCGGGTCTACCAGTTGAAAGACCGTAAAAGCGTGGACGCCGCCGATTACCAGATGCTGCTTCGCAATGCCGACGCGGTGCTAAAAGATGACGTGCTGGCCTCAAAAGAGCTGCTGGTGATGCCTGACGGCAGCATGTCGTTGAATATGCCGATGGATGAGAACGCCAAGTTTGTTGCGGTAGTTGGGTTATTTAACCGCCCGGATTTGAAGGATAACCGCTGGCGGCTGGTGCTGACCCGCGACGATTTGGACCCGGACAAGCCGCGCACCATCGAACTGGGCGACGGCTGGCTCAGCCTTGTGCCATTAAAGGAGTAATGCAATGGATAACTGGTTAGCGCTGTTTGACGGGCAGGCCCGCTATACGCTGGAGATCAACGACAGTCAGGTGCAGCCAGACGTGCTGCGCTTTGAGGGGCGCGAGGCGCTGAGCGAGCCGTTCATATGGGACATTGAGTTCACCACGCCGCAGGGTAATATCGCGCCGGAACAGGTGCTGATGAAGTACGCGTCTCTGCGGATGCGCAGCGGCAAAAACGTCCACGGCATCATCACCCGGCTGGAATGGCTGTCAACGTCCGCTGACCAGTCGCATTACAGCCTCCAGCTGAGCTCGCGCCTGGTGCTGCTATCGTATACCCAGAAATCCGCCGTCTTTCAGAACCAGTCGGTGACCGAGGTGGTGGAGCAGGTACTGCGCCACCACGGGCTGGAAGGGGCGGATTTTGAATTTCGCCTGGAGCGCACCTACCCGCCGCGCGAGCTGATAACCCAGTGGCGGGAGACGGATTTGCAGTTCATCCAGCGCCTGCTGTCGGAGGTGGGCATTTACTGGCGCACGGAGATGGACAGCACGCGCGAGCTGGACGTGTATATCTTTGCCGACAGCCAGCTCAACTACCAGTTTGGTGTGCATCTTCCCTACAGTGAGCCGTCCGACCTGTACGACGGTGCCGAAGAATCGGTGTGGGACGTGCGCACCTGGCACAGCGTGGTGACCGGCAGCGTGGCTACGCGCGACTACAACTACCGCACGGCCAGCACGCCGCTGGATGCGACGGTCAGCGCGCGTCACGACGCGGTAAGCACCGGCGAACATTACCGTTATGCCCCGCCCTGCCGCGAAGCCGGAGACGACACCGACCCCTCGCCCGCCACCGAAAGCGGGGCCTTCTATGCCCGCCTTCATCACGAGCGTGAACTGAATCAGTCCGCCCGCATTCAGCTGTCGGGCAACGCGTCCGGCCTCGCGCCGGGGCAGGTGCTGGAGCCGCAGGGCGAGGTAATAAGCGCGCTGAAAGAGGGCGTCATCATCACGCTCGCCACCTTCCGCGCCGCCCGCGATTCGGGCCTGACGATGTCCATCTCGGGCATGCCCTATACCGAGCGGTACTGCTTCCGTCCGCCTGAAATCGCCCGCCCGGAAATCCACGGCACGCTACCGGCCCGCATTGAAAGCCGTGAAAAGAACGACACGTATGCGCATCTGGACGAACAGGGTCGTTACCGCGTAAAGCTGGATTTTGACCGGGAAGATTCCGGACAGGGCTACGGCTATCTGTGGCTGCGCATGGCGAAACCCTACTCCGGCGACACCCTCGGCTGGCACACGCCGCTTATTGACGGCACTGAGGTGGCGATTGCCTACGGCAACGGCGACATCGACCTGCCATATATCTCGCACGCGATGCACGACTCGGAGCACCCTGACCCCGTTACCCGCGATAACCACACCCGCAATATTCTCCGCACCCCGGCAAACAATAAGCTGCGGATGGAGGACCAGCGCGGCAAAGAGCACATCAAGCTTGCCACCGAGTACGGCAAAACCCAGCTCAGTACCGGTCATCTGGTGGATGCACAGGGAAAACTGCGCGGTGCCGGTACGGAACTGCGCACTGACGAACGGGGCACGATACGGGCCGGAAAAGGACTGTTTGTCAGCGCAGATGCCCAGCCTAAAGCGCAGGGTGAGGTGCTGGACATGGACGCCGCCCTAAAGGAAATCGACCAGCTTCAACAGCAACTCAAACAGCTTGAAATGGCGGCAGAGCAGGCGCAGGCGCTGAAGGCGGATATCGACAGCCAGATAGCGATGTTTGAGCAACGGCTGAAGCCGCTCAACGAAACGCTGCTGTTCTCTGCCCCACAGGGTATGGCGTTGACGTCGGGTGAGGACCTCCAGCTGGCGGCCAGTAAAAACGTGGCGATAAATGCCGGCGGCGATATCAGCACGGGCGTGATGGGCAACATGACGGCCCTTGCCGGAGACAAACTGGGCCTGTTTGCCCGCACCGGCCAACTGAGCCTGAAAGCCGGTGAAGGTCCGATAGACATGCAGGCGCAGAACGGCAACCTGCGGCTGTTTGCGGAACAGAGGCTCACCATCACGTCAGAAGAGGACATTCTTTTCGCAGGTAAAAAACGCATCACGCTGATTGGCGGAGGCGGCACTTACCTGAAGCTGGAGCCGGGGAAAATTGAATACGGCACGACCGGGACGTATATGCGGCGGGTGAAAAGGACGATGGCGGCGGGTGCGGCGAATATGCCGTTAAATTTACCAATGATGCCGCTGGCAGACCTCTTCCCTTCTCTGGCGGGCATCAGGAGCTTGAAACCTGTTATCCGCTTGTCTGATGCCCCAGGTATAAACGGGCTCGCGCAACCCGCCCGTCAATGGCAGGTCGTCGAAGCAGGCTCTTACATGCAGGCTATCACCACTGATGATGTTCTGATGAGCGGACAAACGGACGCAACGGGTCAGGTGGTCCAGTCTGAAACACAAAAGGAACAACTGGCTCAACTGGCATCACAGCACCCGTCCCGTTTATGGATGATTACAGGTCAGCGCGCGCATCGGCTTAATTTCAATATGATACCTACGGAGACTGCCAACGATATAAAAGACATCTGTGCTCAGGATGCGATGGGATTCCATCACGTGTTTAATTCAGTCTCCGGCCACGTTCAGCCCGGTGAAAAACTGAAGCAATGTATATCGACTGAACAACAAATGAGCGGGTCAATGTTGGAAACACTCAGGGAGGAGAAATAAATGGCATCGCTGAAACTTGATGATGGTATGAATCAGAGCAGTGTGTATTTTGACGATAAAAGCGATAACAGCTACACCGCCGCAGCGACCCACAGCCACTGGGTACATTACACCAGTGGCCCGGACCGTCAGTCAGAAAATTTTGCTGAATATACCGAAGGGAATGCGGTACAGGCTTTCCTTGGCGGGAAAGCGTACTTTGCTGCGTTACTGACAGCGTTTAAACAGGCAAAGAAATCTATTTATATCACTGGCTGGCAGGTCAACTGGGATGCTCAACTGGCGGAAGGTGTTCGGCTGGAGGACGCACTGCTGGAAGCGGCGCAGGCCTCACCACATTTACAGATTTATATTATGCCCTGGAAAAACCCCTCGCAGGTGGAAACCTATGCGGCGGCAACTGAGCGTGTATTTGCGGCCATGAACAGCCATCTGAGTCGCAAGGTATTTTATGTCCAGCGGGCGGGCTCTAAGTCCGGGGTCATGTTTTCACATCACCAAAAGAGTGTGATTGTGGACGAAAGGCTGGCGTTTGTCGGGGGAATTGACCTGGCCTACGGGCGTTACGACGACCACTATGGTCTGCTGGCGAATGCTGAAGGTCGCCAGGGAATGAATATGTACAACTCCTGTATTCCCCCGATTGGCAGACAAAGTAGCTATAACCCAATGGAAGAGTATGTCATTCCTGCCGGAAACTATCAGCGCGAAAATCAGCAAAATGAGCGACAAAGAATGGAGCAGCGCCAAACGGCCAGTGTAAAGCATATTATTGATAATGTACTGAAACACCAGCTCTGGCAGTCATCCAGCACGGCGAATAAGAGCGTCGTTCTTGACCCTATGATCCAGCCCCGAATGCCGTGGCAGGATTACCAGATGCAGATTGAAGGGCCAGCCGTTCACGATCTGGTGCGCAATTTTGTGTTTCGCTGGAATAGTTACGGTAGCTCCTATCCGAATAATCCGTTGCAAACCCAGATCCCCGTGCTGAAAATTCCCTCCATCCCCCAAGAGAAAAAAGGCAGTTGTCAGGTACAGGTGCTACGCAGTGCGTCCCTGAATATGCGCCGTGATGAGCATAAACATATGCCTGATGAGGCACCAAACGCGAAGGTGAAGCAGGATGATATTTTACGCAGCATTCATTTACTGATTAGTAAGGCAGAGCATTATATTTATATTGAGAATCAGTTTTTTGTGTCTGCATTTGAGAAGTCGTCTATAAGGGATAAGGATCCATTAAGCCCCGTTGCAGATAGCATCAATCCGTCTGTGTCAACCTTTGCCACCCGTATATTACCGGATGATGAGGCACCACAAAACCCGGTGGCGGAATGGCTGGGGGACCGAATAAAACGCGCTATTTTCAGCAGCATGGTGCAGCCATTCCATGTCTATATTGTGCTGCCGGTCAATCCTGAGGGACGATTGGATGACCCGACGATTGTGGCACAAATTCATTTAACCCGTCAGTCACTGGTCTTTGGTTCGCACAGTCTGCTGAATCGTATTCGCCGTAGCCTGTGGGTAAAACAACAGCTTGAGGCACAGTCCGTACCGCGTAAGGAGTGGTACTTGCGTATTGCGGAGCTGGAGGAGCAGTGTGGTGCGCAATATAAAGATATAGATTTTTCGGCCTGCGACGCCTATGTCACGTTACTGAATCTGCGCGACCATGCGGAGTTAAATGGTACGGCGGTAACGGAGCAGATTTACGTCCACAGTAAGCTGATGATTGTCGACGACCGCTATGTGCTGGTCGGCAGCGCCAATATTAATGACAGGAGTCTGTTGGGTGACAGGGACTCTGAACTGGCAGTGCTCATTTCAGATACGGCCCATGGCTATACTGACTTGGATGGAACCGGAATTGCTGCCCCGACCCGTAATTTTGCGCGTGAACTGAGACAAAATGCATGGCGTAAGTGGCTGGGAAGTGCTGCGGGAGAGTGTGCTGAAGCTTTGGATAAACCAGCCTTAAAGGCAAGTTGGGAGAAGATTCAGGCATTGGGCAAAACGAATTCAGATGCTTATACGAAAACATTTAATTTTATCCCAAGAGATGATTATCAGCCTGACGAGAATAATGATTATTTAGATAGTACAGAAAAAACTAAAGTCTGGACATCCATCTGGCCAGTGTTGCAGGCTAATTCTCCAGCAACACAATCTGATAAGGCATATATGCCATTTACAGAGGTGTTCTGGACTAGTAATAGGATAGACCAGCATAGGAATAGAATGAAGAGTGTTAAGGGATACTTTACTAAGTTATCAGTTCATTGGACCGAGGGGGAGAATAACCTGATCCCATATAATACTCGACTGATAGCCAGAAATAGTATTTCAGATGCTAACGACCTTCAGCTTGCTAATAATGCAGATAAGGATTGCGGAAAAGGAGTTTTACTATGAAAGTTATATGCTTGCCTGTTTTATCCGCTTGCTTATTCATTTCATATGATGCATTCAGCCAGGAATGGAAAAATGAGTGCGTAGGCTATTATCAGTTAGAATTACCTGATAATTTGGAAGTGGCATTGTATCCGGTTGAGGATGTTGTTAATCCAGGGAAGCAGCCAGAAAGTGATGGTGGTATAAAGACTCGACTTTACGCCAGTCCAAAAATAACATTTGGGAAAACCGTATCTATTCAGGATAAAGACTCTGTTCAAGCACAGTTTACTGAGTTTTATTACGGCCAATACAAGCTGGGCATTTCATCACAGGCACGTACACCTATCGATTGGCTAGCGTATAAAAGAAAAGTAGCAGCTGATATGGATTTCAGGGTAGAAGTCGCCAGGCAATATGAGGAGCGTAATTTTAAATCATTTGACGAACCTGTTACGCCAAAAATAGAATTTAATAGAAAGCACGATTATCTTATTAAAGATTACCCTGATGCTTTTACACTGTATGTCAATAGGACTTATAGTCTCTATATAAATGAAGATGAACACTTGTATCATTTTTGGAGAAAATATCAGAAGGATACAGGTGATAAATCGCAGACCGTAGAAAAGCAACTACGAGACAGTGAACCGGAAATTCTCTCACTGCTTAACCGATTTCGTCCCCGTAAACTCTATGAGGTGCCCGCAGAGCAAGGGTTTTGCATGCCTTATGGCTTTATTGCCGGTGACTCCGGCCATGAGCCACGCAATATGGGGGTGACGTACCGTCTGAAAGACCATCCTGATGTGACTATATTTTTCCAGGATTTAGGTATGGAACCAGGCGCTGGGTTTCAGAGGCCGGAAAACGAAAGTGCCAAAGATTTTGTCACCTATTTATGGAACAGAAAATATCAGTGGTCATCCATTTCAAAAGAGTTAATCAGCCCGAAATGGCGTTCCATTAAAATGGATGGACGTAATGGTCTGGGAACATTTGTAAAATCCACCTTTAAAGATGGTTCAGTTGATTATGGCTATGTGGCCTATGTACAGGGAAATCATAAAGCCAGGAATCTGGAGCCTGATTTATTGCTCTATGTGATGCAGGACAGTCCGCAGGTAAAAAATCAGACTCCAATGGGTAAAGATGAGCTGGAAAAACTGGCGGAGCATATTGTCAGTTCAGTGAAGCGGCGATAACCCTCCAGCCTGGCGCTGCTGTCTCATAGCAAAAGCAGTGCGGTGTACCGAGATTATCGGTACGCCGCTCATCGACGGCACCGAGGTGGCGATTGCCTACGGCAACGGCGATATTGACCTGCCGTATATCTCACACGCGATGCACGACTCGGAGCACCCAGACCCCGTTACCCGCGACAACCACACCCGCAACATTCTCAGAACCCCGGCAAACAACAAGCTGCGCATGGAGGACAGGCGCGGCGAAGAGCACGTTAAGCTCGCCACGGAGTACGGAAAAACCCAGCTCAATACCGGTCATCTGGTGGATGCACAGGGCAATGCCCTACCTGCCGGGAACGGGACAATATGATCTGGCCATCAACTTTGCCGATAACCTGACACCCATTGCTAAAGCGTCGTATGTCATTCACTTCGAAGGCGGTAGCCTACTGGGGGCCCGCTTCTCTGAAACGGCCCGTAGCGGAGTTGTGGAGCCTGCTTGTGGCCGTACGCAGCAAAGCCAACGGTATGCTGGCCAGCGCCCTGAAGCGATTGACTGATTTACTGGAGCGCCTGGCGAACCGTCTGCGAGTGAAAGGGGACAGTGCCTTCCGTGCTCATGTTGGTGATAACGCACACTTAATGAATACAACAGCGATAAGACATCATGCCCAATAATAACGCCTCCCTCTATGAAATGCTCTACGGCAACTTCTCCGGTGGACTTGAACTACGTCAGGTCAGTGAAGAAGAACAGGTCATTCTCTCGGTGCTTGACAACATGCAGAGCATCCTCGACTGCCGTGCAGGCACATTGAATCATCTGCCAGATTACGGCTTATCCGACATGAGCAAAATCCTGCAAGGCATGCCCGGTTCGGCGCATGAGCTAATGGTCACGTTCTCCGATGTGCTGTTGAAGTACGAGCCGCGCCTGAAGAGCATTGACGTGGTGCTGCTGGAACAAATACAGCCGGGAGAACTGCGATATGCCATTGATGCACAATTGAAGAACATTGGACTGGTACGCTTTGGCACCGCGTTTATGCCGGAGGGCAAAATATTGATTCGACACCTTAAACAACAGCAGTGGCTGTCTTAATCCGGGTACCCACACACCATGACCTCTCTGTCTCAACGTTATCTTAAAACCGGTGGCGATCCGCGTACGTTGCCAGATTATGCCGCTCTGCGTGATGAACTGGCTAAACTATCCCACCCTGCCCGGCCCGATGTGAACTGGCGTTATGCCGAAAAACTCTGTCTCTCGTTGTTTGAACAAAATGGCGTGGAGCTGCAGACCGCAACCTGGTACACCCAGGCCCGTACGCAACTGGCCGGATTGTTCGGCCTGAATGAAGGTTTGTCCATTCTGGAGGCCCTGATAAGCCACCAGTGGAGTACACTCTGGCCGCAGCCTGTACATGCCAGAATGGAAATCCTCAGTGGTCTGAGCCAACGGATACAGCAGTTGATGCGCTCCCTCCCCCTGAACTACAGCGATATCAGCCAGCTTTATATTGCCGAACAACAGCTTACCAGCTTGGGTGCGGTATTACAGCGTCTGGAAATCAAACATCTGAGCCAGCTCGATACCTTGCGTACCCTGATGCATAACAGCGCGGCTCGGCTAGAAAATAGCGACAACGCATCCGGTCCTGGCGCTACCATTTCATCCAGTGTCGTGCCGACCACAAGAGTCATAAATAACGCGAGAGCATCTGCGCAAGCAGTATCTGATCTTCCAGTTATAGAAAAAAACGAACCGATTAATACGGTGAAATGGGTCTATGTAGCGCAGCCGGAACATCAGCCGAATGTGGAAGTGTTGACGACGATCCCTGCTCCAACAAAGTTATGGAAGCCGTTTGCTACTGGAATGTTTACCATGCTGGTGGTTGGTAGCGTGGCAGTGTGGGGTTGGCACTATTTGCACCGACCGGAGCCGCTTCAGGCACGGCTTGCTGCCTCTCTGGCTCCTTTACCTTCGGTACTTTCTCCAAAGCAGCGTGAGACACTTCATCAGCAAACTCCCTTATCAGAAATCCTCATTACAGATACACAGCAGCAACTCACCCGCCTAAATCAGTTACCTCCAGACTGGGCTCTCAACTACAGTCGACAGTTGTTAGAACAGGCGCAGGCTTTGTGGCCTGAGCAAGCCAAACCGATGGTACAGCGGTGGCAACAGCAGCTTGATGCTTCAGCCTTGCCAATAGAAAACCTGAATGGCTGGCATCAGGGGATGACGACGCTGCAAAAGCTAAGTGACCAACTGAACGGGCTGGATGAAAAGAAGGGAAAATACATGACAGTCAGCGAACTAAAATCTGTCGTGTTCACCACTCTACAGTCGTTTAACCGCGCTATACCGGCAGAAGAACAACTGCGGATACTGGCAAATACCCCGGCGGGGCAACCGTTACCTATCGCTTCGCAGGCCGATATGGAAATGCACCTGAAACAACTTATCGCTCGATACGCTCTACTAACCCAGGTCGATGGGCGATTACCATTAACGCAGCAGAAAACGGCCAGATGAGTGGAGCTATGACGAATTCCGGTAACTGAAATAGTCGGATGGCATGGACCCTAGACGAGATGCGGTTTGTGGAACAAAACTATGGTTCTTTGTCTGCAGCGGCAATCGGGGTGTATCTGGGACGAACTCGGGCATCGGTGAAAAGCCGGTTATTCCTGATTATGACTGGATTATATTGGGGTCAGGTCAATTTGGCTGCGATGAAACGTTAACCCCGTGAAACACTGCTTAAACCTAGCTGCTTAATTCAAGAACTAAAATATGGAGATATTGACATCCTCCCCGCCATAAATGGCGAGGATTCCTACAGCGTTCAGACCGGAATCTGACTCGCCTCGGTGGGTTCCTGCTTCATCGAGCGGCCTAAAGCTGCCATCTCTCCACAGGCTAAAACGGCGTGCCCCGCCGCTAAAATATTACGAGCGCCGTTTATATCAGCATTCTCACTGTATCCACACGCCAGACATTCGAACTGACTTTGTGACTGCCGGTTTTCTTTCGCTGTTTGACTACAGCAGGCGCATTTTTGACTGGTGTAGGCTGGATTGATTGCCAATACATGACCACCTCGCCAAAGCTGCTTGTACTCAAGCTGTCGGCGTAGTTCGTACCAACCCTGATCCAATATTGAACGGTTTAAGCCTGACTTAGCCCGGACGTTGCGCCCTGGTTGACTTGCCGTACCAGCCGCTGACTTTGACATGTTGGCAACCTTCAGGTCTTCAATGACGATCATGGCGTGGTTTTTGCTGATTGTCGTGGTGACTTTATGAAGGGAGTCGCGGCGAATGTTACCGATACGGGAATGGAGGTTTTGTACTTGCCGTTTGGCCTTTTTCCAGTTATTGCTGAACTTCACCTTTCGACTCATTTCACGTTGGAGTCTGGCGAGTTTCTTCTGATTGGACTTAAAACTGTTTACCGGTTCAAAAACAGTGCCATCGGATAGCGTGGCGAGCTTTGCCACTCCCGCGTCAAGGCCAACCATTGAGACTGATGAGTGCACAGGTTCAGTGACTTCATATTCAGTCTGAATGCTGACGTACCACTTGCCGCATGACTGGCTGACGGTGACGTTTTTAATCTCCCCCACAACCTGACGACTATTGCGGTAGCTTATCCAGCCCAGTTTCGGCAGCGATATACGGTTATTTTCCTGATCCAGCTTCACACCCTGCGGGTAGCGGAATGAATCGCTTTGCCCTCGTTTTTTAAATCTTGGGAATGACGCACGTTTCTGGAAAAAATTTTTATAGGCACGTTCAAGATCTTTTAACGCGTGCTGCAAGGGTTGAGACGGCGCTTCTTTCAGCCACTGAGTCTCAGGCGTAGCTTTCCATTCAACCAACCATGCGGCCATTTTCACATAGGAAATATATTTGTTCCCTGCCTCATGGTTTTCATTCTGCAAGGCTAACGATTTATTGAACACAAAACGACACGCCCCAGCGAAGCGCCGTATATCGCGCTCTTGCAGCCCATTGGGCCGTAACTGAAATTTAAAGGCTTGCCGTCGTTTCATGAGGAAAATGATACTCTTGGCCTATGACAAAAGAAATTGATATTCGTCGAGGTAGACACTGCACTTTCCTGATGCATGTTCACTTGGTATTTGTTGCTAAGTATCGACGCAAAGTCTTCGATCAGGATGCTATAGAGAAGCTACGCAGCTACTTTTCCAGCGTATGTACTGATTTTGATGTTGAGCTGGTCGAGATGGATGGCGAAGGAGATCACGTTCACTTGCTGGTCAACTACCCACCAAAATTAGCGGTATCCAGTTTGGTCAACAGCCTCAAAGGGGTATCCAGTCGATTACTTCGGCGTGGTCGCCCAGACATTGCTGCACGGTATTACTACAAAGGTGTTCTGTGGACTCCGAGCTACTTTGCCAGCAGTTGCGGTGGTGCACCAATATCCATCATCCGGCAATATATTGAGCAACAGCAAACACCAAGTTAGGTGGAAAACCGTGCCTTATATCCCCGGCCTGAAGGCCGAGGTTTTACGGCACACCTGATAAAACTACACTACATGTAAGATAAAATCTTACATGAGGTTGATATGGCTAGAACAATGACAGTTGATCTTGGGGATGAATTGCGCGAATTCATTGATTCTCTCGTAAAATCTGGAGATTACAGAACGCAAAGTGAAGTGCTTCGAGATGCGCTGCGGCTGTTGCGTGAAAAGCAAGCAGAGTCTCACCTGCAAACACTGCGTGATTTATTGGCTGAGGGTGTTAGCAGCGGAACGCCTGAGACGTGGAATAAGGACTCATTCCTACATCATGTAAAAGGAAAGGCCCGTCAGCATGAAAGAGATTAACCTAACGCCTAAAGCAACCGAAGATTTAGAAGCTATCTGGTTATATAGTCAGGTAAAATTTGGGTCGTTAAAGCTGATGAATATATTGGCCGATTTTCTGACATCTTTGACGTGTTGGCTGCTCATGAAATTAGCACCAGAAGGCTGGAATTAGGCGATCACATTTATTCCCTACCGGTTGAAAAACACGTGATTTTCTTCATCCCAAGCGATATAGCTATCACGATTCTGCGTATTCTCAACCAATCACAGGATGTCGTTCGACACCCCCCATGGCAGTAGTTCAGTGAGATATCCCCCACTTGATTTCGCGGTGAACTCATTCACTTTTAACATAGCCTTCATTAACCGCACCGAGATTGTAAGTCCCATTTGATAATGTCACTTTTGGAGATGCGGATGTTTTGTTGGACTGGTTACGTTGTGGCACCCAAGGTGCTGCCAGTACTTCACCAAGCTCATTGCATCCAATGATATTTTGATTTGTTTATCGTTATAACCGTGTATATACCTGGCTAGTTCTTTTTATTCAACAAAACCATTAATTATATAAATTAGCCTAATTTTGGCATCCTCTGAAAGAAAGCTGGATTCCAAAGCATGTATATTGCAACGTTTAAAATCCTCTTCGCCCCAACCAAAAGTGTCATGTAATAACTGGTATTCCTTATTTAGCGTTGTATTAACCACCGTTCGTGCATCGGTATTGACGCTAAGTCTTACACCCAGTTTTTTCAATCGATCAATCGGGTGATTTTCAATTCTGTCGAATACATTACAAGTTATGTTACTGCTTGGACAAATCTCAAGCAGTATGCCTTCAGACTTAAGACGTTCAACGAGTTCGAGGCTTTCGATGCTCCTGACGCCGTGGCCTATACGTGACACATGAAGTTTATTCAATGTTTCAAGTACGCTTTCGGCGCCCTGGCTTTCACCTGCATGGGCGATAACGTTCCCCCCAGCCTTTCTCACGGCACAAAAGGCGGCTTCATGATTGGTTAGTGGATAATGTGCTTCATCAGCAGCCAAATCCAAGCCAACGACTCCTTGCCCCTTATATTTTAAGACTAATTCGGCGGTTAACATACTTGCAGATGCATCAAAATGTCTCAGGGTGCAGAGAATTAATCCAGCCTCAATGCCGTAGGATTTAGAGGCGCATTTCATTGCAGCAATCACTGTTTCGACAACGTCTTCACTCGTTAACCCTTTTTGAGTATGGAGTAATGGAGCAAAACGTAATTCTGCATAAATAACATTGTCGGCATGGAGCTGATCGAATAAATCGTCAACGGCTAATGCTATTGCTTTTTTGGTTTGCAGGATATTAATTTGCGCCGTGATCTTGGTTAAAAAATCGCTCAAATCAATAAGTCTCCCTGGTGCTATAAATTCATCTTGAAAATCTTTTAGCCTCATTTTTGGGTTTAATTGCCTAAGAAAAAAATAACTCAAGCAAGTATCCAAATGGACATGCGTTTCTACCTTTTTGATTTTTCTTGGATCGAAGCTCATTTCTATATCCTTGAGATACATTTAGAAGCAGGTTAAGAAAGTAATTTGAAGAGTTTTTCTTTAAACATTCCTGTTTTAATACTTGTCACTACCCTGGCGTTTACTGGTTCTCCGGTTAGATTGGTAGAGTCTATCACATAATGCCCATATGACTTTTCGCTGCGATATTCAATCCATGAGTAAGCGTCTAAAAATGTCTCTATAATTTCAGGGTAGAGTGCAACTGACATTGTTGTCGGGTCAGGAAGATCAAATCCGACCCGCTCAGTGCGTCCGGCGTTAAATTCCATTAGGGTTTTATTACAACGAACAGCGAACCGGCCTAACTCACTGAGATTATTTAATGTTTTGATATCTTTTTCGCCAATAAAGGCTTCCCCCATTCCAATCTCCCAACCGACAACAGTTAATGGCAAGCCCGAGGTGAGGATGATATGTGCAGCTTCGGCATCTACATAGAAATTAAACTCTGCTAAGGGGGTAATATTGCCTGGTGTGAGTCCTGATCCGCCCATCACATAGACATGCTTAACCTTTTTCATAAAATCAGGATCTTTTAAAACTGCCATAGCAAGGTTGGTTAACGGTCCTAAAGTCACGATTTCCAGTTCACCCTTCAATCGGTATGCGCATTCAATAATGGCATCGATGGCATGCGTTTTTTCCACTGTTAACCGTGGTTCAGGCAACCCGATATCCCCCATGCCATCTTTCCCATGGATATGATAAGAATGATAATGCTTCCTAAATAGTGGTTTCTCCATTCCGGCCTAGACAGGGGGAGCGTAAGAACCTGCCTTTTCTACACAAATAAGGGCGTTTCTGACGCATTGTGAAACAGCACAGTTTCCAGCAACCGTGGTAATGGCTTCTACCTTTACATCCGATTCCCTTAATGCCATCAGTAGTGCTACAGCATCATCGGATGCTGTATCTGTATCGATTAAAAGGTGTCTCATATTGGTATCTCCTGGTTTGGCTTCAGGAAAAACTACCAAGCAACATTAGGTTTAAAAAGGACAAATGTCCTTTTTAAACCTAATAAGAATAAAATTATGGCTACGATTTAATTTTTACAAAAAGTGGCGGTGTCAGGGATATACTTCTACGAGAAAAATTCCGAGTATAAGGTATCGTGTCAGTTTCTGGAAAAATGACCATACACATGGATTTTAATGGGAATTTAAACTTTATTAATGCAGGTTGCCATGATAAACATAAGCGATCAAAAGACAAAGGAAGGATTCATATTCACTCATAAACTACATGAGTCGCTCTCACCCGCTCTTTTAGCAGAGTTACATCTTGTTAAGTTTAGCTCAGGAGAATATATTCTAACGCAGAGGAGTCATTTCACTCATCTATTCTTTCTCGTGCAAGGAAAGCTCCAAACCGAACATTATGAAGTGAATGGTGAGCGCATCGTGTTCTCTTTTGAAACAGCATTTTCAGTAATAGGCGATATGGAGATTTTTTCAAAACGACAGCATGATATTTTTAGCACTGTTGTAGCATTATCGGACGCTTATTTACTCACACTCCCCATTGAAGCAATAAAAAATAACTCCATGCGTGAACCTAAATTTCTCACCCTTATTTGTCAGCAGTTGAGTGATAAGTTAATTAACTCATCATTACTGCACTCGAGTGCCTCATTTACGGCAGAATATAAGTTGCGCAGATTTCTATCATTCAAGATTAAGCGTGAGGGCGAGTTACTTCAACTAGAAAACAGAGAATCCCTGGCGGCGGTGTTGGGAATATCTGCAAGGCAATTAAATCGCGCATTAGCTAAACTTTCTGAATTTGGAATGATTCAAGTGAAAAATAAATCACTCAGAGTGCTTGATTATAAACGCCTGATTGATATCAATGTCAGTGATTCATTCTAGTTATATGAATATATTTTTAAATAAATCGAAACTCAGGGCTACCGCCAAGGTCAGAACACTCCACATAGATTTTCGTACGAAGATCGCGGCGCATGCATACCAGTGCGATTGAGGGGTAAAGGTCAATAACTATGACGCGACAGAGCCGACTAATTATCTTTGCCGCGCTTAGTGGCTACTCACGGTAACAGGTCATTCTGGCCCTAGGTGACGGCCTCAGTAGCCGTTTCTTTCCCCGTCAGTGAGGCCATCACCACTACGGCAGAAATCAAAGTGATAGCTGCCAGAGTGAGCAATACGTTGTGCAGCGCAGAGGCGTAAATCTGTTGCAGTTGGTCCACCTTTCCTTCGGGTAACAAGGTCAGGGCCTGAGTTAAATCGCCGGTCGCCAAGCGCTGACTGACCTGACTCAATGCGCTTTCTGGGAAATTCGCCGCCAGTCCGTTATAGACAAAGGCTGCGAGCATTGCGGCGACCATCGCCAGCGACAGACCTTCACCGGCTACGCGCGTAGTACTGAAAATCCCCGTTGCCATGCCCGCTCGTTCTTTAGGCACCACGCTGACTGACAGCCCGTCCATCAGCCCCCACGGCAGACTAACCCCCGTACCAATTAGCAACATAGGTAAGATCATTTGCGGCATATTTTGCGCATTCACCGCGATACTCAGCCACCATAATCCTGTCGTGGCAACCAGCAGGCCGGCGGTACAGAGCAAGCGGGCACTTACCCAGTGCGTAAGCCATGCGGCAATCAGGGGTATCACCAGCATCGGCAGGGAAAGTGCCATCATCATCAATCCGGCTTGTACTTCACTCATGCCGACGATCCCGATAAACAGCGTTGGCAAAATTATCAGCAGCACCACGTAACAGAAACCAGTTGAAAGCGGTAAAACTTGCACGCCGATAAAGCGTGGGAAGCGGAATAACGATAAATCCAGCATGGGGTGACGCACCCGTAGTTCAATCGCAATAAACAGCGCGAGCAGTAATGCGGTTCCGACCAGCATGCCCAACACGTGCAGACTTTGCAGCCCATATTCCGGAATAGCCATCAGCGCCCAGGTTAATAACGCCAACATCAGGGTGAACGTAATTGTGCCGGGCCAGTCAAGCCCTACCGCATCGGGATTACGTGACTCACGCATTTTAAATACACCCGTTATGACTGCCAGCAGCGCAATTACCGTGGCGGAGATAAATACCGAACGCCAGCCGAAATGTGTGATCAGCAGACCCGCAAGGAAAGGTCCGAATGCCAGACCGACCCCGAAACTGGTGCCAAGCAGGCTAAACGCACGGGTTCTAGCCCGTCCTTCAAATTCCTGTGCCAGTGCCGCCGACCCACCCGCGAGCGCAGCGGCTGCAGCGATGCCCTGCGCACCGCGCAGCAGGTCAATCCATAACACGCTGGTGCTGAAACTTTGCAGCAATGAGAGAACGGCAAAACCGCTCACACCGGCGATGAAAACTTTTTTGCGGCCAAATTCGTCGGCCAGCGCCCCTGCTGCCATGAGAAAACAGCCGAAGGTCAGCATAAATGCGTTCGTTATCCAGCTCAGCGCCTGCGCACTGCCTCCCAGTTCACGGGCAATCGCCGGGGCGGCTACGGCGCCACTGGTAAAATTGAGCGGTAAAATCAGTGCCGCTAAACAAACGGTAAACAGCACGCTTAACTGACCTGCATGGGCCGAGGTGGATGGCTGCATGGTTCTTTCCTTGAAATAGAATATTGAAAGACGAAAAAGGCCTGCAATCTGGCTGAAATAGGCCACATTCAGATACTTTCTTTCTCATTAATAACCGTAGGTAAGCCAGTCCGGTTTTCCATTGCCTTATCAAAAGCAATGACTGAAATGGCCTGGTTCTGAAGGCGTTTTTTAACGGAAGCGTTTTGAATAATTGGCCGCGTTTTCGGGTCGTCGCTGAGGCTTTCAGAAAGGGGTTGATGAATTTCTACATACACTGCGCCATCAGGCTCGGCGGAAACTTTCACCGGTTCATTGAGAATGCGCACCAGGGTCCCTATGGGAACGGCTTTAAATAGCGCTTCAATATCGGTATTGCGCAGACGGATACATCCGGAACTGACCCTCATTCCAATGCCAAAATCCGCGTTGGTGCCGTGTATCAGGTATACGCCGCC
>Ga0209848_1000158_pt1 | contig 35252 bp, 40 predicted proteins | sample OrgsoiDNA_201062_FD_185810 | JGI IMG/M metagenome (GOLD analysis project Ga0209848, IMG submission 185810) | Permafrost soil microbial communities from the Arctic, to analyse light accelerated degradation of dissolved organic matter (DOM) -... | ecosystem: Environmental > Terrestrial > Soil >...
TCCGGGTTATTCTTGCGAACAGCAACGCCTGATTCCTGACGAGAGAACGCTGGACCCGCAACAGCTAAGGTATCACCGGTTTTCTTCACCAGATCCAGCGCGGCCAGACGGTCCACCAGAATGGCATTGATACGGCCTACGCGCAGATCCTGATATTTCGTCGGGTCATCATCATAGGTACGCACATCTACGCCAGGCACGTTAGCACGCAACCATTGTTCATAGTTGGTCCCCAGGCCGACACCGACTTTTTTGCCTTTCAAATCTTCAGGCTTCGTAATGCTGTCTTCCGCGCCTTTCTTCACCAGCGCCTGGATACCGGAAACAGTATAAGGCGTAGAGAAATCATATTTTTTCTCGCGCTCAGGAGAGATCGTCACCTGATTGATCACCACGTCGATACGTTTTGATTCCAGCGACGCCAGCATGCCGTCCCATTTGGTCGGTTGCAGCTTGGCTTTCACACCCATATGTTGTGCCAGCGCATCGGCAAATTCAACTTCAAAGCCCGTCAGCTTGCCGTCCTCTCCCTGGAAACTGAACGGAGGATAGGTGCCTTCGAGACCGACAATCAGCGTTCCACGCTCTTTGACTTTCGCCAGCAATCCTTCATCAGCGGCAAAGCTATTGCTAACCATGCCGCTGGTCAGCGTTACCGCCACGGCACCCAGAAGTAAACGACGACGCAATGTAGAGAAAATCATATTCACCTCATTCAATTCATTTTTTGTTATTAACGCCCGGGACAGTTATCACAGGCATAACTGGCGGAAATTCATCATTATTCTCATGTCGCCATGACAGAGCGCACGTTAGCACCGGTCAGAAAGATTATCAGGAATATAATCCTCTAATCTTAGCGCAAAAAAGAATAAGTGCTGCTCTGCGGGCATATACGCAACGTCAGGCAGCGCCTATCACTGCGATTAGTGGCAGGATAGACGTAAAATCATGCCCTTAAATCTGCGGGTGGTAAGCGAACAATGCAGGCGCACCGCCAGTATGGATGAACAGAATCGGCCCCTCACCCGGGAAACGTCCCCGCTCGAGCCCATCCAATAGACCTGCCATTGCTTTCCCGGTATAGACCGGATCCAGCAACATCGCTTCCTGTTCTGCCAGTAATTTAATCGCCGCCAACCCCTCTTCACTGGGTTCACCGTAGCGTGGACCGAAATAGTCATCCCACAGGTGAATCGGCGGCAAGGCCTCATCAAATTGCAATCTTTTGGCCACATCCCGTGCAATGGCTTCAACTTTAGGACGCTGTTGCTCTGCAGTACGTGACACGGTCACGCCAATCAATTGCGTGGCTGGCATCAGATGATGCAGCGCCACGGCCAGTCCGGCATGGGTTCCTGCACTACCAGACGCCACCACGATGGCGCTGAAGTCAACAAACCCAGAAGCGCTTTGCTCGGCGATTTCCAGCGCGCACTGCACATAACCCAGCGCACCCAGGGCATTGGAGCCGCCCACTGGCACGATGTAGGGCCGGAAGCCTTGTGCTTCGAGCTTTTCTGCTTCGTCAGTCAGCTGCGTCATCGGATCGTGCAACGCGTCGCACATGACCACGTCCACATTGAACAGATCCAACAGCAGGCGGTTACCGTTGGTCAGGTAATTGGCCTGCGTAGTCCCAATCGGATTTTCCAGCAGCGCGACGCATTTCATGCCGAGTTTAGCAGCCACGGCCGCCGTCTGACGTACGTGATTAGACTGAATCGCACCTGCAGTGATCAGCGTGTCTGCCCCCTCTTCCAGGGCAGCCGCTGCCAGGAACTCCAATTTTCTCAGCTTGTTGCCACCCATGGCCAAAGGCGTGACATCGTCACGTTTTATATAAATTGGGCGACCTGCATAATCAGAAAGACGGTTGAGTCTTTCCAGCGGCGTGACGCTGCCAAGCAGGTCCAGGCGTGAAAAAGCGTCCAGACGATGTTTTACCAATGAAATTTGAGCAGGCACAGTGTTCCCCTGAAGCGCTTGATGGCACGCGCTATCGCTATGATGTGAATGAGGCTTATGGAGATTACGATGTTTAGATGATTATCAATAAATTATATTAAGAATTTATACAATCTTGCTGCGGATGCAACACAAAAAAACAGGCTCCCGAAGGAGCCTGTTCATGGCTGAGCGTTTAGCAAAAAATCGTTATGCCGATTTCTGCCATGCCAGATATTGATCGTACTTTCGCAGTGCAATCCGGTAGTTATCATGGGCTGCCACCGGCAAGTCGCTGATAATACGCTGATGAATGCTCTCTCCCCGGGTACGTTCAAGGGGATAATTATGGGCAACCAGAATCTCATCCAGCCGGCGCAGGCGCACAACATATTCGCGTACCGTGCTGTGATTCATTTCTGTTTGCTCAAACAGATACTGTTTGAACGCCATAATATCAAAGTAAGAAGAATGGCTGTTACAGCTGATCTCACTGCAAAAACGGCACAGCGCGTTCAGTTCCTGCGACAAGTTGCTCCACACATCGTCGTCAATAGGCTGATCCATCTTGGCGATGGCCTCTTTATTGATGATCTGGCCGCGAAACACCAGTGCCATTCGATCTAGCTCTTTACCGCATTGTGAACAGTGCGTCTGACTATGTTTAAAATCTTTTAAATAACGGCTGAGAGGCCGCGTTTTCAGTCCCGCTGGCATAATTTATTCCTGGTGAGGAGGATAAAATATATACCCAAAATATTTCGAGTTGCAGAACGTGACGCCTGCTGGCATCGCCGGGAACATGTTCGCCATGTCAGCGGAGCCGAAGCTGACCAACGTCTTTGCAACTGAAGTATGACGGGTATTTAACCGGCCAGGAAAAAGCGGATCAGTGGTCGTTAGCCAGTCGGGCGCGTAAGCGCTTAATGGCCTGACTGTGTAGCTGGCTGACGCGGGATTCCCCTACGTCCAGTACTGCCCCAATCTCTTTTAAGTTCAACTCTTCCTGGTAGTAAAGCGTCAATACCATCTTTTCCCGTTCTGGCAGTGCGTCAATGGCATCCATCACCCGCTGGCGTAAATTACCTTCCAGTAAGTGATGTAACGGGTTGGCCTCTTCGTGCCCTTCCATTAACGCTTCGGCTGTATCGCCGTGCTCTTCGCGCCATTCATCATATGAGAACAACTGGCTGCTATTAGTATCCATCAAAATCTGGCGATATTCCTCAATAGGAATATCCAGTGCCTGCGCCACTTCGCCTTCGCTGGGTGTTCGCCCTAACCGCTGTTCTGCATGGTGCATCGCCTGCGACACTTCACGCGCGTTGCGCCTTACGCTGCGGGGCACCCAGTCACGGCTGCGCAGCTCATCGAGCATTGCACCACGAATCCGCTGAACAGCATAGGTAGTAAATGCCGTACCCTGCATGGCATCGAAGCGCTCAACCGCGTTAAGCAGACCGATCCCCCCTGCTTGCAGCAGATCGTCGAGCTCTACGCTGGCGGGAAGCCGTACCTGCAAACGCAGGGCTTCATGGCGCACCAGAGGAACATAGCGCTGCCATAAAGAATTTTTGTCTATCACGCCGCTGGCGGTGTACAGATCGCTCACTATCGTAACCTGGCAATGGGAGGGTCTGTACTATTATGCTTTCGCCACTCTTTTCCAATCGCCTGAATAAGGACTGAAAAGCGCGGCTATTTGGATTATGTCGCCGTTTTGAATAAATAACATGCAGTGACTATATCAGCGAATTTGTCAGCACCAGCACAGTAAAAGGTAAGAATTGGTTAAAATAAGCACATGTCAGAAATCAAAAAAAACCGCCTGGCGGGATCAAACCAGTAATTGCAAGACAGATAAATCGTCATTACGTTTTACGCGGTCGATTTCTGCAATGAAGCTTTTGGTGGCGATTTTATTGTGCTGACGGTAAGAGTGGTAACTGTACATCACGTCAATGATCGCCTGCTCCGTGAGACTGCCGTGCGCCAGTGCATGCGCTGACAGAACAGACTTAATGTAGAAATAGTCAACCACCAGCATATATAGCTGTTTCAATACCGGTATGGATTGATCAATAGCAAAACGATCGTGATAAAGGCGGTATTGAAAATAATTACGCAGGATATAAGGACGCTGGCCCAGCCACGGTAGGGCTATCTGGTCCCACCCCTGCTTGAGCCGCAGGAGATGCTCACTGATTTCCTGCTCGGTGAAATTCACATCAAAGTACTGATTTAATTCTTTGCCATATCTTAGCAGTGTCACTTTTCCTCGCGCATTCAGCCCGTATCCGATAGCTTGCTGAATACCGCCGAGCAAAGCTAATTCCAGTTTCTGTTCGGCGGAAACTTTCCCCATTGCCTGAACTATTTCGCCGCTGTCCATCTGCTGAACTAACGTCGTATAGACGCTCTCCATTTTGGCGAACTTACTGTCCAATGAACCAGTCAGTTTTTCCGTATACAGCAGGAAGCAGACCAGCGCGTAGAGATTGTGCTCAATACGATTCTGGGGTGCCATCAGTAAGTTTGCAGAAAAAAGATTAACAATCTTGCCTTCGACATTGAGATCAGCCGTGTCATTGAAAGCAACCTGCGTCACAGCCTGGTTATTAATGTTTAACGCTGTTTCATTAAACAGCACTTTTCTCGCGGCTTCAGGACAAGATAACGTGAGGCTTTCAATCACCTCTTTTTTGTAAAACACGTTATAGCGTGGATAGGTAGAACAGGTTTTACTCAGTGCCTCTGCCCCCATAGTGCGGTGAATCTGGCACAGATTATCGGGCTCCAGATAGGAGCAGTTGCCCTTCTCATTGAGCTTAATCATCGCCCAGTTACTGTGACTTTTTTTGGTCAGCGCGATGTTTTCAACCGCAATGTTCTTGACGCCGGGAATTTCACTTTTGAGGTATTTTTTATAGGTGTTTTTATCCAGCGTGATGTCCCATTGCTTACAGCAGTGATCTTCACATGCCGGGCCGATACAACTGAAGTTGCTGACATACTCAGGCTGACTGACCAGAATTTCTTTCATTGCATCACTCCTCAAATATCCAGTCACCAGTATGCGTTGCTGGCAATGTATTCAATCAAAGAAAAAGGCGACCAAAAGGTCGCCTTTACGGGTATTAAGACTAAAAAACTATTAGCCCTGCAGCAGTGACAACACTGACTGAGGAACCTGGTTAGCTTTAGACAATACTGAAGTACCAGCCTGCTGCAGGATCTGTGCTTTAGACATGGCAGAAACTTCAGTAGCGTAGTCAGCATCCTGAATACGGCTCTGTGCAGAAGCCAGGTTAGTAGTGGTGTTGTTCAGGTTAGTGATGGCAGAATCGAAACGGTTCTGAACAGCACCCAGTGAAGAACGGAATTTATCAACCTGCGCGATAGCTTTGTCCAGCAGAGCTAATGGGTCGTTGGTAGCAGCGCCAGCGAAGGTAGCAGTCGCAGTTACGTTAGTGGTGCCATCTGACTTAGTACCGGTGCTCAGGTCCAGAGAAGTACCGGTAGCGGTCGTTGGCGTTGTGCCACCATTTACCAGCACATCAGCACCCGTGGCGCCTGCGGTGTAGTTTTTACCCTGTACAGTCACGAAACCAACAGCCGCGCCGCTGGCATTAGTACCAACTTTGATAGCTTGTGCGCTCTGGGTTGCAGTATCAACGCCGTTAGCCACGTCTGAGTATTTTACGTCAGTGGTGTTCAGGGTCACAATACCTGTTGCGCTATCCAGGGAAGCGGCATAAGAATCGCTGCCAGATTTGATAACGAAGGTGCCAGTAGATGCGCCGCTTTTGTCCAGGACGTTGTTTAAAGTCAGGCCAGAAGTATCAGATACGCCCAGTTTTTTGGCAATGCTCGCAGCAGCAGCTGCATCAGCGCCAAACTTAACAGCAATAGGTGCAGCACCTGCAGCAGCACCCGGAACCTGAGTGATTGCATCAGAAGTTTTCAGTGCGTTACCTGATACAGAGAAACCAGACAGACCCAGTGAAGTAGAGTCAATTTTCTGCAGGTCGATATCGATAGTCTGGCCATCGTTAGCGCCAACCTGGATTTTCATGGTTTGGTTTGAAGCCAATACTTTCACGCCGTTGAACTGAGTCTGACCCGATACGCGGTCGATTTCAGACAGACGGGAAGTGATTTCGTCCTGGATTGAGGTCAGGTCGGAATCGGAGTTAGTACCGGTTGAAGCCTGAACTGACAGCTCACGAATACGCTGTAAGTTATTGTTGATTTCGCTCAGGGAGCCTTCAGTGGTCTGTGCAACGGAGATACCGTCGTTGGCATTACGTGATGCCTGAGTCAGACCCGTGATGTTAGACGTGAAGCGGTTAGAGATCGCCTGGCCAGCAGCATCATCTTTGGCGCTGTTAATACGCAGACCAGAAGACAGACGCTCAATAGCAGTGCCCAGAGCAGATTGAGATTTGTTCAGGTTGTTCTGAGTCATCAGTGACAAACTGTTGGTATTGATTACTTGTGCCATGAGGATATTCCTTCAAATCTGGTTAAGGGTTCGGGCTTATTTGCCCACGGCGTTCATCACCGTCCAAACTTGTATCGGCGCTGCTTCAACAACCTTTAGGATTATTTGTAAAAAAGTGGAAGTTTCTTACGCCGCGAAATACCCCTCCTTATACCGGCTATTCACGCCATTAGTTTTTATTACATTCCATTAAACTTTTTCTCCGTCGTGCCGATAGGGCTTAAAGACACCTACACACTGTAAAGGATTCATATGGCCACTATCACATCATTAGGGATTGGTTCCGGGTTAGATCTCAGCACTTTGTTGACTAACCTGACCACGGCGGAAAAACAGCGTCTTGCCCCGATCACCGCGTCACAATCAAGCTACAGCGCTAAACTGACCGCTTATGGCACCTTAAAAAGTGCGTTACAGACCTTCAGCGACGCCAGCGTGGCACTCGGCAATGCCGACGTTTATAAGAGCAGCACCGCGACCACCAGTAATGCGAATACATTTTCCGTTACCACCGGCGCAGGCGCTGCAGCGGGCCGTTACAGCATTGGTGTAAGCCAACTGGCCCAGGCACAGTCACTGGTTTCCGGTCAGCAGACCGATATTAATGCCAAAATAGGTACCGCAGGCAGCGACCACACTATTACCATTCAACAGGGTGGCGGAGCCAAGCCACTGGTCATCAAACTGACTGACGATCAGACCTCCATGGCCGGAATGCGTGATGCCATCAACAACGCCAACGGCGGTGTGACGGCCAGCATCCTGAAAGTCGGTGATTCAAAATTCCAGCTGGTTATCAATGCCAACAACACCGGTACCAACAATGCGATGTCCATCAGCGTAGGGGGTGACAGCGCACTGAACAGCTTTATTGGTTACACCGACGGCGCAACGGGCAATGGCATGACGCAAACCGTTAATGCGCAGAACGCCAAACTGTCGGTTAATAACATCGCCATTGAGAGCGACAGCAATACCATTGTTGATGCACCACAGGGTATTACGCTGAACCTGACCGGCACCACCGTTCCAGGCAGTGATGCCACGCTGACCGTGTCAAAAGACATCACCAAAGCTGCAACAGCGATGAAAACCTTTGTAGACGCTTATAACGCGCTGCAAACCACCATCGGTACGCTGACGGCTTATTCCCCTGTTGACAGCAATTCAGATGCGCAGTCCACCAGCAACGGTGCGCTGATTGGTGACAGTACCCTGCGTGATATTCAGACCCAGCTGAAAAATGCGTTGGGCGGCGCGCGTGCATCAGGTGCTTATACCTCCCTGGCCAGCGTTGGCGTGACTTCCGATCCTAAGACCGGCCAGCTGACGCTCGACAGCGACAAACTGAACAAAGCCCTGACGGCTGACAGCAACTCTATTTCTAAATTGATGGTTGGCGATAAAACCACTCCGGGCATTGCTGTCGCAATTAACAACTTAAATTCAGGTTATTTGTCTACCACCGGGTCGATTGAAACGGCCAAAACGGGCGTAAATAACACCCTCAAGCAGTTGACCAAGCAATACAACACGGTCAACGACAGCATCAACGACACGATTGCTCGTTATAAGACCAGCTTTACCGCGCTCGACGTTGCCATGTCGAAACTGAAAAACACTGGTGACTATCTGACTCAACAGTTCGAAGCAATGAACTCGTCAAGTTCGTAAGGATTGAAAAATGTATAACACAAAAGGAACGCAGGCCTACGCGCAGGTTGGCGTAGAAAGCGCAGTGATGAGTGCGACACCTCACCAGCTGGTTGTGATGTTATTTGACGGGGCGCGTAGCGCCCTTATCCGCGCCGGTATTTTTATTCAGCAGGGTAATATCGCTGAAAAAGGCGCGGCCTTGTCGAAGGCTATTAATATTATCGACAGCGGTCTCAAAGCCGGATTAAGTCGCGAAAAAGGCGATCCTGATTTAGTCGATAATTTAGACGCACTGTATTCCTATATGATCCGCCGTTTATTACATGCCAATTTACATAACGACCCACAGGCCATCACCGAAGTGCAGGGCTTGTTGGAAAATATTGCCGATGCCTGGCGGCAAATCGGCCCGAACTATCACCCCTCGCAGGACCAATATAATGGATCGACATCAGTACCTGGTTAATGAGTATCAGCTGATCCTGACGTTAAGCGAGCAGATGCTGACGCTGGCTAAAGATGAGAAGTGGGACGAGCTGGTAGAGCTCGAAATGACATACCTGAAAGCAGTGGAAGCCAGCACCCAGCTGCCGCTCACCGAAGAAATATCCCTGGCCGTACAGAACATCATCCGTCAGTATCTGCGTCGTATTTTGGAAAATGAGACGCAGATTAAAACGCGTCTTCAGGAACGGATGAATAAACTGGCTGAGCTCATTGGCCAGTCCGTAAAACAGCAGGAGGTCAATACGACCTATGGGCGTTTTACCGACAGAGCCGTCGCCATACGCGACCAGCAATAAATACGTTAAGACCTTTATTACCCCTTTGTATTATTTCTTGTGTATATTAAAGACTTCAGAGACAGAGAATAAGCGACTGCACCCCAGTTTCTTTTCTCTGTCGCCCTCTCTAATATCGTTTTAACCGGCGGAATACCGGCAGCAATCCAGGGAAATTCAACCTCTGGTTCACACCGGCAATATGATGTGCTGCTTCGGGCAAAATCACGATGGTACGTAAAATTAAAGTGTCACCAGGGATCGGAACCTCCTCTTTGCTCATACAGCACAGTGAGTTGCTTACCAGTAATATTTTTGTCGACAAACCCGAACTTATTTTCATCCAGCAGGGTTATTCTGTTATCCGCCATGGTTTACAAGAAACCCGCGTTAACAGCGGCGAAATGCTGGCGGTGAATAGCGGACACACCGTAAGTATCACCAACTCGTTATCAGATAATGGGGTATTCAGCTGTGCCATTATGGCCTGGGATACCTCTCTGTTCACCGATGTACGCCTGCACGCATCGCCTTTTGATGGTGCATTGACCAAGGTTGAAGATATCCGGGTCATTCCGCATATTCCTCCGGCATTTCAGCAATCCTTTAATGACACCCACCACTCGATGCTGTGGCATAAAAGCCTGCCGCCTACGATTGCACGTCATCGCATGATTGAACAATTGCTCTGGCTGTCACAGCTTGGCATCTGTTATTCCCGCCAGCATATTGAAACTGTGACCCAAAAGGTGCGTGATCTGCTGGTAAATAATCTGCACAAATCCTTTACTGCGGCCGAAGTGGCAGAACAGTTAATGATGAATGAAGTGATGCTGCGACGCCGTCTGGCGGCTGAAAACAGCGTACTACGCAATCTGATGATTGATGTGCGCATGACCCACGCACTTCGCCTGTTGCAATGTACCGATCTGGCCATTTCCAATATTGCCCATCAGGTCGGGTATGAGAGCAGCTCCAGGTTTGCCGAACGGTTTCGCAAACGTTTTGGGTTCGCCCCTACCTCCATTCGTGGTCATTTACGTCCGTTATAATCACGTTAACTGCTGTTCCAAAAGGTAGCAAAAGCGTTGTGAAGGGGCAGCGATGTGACATGCAAATGTGAACATTGTAAAATTGTGATAAACCGCACTCATTAATTGATTACCAAATGTTAACGACCTAGAATACTCCCTGCGTTTTTTGCTGGATTCAGGGGTTAGTTGTGCACGTTTGGTGGGAAGTAATAAAAATAATTTATTGGGGTGGTTTGGCACTGGCAGCCATTTTCACGCTGTTCATGAGCCGCGGTACGTTTAAAATTCGTTTATTGACCTCAGGTATCATCGGATTTACCTGGCCGATGAGTTTTCCTGTGGTCCTGCTGTTTTCACTGTTCTAGCCGCTGGTTGAGGACAAAGTTTCCGGGCGTGGTGCCCAGCGCTTTACGAAACACAGCAATGAATGCGCTGGTGTTGTCGTAACCGACCTCCAGCGCAACGTTCTGAACCCTTTCTCCGCTGGCTAATAATTCTACTGCCCGCATCATTCGCGCACGCTGTCGCCAGGCGCTAAAGGTAAAACCCGTATGCAACGGGAATAACCGGATTAACGTTCTCGCCGATAAACCACTCCCCGCAGCCCATTGCTCCACACCCTGTGTATTACTGACATCGCTGAGCAACCGCCGCGCAACATTCAGCAAGCGAGGGTCGACAGGCATTGGCAGACCGAAAGAGGCCGGAGCCGCATCGAGGATCTCGTGCACCATCACCGTTGTCAGCGCCTGCTGCGCCTCCTGTTGTGTCTGTGGATGCCAGGTTTCTACTCTTCGCAGCGCCTCCCTCAGCAGCCCACTCACTGGGAAAGTTTTTGGCAGAACGGGCAATTTCTCACTGATAGACTCGTGGAAATAAAGACTCCAGCCATAAAAGGCACCGTGTGAAGTCATGCCATGTAGACAGTTTGCCGGCACCCAAACGGCGTGCGTTGCCGGAATGACCCACTGGCTTTTCTGAAACTCAGCCGTCAACAACCCCTGTTCCGTACCATAAAGTTGTCCGCAGGTATGATGATGCGCGGGAGTCACCCGCCCCTGAGGCGCAGCGGTCTTCACCAGTTGTAAAGTGTCCGTCGCGGAGGGAAAACAGCAGAGAGGTTCATTCATGGCGCATTCACCGTATAAACTGGCTTACCTGGGTTAATAACGCCAACCCTACGTTGATACAATAGTGGGGTCAACGCAACTCTTTGGAGATTCCCCCATGACGACAGCCCAGGCACGCCATTATCTTAACGAGGTATTTCACTCCCTGTTCGATCCGGCCATCAGTGCGGAAGCAACAGCCCGCTACTTCACGCCCGGTTATCAGCAACACGCCGATGGAAAGGTACTTGATCATGCGATGTTTGTGGAACATGCCCGTACGCTGAAATCGACGTTGCAATATGCGACCGTGACCTTCGGCAACGTTATCGCCAGTGGCAACACGCTGGCCAGTTGGCATATTGTCGACGCCGTTAAGCATAATGGACAGGCATTACGCGTTAAAGTTGTCGCCATTTATCAACTTGAAGATGGGCTGATCGCGCGGGTCGATGAACTCACCCATCTGATGGAAGGGGAAGCGTCCGACAGGGATCTCGGCACCCGCCACACCTGAGGACGTCGGCAGGCTGCAGGTACGAAAAACCCGGCACGCTGGCCGGGTTATTATGAACTATCCGTATTAACAGCGAGCAATCCAGGCTTATTTGCGGGTCTGAATCCAGAAGGCATGGATAAGACCTGGCAGATAACCACAAAGCGTCAGCACGATGTTAAGCAGAAATTGTAAGCCTAAGCCATTGCCAATCAGTACACCCAGTGGAGGCACAAGAATAGTAATTAACACTCTCCAAAAACCCATAACGTTCTCCTTTTTGATGATTTTGTTAAATTTAGTCAAAAATTTGTGATCCAACAATCAGACAAATCGTGAAAAAGGATTTAGAGCCAAAAGTGTGAATGACAGATACAAAATAAATTGCCGCCTTGCGGATGAATAGTGTGAATAATAGGCCATGCAAAGCCTGACTGCTCAGCTTGTCTTTAACGCCTTCACTTCTATCGGGATAACCTATGCCAACTAACGCACCAGAAACACCCCCTAAAAAACGTGACCCGTTTCGCTTTCACCATAAACATTCCCATCTGGCCCCGACTTTTGGCGAAAGCTGGTTTGCCCTGAAGGCAGAAGCCTTTGCGCGTTTTTTCGGTACGCCCCTTTTTCTTGGCGGGCAAACAGTGATTGTGGCGGTTTGGATTTTCCTTAACGTCGCTGGCATCGTTAAATTTGACGTTTACCCGTTCATTTTACTTAACCTCGCCTTCAGTCTGCAGGCCGCGTATGCCGCCCCACTCATCCTGCTGGCACAAACCCGTCAGGCCGAGCGTGATAAAGCCCATGCAGATGCTGATGCACAGCACCGAGAGGAATTAGCGGTTGCCAACGAACAGCGCCAGGAGTTGGCCGCGCAGCATACTGAACAGATGATTGAACTGCTCAAGCAAAACACCGAACTGACCAATATGACCAAGCAGCTGACAGAACGCATCGAAACGCTGACCTCACAGTTGCATAAAAAGATGTTGGAAGGCTGATTTGAATCGTGGTCAGCCCGCAAACCGCGAAAGTTAGCGGATCATTTCAAGAATGATCTCAACCTCGCGGCGTGTACTGACCATCATCTCTTTATCGGTTTGACGTGAGTGGCCGTCAGTTACCTGGTGGATTTGCTTCATTTGTTGCCGGATACGGGTTCTTTGCTCATCACTCAGACTATTACACATGACTATCAACAAATTGCGCAGCACCATGCTCTGGAGCGCGGTTTCTTGCATCTGCTCGCTGACTGACATGACCAGTTTTACAATGTCATCATTGTCCATGATTTCTTAACCCAGGCCGGGGGGTGCGACGCACACCACACACCCGAAAAATAACATCTTCGCCCGTAAGCCATGCCTGCGGTACACCCCTAAAAGATGCCTAATTCCACGAATGGCCTATAGAAGAAATTGCGCATTGCATTGCACGATTTTGAAAGTGATCACCGTCACATTTTCTCACTTGTCCCTCCTGAGATTTTTCCCCTGCCCTATAATTTAGGGCAGCCGGGAACCATACACCTATCGTTAACCGGTTATTTGTCCCCCAACATTAAGGAGTAGGAGGAATAATGTCTGAATATCATTATTTGCTTCTTGGAGGGAGTCGCCATGGACAGAAACATGTCGATGAATGCCATCAGTTTTCGCTGTATTTCTGGGGAGATAACCGTCTGGAAAAAGCCCAGGCGGATTCAGAAATTTATGGCGTACAAAATGAGCGTTATAAGGTCTGCCCGGAAAAATGTGCGGACGGCAACTGGTATCTGGTCGGTTATTGCGGGGTCTGTCCGGAAATTCCGGTGGATGAACTCACCCATTTGGTGATCCACAAGAACGTCAAGCCGATGATGTGATTAAAAGCATTCTAACGCAGTAAAATAACCCCGCCCATCGCGGGGTTTGTCTTTTCAGGGAAGTCAATCAACCCGCCATGCCCTGAATATTGGCCGCACGGAATTCAACGTGACCGCCAATCTCAAAATGCCTGTGAAGCGTTGAAATGCGTCCTACAGGTGCAACACGTAGGATCTCCCCTTCGAATTCACCGTCCATGATGCGATTGATAGCAACATCCAGCTGATAACTCGCCGGTTCGACACCGACGGGAAACGTCAGCAGCTTCACTTTATCACCGACCTGAAAGCGATTGAGCATGGGTAACGGCGCCTGCTCGAAGATATCCTCGTTCATCATACGTTTCCTTGTTTTTCGGGATGATTAATAAGAGGATAGAACACTTCAACGCCACCCGCCTTAAAGGTTACAAGGAAATTCCATGATTAAGCTGACACAACAACAGTGCGTGATCCTCACCGGTTTTACCGGCATCCTGCACGGAGAATTCGAATGGTTTCACGCCGATTTGGAATCACGTCTAGGCCGCGAAGTACAGACCTCGGAGCTGGGTTATCCCGAGTTTATCGCCGAGTGTAAAGCCTTGTACGAAGAAGATTTCAATGCGCTGATGCCGGAGTGATTCCATACGAGTACCTAGTCAAATAACTAGAAATTGAGTAACATTCAAAACTTCAAGTGCACTCCTTAAAAAAATTAATGTAGCCAATAATACTTTTCAAAATATGGTAAGGGGGTGGTATGAGGAGAAATCACTATTTATAGTAATCACTACGGTAAAATATCCGCTATGCCACCAGTGATAAGGGCCCAACTAAAAAGGCCAGCTGAGATTAGTCTTGGGTTGACTATGTGTTTGTTTAGGTATAGATTAAGCACCCCTTATTATAAGGTAATCAAGGCCAAGATGAGTACTTTAATTCACTTATTGTCAAAGCTAACGCGATCGAAAAAGTTCGCATATGTTATTTTGATGCTTCGTTTTAAGTGGTTAGTTTTAGTACTAGATTTCGTGGCGCTTGCAATTATTTTCTGTTGCAAGTGCCTACTTATACGACATAAAAACATTAATTATAATAAAACAAGGTTTAATTAATGAGAAAAATGATTATTTTATTATTCCTCATGCAAATAACCTCAATGCTTGCAACTGGTTTGTTGGCAATCTCTGATACACAGGCATTGATTGTTAGAGGAATAATAGGTGCATCTATTTTATATCTTTATCTTAAAGAACTCACAGCCAATCCATATCTCATCGCAACCAGCCTCTTATTGATTGTTGTTTTTGCAATTAATAGAAACTTCACTTCTATAAATATCCTATTTACAGTCTGGTTGATTTTTTTGATGAGAAGGCCTGGTCCAGATGAAATAATAAAAGTAATATTTTATTCCACGCTTCTATTTTCCATAATTTTTTGCGCATTCATAGTAAAAGGTGTAATACATCCTGACATTGTCTATATAATGGAAACAGGAAGGTATAGAAATAACTTGGGATTCTGGTCAGCGAATTATCCTGGCTTCATCTCTTTCTCATGCTTCATGACACTATTATGCTGTATTGGATATCTACGAAGTGCTGTTTCGTTTAAGTATAGACTAATAGCATTTATCGTAATGAGTGTTTGTTTCTTCACGCCATGGATTGCAGATTCAAGAACACCTGGCTACGCCATGATTATTTCTTTAGTTTTCTTTGTTTGTGTATCGTTAAGACCAATCAGGAAATTTGCAATCCTCTTCCTTCCTTTTGTACCACTCTTAATGTTTTCACTGACTGTATATCTTTCAAAGCTTCATGGTGGTAAAATTGACTTCTTGCTTAGCGGGCGTCTATCATATTACAATGATTATTTATCAAACATTGATCCAATGAGCATTTTGATAGGTTCTCCGCTACCTGACTTTGCTTTAGACAGCTCTTATTTAGTCTTGTTCTCAGCTTTTGGTGTTTTTTATTTATTAGCTATAACTTATCTGCTTTACAAAGCCACAACTAATAATCCTAATAAGTATTTTATCACTCTTATTTTTTCTGTGCTTTGCTATGGTTTTACAGAAGCCGTAATGGCTCGTTCTGAAATACCTGTTGTTATTTTATTTATGTCACTCATGTTTATAAAGACAAAGTCTTCTTACTCGAAAACCCAAACAAAACAGCCCGCCTAAGGGCTGTTTTATTAAATTAGAAACAATACTTAAATTAATTAACATTCTCATGGGCCATATTGGCCCTATATTTAAAAAATAAAATTCATAGCTATTTATAACTAGTAATCCTAAATATAACGCCAAGTATTAATAATATCATCTGAGACTTCCTTATCCTTAAGTAATAAGATCAAACATCTATAACTCTACATGCATGGTAAAACATGTGTAATTTGTGAACTTTGGTAGAAATCGTTACACTTAGATAATATCAACAGATGTAAGAAAATAGAAAAGACCTCCTGAGCATTGTTTGTTAGTTCAATATAGATAATCTATAATGGTTATGAATTCATAATTGAATGGAGGCATGTAATCGTCGAGATTTATTTAAAGCAAAATTCCAGTTGTAAGTGGCATATCAGCCCTATATTTCCCCAACCAACTAGACCTATATCTAAAAGAATAAGTGATTCGATTATTGAAAATGCTTTTCTAAGAAAGACATCAATACTTTCAACTAACCTATACGAGAAAAATATCACTCCCATTGGAAGTGTTAGCCTTATTAAAAATGACATCAAATTATTAAAATTTGATATCATCAAAATTTGATATTTAAATAAATTCTAAAAAAAATTTCAACCGGTGATAGCGTCATGCTAGACTTGGGTGAACACTATGAGGGTTATCTTTCGTTTGAAATAAATTGGGAGAAGGGAGGCTTTGACTCTCTTGTTAAATTTAATATAATTATGGTAAAAAGCTGATAGATGTTGCGATTCCTTCATATCCCTATGAAGGTTTAATGAGTTCATCATGACTTCCCGATGAAACCATAAATGTTGTGGAATTACCTAAGAAAGTGATCTTTGAAAGGAGATATTCTTGTCGATATATTAAGGTGAAATATTAGTTTCAACACGTAGTGATGAGTTTTCTTTCAAAGAAATTGAGTTCAGGTCAGTAACTTCTGCTAACCCCACCTCTTTACTCCCCCTTAATCATCTAGATAGTTCACTTAATATTATTGACAAGATAAGTATTAAAACTTTGAAAAACTGCATGCAAACTGTATTCGAAGACAGCCCTCGTAGAGATCAAAGAATGTGGGTTGGGGACCTCAGACTTCAGGCATTAGTAAACTATGAAAGCTTTCGAAGCTTTAAGATGGTGAAGCGCTGCTTATATCTTTTTGCTAGATTAACGAATCCTGAGGGTTATATTGCCCATGTGTTTATGAAATACCTAAATCTCGTCTTCCTAATGGCTTCATTATTTACTACGCTGTATTATACTGTTGCGCTGTGCATGATTATTTCTAAGCCATAAATGATTTGTCTTTAGTGAAAGAGTTATAGAATGTCTTAATCAAACTATCAATCACAACACATGAATAGTTATTGCCACGCATGGAGTTGCACACTTTCTTATTTCATAAAAAAATAATATTAAATGCATATCTCTTTTGCAGCAAAAATCATGGTTTATTGCTACATGTTTTAAATTTTCGTGGGAAAATTAAAGATATGACAGTGTCTAAGCACGACGTATTCCTCGGCAAGTATTCAATATTAGTTTTATTTATTATATGTAAAATTGAACCAACTTTTCTCAACTCATTTTTTGATAGAGAATAGTGATAGATTTACTCTAATTGCAGTAATTAAGTCACCTACACCTGCATACTCATCACTTCCTGATAGGCCGCCACCAGCTTGTTGCGTACCTGGATACCCAGCTGCAGCGAGATGCCTGACTTTTGCATATCGACCATCACATCATTGAGACCGACACCGGGAACGCCCAGTTCGAACTTTTGCGCCTGCAATTTGGCGGTGTTTTGCGTCTCACTGATTTTGCCCAGCGCCGCTTTCATTTCACTGGCAAAGCCCGCTTCCTGTAAAGGTTCTACCGGTTGCTTCATACCTGCCTGCAACGCCGTGGCTTGTAATTGCTGTAACACGCTCTCAATGCCTTGAATTGCCATAAATTCCTCAGTTTTAGCTGTCGTAACGCTTCAGTCGCGAATCAAAACCTCATTCATAGGCCGACACCCTATCACATAGGATTAACCCTAAACGCCCTAATTGACCGCAAAAACCATGGCTTATCGACCCATTAACTTTGCGTGTAGGGGCAAATAATGGCTTACCTGAAAAATCAGGTTCCTCTTGCCGTGCCTGAGGGGAACGAAAAAAATTTCACGCCTGTTGAGATTGCCCCGACAGGTTTGCGCATCTGGGAGTCCGTTTTGTTACGACACGATCGGTTACGACACCACACGAATATCGCCGTTCAACTGCTAAACAGGGATTTGCTATGAGCTCCGCAATAGCCGGCGCAGACACTCCTGAAAACGGAGTTACTGCGTTTATTACTCGACTGCGTGCTAACCCGAAAATCCCTCTCGCCATTGCCGCTGCGGCCGCACTGGCGATAGTCGTTGTGATGATGTTATGGGCGAAAGCCCCCACCTATCGCGTGCTGTTCAGCAATCTTAATGATAAAGACGGGGGGGCTATCGTCACTCAGCTGACGCAAATGAACATCCCTTATCAGTTCTCTGATAACGGTGGCGCCATTCTTATTCCTGCCGATAAAGTTTATGAAACGCGCCTGAAGCTCGCTTCTGCCGGTCTGCCGAAAGGCGGCGCGGTCGGCTTTGAGTTAATGGACCAGGAAAAATTCGGTATCAGTCAGTTTAGCGAGCAGATTAACTACCAGCGCGCATTGGAAGGTGAACTCTCCCGCACGATTGAAACCCTGGGGCCGGTGCAAAGTGCCCGCGTCCATCTGGCGATCCCAAAACCTTCCCTGTTCGTGCGCGAGCAGAAAAACCCGTCGGCTTCCGTCACCCTGAATTTGCAATCGGGTCGTGCGCTGGATGACGGCCAGATCAACGCTATCGTTTATATGGTGTCGAGCAGCGTTTCCGGCCTGCCGCCGGCTAACGTGACCGTGGTCGATCAGAGTGGCCACCTGCTGACCCAGTCCGACAACAACGGACGTGACCTGAACGCCGCGCAGCTGAAATATGCCAACGAAGTCGAAGGCCGCCTGCAGCGCCGTATTGAAGCCATTCTTCAGCCGGTGGTCGGTAACGGGAATGTGCATGCGCAAATCACCGCGCAGATTGACTACGCCACCCGCGAGCAGACTGACGAAAACTATCAGCCGAACGGCTCACCGGATAAAGCCGCTGTACGTTCCCGTCAGCTGAGCACCAATGATCAAATCGGCGGCTCAGGCATCGGTGGCGTGCCGGGCGCACTCAGTAATCAGCCAACGGCTCCGGCAACGGCTCCGATTACGAATCAGACCGCTAACGTTAATAATCCGAATGCCGCAGCCGGTCAGCAAAATAATGCACAAAACAATGCAGCCAACCGTACCGCAGCGCCGAGCGGTCCGAGCAGCAACCGTCGTGACGAAACTACTAACTACGAGTTGGATCGCACCATTACTCATACCCAACATAGCGCGGGTGCTGTACAGCGCTTGTCGGCGGCCGTGGTGGTTAACTATCAGCCGGGTGTAGACGGTAAATCCAAGCCGCTGACAGATGAACAGCTTAAGCAGGTTGATGCGCTGGTGCGCGAAGCGATGGGCTTCTCGGCCGATCGTGGCGACACGCTGAACGTGGTGAATACGCCATTTAATGAAACGACGGATGACACTGCCGCCCTGCCGTTCTGGAAATCGCCTGCCTTCTTCGACCAGTTGTTGAATGCCGGTCGCTGGTTGCTGGTGTTGATCGTAGCTTGGCTGCTGTGGCGCAAGATGGTTCGCCCTCTGCTACAGAAACAACAGGCTGAGCGCGAAGCCCTGGCCGCTGCCAACGTTGCCGCTGCCGCACCGCCATCCGACGGCAGCCCGATCGTCAAACTCTCCAATGACGAGCTGGCTAAGCGTAAACGTTCACAACAACGTGTCAGTGTCGAAGTGCAGACCCAACGTGTTCAGGAGCTGGCCGATAAAGACCCACGTATCGTCGCCCTGGTTATCCGCCAATGGATGAGTACCGAACAACCATGACAATGACTGGAACAGAAAAGAGCGCCATCCTGATGGTCACGCTGGGTGAAGACCGCGCGGTTGAGGTGTTCAAGCACCTTAACCCTCGCGAGGTTCAGCAAATCAGTGCCGCGATGGCCAACATTCATCAAATCTCCAACAAACAGCTAAGTGATGTGCTGGGTGAGTTTGAAGATGAGTCCGAGCAGTACGCCGCGCTGAGCGTTAATACCAGCGAGTACCTGCGTTCGGTGCTGACCAAGGCGCTTGGAGAAGAGCGTGCAGCCAGCCTGCTGGAGGACATCCTTGAGTCGCGTGAAACCACCAGCGGCATGGAAACACTCAACTTTATGGAGCCGCAGATTGCGGCGGACCTCATCCGCGACGAGCATCCGCAGATCATCGCCACGATCCTCGTGCATCTTAAACGGGGCCAGGCGGCCGATATTCTGGCGCTGTTTGACGAGCGTCAGCGCAACGACGTGATGCTGCGTATCGCCACCTTCGGCGGTGTTCAGCCAGCGGCACTGGCGGAACTGACCGAAGTGCTCAATAACCTGCTTGATGGTCAGAACCTCAAGCGGGCGAAGATGGGGGGTGTCCGTACTGCGGCAGAGATCATCAACCTGATGAAAACTCAGCAGGAAGAGGCGGTTATCGAGGCCATGCGCGGGTACGACGGCGAACTGGCCCAAAAAATTATCGACGAGATGTTCCTGTTCGAAAACCTGGTGGACGTCGACGACCGCAGTATTCAGCGCCTGTTGCAAGAGATCGAAGGCGAAGCGCTGCTTATTGCACTGAAAGGGGCCGACGCGCCGCTGCGCGAGAAGTTCCTGCGCAACATGTCGCAACGTGCTGCCGATATTCTGCGCGACGATCTGGCCAACCGTGGCCCGATGCGTATGTCTCTGGTGGAGAACGAACAGAAAGCCATCCTGCAAACGGTACGTCGTCTGGCCGAATCTGGCGAGATGATGATTGGCGGAGGCGAGGATTCCTATGTCTGATGACCTGACGCCACAAGATAAACCGGCTGAGCCAAAGAAAAGCACCGCCGAGAAGAAGGCCGAGATGCTCAACGCACTGCCCTGGCAGCCGTGGAAGCTCAATGACCTGAACACGCCAAGCTACAAGACGCCAATAGAACCCCTGTTTCCGGAAGATGAGGCGGAAAGCCAGGAAGATCTTCCTCAGGAGCAGGTTGATCATAACGAACTGGTGCGTTTGCAAATGCAGGCGCAGCAGCAAGGTCATAAGGAAGGTTATGACGCCGGTCATCAACAGGGTTATCAGGCCGGTTTTCAGGCCGGTCAGGAAGCCGGACATGTACAGGGTGTGCAGGAAGCTCAGCAGCAGCAGGCCGTTCTGACCGAACACTGGCAGCATATGGTGACCGACTTCCAGCAAACACTGGATGCACTGGACAGCGTGATCGCCTCGCGTCTGATGCAGATGGCGCTGACCGCGGCAAAACAGGTGCTTGGACAGCCGCCGATTTGTGACGGCTCCGCCCTGCTTAACCAGATACAGCAATTGATTCAGCAAGAACCGATGTTCAAAGGCAAACCGCAGCTCAGGGTCAACCCGGCTGACTTTGAACGGGTCGAACAACAGCTGGGCGTGACCTTAAGCCTGCACGGCTGGCGCCTGCTGGCAGACAGCCAGATTCACGCGGGCGGATGTAAAGTCAGCGCGGAAGATGGTGACATGGACGCCTCGCTCGCGACCCGCTGGCATGAACTGTGCCGCCTTGCCGCACCGGGTGATCTCTGATGACCGCCCGTCTCAGCCGCCTGCTTAAAACGCTCGATGATGCCGAAAAGCGCATGGAGCGAACCCCTGCGCTGCGCCGTTACGGACGTCTGACCCGTGCTACCGGTTTGGTGCTTGAAGCCACCGGCCTGCAACTGCCGCTCGGTGCCACCTGCCTGATTGAACGCCATGACGGCAATAACGTGCAGGAAGTAGAAAGCGAAGTGGTCGGCTTTAACGGTCAGCATCTGTTTTTAATGCCGCTGGAAGAAGTTGAGGGCGTATTGCCCGGTGCACGAGTGTATGCCCGTATCTCACCGGAAGGCCATACCGCCAGCAAACAGTTACCGCTTGGCCCTCAGTTACTCGGCCGCGTGCTGGACGGCAGCGCCAAACCGCTCGACGGCCTGCCGCCGCCGGATACCGGATATCGTGCTGCATTGATCACACCGCCCTTTAACCCGCTACAACGCACCCCTATCACTGACGTACTTGATGTCGGCGTTCGCGCCATCAATGCCCTGCTGACCGTCGGTCGTGGCCAGCGTATGGGGCTGTTCGCCGGTTCCGGCGTGGGTAAGTCTGTACTGCTCGGCATGATGGCGCGTTACACACAGGCCGACGTGATTGTGGTTGGGCTTATCGGTGAACGTGGCCGTGAAGTAAAAGATTTCATCGAAAACATTCTCGGTGACGAAGGCCGCGCCCGTGCGGTGGTGATTGCCGCGCCCGCTGACGTCTCGCCGCTGCTGCGTATGCAGGGTGCCGCGTATGCCACGCGCATTGCGGAAGATTTCCGCGATCGCGGTCAGCACGTGTTGCTGATCATGGACTCACTCACACGCTACGCCATGGCCCAGCGTGAGATTGCGCTGGCTATCGGTGAGCCGCCAGCCACCAAAGGCTACCCGCCTTCCGTGTTTGCCAAACTGCCCGCGCTGGTTGAACGCGCCGGTAACGGCATCAGCGGTGGTGGCTCGATCACCGCTTTCTATACCGTACTGACTGAGGGTGATGACCAGCAGGATCCCATTGCTGACTCTGCCCGCGCCATTCTCGACGGCCACGTGGTGCTGTCGCGCCGTTTAGCGGAGTCCGGACACTATCCGGCCATTGATATCGAAGCCTCGATCAGCCGCGCCATGACCTCGCTGATTGATGATGCCCAATACAGCCGCGTGCGGGATTTTAAACAACTGTTGTCCAGCTATCAGCGCAACCGCGATCTGGTCAGCGTGGGGGCCTATGCCGCAGGCAGCGATCCGCTGCTCGATCGTGCCATCCGGCTTTATCCTCAGATGGAAGATTTTTTGCAGCAGGACATCATGGAGCGCAGCTCGTATGAAGACGCCTGTCTGCAACTGAAAATGCTGTTACCGGGTTAATCCTTTAAGGAGATCTCATGGAAAGCTCTTCCCCATTGATTACTCTCTGTTCTTTGGCCCAGAAGGCGCTGGATCAGGCGACCAATCATCTGGGCCAGATCAGGCAGTCACACAATCAGGCACAGGAACAGCTGTCGATGTTACTCAATTATCAGAATGAGTACCGGCAGAAACTCAACACGACGATGACCGGTGGAATTGCAGCCAATACCTGGCAGAACTACCAGCAGTTCATTACCACGCTGGAAGTGGCGATAGACCAGCACCGCCAACAACTTTTGCAGTGGAACCAGCGACTGGACGCTGCCGTTAACCAGTGGCAGGAGAAGCAGCAACGTCTCAATGCCTATCAGACTCTGCAAAGCCGGGCCAGCGAGCAGCAGCGCCAACAGGAAAACCGGCTGGATCAAAAGCAGACCGATGAGTTCGCCCAGCGTGGCACACACAGGAAAAAACAGTGATGAATATGAATATCGTGCCCGCTGTCGTGACGTCAGCCAAACCCGCCACCACCGGCAGTAAAACGGTCGGCGCTACCGAAAACAGCGCCCTTACTGATGCGGATATCAGTACCGCAACCGATGATTTTGCCACGCAACTGGAAGCACAGCTGGGTGCCAAAACCGGTGCGCAGGCGGGTCAGTTAGCAAAACAACTGAGCAGTAAAGACCCGGTGGTGGTTAATAACGCCCTGGCGCAGGCCATTAACGCCGGTGCTAAAGCAGGCACGCTCTCCTTGCTTGACCAGACCCAGCTTAAGCAGGTGATGACCGCCGTGCAGAGCCTGCCAGACAGCAGCCTGAAAACTGCCGATCTTAACGCACTGAAAAATCTTATCGGCGCCGACAAGGATGATGCACGCGAAAGCAAGCCGGAAGACGCCAGCGCCCTGCCGGTACAGGCCCTGTTCGCTATGCTGGCTGCGCAGCCAGCACAACAACCGGTCACAGCAACGACAGCACCGGCCTCTGCACTGAGCAAGGCTGATGAAAGCAAAGACAAAACGGCCCTGCTGCAAAGCCTGAGCGGCGATGCCAAAGCCTGGCTTGCCGGTGAGGATAAAACGGCAGACCACAAAACCGCCGTGACTGACAACAAAGCCGGTGCCAGCAGCACACCACAGGCAGCCAGCAGTAAAAACAGTAACGCGACCGACTTTAACAATGCGCTGGCAGCGATGACGACCGTGACGGGCACGGCCCTACCAGCGGATACCCACCAAAAAAATAGTGATAACAACAGCCTGTTGCCAACCCTCACTCAGGTGAACAGTGCCGCTATGCCTGCTCCTGCAACCGCAGTTTCCAGCACGCCGACCACTACGTCGCTGGTTACTGCTCCCCCCGTTGCACAACTCAACGCACAGCTTGGCAGCCCGGAGTGGCAGCAGCAACTGGGGCAACAGGTGATGATGTTCAACCGTCAGGGACAACAAACGGCAGAACTGCGTCTGCATCCACAGGATTTAGGCTCGATTCAAATCAGCATGAAGATTGAAGACGGTCAGGCGCAGATGCACTTTGTCTCCGGCCACAGCGGCGTACGTGCAGCACTGGAAGCTGCAATGCCGCAGTTACGGACCTCGCTCGCTGACAACGGCATTAACCTTAGCCAAAGTAACGTCAGCAGTGATACCTCACAGTGGCAACAGCCGCAGCAGAGTTCGCAACAGTCCGGCCAGCAGTCCGGTTCATCACAAGGCAATGCCGCCAGCTGGGCCGCATTTAACGGCGGCAGTGCCATTTCCACCAGCGATGCCCTGCCTGTTCCTGCCTCGTTGCAGCCGCTGGCTAACGGTAAAAGCGGTGTCGATATTTTCGCCTGACCTTAAGCAAAATATTCTTAAGCCGTGATCTGCGTGCATTTATCCCGCCTATTCCGACTATTGAAAGCCGGGATACGCGGGATAATCCTCAACAGAAGTTAAATTAACAGGAATTTTGTTCACCCATGTCTGACTCTGCTATTTCGACCAAGCGTAAAAGTAAACGCCCGATGCTGATTATTCTGCTGGTTCTGGTTGCCCTTGCCGCCTGCGCCGCAGCTGGCTACGCATGGTGGATGTTGCACAATCAGTCGGCCGCTCCTGGCACGGCACAGGTCAAGAAAGAGATTCCGCCTGCACCCCCGATCTTCCTGGCGCTCGACACCTTTACCGTGAATCTGCAAAACGCCGATAACAATCCCGATCGCGTGCTGTATATCGGCCTGACCCTGCGCCTGCCGGATGAGAAAAACCGCGCCGCGCTGAGTGAGTATCTGCCAGAAGTGCGCAGCCGCTTATTGATGTTGCTGTCACGACAGAAAAGTGACGACCTGGTCAGCGAAAGCGGCAAGCAGCAGCTGATCGCGGAAATTAAACAAGTTCTGAGTACTCCTTTTGTCAAAGGTCAGCCAAATCTGCTGATCAGCGACGTGCTTTTCACCGCTTTCATACTGCGATAATCAAATTATGGCCGACAGCATTCTTTCACAGGCGGAAATTGACGCGTTGCTTAACGGTGACAGCGACAATGCGCAGGAGGTCGACACCAACGCGGGTAAAACTGACGATGGCGTAAAACCTTTTGACCCCACCACCCAGCGACGCGTGGTTCGTGAGCGGTTGCAGGCGCTGGAAATTATCAATGAGCGCTTCGCCCGCCACTTCCGCATGGGCTTATTTAACCTGTTGCGCCGCAGCCCGGACATCACCGTCGGCCCGATCAAAATCCAGCCGTACCATGATTTTGCCCGTAACCTGCCGGTGCCGACCAACCTCAATGTGATCCATCTGAAACCACTGCGTGGCTCGGCGCTGTTTGTGTTTGCGCCAAGTCTGGTGTTTATCGCCGTGGATAACCTGTTCGGTGGTGACGGACGTTTTCCGACAAAAGTCGAAGGCCGTGAGTTTACCCACACTGAGCAACGCGTGATCAAACGCATGCTGACATTGGCGCTGGATGCCTACGAAGATGCCTGGAGCGGAGTCTATAAGCTCAGCGTCGAATACGTGCGCGCCGAGTTACAGGTAAAATTCACCAATATTACGTCGTCTCCTAATGACATCGTGGTCACTACGCCCTTCCACGTTGAGATTGGCGCACTGAGCGGTGATTTCAACATTTGTATTCCGTTTAGCATGATTGAGCCGATACGCGAACTGCTGACCAATCCACCGATTGAAAACTCGCGCAATGAAGAGAGCCAGTGGCGCGAAAATCTGGTGCATCAGGTTAAGCACTCCCAGCTGGAGCTGGTGGCAAACTTTGTCGATATTCCACTGCGATTGTCGCAAATCCTCAAGCTGCAACCGGGTGACGTTCTGCCGATTGAGAAACCGGACCGCCTGATTGCGCATGTTGATGGTGTCCCGGTACTGACCAGTAAATATGGCACCCTCAACGATCAGTACGCCCTGCGCGTTGAACATTTGATTAACCCAATTTTGAATTCCCTGGATGAGGAACAGCCCCATGAGTGACACCAATAAACCGTCTGACAGCGGATCAGAAAACGTTGACGATTTATGGGCTGATGCCTTTAACGAACAGCAGGCGGCGGGCGGCAATGAAAAAGCCTCCACTGACGGCGTGTTCGCCGCGCTCGGTGCCCAGGAAGGCAGCGGCAGTCTGCAGGATATCGACATGATCCTCGATATTCCGGTCAAGCTGACCGTTGAATTGGGCCGTACCAAAATGACCATTAAAGAGCTGCTGCGCCTGTCACAGGGTTCAGTGGTGGCGCTGGACGGACTGGCGGGCGAACCGCTGGATATTCTGATCAACGGCTACCTGATTGCCCAGGGCGAAGTGGTGGTCGTGGCCGATAAATACGGCGTACGTATCACCGATATCATCACGCCATCCGAACGCATGCGTCGTCTGAGTCGTTAATGAGCAACACCCCCGCCAATCCGGATTCACCCTATCTGACGCCGTCGGTGCCGCACGCTGTAACGCAGCAGGCCGCACCGGCGATGCCTGCCAGTAGCGTACTGACCCAGGTCAGCAGCGTACTGGGTGGGATTTTACTGTTGATTCTGTTTATCGGTTGGGTGGCCAAGCGTACCGGTTTGGCGCCACAGTCGAAGAACAACAAACTGCTTAAAGTGACGGCCAGCTGTCAGGTTGGACGGGGCGAAAAAGTGGTGGTCGTGGAAGTCAGTAATGACGAAGAAAATAAAACCTGGCTGGTGCTCGGTGTGACCTCTCATCAGATCACCCCACTGCATACGCTGAGCGCGCCGCCGGTCCTGATGACCACGGATGACGTGACAACGTCACTCAAACCGGCTGACTTCGGTCAGTTGCTGAAGAAAGTCTTAAAACGTCCGGGAAACAAGGCATGAGCTCGCTGAAATCTTCTTTGCGCTGGCTGTTACCGGCATTGCTACTGGTCAGCCCTGCGGCTTTCGCGCAGCTGCCGGGAATCATCAGCCAGCAACTGTCCAACGGCACCCAAAGCTGGTCGTTGCCGGTACAGACACTGGTCTTCATCACCACGCTGACGCTGCTGCCCGCGATGCTGCTGATGTGCACCAGCTTTACCCGCATCATCATTGTGCTCGGTCTGCTGCGAAATGCGCTTGGTACACCCTCGGCACCGCCAAACCAGGTAATGCTTGGGCTGGCGCTGTTCCTGACCTTTTTCGTGATGTCACCGGTGTTCGACAAAATCTACACCGATGCCTATCAGCCCTTCAGTGAAGACAAAATCAGTATGCAGGTGGCGATGGACAAAGGGGCGGAGCCTTTGCGCCAATTCATGTTGCGACAGACCCGTGAAAGCGACCTGGCCTTGTACGCCCGTTTAGCCAATCTGCCGCCGCTGGCGGGACCGGAGGCGGTGCCGATGCGTATCCTGTTACCGGCTTATGTCACCAGCGAGTTGAAAACCGCCTTCCAGATCGGTTTCACCGTCTTTATTCCATTTATGATCATCGACCTGGTGGTCGCCAGCGTACTGATGGCGCTGGGGATGATGATGGTGCCACCCGCCACCATCTCACTGCCCTTCAAGCTGATGCTGTTTGTCTTAGTCGATGGTTGGCAGCTCCTGCTCGGTTCGCTGGCGCAAAGCTTCTACAGTTAAAAATTTTTCGCGCTCGACCGCCCTAATCGATGGTTCTACCTTCGTGTCGACTTGATGGGCGTCAGCATCGCAGCCAGTTTGAAAACGGCCAACGCGGAGGAACCGGAGCGTACATAAGTACGTGAGGATCCCAAGCACTGCCCGGATTCAAAATGGCAAGTAAGCTAGCCCAAGCAGATTAATATTTAAGAGAATACTATGACTCCTGAATCGGTAATGGCGCTCGGCAACCAGGCAATGAAGATAGCGTTGGCCGTTGCCGCTCCCCTGCTTTTAGCTGCGCTTATCACCGGCCTTATCGTCAGCCTGTTACAGGCCGCGACGCAGATCAACGAACAAACGCTGTCGTTCATTCCAAAAATTCTCGCCGTGGTTGCCACCATTGTTATCGCCGGACCCTGGATGTTAAACCTGCTGCTGGACTACATGCGTACCCTGTTTACCAGCCTGCCCTATATTATCGGCTAACCGATGATCTTCTTTGACAGCACACAGTTGGCTGGCTGGCTGAGCATGTATTTCTGGCCGCTGCTGCGCATTCTGGCGCTGATCAGCACGGCACCCATTACCAGCGAAAAGCAGGTGCCGAAGAAAGTGAAACTTGGCCTTGGCCTGATGATCACCTTTCTGATAGCCCCCGGATTACCGCCCATAGACGTACCGATGTTCTCCAGCGGTGCTCTGTGGCTGGCGGCCCAGCAGATTATTATCGGTACCGCGCTCGGGCTGACCATGCAGCTGGCCTTTGCCGCTGTACGTATGGCGGGCGAAATCATTGGCCTGCAGATGGGGATCTCATTTGCCACCTTCTTCGACCCCAGCAACCGTCTCAATACGCCGATTCTGGCACAGATCCTCAACCTGCTGGCTGTTCTGCTTTTTCTCAGTTTCAACGGCCATCTGTGGCTAATATCACTACTGTCTGACAGTTTCCATACCCTGCCCATTCGTTCGCATCCGCTCAATGGCAATGGCTTTATGGCGCTGGCAAAAGGCGGGAGCATTATTTTTAGCGGCGGCCTGATGTTGGCCCTGCCGATCGTAACCCTGCTGCTGACCCTTAATATGGCACTCGGCCTGCTTAACCGCGTCACGCCGCAGCTTTCCGTGTTTGTCATCGGCTTTCCGCTGACCCTGAGTATCGGTATTTTGTCGATGGGTCTGATGATGCCGATGGTCGCCCCTTTCTGCGAACACCTCTTCAGTGAAGTATTCGACAAATTGATTCTTGTATTGAATCAGCTGGCGACAAGAGATTAATTAACACCTCTAACCGCAGAAATAAAACGGTATATATCGCTTATTCCTATTTTAAATCCCCTATAAATAATTACACCTGTATTTACTATGGATTTTCTTTCCTTATTACGTTTCGGATCTATACAATTCGGCCCCGCACTACTTTGCTAATATTTTAAATAGTCAATTAGACAGGGGATTCCAATGACAAAAACTCAACATTTCGCGTGCGCTGGTGTTTTGCTAATCGGCGGTGTAATGCTTTCAGGGTGCCAGAGCCATTCACAGCGGGATAACCAACCGCACTCACTGGTCACACCGGTGGAACTGCCACCTGCGCCTCCCGTAAAGACCGAGGCGCCGAAGGTTATAACAGTAGCTGATTATAAGAGTGGAGCCAATTTGTGCCAAAAAGAGTTGGCTTCGCTTAAATTAATCAGCCCTAAAAATTATACGGTGAAAAAAGCGGCTTACGACCGACTGATGTTTAATTCATCACAGTATAATGGCCTTCGCGGGGATATTAATCTAACGACACAAGATACGATGGATGCCTTATATAAATATAAAATGAACATTCTCTGTTCAACGATTGAAAACGATGTAATGCAGGCTTTAGTTCGTAAAGGCGAAAATACAAAATAGAATAAATGCGCCTGATTTAATGCTAAACCCTCATTTTTTGAGGGTTTAGTCACCGCCTTTTAACGACGAACCAATAACGCCATCACTTCATAATGTGCGGTATGGGGGAACATATCGAACAGCTGAACCCGCTCAATAAGGTAATCGGGCAACCGGGTGAGGTCTTTCGCCAGGGTTTGTGCGTTGCAGCTGGAATAAAGAATCGTCTGCGGTGCTATGCGGCTGAGGTAATCACAGAGTTCTGCGCCGATACCACGCCGTGGGGGGTTAACCAGCACCAGGTCAGGCACTTCCCCCTTACCGGTGGCAAAACCGGTCGAATCCAGCGCCTGAAATTCTACGTTTTTCAATCCCAGCCTTGATGCCGATTCCTTCGCACAGGCGATCGCTTCAGCGCTGATTTCAATCCCGGTCAGTTTCATCTCAGGCGTGGCGCAGTGCAGGCCAAAACCGCCCACGCCGCAGAATAAGTCCCACATGCTGGCGATGTTAAGATCGGTCACCCAATCCCGCGCCGTGGCGTACAGCGCCGCGGCGACCTGCGGGTTGGTCTGGAAGAAACTCTGCGGGCGGATAAACAGCGGTACCCGGTTGAACTCCTCTTCCAGCGCCTGCTGCGCCGTCAGTGGGATCTCCACGTCACCTTCCAGAATGGCCATATGCACCGGCTGAATATTGGCAGAGATCACTTTTAGCTGCGGCAACTGCTGCTGTAACCAAGGCAGCGCTGCACGCAGTTGTGTCAATTTACTCTCTGAACGCAGTACGAAGCGCAGCATCATGCCGCCCTGTTTCTGGCTTTCGGTCAGCAACAGAAATTTCAGCTCACCGCGTTTGCGTGTGACGTTATAGGGCGTCAGCCCTGCACGGGCGATAAAGCTTTTCAGGACAGAAAAAACGGCAGGAAAACTGGCGGGATAGAGCGGGCAATCGCACAAATCTACCGGCGTGCCGTCACGGTGCAACATGCCTAAGAGTGGACGCTCTACGCTGCCGCTGACCACCATTTTGGCTTTATTGCGAAACGCACTTTCTGCCCCGATGACCGGTTCGCACCATTCACCGACCGGCAAGCCCTCAAGCAGCTGGATCAAATCCTGCTGCTTATCGGCCAACTGCTGTGAATAGGTTTTGTCGAGCCACTGACAGGAGCGGCAGGTCCCAGCGGTATAGAGTGCGCAATGCATGAAAGATGACCGTTATCTGTAAAGCATAAGAAAAGTTGGCGCGCAGTGTACCATTGGCTCAGCGGCGGCGCAGGAAAAACCGGCGGCTAACCGGTGGAATGAACAGCAGCAGAATCACCATGATATCAGGGATTTTCTGCATAAGCAGCGCAAAGAGAAACTGCCCCTGCGTGTCGGTTTCAAAGCGAAATATTTTCGGCCCGAACCAGTCAAATGACGCCAGCAGCATGTAACTCACCACCACGACCTGACAGCCGATATACACCCAGCGGCCCCAGTTGCGCCCGCGCATCATGGCATACGCCGCATGGCACTCTGCCAGCACGATGATCAGACTGGCGAGCAGAATAATACAGTTCCACCAACTTTCAGCACTGGCGCGCACAAAATCCGTTATGCCCGCTACGCCCATGGCATCGAACAACAAAATGAATTCCAGACAGCGCGTCGCCACTATGGCTGACGCGCCGATCATTACAGGAACGGGCACAAATTGAAATCGCATCCTGCTCAATTAAGTCCTATCAGGTTAGTGAACAATCCCAGTGGGATTTAGTGCCGTAACGCGCGCTGAATCTCTTTGACCCGCTGCTTTTCCGCCCGCGACATAAACCACCAGGCAATCATTCCGATGATGCCGACCACCAGCAGGATCAGCGTCGCCAATGCGTTGATCTCCGGGTTAACCCCCATGCGCACGCTGGCAAACACCAGCATGGGTAAGGTCGTGGAACCCGGCCCGGCGACAAAACTCGCGATCACCAAATCATCGAGCGACAGCGTAAAGGCCAGCAGCCAGCCGGAGACCAGCGCCGGAGCAATCATCGGTACAGTTATGATGAAAAATACCTTGAGCGGCGTGGCACCGAGATCCATCGCCGCTTCTTCTATCGAGCGGTCCAGTTCACGCAACCGCGCCGCCACCACAACCGCGACATAGGCGCTACAGAAGGTCACGTGCGCTAACCAGATGGTGAACATGCCGCGCTCGGCGGGCCAGCCAAAAGCATGGCCCATCGCAACAAACAGCAGCAGCAGCGCCAGCCCGGTTATCACATCCGGCATAACCAGCGGCGCCGTCAGCATAAAGGCGAAACCGGTAGACCCCTTAAAGCGCCCAAAGCGCACAATCACCACCGCGGCCAGCGTGCCGATAATCACTGCCATGCTTGCAGCAGCAGTGGCGATAGTCAGGCTCATGCCGACGGCGTTGATCATCGCGGTATCGTGGAACAACTGAGTATACCAGCGAGTAGACCACCCGGCCCAGACCGTTACCAGCTTGGAGCTGTTGAATGAGTAAATAACCAGCATCAACATGGGCGCATAGAGAAACGTAAAACCGAGCACCAGAATAAGAATTCGCCACGGCGAACGAACAACCGGCAGTTTGTTCATTCTTTATCCCCCAGCTCTTTGTTTTGATATTTATGGAACCACAGAATTGGCATGATCAGCAGTAACAGCATGACCACCGCCACCGCGGAGGCCACCGGCCAGTCACGGTTATTGAAGAACTCTTCCCACAAAATTCGCCCGATCATAATGCTGTCTGGCCCGCCGAGCAGTGCCGGAATGACGTACTCGCCGACCGCCGGAATAAATACCAGCATCGATCCGGCGATAATGCCGCCTTTGGTCAATGGCACAATCACGCGGAAGAAGGTCTTCAGCGGACGCGCACCTAAGTCCAGCGAGGCTTCCACCAGCGAGTAATCCAGACGGGTCAGCGCCGTGTAAATCGGCAGGACCATAAACGGCAGATAGGAATAAACGATGCCGATGTAGACCGCCAGATTGGTATGCAGGATCACCAGCGGCTGGTCAATTACATGCAACCAGAGCAGGAAATTATTCAGCACGCCGTTATCTTTGAGTATCCCCATCCAGGCGTAGACACGGATCAGGAAAGAGGTCCATGAAGGCAGGATCACCAACAGCAGCAAAATATTACGCGTTGAGGCGCTGCTGTGCGCCACCGCCCATGCCAGCGGATAACCAATCACCAGACAGCACAGCGTGGAAATCGCTGCCACTTCCAATGACTGGAGGTAAGCCTCAACGTAGAGCGGGTCATCCGTCAGGGAGAGGTAGTTACCCAGATTCAGGGCAATATTCAGCATGCCGTCTGACCAGCTGATCAGGTCGGTATAAGGAGGGATGGCACGGGCCATATCGGCCAGGCTAATCTTAAAGACGATCAGAAATGGCAGTAAGAACAGCAGCAGGAACCACACCAGCGGCAGCAAAATGACCAGCTTACGGCCATGTTTTTGCTGCATCCGGCCGAAGAAGACTTTTATACCCCCCGGTGGTTTGGCAGGCTCGGGGACATCAGGTTGTGCAGAGATAAAAGACATGGTTGAACTCCCCTTAAACGGTCAGCACGACGCAGCTGTCGGCTTCCCAACACAAGCGCACTTCATCGCCCCAGGTTGGCATGCCTTTACGAAAACGGTGGCCGTTCTGTAACTGCGCAGTGATCATCTGCCCGCTGTGCAGTTTGACGTGGTAAATCGACAGATCACCGAGATAGGCAATGTTCACCACTTCACCGACTGCAAAGTTGCAGCCATCTTCCGGCACGTCTTCGCACAGCATGATTTTCTCAGGCCGCAGCGCCACAAACACCGGCACGCCATCAACCACCGAGGCATCGGCATCCACTTTTAGCGGATGCATCAGACCGGGACTGCTGATGATCAGCGCCTCGTCCTGACGCTCCTGCAACACGCCCTCGAAGACATTCACAGAACCGATAAATTCAGCACTGAAGCGGCTGGTCGGGTGCTCATAAATCTCTTCGGGCTCGCCAATCTGCACAAATTTGCCACGGTTCATAATGGCAATGCGCCCTGCCATGGTCATGGCCTCTTCCTGATCGTGGGTGACCATAACGCAGGTCGCTCCAACGCGTTCGAGGATATCCACCACTTCGAGCTGCATACGGTCACGCAGTTTTTTGTCGAGCGCGCCCATAGGTTCGTCGAGCAGCAGCAGTTTGGGGCGCTTCGCCAGGCTGCGGGCCAATGCCACCCGCTGGCGCTGCCCACCGGAAAGCTGATGCGGTTTGCGCCTGGCAAACTCTTCCATATGCACCAGCATCAGCATTTCAGCCACGCGACTTTTGATCTCTGCCGACGGCAATTTGTCCTGCTTCAACCCGAAGGCGATGTTCTGCTCCACCGTCATATGGGGGAACAGCGCGTAGGACTGAAACATCATATTAATTGGGCGCTGATAAGGGGGAACCTGCGAGAGATCCACCCCATCGAGCACAATCTGGCCCTGTGTGGGGGTTTCAAAACCGGCCAACATGCGCAGTAGGGTCGATTTACCGCAGCCGGAGGCCCCGAGCAGCGCGAAAATCTCGCCTTTGTAGATGGTCAGACTGACGTCATCAACGGCGGCCTGACCGTCAAAGGATTTGGTCAAATTGCGAATTTCTAACAAAGGGGTAAACCCTTTGTGCGTTTTAGGCTGAGGACGGGGGATCACATCATTCACTCAGGGACATCTCCGGCAGAGGCGGCTTGACACCGCGCAAATTGACGAACCATAACAATGCCAACGGCCCCGCCAGAAAGCTGCGGAGCCGTCACCAAAGCGTTATTCAACCAGGCGTAAATTATTTACCCGTTTTCACCTTGGTCCACGAGCGGGTAATGATGCGGTCAATCTTCGGATCCTGAACTTTCAGGGTGAAGAGTTTGGCGCGAACATCGGCTGGTGGGTAAATGCCTGGATTGTTACGCACGTCAGCATTCACCAGCGGTGTCGCCGCCAAATTACCGCTGGCGTAGTAAACGGTGTTACTGACCTGGGCGATCACCTTCGGCTCCATCAGGTAGTTGAGGAATTGGTAAGCTTCATCGAGGTTTTTGGCGTCAGCCGGAATCGCGAAGACGTCAAAGAAAGCCAGCGCCCCCTCTTTCGGGATACTGTAGGCCACGTTAACGCCATTCTTCGCTTCTTTTGCCCGGTTCGAAGCCTGCATCACATCACCTGCCCAGCCAATCGCCACGCAGATATCCCCGTTCGCCAGGTCGTTAATGTACTGAGAGGAGTGGAAATAACGGATATTGGGGCGCAGTTTCAGCAACAGATCGTTTGCTGCGCCAGTGTAATCGCTGGCCTTGGCGCTGTTAGGGTCGAGATGCAGGTAGTTGAGCACGGTCGCATAAATCTCTGCCGGTGCATCGAGGAAAGAGACGCCGCAACTTTTCAGTTTTTCGAGGTTTTCCGGCTTGAGCACCAAGTCCCAGCTATCCACCGGGGCATCTTTACCCAACGCGGCTTTGACCTTATCCACGTTATAACCAATACCGGTGGTGGCCCACAGGTACGGAATAGCGTATTTGTTACCCGGATCGTGCTGGGCAACCATTTTCAACAAGTCGG